>WNGB01004570.1_pt1 | contig 27642 bp, 25 predicted proteins | sample 5400681 | NCBI WGS metagenome assembly WNGB01 (sample SAMN13153367, study PRJNA577476) | soil metagenome | isolation source: 115 cm soil or saprolite under grassland replicate 2 | place: USA:California | collected 2016-06-15
CAGAGGCCCGACGATCTTGTCGAACCACGAGACGAACCTGTCGACCAGCAGGATCGTGCCGAGGGCGATGAGCGCCGTCCCAACCAGGATCCGCCCGGTCGCGCCGCTCCTCGCGTGGACCGGGCCGAGATCCTCTCCCGGTTTCTCCTCGGGGATCACGATGATGGCCACGATGTAGATGAGGATGCCGGAGCCCCCGGCGATGGCCAGGACGATGAAGGCGATCCGGAGAAGAACGGCGTCTACCCCCAGATAGCGCCCCAGCCCACCGCATACTCCGGCGATCACCCGGTCGTGACGGCTCCGCCGGAGAACGTGCGGCGTCGAAGTCGACGGCAACGGCTCCGTCATGGCGCCACCTTAGCGGCGAGGATCGGTCCGGACAATGCAAGGAAACGTGAGAGCCGGGGGCTGGATGCGAGCGCGGGGGGTGACCGCGCATGTTTCCGTGCTCTGCTGAGCGGGAATCCCGTTCGCGGGAGGTGGTGGTCCGTGGCCGAGCCCATGATGAACGACCTGCTTCGGACGGAGACGCCGAGTATCCCCCCGGATCAGCAATCGACGATCGGGCTGGTTCGGGCGATCGCGACCGACACATCGACCCTGGTGCGGAAGGAAGTGGAGCTGGCTCGCCAGGAGCTCATGGCGGCCGTCATTTCCCGGCTGGTGGGCGCTGCGGCGTTCGGGGCGGCCGCCGTGTTCGGGCTGCTCCTGGTGATCTTTCTGGCGCTCGCCGCGGCTGCGGCCCTGGATCTGATCTTCGTCCCGTGGCTATCCCGGCTGATCGTGGCCGGAGCGTTCCTGCTGATGGCGGCCGGCGCCGCCCTGTTCGGCCTCCGCAGGATGAAGAAGCCGTCGCTCGCCCCGGACGAGACCAAGCGGACGGTGAAGGAGGACGTGGAATGGGCGAAAACGCAGCTCAAACGGTAAAGGAGATCGAGGAGACCCGAGACCGGCTGGACGCCGAGCTCCGGGAGCTGGAGGCGCGTCTTCCTTCGGCCGCCGTTTGGACCAAGCGCCTGGTCGGGATGGCGGTGGGTGGCGGGGTCGGGGCGACCGCGTTCCTGTTCGCCATCCGCAGGCTCCGGAAGCGGAAGAAGGAGAAGACGCCCGACACGCAGGTTCAAGCCGTGATCAACGTCTTGCCGGAGGGGATGGCCGAGCGGATCTCGGATGCTCTCGAAGATGGACGGGTGAAGCAATGGGCCGCGGCTGGGGCGGCCGTGTGGATCCTCCTGCGTCTGGTGGAGCTTCGTCAGCTCCGCCGGATGAACCGCATGGCCTTCGTCAGGGCCCCGGCCACGGGTATCTGATCTACGAGACCGCTCGGATGATGTCCTCGGCCAGGTCCGAGTACTTCGCCAGTGTTTCCGTTCGCTCGCGCTTGAACCGCTCCACGAACGCGTCATATTCGCCCAGTCGGGCCTGCCGCTCGTAGAGGCGCCGCGGCTGGAGCAGCTCGATGTCGTCGATGCCGGGGATGTCACTCGCCACCTCGTAGCCGAAGTCGGCGTCTCCGTCCCACTTGATTGTCTCCTCGGCGATGGCCTTCACGATGGCCGAGGAAACCGGGATCTTGACCTTCTTCGAGCGGTCGTCGTCCGCCTTGCCGCCGACCCGCCCGGTGTTCATGAGGTACACCTCCATGGGGTGGGTATCGAGCAGCTCGAGGAATCGGTTCCCCTGCATGCCCTGGCGCAGCGGAAAGAACGGATTGGTGCCCGGGACGCGGAGGAACTTGCCCTCCTCGGCCTTGCCTCCGGCGCTCGTCCCCGTGGTCTCCCCGAGCATGAAGTAGGCGGCGGCCTGGGCTTGGTTCAGCCTGGCCACGGCCGGGACGATGTTCTCGTTCCAGTTCAGGATCAGCAGGTAGTCCACGCTGGGCAGGTCCTGAGCGTCCTTGTACTCGCCCAGGTCGGAAAGGGAGAACACGGCTCGTCCGTTCTTCGTATACGAGGTCTCGAAGAAGTTCACCCTGCCGTCCTCGTCTTGGTAGACGTTCTCGAGGTAGGACCCGGGGCTGGCGACGGCCCTGTAGATGTTCGGCTCGAACTCGGGGTCCAGGGAGAACGTCTTGGCGAAGCATCCGTTCTCGGTCCCGTAGACCTTGCCACCGGGCATCAATGCCACGAAGTCGTCCTGTACCGGGAGAGAGTCGTTCTGGGTGGTGAACGTGGTGGTCGTCTTGCCGGTGCCGGAGAGACCGATGATCAGGAAGACCTTCTCATCCCCGTTGGCGGGAACCGCCTTGCACCCGGCGTGCAGGGCCAGGCCGCCGCGGCCGAAGACGATCGTGTTCCACATGCGGAGGCCACCCTTCTTCGATTCTCCGAAATAGTCCGAGCCGATGACCCGAGTGATCCCGTTCTCCAGGTCCACCGCGATGCATCGGTCGTCCGGATATCCCGGAGCCGAGAGGTTGGGCGTGTACACGACCCGGACCCGGGGGTCGCCGCCCCGACCGTCGTAATAGAGCTTCTGTTGCATCCCCGCGATGTTCGCGTTGGCCTTCTCGATGCTCAGGCGGGCGGGGGTGGCAAAGCCTTCCGCGTTCCCGATGAGCCCATCGACGATCACCATCTCCTGCCCCCGGATGTAGTCGTCCTGCATCTTCGCGATGCGGCCGTATTCCTCACGACTCATCTTCTTCCGGTCGGTGAGGTCGGGGTCGTCCGTGACCACGAATGTCGACGGAGAGCTGCGTGAAGTCACGCGGGTCTGGATGTTGACGTTGCCGAACTCCGTCAGCCGGCAAGTCGGCATCTGCTCGGTGAATCGCCGGAGGTCTTCCGGCGAAGGGTTGTCGTGGATCTTCCTCGCGTTCACGAATCGTCTCCTACGCAATCGGAGAGGGGAAATTGATTCTAGCGGTCTTGCTCCACTCGGAAGTAGAGCCTCACGTGGGTCCGGTATTCGACGATCCGGCCGTCCTTCACCGTCGTTCCCGTCTCGAGCACCTCGAGCCTGTTGATGTTGCGGATGGTCTTGGTCGCCTCCCGAAGTGCCTCGCGGGCGGCCTCACCCCACGACTTGTCCGAGACTCCTTCCAGCTCGATGGTGTTGATGACAGGCATCCCAGCTCCCTTCCGCTGTCCGGCGGGCCCTGCTCCGGTACGCTCGAGCATTATCGTCAAAGGGAACATGGGCGCGAAATCCCGCAGCTGGCGTCGCGGCATGGAGGGGGGCCCGAGGGCGTGGCCGGCTTCACCGAAGACGAGCTGATCGAGGTCATCCGCCGCCTCCTGGCCGAGGACATGCCTGGAGTGGCCCTTGGCCTCGGAGACGATGCAGCCTTGGTCGAGATGGGCTCGCACCTCGGCATCCTCACCGTTGACATGTTGGTCGAGGGCGTCCACTTCGAGCGTCGCTTTGTGTCGGCCTCGGACCTCGGCTACAAGGCGCTCACCGTCAACGTGAGCGACGTGGCGGCCATGGGAGGCAGCCCTCGGTATGGCCTGGTATCCCTGGCACTACCCCAAGACGTCGAGGCTTCCTGGGTTGTCGAGCTGTACGGGGGGGTTCGCGAAGCGGCCCGCGACTACGCCATGGCGGTAGTTGGAGGTGATACATCCAGAGCCGAGCAGCTGGTCGTGTCCGTCGCGGTCACCGGAGAAGTGGCCCGGGGAGCAGCGGTGGCGCGGTCGGGCGCCAGGCCGGGGGACCGGGTGGTGGTAACCGGAGCCCTGGGCGCCGCGGCAGGCGGACTGAAGCTTCTTCAGGCGCCGGCCCATGACGTGGCCCAGACCGTCGCCACCGAGTGGGGACGAAGCCTGGTGGAGGCCCATCTCCGGCCGGTGGCGCGGGTGGGGGAGGGCCAGACACTCGCCCAGAGTGGAGCGAAGGCCATGATGGACGTGTCCGACGGCCTGGCCAAGGATCTGGGACGGCTCTGCGAGGCCAGCGGAGTGGCAGCAGCCGTGGTCCTGGCCGACGTTCCGGTCGCGCTGTCTCTGAAAGAGCTGGCTGACGTGCTTCCCGATGTCGATCCCCTCACTCTCGCCATGGAGGGTGGAGAGGACTACGAGCTGCTGGCCTCGCTGCCATCCGAGGCGGTGTCGTCGGCTGCTTCCAGGCTGGCGGAGCGCTTCGGGACGCAACTCACGGAAATCGGCGAGATCCGGGAGGGCAGCGGTCTGATCGCGGTTCTGCCGAACGGGACCGAGCGCCCCCTCGAGCCGAGGGGCTGGGACCACTTCGGTGGGTGATCACGTCCCCCGGGCGCTGACCGTCGCCGGATCCGATTCGGGCGGCGGGGCCGGCATCCAGGCCGATCTCAAGACCTTCGCCGTGCTGGGGGTCTGGGGCACGAGCGCCATCACGTCCATCACGGTGCAGAACACGAAGGGGGTGACCGGCGTCTCGGACGTGCCGGCGGAGGTGGTCGCCGCGCAGATTCGGGCCGTAGCCACGGACATCGGCGTGGATGCGGCCAAGACCGGGATGCTTTCCTCTTCGGAGATCGTCGAGGCAGTGGCGGACGCGATCGATGACGCCGGAATCCCCAACCTCGTCGTCGATCCGGTCTTCGTGTCGAAGCACGGAGATGCGTTGCTGCGAGAGGATGCCGTGGAGGCGTTGCGCAAACGCATCGTGCCGCTGGCCACGCTCGTCACGCCAAATCTTCCCGAGGCAGCAGGCCTGGCCGGCTTCGATGTGGAAACCCGGGCGGACATGGACCGAGCGGCCCGCGCCATCCTCGACCTCGGCGCTCGGTCGGTGCTGGTCAAAGGCGGACACCTGGAAGAAGCATCCTCGGATGACCTCTTCGCGGACGGTGACCGGACTGAGTGGCTCAGGGGTGAGCGCCTCCGCTCGCTGAACACGCACGGCACGGGATGCGTCCTGTCGGCATCCATCGCCGCCTACCTGGCTCGAGGCGAGTCGCTGTTCGAGGCGGTGCGGAGCGGCAAGGAATTCGTGACCGACGCCATCAGTCATGCCCTGGCCCTGGGCGGCGGGATCGGGCCGGTCAGCCCGGCCTGGCGCCTCCTGGAAGGGCTTCCCTGAGAGCGAGAATGTGGTTCAGCCGGCGCGAACGACCTTGCCGGCCTTGATGCACTTGGTGCAGACGTTCAGCCGACGAGGAGCCCCGTTCACCAGGGCCCGAACCCTTTGGATGTTCGGATCCCACCGTCTGTTGGAACGGCGATGAGAGTGGGACACCTGCTTTCCGAAGAAGGGCGTCTTTCCGCACACGTCGCACACGGCAGCCATAGCCTGGGCATGGTAGCAGCCACCCTCTGGGCCGTCAGTAATGGGAGCGGCCGCGCCTCGATCGTCGCACAGCCAGCGGAAGGCCGATCGCGGCGACCGCGGCGATGGCCGCGGCGACCAACAACACCCAGGGTCCTCCGCCCGACCTGGACGCAGGGGCCACCGCCAGAGTTCGGCTCGGCGAGGGCGAGACCGAAGGCGAAGGTGTCACGACACTGGTGGGAGACGCTGTCGCTGCGAGGCCCTTCACCCGCACGTCGTGAGCATGGGTGTCCACGATGTCGATCCCGTTTGTCACGACCACATCCAGACCGTATGTCCCGGAGGGGACCGGGGGCATCCTGGCCCGGAGGATGGCGAAGCCGGGTTGGAAGGTGGCTGGCTTGCCCAGGAGCCTTTGGAACGAGCCGTCGCGCAGCGAGAGGCGAGCCACCGACAGTTGCGGGATGGAGACGGTGACGGACACCCTTCGTCCGACGCGGATGCGTTTGGGCGAGTCGATGACCCGTGCGCCCGAGATGTACCTCGGAGGCGGTGAGGCGTGCCGGATCCGAAGCTGCTTCCCACCGGCCACCCGCCACGGGCCCGGCGCCACATCCTTTCCCTCCACGGTGACGTCACCGGTTCCTTCGATCACCAAGGAATTCAGGCCCACCGCCACGCCCACCCTGATCTCCTGGGGCTCGGGAAAGGGCTGAGGGCGGAGGCCGCTGTAGTAGTAAGCGAGGATGTCCCGATAGCTCAAGCCGCGCTTTGCCTTTCCCTCCGCTCCCCACTGCACCATCCCCACCCCGTGGCCCCAGCCGCGGCCCTTGAGTGCCACCGCCTTCCGGACCTTGGAGGTGGTGAACCATTTCGATGGGAGTGTCTGTGGAAGCCGACCGTCCGAGTCCACCGTCGGGTAGACGGCTGGATACAGGCAGTGCGCCCACGTATTGACATCGGTTCGGAACTCCGTCACCGAGAGCGACCTCGATGTCCCGCCACCGCGGACCACGATGCGGTCGCCCTTCCGGGTCACCGAGGTGACGGACTCGGACGACCAGTCGCCCGCTGCCCGGAGGAACCTCGCCACGTCGGCGTAGAGGATGCGAGTCCGCCAGTGAGAGAGGGGTGAGCCGCCGTCGTCCCGCTCCACGACCGGCCGGAGGTAAGCGACCGGCGAGGAGCCGAACACTTTCTCGTTCCCAAGGGTGTGGCCATTCGACGTCGAGAAGTACAGCGTGTCGGCCGGTCGCCCGCCGTGCAGCAGGACCTGGCCTCGCGTCTGTTCGACGGCGGCCTGCCATCGCTGGCCGTACGGGCCGTTTCCGATTCCGAGCCCAAGATAGACCTGGCAGGCTGTCGTCGCGCAGATCTGGTATCCGAGGCGCGCTCCTTCGGATCCCGGGCCGGCCTGATGGGCCAGGGCATACGAACGTGCCGCCACCACCTGCGCCTTGAGGGCTTCCACCTGCCATGTCCGGGGGACTTCGGCGATGCCTTTCAGGTAGTCCTCGAATGTAAGGACGTTGATGACGAAGAGCCTGCCGTTGCTGTCCTTTCCCACTTCCACAACCCCAGTGAATCTGGCATGCAAGATCGGTCTGACGGCAGCGCGGCACGGCGACGGAACGACCGGATAGGTGCCGTGGACGAGGATGCTGGATCCTGGAGCGGCGACGAAGCGAACCCGTGGGAGCTCCTTGGCGGCAGCCGGAGCGGCCCGGATCACAACGACCAGCTGGGACCCCAACAATGCCAGAGCGAGGATCCCTGGCAGGGGGCGGGTGCGCATGCGCACGAGCTTCACCCTAGCACCCGTGCACACGCTGGAAGACCCCTCCGAATGGCGTAGCCCTTGACGGCCCAATGGGGCTTCAGCCTTGCGTTCCGAGTGCCGATGAATGCGGAAACAAAGGCTCCACCAATGCACCGGGCAGAGTCGGCCCCAAGGGGGCCGTCGATGCCTTCGGGAGGCTCCGATGACCGAGCAAGCGCCCAAGCTGCCCAGGAAGCCCTTCGGATACGACCCCACGGTGGTCGATCAGATGCTTTCCGACCGAGACGCAATGTTGGGCCTGGCCGAACGGCGAGTTCGGGACGCCGAGGCCAAAGCGGCCCAGCTGGAGGAACAACTCCGAGCGCAACAGCAGACTGTGGCCGGGCTCAGCGAGCAGCTGGCTGTCGCGGAAGCCGTCCCTCCGGCCCCCGCTCCCGCGCCCGCGGCCGAGCCGGAGCCTGCGCCCAAAGACGAGGAGCCCCTGACCCCGCAGTTCGTGACCGACGAGATCTCGAAGGTCATCGCCGCGGCCGAGGAGAGTACGAGCCAGATCCTTGAGCGTGCATGGGTTGCCACTCGGGACCAGGTCCTCGAAGCCGACCGGCTGTGGCGCGAGGTCCAAGCGGAAGTCGTCCGTTTCGCTGCCTGGCGGGACCAGGCCGAGGCCGTGGCCAGAGGCGTGAAGGATGCGATGGACGAGGCTCGCAGGCGGATCGAATCCGTTCCGCACCGTATCCAGGAAGCGTTGGCCCCGGTCGTCGAGTCCATGGTCTCGGTCGATGCCGGAGTCGGAAAGTTCACCGCTGCCTCCGCACTTCCTCTGCTTCTCACTCCCTCAGGACTCGAGGCCGCCCGAGCCCGAGCCGAGGCCATGGGCCACGGCGGAGAGCTGGGCGCTCAGCGCAGCGCCGAAAGCCACGGGCCACCCCCAACCGAGGAATGGTCGGCGCGGGGCGAGACCGAATCCATCTGGTCCGGCATGGGCGAACTCGATCAGCCCGACTGGGCGCGCCCCGCCGAGCCTGCGCGGGAATCGAGCCCCGAGCCCGGAGCGGCGGACGCGGAAGACCATTCGGACTCGGCGGTCGACGAGGCCAGCCAGCAGCTTCGGGAGTTCCTGGGGATCCCGGGCGAATCGGGCGACGAGGAATATCAGTCCGACCACCCCTGGGGCGCGTAGGCCCCCAAGTTCCTTCAGCCCGCGAGCGCGTCCTCCAGCTCGGTTCGAAGCTTCTCTTCGGGGATGGGCCCGCTCCAGGTCGTCGCATTCCCCGACGCGTCATACACGATGGTGATGGGCTGGCCGACGAATCCGAGATCGTCACGGATGGCTCCGTTGGGGTCGAAGACGCTCGGATACGGCCACCCGTACTTCCGGATGAACGCGCGGGCAGGCTGGATGTTGTCGATGATGTCCACGCCGATGAACTGAACTTCCCCCTGGAAGCGCCTCGCTTCTCTCGCCAGCCCCGGAGCCTCTTCTCTGCACGGACCACACCACGACGCCCAGATGTTCACCACCACCGGCTTGCCTTTCAGACTTGCCAGCAACTGTTTGAACTGGGCGGGCCTGAAGAGGGGAAGAGCGGTCGGGCTCGCCGGGAGAGCGACGGAGCCGACCGTCCGCCCACGATGCGATGCTGGAGCGTCCGTGCACGTCACCAAAATGGCCACGGCCAGCGTCGACGCCACCAAGAGCCCCCACGGCCGTCGCACCCTCGCCATCGCTCAACCATTGTCGACGACACGCCGGGATTCCGCGGCGCCCTCTCCGCGACCGTCCAAAGCCCGATGCTATAATCCGCGAAAATGCCCATCTACCTGCGGTTTTGATGGAGGACAGGCTCGACGCAGCTACCCTTCGCCGGGCCATGCAGATCTACGCGGAATCACTCCGGGACCATCGCGCCGAGCTCGATTCCCTGAACGTCTATCCGGTTCCCGACGGCGATACGGGGACCAACTTGGTCATGACCCAGGAGGCGGTGCTTTCGGCGTTGCCTCGCCATGGTGACGAAGACGACATGCGGGCGCTGGGGGCCGCCATCGCTCGAGGTTCCCTGATGGGTGCTCGCGGCAACTCCGGGGTCATCCTCTCCCAGATCCTGCGAGGCATCTGCGAGAAGCCGCCCTCGGGCGACGCCTTCAGTCCCACGGAGCTAGCCTCGGCCTTCCAACGCGCAGCCGAGGAGGCCCACCGCGCCGTGGCCAAGCCGGTCGAGGGGACGGTCTTGACGGTGATCCGAGACGCCGCTCGAGCAGCACTGAATGCTGCGGGGCAGAACGGGTGCCTCGTCGTGGTGGAGGCCGCGTTGAAGGAGGCCCGGGCGTCCCTGGTCAGGACCGAGAAGCTCCTTCCCCAGCTGAGCCGAGCAGGTGTGGTCGATGCCGGAGCGAAGGGAATAGTCCTGTTGCTCGACGCCATGAGAGCCGCACTGTCGGGGGAAAGTCTGTCCGAACCGATAGGGCCGCTCGGCCCGGTGGGCCAGGCCAGCGAAGCGCGCCAGGTCGGGCGGCTCGAGTTCGCCTTCGAGGTCCAATACCTCTTGGAGGCTCCCGACGAGGCGATGCCCAGCCTGCGCCAGGGCCTCGCCACCCTCGGGGACTCGCTGGTCGTGGTGGGCGGAAATGGCCTGTTCAACGTGCACGTTCACACGAACGAGCCGGGGAGCGCGGTCGAGCTCGGAGTCGAGGCTGGCCGGCCGAGGGATATCCAGATCGTGGACCTGGAAGATCAGGTCGTCGACTGCATCGGGGGCCAGGCCCGAGCCGTGCGGGTGGCGGAGCAGGTGTGCGCGCTCGTTGCCGTGGCGGAAGGGAACGGGCTTGCCCGCATCTTCGCGTCGCTCGGCGCTCTGGTCGTCGGGGGCGGGCCGGGCAACAATCCCTCGGTCGGGGACCTGATCAATGCGATCGAGGCAGCTCCCGCCGGCGCTGTGATGGTGCTCCCCAACCACGAGGACGTGGCGCCTGCCGCATACAAGGCGGCCGCCGAGGTCACGAAGGACGTTCGCGTCGTTCAAAGCCCGTCGATCCCATCGGGCCTGGCCGCGGCCACCGTCTTCAGCCCGCTGGCCCAGGTTGACGAGAACGCCCGGGCCATGGAGGAGGCAGCGGAGGCGTGCCGCTGGGGAGAGCTCGTGCGCGCGGAGCGGGACGCGCAAACTCCGGCCGGGTCGGTCCAGCGAGGGGATTGGATCGGAACGAACCGCGGCCAGGTGGTCTCGGTGAACAAGTCGCTGTCGGCCTGTACCGGTGACGTCGGCCGTTGTCTCGCCGGGGACGACGCTGAGGTGGTCACCCTGATCGTGGGGGCAGACGCCACACCGAAGGAGCGAGACACGGTTCGGGCGGCGCTGGAGGAAGCCCTGCCCGGACTGGAACTTCAGGTCCTGGAGGGAGGGCAGCCTCGCTATCCCTTCCTGATCGGGGTGGAGTGACTCGTGAGCCCGCTCACACTCGACAGCCCGGTAACGGCGATCGACCCTCAACTGGCCAGACGCCGAACTGGCTTCCGGACGAAGGGCCCACCGGCGCGCGAGGTGCTCGCGGAGGGCCTGGGGATCCGAAATGTCGGCCAGCTGCTCCGACACTATCCGCGGCGCTACATCGACCGATCGGCCACCGTCCCCATCGGAGAGCTCCGATTCCGGCAGGGGCAGGACGTCACGGTCATTGGGCGTGTGCGGAGTGTGCAGCAGCGAGCCACACGACGTGGGCAGCGGATGGTAACCGTCAAGGTCTTCGACGGCACGGGCACGCTTGACCTGGTCTTCTTCAATCAGCCATGGACGGCGTCGATGTACCGGACCGGAATCGAACTGGCTGTTTCGGGACGTGCCGCCCTCTACCAGAGGAGACTTCAGCTTCAGAAACAAGAAGTGGAAATCCTGCGAGGGGATGACGCCGAGACCGTCCACACAGGTCGCATCACCCCCGTCCATCGAGCGACGGAAGGGATCACCACCCGGACGATCCGAGAGCTCGTATATCGGGCCCTGCAACGCCTCGGCCCCCTTCCGGAGCCCGTCCCTTCGGAGATCGTCGCGGCCGAGGCGCTGTCCGACGAGGACAGGGCCCTTCGCGACATCCATTTTCCAGAGGACGAAGCCGCCAGGCGCCGCGCGGTCGATCGCTTGAAGTTCGACGAGCTGTTCGCGCTCGAGCTCGGAGTGGCCTACCGGAAACACCGAGTCGAGCATGCCGCCAGGGGGGTGCCTCATCTCGTCGATGGCGAACTCACCAACAGGTTCCTGGCTGCCCTGCCCTTCGAACTGACCGGTGCGCAGGTTCGAGCGATGAATGAGATCGGGGAAGACATGGCCCAGGCCAAGCCGATGAACCGCCTGCTCCAGGGCGACGTCGGCTCGGGGAAGACGGTGGTAGCTCTCTCTGCTGCCCTGGCGGCCGTCCAGTCCGGGCACCAGGCCACGATCATGGCCCCGACCGAGGTCTTGGCCGGCCAGCATTACCGAACGGTCCAGAGCCTGCTCACCGCGGTGGGAGGCGCCGACGTCCTGTCCACCCCGAGCCCCAGGGATGCTGCGGCCCAAGTGAGCTTGCTGGACGAACAGGTCGGCCAGGAGCCCGAGAGGCCGGCCGTCACGTTCGCCCTTCTGACGGGCGTGACCACGGGGAAGGACCGTGAGCGGGTCCTTCGAGGGATCGCCAGCGGCGAGGTGGACCTCGTGGTGGGAACGCATGCGCTAGTGCAAGAGGGCGTGGAGTTCGGCGATCTGACGCTCGCCGTGATCGACGAGCAGCACCGGTTCGGCGTGCATCAGCGAGTCATCCTCAAGGAGAAAGGGGCCCATCCGGACGTCCTGATCATGACGGCCACCCCCATTCCCCGGACGCTGGCCCTGACGTACTACGGCGATCTGGACGTCTCGGTGCTGGACGAGATGCCGGCGGGGCGGTCGCCGCCGGAGACGACGGTCGCTCGGACTCCCGCCCAGCGCAGCCAGGCGTACGCGCTCGTTCGGGAAGAGGTCCAGGCGGGACGCCAGGCTTTCGTGGTGTGCGCGGCCATCGACGAGGGAAACCGGCTGGAAGTCCGGGCTGCGGAGAAGGAGGCCGAACGCCTCCAGGCCCAGGTGTTCCCTGACCTACGTATCGCTCTCCTGCACGGCCGGATGCGCCCGGCCGACAAGGAACGCGTCATGGATTCCTTTCGGGCCGGGGAGCCCGACGTCCTGATCTCGACCACGGTCATCGAGGTGGGGGTGGACGTGTCGAACGCGACCGTGATGCTGGTGGAGAACGCCGAGCGCTTCGGCCTGGCGCAGCTCCATCAGCTCCGCGGGCGGATCGGCCGGGGGAGCCACAGGTCCCATTGCGTGCTGTTCGACGAGAGCGGTCCGGACAACGATGACGCCAGGGCACGTCTGGCCGCGATGGTTCGGACCACCGACGGCTTCGAGCTGGCCGATGAGGACCTCAGGCTTCGAGGCGAGGGCACACTGTTCGACATCAAGCAGTCCGGCCTGCCCGACCTGAAGCTGGCCCGGCTGGCCGACGATGCCGAGCTGGTCAGGCGGGCCCGGGCCCGGGCGTTCGCCATCATCGACGCAGACCCGGGATTGGATCGAAGTCCGGAACTGCTGGAGCTCCTTCGCCAGACGTTCACGGGCGAGGCCATCGAGTGGTTGTTCCACTCTTGATCGCGCCCGTCCTGAACTCGTGAGGATCGTCGCCGGATCCGCCAGGGGAACCCGGCTGGCCCCTGTACCCGCGGGGACCCGTCCGGTTTCCGACCGGGCCCGGGAGGGCCTCTTCTCCAGCCTGGGCGCCCGGGTGGAAGGGGCTCGAGTGCTCGACCTGTTCGCCGGCACGGGAGCCATGGGGATCGAGGCGCTCTCGCGGGGGGCGGCCAGCGCCTTGTTCCTGGACTCCGCCCCGCAGGCCATGAGCGTGATCAAGCAGAACCTCCAGAGGACCAAGCTCGCCGAGCATGCCTTGGTCCGGCGACAGGACGTCCTGCGGGCTCTCAGGCAGGGGATCGGCTCGTTCGACCTGGTCATCCTGGACCCTCCGTATCGGGTCTCGGCCGCCTACCTGGACGCCGTCCTGGCCGAAATCGCAGGTCAGGGCGCTGCCGCAACCGGCGGCATCGTCGCCATGACCCGTTCGGAGGGGAGTTACATGCCTGTTATTCCAGTAAACTGGGCGCTCGAGCGGCGGCTTTCCTACGGGGATTCGGCCGTGCTTCTCTTCCAGACCCCGTGAGCAAATCAGGGAGGCGGAGACGATGGGGCTCAGCGCCCTGTGTCCCGGGACGTTCGATCCCGTTACCAACGGTCACATCGACATCATCCAGCGAGCTAGCCGCTGCTTCGAGCGGGTGGTCGTAGCGGCCCTCGAGAACCCAGCGAAGACACCTCTATTCAGCACGGACGAACGCGTGGCCATGCTCAAGGAGGCTGCGGCAGACGTGGAGAACGTCGAGGTGGCCTCGTTCTCGGGGCTCCTTGTGGACTACGCGGCCGCACGAGAGATCGGGATCATCGTGAAAGGGATCCGGGCCGTCACGGACTTCGACTTCGAACTGCAGATGGCCCAGATGAATCACCGGATGACAGGCATCGAGACCTTCTTCGTCCCGACCAGCCCGCAGTGGTCGTACCTGTCGTCGTCCCTGATCAAGGAAGTCACCCGATTCGGCGGAGACATCTCCGGCCTCGTTCCTCCGTTCGTACGGGACCGGCTGGAGGAGAAGTTGTCGCCCGGGAGGGAGTGAGCCTTTACCGGTGGACATCAGCGCGCGCCTCCAGCAGATCGAAGAGCTCATTCGGGGAGCCAAGTCCATGCCCCTGTCCGCCAGCGTCCTGGTGAATCAGGAGGAGGTTCTGGAGCTCCTGGACTCGGCCCAGACCGAGCTCCCCGAGGAGATCAAGCAGGCCAGATGGGTGGTCAAGGACCGCGAGGAGCTGCTGGCCAAGGCCCGGCGGGACGGCGAGGCGATCGTGCACAAGGCCCAGGAGGAACGAGCGCGTCTGGTGTCGCAGCAGGAGGTGGTTCGAGCCGCGCAGGAGGAAGCCGAGCGCCTGCTGACCGAAGCGCGAGAGCAGGCTCGCCAGATGCGGCTGGAGGCCGAGGATTACGTGGACGCGAAGCTCGCCCAGTTCGAGATCGCATTGGGGAAGACCCAGCAGGACCTGGGGAGGTCGATCGCCCAGGTCCGCAGGGGCCGAGACAAGCTGCGAGGAGTTACCCCGGCCCAGGAAGAGTTCGGCACGGACCAGGTCTTCGACGAGGAGGAGCAGTGAGCGTGGAGCTCGACGTCCGGGACCTGATCGATCAGCCCGGGGCCTCTCGCACCGTCCGGGTGAGCGAGTGCATCCCCGGGCTGGGGACCGAGCTGGCCACCGTCCCGGAGGATGAACGGATCCACGCCGAACTCCTGCTGGAGAGCGTCGTGGAGGGTCTGTTGGTGAGCGGGCCGGTCTCCGGCCTCATGGTCATGTCCTGCGCCCGATGCCTGAAGCCCTTCCGGTCGGAGTTTCGCCTGGACGTTCTGGAGCTGTTCGTCCCCGGCGCCGCGGCCCTGGACGACGAGTATCCAGTGCACGAAGGTGCGATCGACATCGAACCGATGATCCGGGACGTCGTCCTGCTGTCGATGCCGTTCGCACCGCTTTGCAAGCCCGACTGTCTCGGCCTCTGCGAACGATGCGGAGGGGATCGCAACCTCGGCGAGTGCGTCTGTCAACCGAAGGCGGATCCCAGGTGGGGACCTCTCATCGGCATTGACCTGGAGCGCGCCGAGCCAGGGTCTGCCGACAGGAGGAACTGAGCGTGCAATGAGGCGCCCATGATCGGCGCGAAAGGAGCGAAGTCGTAATGCCCACTCCGAAGAGAAAGACCCCGAAGGCGAAGACGGCCATGAGGCGGGCGCAGTGGAAGGGGAGTTCTCCCGCCTATGCCGAGTGTCCGCAATGCCACCAGCCCAAGCTTCCCCACAGGGTCTGCCCGAACTGCGGCTACTACGCCGGTCGTCAGGCCGTCGAGGTCGAGTAGGCAAGCCGATCCGGATGCCTCGCAAGGAGACGCCACTGGAGAAGGCGTTGGGGGTCCGGTTCAAGTCGCCGGCGCTGCGCGAGGCTGCCCTGACCCATCGTTCCTACGCGTTCGAGCAGGGCGTGCTGCCGACGAACGAGCGGCTTGAGTTCCTGGGTGACGCGGTCCTCGGCTTGGCCGTCACCGACGTGGTGTACAAGGCTTTCCCGGATCGCTCCGAGGGAGAGCTGGCCAAGCTCCGCGCGGCCATGGTCAACATGACCATGCTGGCCGAGGTGGCCCGGGAGCTCGGCCTGGGCGAGGAGATCCGGCTCGGCCGGGGCGAGGAGCTCTCCGGCGGGCGGGACAAGCCGAGCATCCTGGCCGATGCCCTGGAGGCCGTGCTCGGAGCCCTCTATCTGGACCGGGGCATCAAAGCCGCCCACTCGACCATAGAGCGGCTGTTCTGGCCTCGGGTCACCGCGTATGTCCGTGGAGAAGGCGACCGCGACTACAAGACCATCCTTCAGGAGCTGGCTGCCCAGGACCTGGGCAGGCTGCCGGAGTACCGGGTGGCCGAACGAGGGCCGGACCACGAGAAGGAGTTCACCGCCACCGTCTATCTGTCCGGGCAGATGTTCGGCAGAGGAATCGGACGCTCCAAGAAGGAAGCCGAGCAGAGGGCGGCCCGCGAGGCCTACGAGCGCGTCATCGAGGGCGCGGCCGAACTGGCCAAGGAGCACTAGGGGGTCCAGGGGGAGTAGCAATGCGAGCGGACCGAGCAAATTTCGTATCCCCGTGGCTCGCGAGGCGGCCCGACGTCAGTCGGGGTGCCTCCGAGGAGAGGTAGAAGCATGGAACTGCCGGAAGTCGAGGTGGTTCGCCGAGACTTGGAGAAGGAGGTCGTCGGCAAGAGGGTGAAGGACGTGGAAGTCCGTCCCCACCGCAACGCGATGCGCGTCATCCGGCGTCATGCTCGCCGCAAGGAGTTCGCCGACCGTCTCACGGGCAAGAAGATCGCCCGGGTCGACCGAAAGGGGAAGTACGTATTGCTCTACCTCGATGACGGCGACGTCCTGGTGGTCCACTTCGGGATGTCGGGCCAGTTCCTTCGCGGGACCAAGCGGCAGTCGCTCCCGCCCCACACCCACGTGGTGATCGAGTTTCATCAAGGGGGGGACCTCCGGTACATCGACCCCAGGACGTTCGGGGAGATGTTCGTCACAGCCGGAGACGAACTCGGAAAGGTCAAGGAGCTTGACCACATCGCCATCGATCCCCTCGAAGACACGTTCACCTGGCAGGAGTTCTCGGCCGAGCTGGCCCACAGGGCCACCAAGTTGAAATCACTCCTGATGGACCAGAAGTTCGTGTCGGGCCTGGGGAACATCTATTCGGACGAGGTCCTGTTCGCCGCGGGGCTTCGCCACGATCGGATGTCGGACTCGCTGTCTTCGCAGGAAGTCAGGCGGCTTTACCGAGCGATCCGTGAAGTGGTGCAGGACGCCATCCGTTTCCGCGGGACGACGCTGGACGACGAGGCCTACCTGGACCTGTTCGGTAAGCCAGGAGAGTTCCAGGCAGAGTTGAAGGTCTATGGGCGAAAGGGCTTGGCGTGCCGCCGATGCCGCACGCCGATCGACCTGATCAAGATCTCAGGCCGCAACAGCTACTTCTGTCCGCAATGCCAGAGCTGATCGATAGGGCCGAATCATCGAGGTGAGGCGGCTCGGTGACTGCCCAGCTCGTTCATACCAAGCTCCTTACTGCCGCTGCCCGGCAAGTGCTGAGACCCACTGGGCCTCGTCCAGAGAGGCCGGTCGCGAGTATGGCTTGATGATCGTGCTTGGTGGCTGGGCCGAGTTGAGTTCCAGCCATCCTCATGGAGTCGAGGAAGCCACCTCAACGTCGGTGTACATCGGCTCTGGAATGTGACCGACCGGCCAGCCTTTGAATTCGGGTCCCGTGTTCTCTTGGCTGGCCGCCGTCAGTTCATCGGGTTTGAATCAGAGGATCAATTCTCGCCTGAAGGGCTTGAGCTCGCCACGGCCGCGGCTGAACAAGTTCAGCACTATCGAGCTGTCTTCGCCACCGTTGAATCGGCCGCCGTCCATCTAGTCCACGCGCCTCGGAATCTGCGGCAGGATGTCGATGCGGCGATAGCTTTGGCGCTTTCCGGTCGCGTACCGGAAGCTCTTGTCCTCTTCGAGAAGTACATGCGCCACCACGAAGATGAAGTCAATCGGACGCCAGCCGCCCCACACGCGCTCCGCCAAAATTAGAGAGCTCCATGAGTGGAGGGCTCGTTTGGACCTGGAGGCGTACGAACGAGTGAAAAGGCTGTTGTCCCTGTTAGCCGATCGAGCTCGATTCCTGACGTTTGTGGAGAGTGAGATTCGGCGGACGATGGAGGCGATGAAACTGAGGCCTCTACTCGGGGGAGCTTTCTCACCGGAGCGAGTTCCGTGATCAAGCGAGCCCACGTGTTCGTCTCCGGGCAGGTCCAAGGGGTCTTCTTTCGGGCCCAGTGCGTGTCGCGGGCGCGCCAGCGCGGGCTCAGTGGGTTCGTCCGGAACCTGCCCGACGGCCGGGTGGAAGCGGCGTTCGAGGGGGATCCCGCGAGCGTCGACGAGCTGGTCCGATGGTGCCACAGCGGGCCTCGGTGGGCCCAAGTCGACAACGTGGACGTGGTCGACGAGGAGCCCAGGGGCGAAAAGGAGTTCCGGATGGCTCATTGAGCCCGGTTGAATCACACCGCTGAAATTTCTCGCTGCTCTTCCACTGATTCGGTCTCGTCCCCGGTTAGCATCGAAGCCCGATGTTTCTTCGGTCTCTCTCGCTGCGCGGGTTCAAGTCGTTCGCGGACAAGACTGCCCTGGAGTTCACCCCGGGCATCAGCGTCATCGTCGGGCCCAATGGATCCGGCAAGTCCAACGTCGCGGACGCGATCGCCTGGGTGCTGGGGGAGCAGGGGCCGCGGGCGCTACGGGGCGGCCAGATGACCGACGTGATCTTCGCCGGGAGTCCGTCGCGGCCGCCTCTGGGGATGGCCGAGGTCAAGATGGCAATCGACAACGCTGCCGGCTTGATCCCGGTGCCGGCCTCCGAGATCGAGATCAGCCGGACCATCTACCGCTCCGGGGAGAGCGAGTACCGACTGGGCGGCCGCCCCTGCCGGCTGCTGGACATCCAGGAGCTTCTTTCGGACACGGGCGTGGGCCGCACGATGCACACCATCGTGGGTCAGGGGCAGCTCGACGAGATTCTCAGTGCGCGGCCGGAGGAGCGCCGGCAGTTCATCGAGGAGGCCGCCGGCATCGCCAAGCATCGCCGGCGGCGGGAGCGGGCCGAGAGGAAGCTGGCCGGCCTGGAGACCGATCTCAATCGGCTCCAGGACCTCGTCGGTGAGCTGCGGCGTCAGCTCAAGCCCCTCAAGCAGCAGGCCGAGCTGGCTGAGAGGTATGAGTCGCTCAACCGGGAAGCTGCCGAGCTGGCTCGCAAGGTGGCCGCCGCTCGCCTCCGGAGCCTCAACCAGGATCGAGACCGCCGGCATCCGGCCTGGCAGAAGGCCGAGGAGCGCCAAACCGAGATCCAGTCGCGCCTGTCCGACCTGGATGCCGAGATCGCCGAGCTCGAAGCCGAAGGGGAGGCCGCAGAGGCCGGACTGCGCCAGGTCGAGGAGCTTCATGCGCGGTGCATCGAGGACAGATCCGATGCCGAAGGCCGCCTCCGCGAGGCGATCCGTGAGGAGGCTGGCGCTCGCGAGCACATGGCCAGAGCCTCCAATCGTTCCGGGCGCCTGTTCGCCCTGGAAGAAGAGCTTCAGAGGACCGAGAAGGCTTTGTCAGAGGTGCGCGCTACCCTCCAGTGCCGCGAGGCCGACCTCGAAGCGGGCGAGCGGTTGTTCCGACAGACGGAGCAAGCGAGGAGGGATGCCGAAGAGGACCGACGGAGGGTCGGAGAACAGATAGCGGCCAGGCGGGCCGAGGCGGAGGCACTGCGGCGGAGCCTGACCAATCAGGACGCGGAGCTGGAACGGCTGCGGGCGACGCTGCTCGACGTGACCGCGCGCATGGCAGCGGCCGACGCCAGGGTCGTTGAGCTCGAAACGGAGATCGAGCGCCTGGACGGGTTGGCGACCCCACTCGTCGCCGAGCACGGGCGGCTGGAGAAAGAACGGGCGGAGGTCCTCGCGGTCCTGCGCGAGATGGAGTCCCTGGAGCAGGGGCTGCTCGCTCGCCAGGAGGTGGTCGATGCAAGGCGGCAGGAGCTCTCCGAATCGCCTGGGGCAGCCTTCGCCAGGCGGCGAGGAGATCACCCCCTCGGGATGCTCAGGGATCTCGTCCAGGTGCCGCCGGATCTGAAGGCCGCTCTCGCTGCCGCCCTCGGCCCCATGGCAGACGCCGTCGCCTACGCCGGTTGGGAGCAGGCCGAGACCGACGCGAGAGTCGAATCGGTCGGCGGGGTGACGCTGGTGGTGGAAGGGGGGCCCGATCACTGCCTGCCCTCCCTGCACGGGGAGCGGAGCCTGCACCGGGCGGTGAAGGCGGACCCGAGGATCCGGCGGGTGGTCGGTCGGCTCCTTGGCGAGGTGTACGTCGTGAACGACCTGGCCGAGGCAATTGCAAAGCACCGCGTCCATCCCTATGCGACGTTCGTGACGCTGGACGGGGCGATAACGGGGGAGACGTTCGTCAGGACACCGGCGGGACAAGACACTCGCCTGGACCAGATCAGGCGAGACTCGGCGCGGCTGGAGCGTGAGCTCGCCGGAGTCAGGCGCGGGCAGCGCGAAAGCCGACAGCGACTGGCCGAGATCGGCTCCCACGCCGAGGCGATCCGCGTTCAGGTCGAGGAGAACGACATGAAGATCACCTCGGCCGCGGACGAGCTCGTGAGGATAGCGGCTGAGCGGGCCTCTCTCGGTCATGAGGAGCAGCTGGTCGCCGAGCGCATCTCCTCTGTGGAGACATCGATTCGGGGCGTGCAGGAACGGCTTGCCGAGGTCCCGGCCGCATTGCCCGAAGCTCCGGCTCTCCCGTCCATGCCCGAGCCCCCGATCCATCTCCGGGTCGAGGTCGAAGCGCTCCGAAGAGAGCTCGCCCGGCTCGAAGCCGGTGTGCAACGGGCCCGGCGTGAGCTCGAGACGATCGCCTCGGAGGATCCCATGAGGCTCCGCGAAGCCCTCAAGGCCGTCGAGGCCAGACTGGCCGCGGCCGAGGAAGCCCTTCGCAATGCCGACGGCAACCTCGACGGAGCGGTGGCCGCACATCGGGCAGCCACGGAGGCCGCCCGAGCCATTCAGGATCGGCATGCGCTGGCAAATCGAAACTGGCGAGAAGCTGCTGCCGCGTCCGAGCGCATCCGCCAGGACCACCAGGAGGAGGACCGGGCCCGCCATGACCTGGAACGTCGAATCGCCGAGGCCGAGCGCCTGCTCCGAGAGGGCCACGCGGTCGATCCGGTCGAGGCCGTCGCTGAGCTGTCCGGGGAAGACACCGTGGAAGAGCTTGCTCGTCGGGCCGACACCGTGGCCCGCCGGCTCGGCCTGCTGGGCAAGGTGAACCTGCTGGCCACCGGGGAGCTGGAGTCCGTCCAGCAGCGACACGACTTCCTGGCCCGCGAGCTAGACGACGTGAGGGCGGCACGCCGGGACCTCCAGGAGGTGATCAGGGAGGTGGACCGGCGGGTGGCCGAGATGTTCGCCACAGCTTTCGAAGACGTGGCCCGGGAGTTCTCCGGGCTGTTCGCTCTGATGTTCCCCGGCGGGGAAGGAAGGCTGACGCTCACCGATCCAGACGACCTCCTCGCGTCCGGGATCGAGGTGGAAGCGAGGCCCGGCCGCGGCAAGGTCAAGCGGCTGTCGCTCCTTTCCGGAGGGGAGCGCTCACTCGCCGCGCTGGCCTTCCTGTTCGCCATCTTCAAGGCCCGGCCGAGCCCCTTCTATCTGATGGACGAGGTCGAAGCGGCGCTCGACGATGTCAACCTGCACCGGTTCCTCGAGCTGGTGAGGAGCTTCGCCCAGGACTCCCAGATCCTGATCGTCACCAGCGACTGGCCGAGGTCGCCGTCTCGTAGCCTCCTCGCCGGCGGCACCTTACCGTTCACAGGGAGCGACGCCATCGAGATCGTCTTCGTCATCATCGTCCTCATCGTCTTGGCCATGGTTGCCGGGGCCGTGGTGCTGGCTCGCCGGGACAGGCGACTGCCTCGAAGGGACGATACGTATGGACCCGCCGAGGGCAGGAGCGCTGCCGCTGCGAAGGTCCGTCCCGGGGTCCCGTCGCAGGCGGCGTATGTTCCACCTTCCACCGGGCTGGCGGACCGGGTTCGGTCGCTGTTTCGCGGGGCAACCACAGAGGACTCCTGGAAGGAGCTGGAAGAGGCTCTGATCCGAGCCGACGTCGGACCGAAGGCGGCCGCCGACATCGTGTCCCGAGTGCGTGATGCGTATCGTCCGCCCCTGGATCCTGCCGAGGTTCTCATCCGAGAGGTGGCCCGGACCTTCGACGGCGACGAACCCTGGAAGGCCCCGGCGGGAGCACCGGCCATCGTGATGATGGTCGGGGTCAACGGGACCGGCAAGACCACCACGATCGGCAAAATCGCCTACGCCCTTGCCCAGGAAGGACGATCGGTCAGCCTCGCCGCCAGCGACACGTTTCGGGCAGCGGCGGGGGAACAGCTCCAGACGTGGGCTTCGCGATCGGGCTCCCACCTCGTGGCCCAGGCGCGAGGGGCCGACCCCGGGGCGGTTGCCTTCGACGCCGTCCAGGCCGCCAGGGCACGGGGGAGCGAGGTCCTCATCGTGGACACGGCCGGCCGTCTACACACGCGTCTGCCCCTGATGGAGGAGCTGCGGAAAGTCAAGCGGGTGCTGGAGAAAGCCGCGGGGAGGGTCGACGACGTCCTTCTGGTGCTCGACGCGACGACCGGCCAGAACGGGATCGCCCAGGCTCGAGCCTTCACCGATGCAGTGGGTGTGACCGGGGTGGTGCTGGCGAAGATGGACGGCACGGCCAAGGGAGGCATCGTCCTGGCCGTCCGCGAGGAGCTGGGCGTGCCCGTGAAGCTCGTAGGGACGGGAGAGCGACCCGAGGACCTCGCAGCGTTCGACCCCGAGGCCTTCGCCCGCCGACTCGTGGCCTGACCGGGCCTACGGGGGCCTCGCCGTTCCCGTGCTCACCGCAAGCAACACCAGGGTGGCTTGTGCGGCGATGGCCGCCTGGTCCGTCGAGCGCGGGTCGATCGCCCCGTGGAGCGCCAGACCGTCGGCGGCCGCAAGCAGGAGCGAAGCCATGGCGGCCGGATCGACCCACTCGGGCAGGAACCCGCTCCCCCTCAGCTCGGCGATCTGCTTCGAGAGGAAGCCACGGAGCTCGTCCAACAACTCCTCGACGCCGTGGCGCAGCGACTCGTCCCGATTGGTGTGGACGAGAGCCTCCAGGTAGACGGGCAAGAGATCCCTCGCGCCCTCGAACGACGTCTGGAGAGCGCGAACCGCCCCGATCATTCGGACCTCCGGGGGCGCATCCCGTCGCAATGCCTCGAGCGCCGGATCGATCCAGCCTCGGATGGCGACGAGGAGGGCGTGGGCTATCAGCTCGTCCTTCGACCCGAAGTGGTACGTGATCCCACCCAGGTTGACCCCACTCCCCGCCGCGATCGCCCGCGACGTGGTGCCAGCCAGCCCCCGCTCCTTGAGTATGCGAAGGGTTCCCTCGATCAGCTTCAGGCGAGTGCTCTCGATGGGATGGCTCCGCTGAGCTCCCTCGGAGTTGACCTCCTCATTCATACGTACGTATCATACGACAAGACGAGCAGCGCCATGGGAGGCGGTGCTGGGGGTGCTCACCCTGGAGATCGATCCGCGATGGGGGCAGGGAGCGGCGCGAAGGTGGGCAGCGGCCGCGTTCCTCCTCGCCCTGACCGCGTCGCTCGTGCTCTTGCTGGCGCCCTTGGGGACCGAGGTCGAGTCCACGGCTGAGAGCCCCGGGTTTTCCGGGGCCCCCGCCCGCCAGGAAGAGCCTGAGACACGGGTGACCCACCCCAGCCTCCTGCAGCACGAAGGGTGGCGGGTGGTCGTCCCACTCAGCGTTCCTGTCCTCGTGTCGGGCGTTGGCGCGGTGGCGGCTGCGCGCCGCTCCCGCCGACTGCTCATCCTGGCGGCCGTCCTGCTGGGGGCGTTCGTGATCGTCGGCGTGCTTTCCATCGGGATCTTCTTCGTCCCCTCGGAAGCCGCGATGATCGTAGCCGCGGTGAAGGGACGTCGAACGTGATCCTGGTGGCCGGCGGGAGCGGGTTCATCGGCGCGGCAGTGGTGCGGACGCTCGTCGCCCACGGGCGAGAGGTGGCCGTCATGACGGCCCATCCGGAACGCTCACGGAGGCGGGTCGAATCGATGGGGGCGCGTCCGGTGATCGGTGACGTCCTGGACGCCCGCTCGTTGGACGGAGCGGTGGCGGGGGCCGAGGTGGTGATCCAGGCGCTGACGTTCCCCACGTTCCCGGCGGAGAAGCCCCGAAAGCGCTACACGTTCGAGGAATTCGACCACCTCGGAACGGAACGGCTGGTCAGGGCGGCCACCCGGGCCGGGGTCGGCAGGTACGTGTACGCCTCGGGTTCGGGCGCGGCCTCGGATGCGCCCAAGGTCAGGTTCCGGGCGAAGTGGTTCGGCGAGGAAGCCATTCGGGCCGCCGGGATCGACCACGCGATCATCCGTCCGTCGTGGGTCTACGGCCCCGAGGATCCGGGACTGAACAAGTTCGTGGCCTTCCATCGGTGGCTGCCGTTCGTGCCGGTGATCGGCGACGGTTCACAACGCCTGCAGCCGGTCTTCGTCGGCGATGTTGCGGAAGCGATGGTGCAGGCGGCCACCCCGCATGGCCCTACAGGGACCTTCGAGATCGGCGGGCCGGAGGTCTTGACCATGAACGAGGTCCTGCGGACCGTGATGGAGGTCCGGGGGAAGGTGAAGCCGCTCGTTCATTTCCCGGCGTTCCTCCCGAAGCTCGCGGGCTTCCTCCTCCAGGTCTTACCCAATCCTCCACTCTCGCCGCAGGCCGTCGACTTCGCCACGGTCGATGCCCTGGCCGATACGGCGAGGCTCCTCGAAGCGTTCGACCTGAGGCTCACGCCCCTTCGCGACGGGCTGGCCACGTACCTCGCACGGTGAAGGCATCCAGCCCTGCAGAGGCATGGCGGCCGACGAAGGAACAGATCGCCGCATCCGTCGGCGCCACCGTTCCCGACGTCATTGCTCCTCGGCTCTTCGTGCTGTTCGTCGGTATCAACCCCGGCCTCTATTCAGGGGCCGTGGGGCATCATTTCGCCAGGCCGGGCAACCGGTTCTGGAAGTCGCTGCACCTCGCCGGGTTCACCGATCGGGTTCTGTCCCCGTTCGAGGAGAGGCAGCTCCTCGATTTCGGCGCGGGCATCACGAACCTGGTCGAGCGGGCGACCGCCGGCGCGGAGGACGTCACCCCCGATGAACTTCGCCGCGGCGCAGTCCGTCTGGAGCGAAAGGTGTGCCGGCACGCGCCCGCGTTCGTGGCCTTCCTCGGGCTGGGTGCGTACCGGACGGCGTTCGGGAAGGGCGACGCCGAGGTCGGTCCTCAGCCCGAGCCGATCTGCCGCTCGAACGTGTGGTTGCTGCCCAACCCCAGCGGCCTCAATGCCCATTATCAGATCGCGGATCTGGCTCGCGCCTTCGCCCATCTTCGGGCGATTGCTATTCGGCCGGCGTGATGCCACTGGGTTCGGCCGCACGCCGCCTGGTCCGATCACCATCCTCCTGCCCGGCTGCGACCTCGGGTTCGCCGAGGGCCTCCCCGTAGGCGCCCTCGATGTTGGCCGGAAGCCAGATGCGGAACGTAGCGCCCCGGCCCGGTACCGAGGCTACGGTGATCGTCCCTCCCATCGCTTCGACCAACCGCTTCGTGATGTAGAGGCCGAGACCGGCCCCCTCGGTCTCCCGCGTCATCGCCTGTCCGACCTGATGAAAACGATCGAAGATCCTGGGAAGGTCCTCCGCGGGGATGCCCACTCCTTGATCGGCGACTGCAAGCTGGAACCAGTCGTCCCGAACCATTGCATCGATCCGAACGGGAGCGTCGGGAGGTGAGAACTTCAAGGCGTTCTCCACCAGGTTCCTCAGGATCTGATCGAGACGATGAGGGTCGGTTCGCACGGTGGACCCGGGGGGTTGAACGTCGACATGGACCCGAGAGCGTTCCTCGGGGCCGAGGGACTCCGTGGTCTCGGCGAGGAACCGAGCCAGTTCGACCTGATCCGTCTGGAACCGAATGGTTCCGGCCTCGATCCGCGACACGAACAGGAGGTCTTCCACCAGTCGTGCCAAGCGAGCGCTTTGGCGGTCGATGATCTGCATGAAGTTGGTGAGCTGCTCGCTGGTCAACCGGTCCTGATTGCGCTGGAGCGTGTTCACGAACCCACGGATGGCCGTGATGGGAGTCCGAAGCTCGTGGCTGGTGATGGCGATGAAGTCCGACTTCATCTGGTCGAGCTCCTGGAGGCGGCGCATCGTCTCCCGCTGCTGGGAAAGCAGCCTGTTGCTGTGGGCGACCAGCGCGATCTGGTCGGCCAGCCGGTTCAGCACTCCAAGAGACGGCTCGTCGAACGCGTTCGGGGTCCTGCTCTCCACGTCGAGAACTCCGATGAGCTCATCGCCGATCCGCATGGGCGCGGCCATCTCCGACCGCATCTCGGCATCGACCAAGACGTAATTGTCGTGCTTGGTCACGTCCTGAACGATGAGCGCCCGGCCCGTAGCCGCCACGGTCCCCGTGATGCCCTTGCCCAAGGGAATGCGTTCCTCATAGAACGGCATTCCGTACATCCCCTTGACAATGAGATCGTCCCCGTCCCGGAGCAGGATCGTGAATGCCTCGTATTGGAGGTCCCGGCCGATGGCTCCAGCCATCAGCTGGATCGAGGTGTCCAGGTCCTCGGCGGCCACGCCGGTGAGGATGGCCGTGTTGAACGCGGCCAGTTCGCCCCGGGCGGATGCTTCCCTCCGGGCCGCCTCCTCCGCCTGGTGAGCTTCCCACGTGGCTCGGTCCGCCTGGCGGGCCAGCGAGCGCGACATGAACCCGGCCACCAGGGCGATGATGAACTGGATCCCGACCCGGAAGGCGACGTTGGCCACGAGGAAGGGGTAGTCGGGGAAGCGAACAGCCAGATAGGCCTCGCGGCCGACCTCGTTGAGCATGGTGATGGCGACCGCCATCAGGGATCCCTCCAGCTGGTATCGAAGGGCTCCCTCCAGTGGGAGGATGTAGATCACCACCCAGGTCGAACCCTTCGGGTCGTAGCTGAAGATCCATGCCACGGAGAAGATGACGACGGCGTCCATCAGGAACGCGCCCCACCCCAGCCGTTGGAGAGCCAGGAGCGTCCTGCAACGGCTGGCCCCGATCCAGATGAGGACGTTTCCCACGCCCAGCGCGGCGATGATGAGGTAGCCTAGGAGCAGGACGGTCTTCGAGGCGTAGGGCGGAAGCCCGGAGTTCGTCTCGCGGATGAGGTAGAGACCCAGGACGACGGCGAACCACCGCACGCGGATCAGGCCTCGCTCCAGGCGCCTGGCCCGGTCCAGCTCCCTGCTTGAGCCAGCTTCCATCGGTTCCACCCGGCCTACGCCGCCCCGGTCGTACAATGGCCGTTCGCGGCTAGCATACGCGTAGCTCATAGCCCATCCCGTACATCACATGTTTGACGCATTGAACGACCGCTTGAACGCGGTCTTCCGCAAGCTTCGGTCGCGGGGCAAGCTCCATCCCAAGCAGGTGGATGCTGCGCTCGCAGACATCCGCACGGCCCTGCTCGAGGCCGACGCCGCGCTCGAGGTGGTCGAGGACTTCCTCACCCGCGTCCGAGCGCGGGCGCTGTCCGATGAGGTGATGCGTAGCCTCACCCCCGCCCAGCAGGTCATCAAGGTGGTCCGAGACGAGCTCACCCAAACCCTCGGCGGCGAACACCGCGCCTTCAACCTCCCGGGGGCCAACCCCGTCGTGGTGATGATGGCGGGGGTCCAGGGGTCGGGGAAGACCACGGCCTGTGCCAAGCTGGCCCTGTGGCTGAAGAAAGAGAAGGGCCGGCAGCCGTTGCTGGTCGCCGCGGACCTTCAGAGGCCTGCAGCCATCGAGCAGCTGTTCACTCTGGGAGGAGAGATCGATGTTCCCGTGGTCTCGGACGGTAACCGGCCGGAGAAGGTGGCCAAGAGCGCTCTTAAGCAAGCCATCCGGGAGGGACGCAACGTGGTCATCGTGGATACCGCAGGGCGCCTGCACGTTGACCCGGAGATGATGAAGGAAGCCCGTCGAGTCAAGGATGCGGTCCGGCCGCATCACGTGCTGATGGCGTGTGATTCGATGACCGGCCAGGATGCCGTGGTCCAGGCGCGGGAGTTCATGCGTGAGGTCGACGTCACCGGTTTCGTCCTGACCAAGATGGACGGAGATTCCAGAGGCGGGGCGGCGGTCTCCATCACCCACGTCACCGGACGCCCCATCTTCTTCGCCGGTATCGGGGAGAAGCTGGGCGACCTGGAACCCTTCTATCCGGACAGGATGGCCTCCCGGATCCTCGGCATGGGCGATGTGCTCACGCTCATCGAGAAGGCCGAGAAGGAGATGGACCAGGAGAAG
>WNGB01003334.1_pt1 | contig 27612 bp, 25 predicted proteins | sample 5400681 | NCBI WGS metagenome assembly WNGB01 (sample SAMN13153367, study PRJNA577476) | soil metagenome | isolation source: 115 cm soil or saprolite under grassland replicate 2 | place: USA:California | collected 2016-06-15
TTGGACCTAGATCCTGCCTGTCGGCGTCAAACTGCGCCGCCTGGCTTACGGCGTCGATCGCCAGCAACACCGGGCCGGTGTGCGGCAGCCGCGCCAGCACCGACTGATGCCCTGGCACATGCCCGCTCGTCTCGATCAGCTCGATGCCTGGCAGCAGCGTGGTATCGCCGTCGATCAGGCGGTAGCGCAGGCTGGGGTGATCCCAATGGGCGCGCATCCGCTCGAAGCGCTCCTCCGTGCCGGATCGGGCCACCTCGTTGTGCTGCCGCTGCACGATCAGCTCGGCGTCGGGGAAGGCATCGTGTCCGCCGGCGTGATCCTGGTCAAAATGCGTGCAGACCAGGTAGCGGATGTCACGTGGTGTGAGACCCAGCGCCGCCAACTGCTCGACAATGTACTCACGGTCGTCCAGCCGCAGATCCATGCTGGGCATCTCGAAGTTCTTTGGAAATCCCGTATCGATTAAGATATTCGTGCCGTCGTCGGTTTGGATCAGATAGCTCACTGCTGGAATACCATTTGTCGGCAGGAGCGCCATCTGGAACAGGTAGAGTCGCATTGCTATGCTCCTTGTGAGTAATGAGCGTTGTGTAATCGGCGTCGCTCCGCAGCCTAGACATAGGCCAGCGTTTCGCGGATCGTCAAGCGCGATGCGCGCCAGGCTGGCACCGCGCTGGCCACAGCCGAGCCAATCAAGACCACCGCCAGCCAGGCCAGCATCGTCAGCGGCGTGCTGACCAACGGCAGCGGGACGTTGAACAGCGGTCGGCCGACCATCCCATTGACCAGCGCCGAGAGCGGCAGGGCCAGCACGATCGCCAACACCCAGCTCAGCGCGCCGATCAGCACGCCCTCGCCCACAACCATTCGGCGCGCGGTGCGCGGGGTTCCGCCAATTGTCTGCATCACCCCGAACTCGCGGGTGCGCTCGACGACGCTGGTGGTCATAGTCGACGTCAGCCCCAACACCCCGACGATCCCCATCAGCACGGCGGTGAAGACCAGCGAGACAATCAGCAGCAGCACGTGGTCGTCCAGCCCGGCGCGCAGGTCTATGTCGCTCAGCGTCGTGGCCACGCCCACACCACTGTCGGCCAGGCTGCGCTCAACCGCGCGCAGCACGGCGGCGGTGGCTGCATCGTCCTGGGTGGCCGTCACCAGGCGCAGAGAGCGCGCCCGCCCGGCCAGGTCGCCAGCCTTGGCGAACGCCGCGTCGGTCACATACGCACCCGCGCCGAGCCCGATCTCCTCGACGATCCCGGCCACGCGCCAATTAGTCGGCCGCCCCTCCAGCTCTAGCGTGATCGTGTCGCCGACGCCGACACCGGGGAGCTGGCGCAGCGCCATCTGGTTCAGCACCACCGCGTCGGTGTCGCCCGGCACCAGCCAGCGGCCGGCCAGGATCGGGAAGCTGACCAGGCGGGTGTCGGCCGGCGGGGCACGCAGCGCGAAGGCGCCGTGCCCACCATCAGGGTATGTCCGCACCACGTCGATCACGCCTGGCTGGCTGCGGGTGGTCGGCGAGTAGCCCCAAGCCTCGACCGTCTGCACGCCGGGGATGGCGCGCAGCCGCGCGATGAGCGGTGCGATCTCCTGCGGTTGGCTCAGGCGGATCTCCATGGTGTAGCGGCGCGCGGCCACCCCATCCGCAATCAGCCGATCCCAGCCGTCGCGGATGTTCAGCCCACTCATAAACAGCGCCCCACCCACCGACAGCAGCGTGAGCGTCAGCAGCAGCCGGCCGCGGCGCCGAAAGGTGTTGCGCAGCGCGAGTAGCAGCGTACTGTTCAGCCGGCTCAGCACGTGCAAGCGGGCGAACCGCCCCGGCCGATCGACCGTACTGGCGCTGACGCCGTAGTCGGTGATCGCCTGGTACACCGTGATCCGACTGGCGCGAGCGATCGGGTAGGCCGCCACCAGCAGCGGGATGAGCAGCCCCGCGGCCGCCTCAACGGCGTAGACCCAGGCCGGAATCGCGTCATTCAGGATCGTGAAGTTCAACAGGTCGGCGACCGCACGCGCGTACAGCCGCCCGACCACAATCGCCGGCCCGACCGCCAGGGCCAGCGCGACGGCGCTCATCAGCAGAATGAGCCAAATATACATCCCAGCGATCTGGCGGGTGCGCGCGCCGATCGTCTTCATCGCGCCGATCTGGCGGATCTGCTGGGCCATCATGCCGGCGATCATCGTCGCGACCAGGATGGCGCTCAGTAGCAGCGCGAGCAGGCTGAAGCTCAGCAGCATTGTCAGCGCCGAGGTCATCTGGCCCTGGTGCGGGTGCTGCCCGGCTGGGGGGATCTGCAGCTCGCGTACGGTCCGGCCCTGCTGCTGCAACCACACGCCCAGGTCGCGGGTGGTGTGCTCGACCGTCGCCTGGTCGTAGGGCGAGCCGCTGACGACGATCTTTAGCTCGCCGAGCAGGCCCGTCTCGCCAAGCCACGCCAGGGTGGCGGGCGTGATATAGGCGTAGCCCTCGCGCTCCTGCCAGGCCGGCGCCAGCGCCGGGTCGTTGGCTAACGCGCGGGCGATCGCGGCACGCTGCTGCTGCCCGCCCGAGAGCGCCGATGGCAGCTTGTCGGCCTGCTCGGCGATGCCGACGCGAGATAGCAGCGCCAGGGCGCGCGGCCGGCGCTCACGCACCGGGTAGGTGTTGCAGAAGTCCATCGGCAAGACGACGTTCTCGGCGACGGTCAAGGTCGGCAGGAGCTGGAAGAACTGGAACACGACGCCGACGTTGCGCCCACGCCAGATCGCCAGCTGCTCTTGTGAGAGCGTGTGGACGGGCGTGCCGGCGATGTCGATCGCACCGCTGGTGGGTCGATCGATACCGGCGATCAGGTTGATGAGAGTCGATTTACCGCTGCCGGACTTGCCGACCACGGCGACGAACTCGCCGGCCTGGACCTGCAGGCTGACGCCCTTGAGCGCCGTAAAGCTTCCGGACGGGCTGCTGTAGGACTTGACGACCTGCCGCACGTCGATAAGCGAAGCGCCGGGCGCTGGCTGGCCGCCGGCGCGCTGACTCGAAGAGCGATGGTGACGCATAGTTATGACCCCCTTATCATAGAGATGTTGTCCTAAAAAATACATAGTGTCTATTTATTGTCACTATGTTTGTTTTCTGTTATACTGTCTATTGGCATGAAGATCAATCAACAATTTGGGCACACTCATCCATTACGAGACAAAGTGTCCGAAACTGGCCAATAACGGGGGCTTGTGATGACGGCGAAGACAGAGGATCGGCGAATTCAGCGCACGCGCGCCATGTTGCTGAGCGCGCTGCTCGACTTGATCGTCGAGCGGGGCTATGAAGAGGTGTCGGTGCAGGATATCGTCGATCGCGCGAATGTGGGGCGATCGACATTCTACAAGCACTTTCTTGACAAGCGCGAGCTGCTGCTGACCGGGGTATCGGGGCTACAGGAGCTCTTGACCGAGCAGATGGCCACCGCGAATTCACAGGCTGCGCCGAGCAAGCGGCTGCTGTTCAGCCTACCGCTGTTTCGGCATGTCCAGGGCAACTTTCAATTTTGCCGAGCGCTGCTGGGATCGCACAGCGGGGCAATCGTTGAGCCACGCATCCAACAAATCCTGGTCGAGCTGGTTCGCCAGGAGCTTGCCGGGCGAGTGCTGTCAGGAGCCACACCGCTGGTGCCACTCGACGTGGCGGTGCAGTATACGGTCAGCGCCTTCTTAGGGCTGCTGCGCTGGTGGATGGAGCAGCCCGCCCTGCCCGGCCGAAGAGATCGATCAGCAGTTCCAGGCGCTGACTATCCCCGCGATCACCGCAGCGCTGAAAATGGGTGCGGTGGCGGCCTGATTGAATTGGATTTGAGCACCGTGTCATGTATAGCCTGGAACCTCTGGCAGGGCCTACCTCTGTGCTGCCTACTATGAAGACACGTCCAAGCCGGCTCGCCCAGGTCGAGTAGCAGATCACCACGAGCAGGCCACCCTCCATCCGTGCTCAGACATCGCACCGCTAGAACCACTCCACAAGACCATTGGAGCATTGTGCCGTCGTTCTGGTCCGAGTCGCTGTTCGTCTGCCCGGCGAGGCACGATTCACGTTTGTTCTCCTGTGCTCAGCTTCAAATGACCAGCACATTGACGACAAATGCAACGATCGTCAGCAGCGCCCGCGCTTGTAGCCAACGCGCTGGCTTCGTTGTTGGGTGAAGCGCCGCATACAACCCCAAACAGACATAGGTAAGTATCGGGCAGAGCCAATCGTTCGGGCTCAGTGGAGGGATTGGATCGTCATTGAACTGCGGGACATTCGCCGAAAGGCGCCACGCGAGTACCGACAGACCGACGACGAGCGCAGCGAGCGTCGCTTCGCGGATGGACAACTCCTTGAAACGCCAGCGCAGGACGGCGAAGCCGATGACGGCAGCAATGACCGCGGTCAGCGTGATTCGCCAGAGCGGAAAGTATAGATGGAACTTCGGGCAAGTGATCGCTCCTTCGCGCTCGGGCGCGCTAGGTTCCAGTTGCTGGAAATGGGTCAGTCACCTGTAAGAGTTGCCCGCGATTGGGGTCGCACACCCAGGCGTGACGCTGATTATCGGCCACCACACAGTGTGCGTCCGGAGCTGTGGCAACTGTTCCAAGTACGGACAAGGCGCCCGTCGCAGACACACCGACGATCGCCATGGTTGCGCTACTCGCACCAGGCAGATAGAGGTGCTCAAGCGTTGGACTGTAGTCGATCACGTCCACGCCTGCGCCAACTGCGAGATTCGCCAGCTGCTGCCCATTATGATCGACATCGAGCACGACCGCTTTACCTTCGGCACAACCCGCGAACAGCCAGCCGTGTGGCACGTCGAGGGCAATCCCGCGCGAGCCATCACAGCCATTCGGCCACCGCGCCACCTGCGTGCGGCTTTTGAGATCGATGGCGACCGTCGCGCCGTTCCACAGGTGCGTATAGGCGCGCCCTCGCCCAGGATCGATGATCAGCGACTCGGGACCACCCTTGACGACAATTGCCCCGAGAAGAACCAGGCTTGCGGTTTTATCACTTGAGAGGCCAAACACTTCGATTTGCTCGCGATCTGGCTCCGTCACCCACAGCTCGCCCGTTGGAGCGACATAGCGAACGTAATCGGGGCTACTCGCCAGCGCCGCCGTCGTGACAATCGCGTGGGTCGCCGGATCGACGGCATCGAGACGCCGGATGGTACGGTCGGTCGCGAAGATCAGCCCGCGTCCGGCGTCGGCTGAGGTCGGGCCATCATCATGGCCGCCTTTGAAGTCTTGCTGTGAGCTAAAACCAGCGATTGGTGTGACGGCCTGGGTGGATGGATCGACCAGATCTACCTTCCCGGTGCGCCCAGCAGGTACCAGCAGTTTGCCCAACGTCGGATCGAAGCGCAGGTCGTCAAAGCCAATCCCGCCACTGCCTTCTGGGGGGTTCAGCGCCACCACGCTCGGAGTGGTGGCCGACTGAGGGGCGGTCGTCAGCGCGATGGTGCTGGTGGGGAGAACACGTGGAGTGGTCGCCAGTGCTCCCACGCTCGTAGGCGCCGCCGTCTGCGGCAGCGCCGTCGCAGGAGCGAGGGGTGTAGCAGGTGGCCCGAGCGCTGCCCTCGTCGAGGCCGAGCGTGGAGGCGTCGAGGTCGACAGGCCACAAGCGGCGAGCGAAAGCACAAGACCGATTGAGATCAGAAGACGCAGCAATGCATCCATGATCGCGCTCCCTTCCAATGCAGCGCACAGACGGCGGACTAGAGCGATTCCAACATCCGTTGCAGATGTATCTGTGCGGTGTCGCGATACGCTGACGCCGTCGCGATGGCCACCATATCCGCCCATATCTGCGTCACGCGCCAGACAGCCATGAAGACATCATCCACCGGCCCTGCCGTTAGGTAGCCTTCTAACAGCGCTTCCCGATCGGCGGGGTCTTTCCAGCGGCGCAGATCGAGCGCCGGGTGGCCGATGTAGGCATCCCCAAAGTCGATCGTGCCCGTGTAGCTGTGTGTCTCAGGGTCGGCAAAGGTATGTTCCGGCCCGGGATTCGAATGCAGCACGACGAAGGAGGTGGTCGCCGGCAGCGCGGCGAGAGCCGTTTCGGCCACCGCCTGTGGCGCGCGGTCGAGCGGCCAGACGATACCGGCGCGCTGGAGCACTGCCAGCACGTCGTCGAATGCCTCGGCCAGCCGAGCGCGGAGATCGTCGGCCGTCCGGTCGCCAGGGAACAGCCCGCTCGCAAGGAGTGGCTCTTGTGGTACTGTATGAATCTCGCGCAGCACCTGACCGAGCCGCTGAAGCACACTCGCACGCGCGCGGCCAGCGATACGCTGTCGGGTGACGGCGTCGCCCGGCATGCTGGTCATACACAGATACTCGATACCATCAGCCTGCCCGTATCCGAGCACGCGCGGCACTGGGATGGCTGGAAATGTCGCTAGGTGCTGCAAAAATGTCGTTTCCTTTGCCAAACTGGTGCGTGGACGCAGCCGGTGCGGGCGCTGGGTCTTGAGCACAACACCATCATCGACCAGATAGCTGCGAGCCTCGCCGCCGCTCTCATCGACGCTCGTAATCGCTTGGGCGTCGGGTATGTACTGTTGCACCAGACCGAGCACCACGGCATCAGTCAAGACCGGGTCAGGCGCATCTGGCTGGAGATACACATCTTTTGGCATGCTTAGCCTCCCATGCTCGTCATTGGTGATCTTGCTTGCCAATCCCACCCGGCGACCTCAAGCTCCACGAGCGCCGCAAACCGGCCGCCACGGCGCACCAGCTCCTCGGGCGGGCCTTCCTCCACGATCCGCCCGGCCTCGACGACGATGACGCGATCGGCGGCGCGTGCGGTCGTGAGCCGGTGCGCCACCGTGAGCACCGCGCGGCGCTGCCCCGCCACATCCGCGCGCAGCGCCGCCCAGAGCGCGGCGTCGCTTGTACTGTCAATCGCCGCCGTCGCTTCGTCCAGCAGCAGCACGACTGGATCCCAGACCAGCGCGCGCGCCAGTGCTAGCAATTGCCGCTGCCCAGACGAAAGCTGAACACCAGCACCACGGCCCGAGCCACTCAGCACCGTGTCGTAGCCCTGCGGCAGCGCCGCGATAAACTCGGCTGCGCCGGCGACCGCGGCCGCCCGCGCGATCGCCTCGTCCGACACGGATTCATCCCCCAGCGTCAGATTGTCGCGCACCGTGCCGCTGAACAGCTGCACCTGCTGAGGCACGACCCCAACGACGTGTCGTCGTTCCGCATCCGTGAGCGAGCGCGGGTCGCGGCCTACCACCTGGATACTGCCCGACCACGGCGCGTAGAGCCCGCCAATCAGGTGCACCATGCTACTCTTGCCCGCGCCCGTACGCCCGACCAACGCGACATGTTCGCCCGCTCGCACGGTGAAGGACACGCCCCGAAGCACCGGGCGATCCGGCAGATAGCCGAACACCAGGTCGCGGATCGCAATTGACTGGTTCTTGCGCTCGGCTGGCTGTACGGTGGGCCGCGCCTCTGGCGGCAGCGCCAGCACCTCGAAGATCCGCTCGACTCCCGAGAGGGCACTTTGCACAGTCTGCCAGTCGTCCCCAAGGGTTGTGATCGGCTCGAAGAAGCGCTGGAACAGCAGTACAAACGCGGTCAGCGTCCCGATCGTGATACCCCAGGACGCCGCGCCTGCGCCGGCACCGAGCCACAGCAGGAGCGCGATCGCCGATGCAGAGAGAAGTGCCATAAGCGGGGAGTAGAGTGCGCTATAGACCGTCGACCGATTGAACGCCGCCAACGCCTCCTGGAGCGCCACGCGGAACCGCGCGATAAACGTTGCCTCGTGGTGGAACGCGCGAATGACCTCAACTCCACTCAGTGTCTCTTGCAGGCGCGTATTCAAGAGGCCAAACGCTCGACGATTCCGTCGTTCCGCACTCCGCACGCACACCTGAAACCAGCGGGTGATCACGACCAGCGGCGGGACGGCCAGTAGGGCCACCAGGGTCAGCGGGCGGCTGAGCGCCACCATCGCCACGGCAGCCGTCAGCAGGCGCACCAGGTTCGCTACCAGCGTGATCACGCCAGTCGAGAAGAGCGTATCGACGGTTTCCACGTCGGCCGTGCAGCGGCTGATCACATCGCCCAGCGGAGTCTGGTCATAGTAACTGAGCGGCAGGCGGTGCAAATGGCCGACCAGGCGCGCACGCAAGGTGTGGAGTGCTCCTTGAGCTGCAACTGCCGTCAAATAAACTGCCACAAAGTTCAGCAGCTGCGCCGCAACACTCGCACCCAAGTACAGTACCCCGAGCGTCAGTAGGCCAGACGGCTGGCCTGGCACCAGATGATCATCGACGATCCGCTGGATCAGCAGTGGCGGCGCCAGATCCAGCACTTTGGCCAGCAGGACGCTGAGGCCCACCAGCGCCAGCATCCCACGCCACGGGCGGAGGATCGATGCCAGGTGCTCCCAGGCAACCCGGCGAGTTGGTGGCGCGGTGGGCAGTCTGTAAGCACGACTGTTCATACCCGCACCTCGGGCACACCAGGTTGTTCGATTTGCTTCTGCGCGTGATAGATTCGGGCATACAGCCCACCAGCCGCAAGCAGCTCCGCGTGCGTGCCTTGTTCCTCGATCTGACCGCCGTCCAGCACAACAACCCGGTCGGCCTGCGGAAATGCCGCCAGCCGGTGCGAGCAGAGCACAATTGTTGCTCGCCGATCGGGCGGTGTTGCCGAACCAAACGCTTCCCGCAGCGCCGCGATGATCTGCGCCTCGGTATCGACGTCAACCGACGAGAATGGATCGTCCAGCACCAGCAGCCCGGGCGTGGCCGGCGCCGCAGCGGCAATCGCTCGGCCCAGAGCGATGCGCTGGCGCTGCCCACCGGAGACGCGAATACCCATCTCGCCGATCTCAGTGTCCAACCCGGCCGGAAAGGTGCTGAGATCATTCACGAGCGCCGCCAGCGCCACCGCCTGGTTGATCGTACCCTGATGCGCAGCATCGAGTATTGCTCCCGGTTCGGTCAACAGGATATTTTCGCGCACTGTGCCGGAGAACAGGAATGGCTCCTGGGGCAGGTAGCCAGTGCGCGCCGCGCGCTCGGCCGGTGGGATCGCGTCCAGCGGACAGCCGTCCAGCAGGACGTCGCCAGCCTCCAGCGGGTATAGTCCGAGCAGCGCGCGAGCCAGCGCACTTTTGCCCGCGCCGACGGGCCCAGTGACCGCGACAAAGCTGCCGGCCGGAATATCGAGCGAGACATCGCTGAGCGCGGGTCGGGCAGCACCCGGGTAGTGGAAGGTCACGCCCCGCAGGGTCACGGCGATCGGGCCGGTTCTGCTCGGGAACTGCCTGGGGATTGGCTGGCCGATGCCCGTAACATGTCCTGGTCGAAACGAGGCCCAGGCCGGCTCACCCTGAGCCGGGAGAGCGGGCGCGAGCAGCGGACGCAATCGAGCGAAGGCGGCACCACCGCTCTGCACCGAGTTGACTAGCTGTGGAATTCGGAAGCCGCGGCCAACGAAGCGCAAATAGAGCTGGAGGTAGGCAACAAATGCACCGACGGTCATGGCGCCGGCCACCACGCGCAGCCCCCCTTGCCAGATCCACAGCACGACGCCGGCGGTGATGAGCAGGCTGTAGATTGGCTGGAGCGCGCTGCGCAAACCCACGATGCGCAGGTTCGCACCTGCCTGCGCCTGCGACAATGCTGCAATCTCTGCAACTGCGGCGTCGGCGCGGCCGAGCAGGCGGAACACCCGCAGCCCGGCCAGCTGCTCCTGAAGCAGCGCGGTCAAGTTGGCATTGGCCTCGCGCGCCGTCCGCGTGCGGCCACTGACCCAGCGGCCAGTCGCGTAGCTCAGCAGCAGCGCCAGCGGAGCGGGCAGCAGCACCAGGGCAGTCAGGCTGGGGTTATAGAACAGCATGGCCACGATCAGCGAGATCGAAAACAGGAGCGTGTCCCAGGTTTCGATGATGAACTCGCGCACACCGACGCCGAGCACCTCGACATCGCCAATGACGCGGGCCATCAGATCGCCGACCGGAGTGCAGTACAAATCTGCGAGCGGCAACGCCAGGATGCCGCGCACGGCATCCGCGCGGATATTCATCCGAATACGGGCATTCGCGGTCATCAGCCACCAGCGCTTGAGCATGCGCGGCCCTTCGCTCAGCAGCGTGCCGCCGACGAACACGAGCGCGGCCAAGCCGACATCGCGTGGGCTCGCCTGACCGCGGTCGAGTGCCAGCGCGGTGTCGATCGCGCGGCCGAGCAGGATAGCGGGCAGCACGATCGCCGTATTCATTACAATACCGGCGATCGAGCCAAGCACCAGCTCACCCGCGACCTGCCGAAAGTAGGGTCGTAACTCCCAGAGATAGTGTCGCATCAGTCCTTGAAAACTCCTTCGGATCTGCCCTGCTGTGGGGAGGAATTGCAATGTAATTTCAACCCTTACCCGCCAGCGCCAGTACCGCCGAGCAGCCCCGCCAGTACCCAATTCTTAATCGCGGCCCGGCCAAGCTTAATAATACCCGCTGCGATGATACCCAGGACGGCCGGCTTAAGGATATACAGGGCATCGTTGACTTGCGGGAGGCTACCATAGGTGACATACAGCCAGCTCAAAAGGATCATCACCGCCGCGCCAGGGATGATGAACGTCAGGCCAGCAAGAATGCCGCCCAGGACACCACGCTTGAGATAGCCCACGTAGATCGCTAATTGCAATGCCTCCCGGCCGGGGAGCATATGAGTGAATCCCATGATCTTGACGAAGCGGTCGTTCGACATCCAGTGTCGGAGCTCGACCATCTGATTGAACATCATGGTGATCTGTGCAACCGGGCCGCCAACATTGATAAAACCCAGCATGAGAAAGTAAAGAAAAACCTCCCGAGTAGCGGGCATGGTTTCCTCTGCTTCGCTGGCTGGCAATGCCGATTCGGCTGATGCCAACTGTGCGGCTGGATCGGGCATGTGTGCCCTCCTCACTGATAGGGAGACCTACGATGTACCAGGTGTCCTGCACGAGCGCACTGACGAGCTTGGAGGAGATTACGGCGATGCAGGTGACGAGATTGCTTGCTTGAGTCTGACAATCAATTGCTCAATGTGATCGCGTATTCGATCCCGAGCCCCCTGCAGATCCTGGCTGGATGCCGGTACATCATCCCAGCGCTCGATCGGCATCCCAGGGCGCGCCAGATCACCTAGGTCGCAGCCCAGTGAGATGATATGCGAGGCAGCCGCAAGTTCTTCGGCCGTCACGCATCGCGGTCGTTGATCTGCAACATGAATCCCTTCTGCACGCAACAGCGTGACGACGGCTGGCGCGCCCTCGGCATCCGGCTCAGTGCCGGCGGAGGTGATGTGCAATGATACGCCCCATTGAGCGACCAGCTGTTGGCAGTATGCCGCTGCCATGACACTCTTGGCCGCGGCGTGTGGACACAAAAAGACAATTCGCTCAGGCATAACACCTCCTCGTATCAGCGACCCGATCGACTGGGTAGTTCCTTTCCGTTCAAACACCTGCGCCCGCTTCAGGGGCTTCGTTGGGTGGACGCACTGTCGCACGTATGCGAGCCAAATCGGCTAATATGCCGTAGGCGGTTTCAATTGGCGATGCTAGCCCCGGCTGTTTCGCACGCCGTTCTGCCTCAGCAGCAATCCATCGCAGTTCATCTGCGGTGTTCGCGAGCTTGAAGCGTCCGAGCAAATCGCGCACGTCAGCCCCACTTTGCTCATAGTCATCAGGCTGTGACAGGTTGATCGCGTCCACGATCTCGGTAGCAGCTTGCGCCTGGATCAGGCGGAGCAAGGCAACACAGATGTCACCGTACATAAGCATTAGTGGGCAGTCGTATGACTAAGTTGAGCGTAGAGCGCCTCATAGATCAATGCCCCGTGCTCGAGTGCGACCTGGTCATCCGGGCTGGTCAGCCGCAGGCCACGGCAGATCAGGTCTAGCCCCGGCGCGACTGGCTCCAGGGCTACCTCCTGCACCACATCAGCCTCATCTACCATCCGTGCGATACGCTGAAGCACCGGGTCGGCAAGCTCATACACGCGCAGCATAGTGTGGAATGTGCAGTGTCCCCGGTGGTGCGAAAGCCGGACACCCGGAATATCAAACGGCTCCGCTTCGGATGGCAGTGAGGTGTACCCGACCGGGACAAACACAAAGGCTGCGTCAGGATCGATGAACCGCCGGATCAGCCAGGCACAAGCCATGCGATCTACGCCGACATGTTCCCAGGTAACCCATTTCATACGTCGTCTCCTCCGCGCGCCGACAGCAACGCTGCCCGCACCTCCTCGGCGAGTGGTGACCCAAAGTAATCCCGCGTCTGCAGCTGCTGGTATTGACGTGCTAGTGCGCTCAAGTCTGGTTCTGCCTGCTGCAGCGTAGTCAGAATGGTCTGGTAACCAGCATCCGTCTCGGCCACAAACTGCTGGGCCAGCGTCTCGTCCTGGCCGGGAAGTACCATACGCGACTCCCAGACCAGTGCCTCACCACCCAGCTCCTTGATTTCAACCGCCAGCCACTGGAACTGCTCGCGCGTCCAGGGTGTAGCGGGCAGCAGCCAGACCGCGTCATGCACGAGCAGCGCCCCAAGGCGCTTCAGTTTTCGCCATACATAGACACGGCCAGCTGCTGGTTCGCGCGGTATTTTGTACACTAGCACCAGCCACATTGTCATGCAGCGTATCTCCCGTGTCGTCGTAGGCGAAAGCGATAGATAGGCCAATACAAGCCTAATGAAATTTGACAACCAAAATCGGCAATCCAGGAATCGAGGCTTTAGCCGGTTCTATCCGCCTGAAGGCTCGACTCCAACTAGCTGTTACCGGGTTTGATGGTCAAATTTCATTAGTATGCCGCGTCATTCTTTTACTGGTATAGATCAGATCGACTGAGTCGCCGTATTCATCCGAGTCAAGGCAATTGCATGAACCCATATGGTCTATGAGCCGATAATAGCTGGTTGTGGTCTACAGGATGATATGTGGCCGATAGCGATCCGTTTCGAAGAAACGTAGTAATGGAAAATCATGTAACCACGGTAACATTATACCTTGTAGAATTGTAGTCCGCAAGACAAGCCAGACTGATTGCTCTTCGCTTGGATAGCCAGCTCACTCTGCTTGGAGATAGCGCTCCGCGGCTCTGCGAGAAAGCTAAGCACTACTGCTCAACTGGCTTCGGAGAAATTATTGGTCTGTAAGCACGCGCTAATCGTTCGCTTGCCGAACGATACGCGTCTTGTGTCGCAAATACCACAGTCTTGCGGCAAAAGGCGCAGCGGTGACGCCATGCGTTGGATCTGCAGCGGGCTGCTTGCGCCTGCTTGACGGTGATCGACCCAGCGCCGTAGACTACCCACAGTGGAAGCAAGCATGTTTCCAATGCCGCCATCGCGCGATCAAGGCTTACTCGAGCAGGTTACGAGCCAATTCAATGCTGACACGTCCGGTGGTAGGCGATTTGGCCTACTATCGTCCCCGCCAGACTGACGGTGCCGGCGCTGCCGCCGTGTCATATAGTGAGATTGAGCAGTTTTTTCGAATTATCGCTTCCACATTGAACACGCATTCATATTGTACGGAAGCGGGGAGGAAGAATCATCATGGCGCAGTCGACATCGCATGCGGAACAGCACACCACGTTTCGTCTCAACGACATCTACTGCCTTGAATGCGCGGACGCCGTCGTGCAGGCGCTGCGGGCGCAGCCACATATCAGCGATGTGCATCTCGACTGGGCGCACAACCGTGCCCACGTGACCTATCACAATGGCATGATCACGCCCGAAGCAATCGAGCAGGTGATTGCCAGTGCTGGATGCAGCTGCGCACCGGCGGGTGGAGCGGATGACGCCGCACATTTGCAGGTGCAGCCCCCGCCGGCGCGCCGCCTGGAGCGCCTGCGCCACGGCGTGGATGTTCAGCCAATTACCATGGGCACCAAGCACGACCGTATGCAATACGAGCTGCCAGCGACCGAGGCGCGACCTTCGCACAGCGCGACACATGGACACCCAACCGGTCATGCGGCCCACGCCACCATTGGTCATGCGGAGCACGCCCGTCACACCGAGCAGCCGGTCCCGGCTCATGAGCAACTGACGATGGACCACGGCGAGCACGCAACGATGGATCACACATCGATGGGCCATGATATGACGCGCGTAGACCATGCGGCCATGGGCCACGACATGGCCGGGATGGATCATGCGGCGATGGGGCATGAAATGGCGGGCATGGATCACACGGCGATGGGCCACGATATGTCGGACCCTGGCATGGCTGCGGCGATGGAGCGGGACATGCGCACCAAGTTCTTCATTGCGCTGCCGCTCACCATCCTGACCGTGCTGTATGCGCCGCTCGGGATGAACCTATTCGGCGCGCGCCTGCCGACCTTCGGCCTGGACATGAACCTGATCATGCTGGTGCTCTCCACGCCGGTCGTATTTTACAGCGGCTGGATGTTCATCGCCGGCGCCTACCAGTCGCTCAGGCGCGGCATGCTCAACATGAGCGTGCTGATCGCCACCGGCGTGCTGGCGGCGTATCTCTTCAGTCTCCTGATCACATTTATTGGCGGCGAGTCGTTCTATGAGGCGGCGGCGATGCTGATCACGTTCGTGCTCTTCGGGCACTGGATGGAGATGCGCTCGCGGCGCGGCACCAACGAGGCGCTGCGCGCGCTGTTCGACCTGGTGCCGCCGCAGGCCACGGTGCTGCGTGACGGTCAGGAGCTGACTATCCCAAGCAGCGACGTGCAGGTTAACGAGATCGTCGTGCTCAAGCCGGGCGACAAGGTGCCCGTGGACGGCGAGGTGACGGAGGGCGAGACCAGCATCGACGAGGCGCTGGTCACGGGCGAGAGCGCGCCGGTGACCAAGCGGCCGGGCGATGGGGTGATCGCCGGGTCGATCAACCGCAGCGGCAGCGTGCGGTTCCGCGCGACCAAGGTCGGCGCCGATACCACGCTGGCGCAGATTGTCGAGCTGGTGCAGCGGGCGCAGAGCAGCAAGGCACCCGGGCAGCGGCTTGCCGATCGCGCCGCGCAGTACCTGGTGATCCTGGCAGTTGGCTCGGGGGTTGTGACATTCCTCGCCTGGTACTTCTTCGGTGGCGCCACGGCAATCACCGCGCTGACGTTCGCGATCTCGGCAGTGGTGATCGCCTGCCCGGACGCACTCGGTCTGGCAACCCCCACGGCGGTCGCGGTTGGTACCGGCGTAGGCGCGAAGTACAATATTCTGATCAAGGACGCGGCGACGCTGGAGAACGTCTCGGGTATTACGGCGATCGTGCTCGACAAGACCGGCACGCTCACCGAAGGCAAGCCGGCGCTGACGGACGTCGTGGCGGCGGGGGATACGAATGAGCAGGAGCTGCTGCGGCTGGTCGCCTCGGCCGAACGAGGTTCGGAGCACCCGTTGGCCGAGGCGATCGTCGCCGGCGCACGGACACGTGGGACAAACCTCGCCGACGCGACCCAGTTCGAGTCAATCGCGGGCCACGGCATTCGGGCCACGGTTGACGGCCGGACGGTGCTGATCGGCAATGTCAAGCTGATGCATGATCAAGGGGTCGATGCGGCCGCGCTCGACGCACAGGCGTTACAGCTTGCAACCCAAGGCAAGACGCCGATGTATGTGGCAATCGATGGGCGCGCTGCCGGGCTGGTCGCCGTGGCTGATACGGTCAAGCCGACCGCGAAGGATGCCATCCGTCGCTTCAAGGAGCTGGGCATCGAGGCGGTGATGATCACCGGCGACAATGCGCGCACCGCCGAGGCCGTCGCGCGCGAGCTGGGGATCGCGCGGTTCTTCGCTGAGGTGTTGCCGGCCGACAAGGCCGGCCACGTGCAGGAGCTGCAGGCCGAGGGCAAGCGGGTAGCGATGGTCGGCGATGGCGTGAACGACGCGCCGGCGCTGGCACAGGCCGATATCGGCATCGCGATCGGCGCTGGCACCGACGTGGCGATCGAGACCGCCAATGTCGTGCTGATGAAGAGCGACCCGCTGGATATCATCCGCGCGATCACGCTGTCGAAGGCGACGGTGCGCAAGATGAAGCAGAATCTGGTGTGGGCGTCGGTCTACAACGTTCTGGCGATCCCGATCGCCGCTGGTGTGCTGTACCCCTCGCTCGGCATCGAGCTGCGGCCGGAGTGGTCGGCGTTGCTGATGTCACTCTCGTCCATCATCGTGGCGGTGAACGCGGTACTGCTCAAGCGCGTCGAGCGCGACCTGGGCGAGCCGGGTGTCGGGCAGCCGAGTGCGCCGCTCCAGCCCGCGCCAGCAGCGTAATACCTTTCCATGACGTATCGGTTGTACGCATGCTAGGCAGTGGTGTGTTGGAGATGACACACCAGTGCGCCAAATCGCACATCCCGCACACGCTGGCCCAGCGAATGGCGGCATTCTCGGAGCAGAGTTGACGCCCGTCTCGACGTGGTGCTACTGTTGCACCATCGAGCATGCTGCTCGATAGCATCCGCTGTTCTTGAATAAAGGGATGATCACATGCTCTGGATACTTCGTCTCAGCCTGGCATTCGTCGTCATGATTGCGCTCGCGGCCTGAGGCTCGACCAGCGCCCCGCCCACCACGCCTCAGTCCTTCGCAGTCACGGCCAAAGAATTTGGCTTTGCGCCCGCTCAACTGACGGTGACGAGTGGGCAGCCGGTCGAGCTCACCTTTCAGAACACCGGCGCGGTGGAACACGACTGGAGCGTGCGCGAAATTGATCTTGCGGGCAACCCAGTGGTAACCGGGGAGACTGGTGGCGGGCACATGACCGGCGACATGCACGACGCACCCAAGCTGCATATTGCGACTGGCCCTGCCGCGCAAGGGAAACTGACGTTTACCCCCAGCAAGGCCGGCACCCACGAGTTCTTCTGCACGGTGGCCGGACACAAGGAAGCGGGCATGGTCGGCACACTGACGGTCAAGGCACCGTAAGTGGGCTAGCCGGTATTGAGCGAGCAGGCCTATGGCCGGAGCGACATCAACCAGCACCGTGCTCGTCGTCGACGACGAGCAACGCCTGCGCGACCTGGCGCAGCGGATCATCACGGGGCAGCAGCGCGAGATCGATCAGATGCGGGCGTGGCGCCAGGGCTGGTACGGCGCCACAAGCACCGGATCGATACCGGGCATGATGGGCGGGGCCATGATGAGTCGTGACCAGATGCGCCAGATGATGGGAGCGAACGTCGACTTCGATCACATGTTTCTCCAGATGATGATTCCGCATCACGAGGCGGCGATCTCGATGGCGCAACAGGCACAGGCGCTGGCTGAGCGCTCAGAGATCAAGACGCTGGCGCAGTCTCTGATTACCGCGCAGCGCGCGGAGATTGCTGAGATGCAGCGCTACGTAAGTCAGTGGTATGGTGGGAAAGGACAGTGAGGACGTTGGAGGAAGATTGGTGGAAGCGCGGCGGCGTGGAGCCCATTCTCGCTGTCGCGCTTGGTACTGGCCTGCATTGTGACTATCTATAATTGTGCTTCGGTCGTCGCTGTGTCTCTGTCCTCTATCACGGCAGCGCCCGCATGAAGGCGATGATGTCGGCGAGCCCCTGATCGGAGAGATGATCGGCCGGTGTCCCGGGCATCGTGCCGATCCCATTGCGGATCAGCCCGGCCAGCACGCGGTCATCGCGATAATACGCGTTGATCAGCGGGCCATGCAGCGGCGTACTGGTGTCGCTCCCGGTCGCCCCGTGGCAGGCCGCGCACAGACGCACATAGAGGCCATGCCCCCGCGTCGCGTCCCCCGCGCCGGCCGGCAGCGGAACCGCTGCCGGCACGCCGACCGGCACCAGTGCTTCGGGCGTCTGCTGCGCCCGGCGGTTCGCCTCGGCCGCAAACATGCCGCCGGCCAGCAGCCCGCCGAGCAGCAGCCCTGCGACCAGCACCACGGGACCGAGCCACACCACTCCACGCATGGTCCACCTCCTACCGAAAGGTGAGCAGGTACTGGGTGATGTCCTCGACCTGCTCGTGAGTCAACACCTGCGCACCGCCGCCCGGTGGGGGAATGAACTCTGGCATCTTGGCGGCCGCGTTCAAGGCCTTCGCATCCTCGATGTAGCGGTGGATGAACGCCGGATCGCGCAGTGCCCCGACCTGTGCCAACGACGGCCCGTCCTTCGTTCCCTGACCGGTGTCCCCATGGCAGGACACACAGTTCCCCAGGTACAGGCTCCGCCCGACCACCTGACCCGCGGTCAATTGGATGCCCCGCTCCACCGCCGTGCTGGGGGGCGTCGTGACCGCCGCGGCGATCGTCAGCCCGGCCATGCCGAGGATCACTAGCGTCCCCAGGATTAGCGCGACGGGGCGGCGTTCGGGTCGCCGCTGCGGACGCCGATCGTAGAACGGCAGTAGGAACAGGGCCGCGACCAACACCAGCGGAATGCCAATCACCCCCACCCACTCCAGCCACCCTGGGAAGTACTTGAGCAGCTGGAACAGGGACAGGAAGTACCATTCCGGCCGCGGGACGTAGCTGGTATGGGCAGGATCGGCCCGCGCCTCGAGCGGTACGCCGGCCACTGCGGCGAGGATGACCAGCACCAGGAAGACCACCAGGCTCACGATCACGTCCTCCACAATCAGGTCTGGCCAGAAGGGGCGGCCCTGCCGCTTGAACCCCTCGTAGCGCGCCGCCTCGTCCTCCGGCAGCTCCTCCGTGCGGGGCTGCCAGAGCCAGGGGGGAACCGAAACACCTAGATAGACGACCAGGTAGAAGTGCACTGCCACCACCAGAGCGAACAAACCTGGCAGGATCAGGATGTGCAGCCCGTAAAAGCGTGTGAGCGTCACCGCGCCCACCTCCGCGCCGCCACGGATGATCCGTAGCAGCGTGGCGCCGATGCCGGGCACGGTGCCCGCCATGTTCGTGCCGACGGTGGTGGCCCAGTAGGCCTTCTCATCCCACGGGAGCAGATACTCGGTGAAGCCCAGGCCGATGACGACCAGCAACAGCACGACCCCGGCCAGCCAGGTCAACTCCCGCGGGCGCTTATAGGCGCCGAGCACGAAGACGGTGGCCAGGTGCAGCCCCACCAGCACGATCATGACGCTCGCCCCCCAGTGATGCAAGCCACGCAGCACGCTGCCGAACGGCAACGTGTTTTGGATGAAGACCACGCTCTCGTAGGCGTGGTCCGGGCTGGGCGCATAAAAGAGCGCCAGGACGGTCCCGGTCGCTACCTGAACGAGGAAGACAAACAAGGTGGCGAAGCCGAGGGTATACAACCAGCCGGCCCCGCGCGGGATCTTGCGCAAGAAGAGGACCCGGCCCAGCGTTCGCAGCCCGGTACGCTCGTCCAGCCAGTCGATCAGTCGCGCCATAGCCACCCCCTATACGGGCGTTTTCTCTGGGATCCCCAGGTGGAAGTCCTGGTAGGTGATGACCACCGTTCCATCGTCCACCTGCACGGGGAGCGTGTCCAGCGGCCGCGGCGGCGGCCCGCCTGCAACGGTGCCATCAAGCGCGAAGACGCCATCGTGACACGGGCACACGAACTGCTCGCCCTGGGACCCCGCTGTCCGCCAGCTATACGCGCACCCCAGGTGCGTGCACCGGCCATTGAACACGGTCACCGCCTGGTCGCCGGTACGCACAACCCAGACCGCCCGGCTTTCCAGGGTCCGCACCCATCCATCGGTGCGGGTGAGGGTGAACTGGGCAGTTCTTCGACGAATTGCACCCAGCCGGGCCAGCCGCCATAGGCCAGCACCTCCCGATTCTCGTCCGTAAGTTCAACCACTTTCTCATACGCTCCGTATTGCAGGACCAGTGTCGTCGTTTCCTTATCATCATCTACCACATTGGTGATGCAGGCGCGATCGGGAGAGCAGCCGTGCAGCAAAAAGGAGGCGAAACAGCTCTCGCAGAAGGTTCCGCCGGTACTGCTGTATTCGTTCGAACACAACCCGTGTGTCATCATGATTTGCATGGCTCATCTCCTCTCTGTACAGGTCACTGCTGGTTTCTGGGATGGTATCGACCTGCGACGACGGGTGTTGAATAGCTGCTGCTTCCTGTGCCCGACCATTGCTCAACCGACCACGGACGGTGCGAGGAATCAGGCCTATGCACGGAAGGCGAGCTTGGCCGCTCCAGTGCAAGATAGGCCATCGTAGTGATGCAAGCGCCAGGACCGCCATCGAGCGCCTCCACAGCGGCAAGCGACAAACCCGAGTCGTGGTCAATCGCAACCACAGGTTATCATATCTTTTCTCTCAACCCAGCTCCGGATGATAAGATAGATAGTTATACATCCCCCCTTGCACCGAGGTGTATCGTGATTATGGGAACGAGAAAAGTGCCGTTGGCGCTCGACAAAGGGTCGTGGCATCCGTCGATGCTTCCTGGGCAGATCGTCTTGGTGTCGACGGTGAACGCGCACGGAGAACCGAACCTGGCGCCCAAGAGCTGGATCACCATGGCGGCCTTTTCAGGGCCGATCATTGCGTTTGGCTGCAACACGGCGCATGCCACGTACCAGAACACTGCGGCTACGGGCGCGTTTGTCATCAATATTCCAGCGGAGCCGCTGGCCGAGCGGATCTGGTTGCTGATGCGCTTCCACGGCACGGAGCGACTCTGGCAATCCAGCTTCACGTTCCAGCCAGCGCAGAAGGTCAAGCCACCGCTGATCACCGAGTGCCGGGCGCATCTCGAATGCGAGCTGGAGAGCGTCAAGCAGTACGCCGACGAGGTCGTCATCTTTGGCACGATCGTCGTGGCGAGCATTGATGCGGACTGCCAGGTCGGGGACCTCGCGGACCAGTACTTCGCCCTCCGGCCAATCTTTTTCCTGGAGGACAACACCTATGGCTCGATCGATACCGCCAAGCGCATCGATCGCGTGTGCCCGGCCGAACAGCGGGGCTTCGTCGTGCAGATCGAGCTATCGCCCGATCAGCACGCGAGCGCAGTGCCGGCCACAGATCACGCACGGTTTTTGCGCGAGCTGCGAGCGATGGGGCGATTGCTGATGGCTGGGACATTTGTCGACGATCCGGGGGCTGGTGCGATGCATCGTCCTGACTCTACACATATGACCAACGAGCTGTACGTTATCAGCGCGGCCTCAGACGAACAGGCCGCGGCAATGGCCGCACGGGATCCGCTGCTGCAGGCCGGCGCCCGGTGCATGATACGGCCGTGGACGCGGACGTTCTGAATGCCCCAACCCTGCGGCTATGCTTCGAGGAAAGGATCATTGCCATGGACCTGATCTGGCAACGTGCAGATGCTCTAGCTCAGCATCCGCGCCTCGTGATCTGGGAAATGCTGCCGGCTCGCTACTTGGCTGATTGGGACAGTCAGGGAGCAACCGGTATCGAGCTCGCGTCGCTCCCGCTCTCGTTTGCCGAGGGGTGCAAGCTGATCGATCAGGTGGCCCGCTTCGGCACACCACCGCCGTCGCTCCTCCTGACCGGCGCCGACCCGCTCCAGCGCCCCGATATCTGTGACTTGGTGCGCTACGCGACCAGGCAGGAACTTCCCGTAACTATCTCCCTCTCAGGAACACCACTGCTCACTGCTACGCGCTTGCAGGATCTAAAGGACGCCGGCGCCAGCGCGATCACGCTTGCCCTCGACGGCTCGACACCGGAGCTTCACGATAACGTCCATCACATGGCCGGATCCTTTGAGCAGACCGTTGCTGGCGCGCGGGCGGCGCATGCCATCGGGCTCGAGCCCACGATCGTCTCCACGGTGACCCGCACCAACCTGCTCGACCTGCCCGACCAGCTGGCGCTGGTACGTGATCTGCACATGACCACCTGGCATGTATCGTTCCCCGACCCCCATGATTGGGCGCATATCGAAGACACGATCGCAGCCCAAGACTACGAAGCGGCACTGAATCTCCTGTATGATATTCGTCGATTCTTACGTGTCACTACAAACGCGAGTCGCCATTTCCGGCGGGTAACGCTCCAGCGTATGGTCCTGGAAGCCTGGAACCTGCCAGTGGAGTACCACTTGCGCCTCAATGCGACCTACCGCCAACTCAAGGCCAGACTGTTTGCAGTTACCTGGGAGCGGGGTCGACCGCCCCCGACGGGCTACATTCAGCACACTCCACCCCCCAACTACGTGCCGGGCAGTTGTCTGTTTGTCGCTCACCAGGGGGATGTCTTTCCCGATGGCGACCGTTCCCATCGGGCTGGGAACGTTCGTGAGACTGCGCTTGTTGATATCTACCACCAGAGCCCTGCGTTCCGGACGCCCCCCGACATGCCGATCTTGCCCGCGCGTTGTAGCCACTGTGAGTTTCGGTGGATGTGCGGCGCCGGGCAAGCCTGGCTCAACATGCTGACCGGCGGCAGCTGGGATGAGCCGCTCTGCGCGTACGAGCCAGGAACCTTTCCGTTCGCGAGCGATGTGCTTGCGCTGGCGGGCGTCAACTAGACCAGCCGTCGAGCGGTGTGTCGCTCAGGTCAGCCTGGACCCGTGAATGGTCCTGGAAAGGAGCCTCCGATGCATGATCTGATTGTGATCGGTGGTGGACCGGCGGGGCTCGCCGCCACAACCTACGCCCTGGCCAAAGGGCTCGATGTGGGCCTGATCGCCACCAGGCCCGGTGGCCGCGCCGGTGATCGCCAGCACTATGCAGGGCAAGCTGGCCCCGAGGCACTGGTGGGGGAGGAGGCTGCGCTTAGTTTGCAGCGCTACGTCACGACATACCCGCAGCGCCTCCTGGACGCGGTGGTCGTTGGCCTGCGCAAGGATGACGATATGTTCTCTGTGCGGACCGAGCATACCACCTGGTCAAGCCGAGCCGTGATCATCGCCACCGGAGCCAAGCCTCGGATGCTGGGCCTGCCTAGCGAATGGCGCTCGATCGGGCTCGGGGTATCCTACTCTATCACCACCCACGCCCACGCCGTCGCTGGGCGAGATGTTGCCGTCGTGGGTGCCACCCCACGGGCGCTGCTGGGCGTCGCCGAACTGGTCCAATGCGCGCGCTCGATCGCCCTGATCGCGCCGGAGCCCGGGGCACTGGCGAGTCCCCTCGGCCAGTTCCTGCAGCAGCATGCGCGGGTGCGGCTGCTGGAGGGGTACCACGTGCAGGAGATCGAAGCCGCCGTTGGGAGTGTCCAGGCGATCGTCGTCGTCCGGGAGGGGATCACGCTGCGCCTGCCCGTCCAGGCCGTCTTTGTGGAGCTGGGCTTGATCCCAAATTCCGAGCTGGTTCGCGAGTTGGTATCACTGGACGCCGCCAGGCGTATCGTAGTTGATGAGCAGAACCGCACCGCGCTGCCGGGGCTGTTCGCGGCCGGCGATGTGACGAATCGGGTCTGTGAGCAGATTCTGATCGCGATCGGCGAAGGCACCCGGGCAGCGGTGAGTGCCTACGCGTATATGCTCGCACAGCGCTTGGGCATTACGGTATCGGCGGTCAGCGCCGGGTGAGGCGGCGCATGCGTGTGGCGGGCGTAGAACACATGCCGTGCCCTGAGCCGTCCGAGCCGCGTTCGCTCCTAGGCTGTCTGCCAAGTCGGAAGACGATGACGTGCCGAAGGTCATGGGTGTGGTGCGGAGAGCGTGGCTCATGGCGCCATCATCACCCGTGGCCGTGCCACAACGAATCATCATGGAAAGGAGGTCGCTGATGCAGATCCGCTTGCTGAACACTGACCAGTTTTACGTGCCGAGCCGCTGTGCGACGTGCGGGGCTGGCTTCAACCCAGAGGCAGTGCTGGCGCTGGCCTACAGTCCGACCGGTGTCGCCTTGGGGACGATCTGCGACGAGTGCCTGCACGCCGGGCGCGCTGCGCTTGCCCAACGTACCAAGGGCTACGCCGCCGAGCTGCGACAGCATGCCGAAGCCCTGGAGTGCGTGGCGGATGAGCCACTCGACGTGCTGCCGCTGCAGCCGGGCCTGGCGGCGATCGCCCTAGTCTCTGGGAGCCGAACCTGAACCCGCCACGGGTCTGTTAACAGCACAGCCTGTCGCACCAGGCCACTCCATGCTCGCAGTACGCATCCGCAGCATCGCTGGCACTGTTGGCCTGACGCAAAGACATGAGACGGAATAGGCTGGCGTATGTCGTAGCACGCTGGCCGCAATGGATCCGCCACCTAGGCTCTGGCCACGGATGGCCCTGGCGATCACTTTGGGCTTTCTGGCGCTTTTCGCGACGTTCGCCATGTCCCCGCTCAGCCAACCCTCAGTGGCGCTTCGGCCGAGACTCAGGCAGCGGAAGTACACTTGGCATCAGAATCTGAGCCACGAACGAGGGCTGCAACAATGCAGCACCCAGAACAAGCTGAAATTCCCGCATTCGCGTCGGGCGCTCTCGACCCTGAGGAAGCGCTGCAGGTGTGTACGCATCTGGCGCGCTGTCAGTTCTGTCGTGCCGAACTGGCAGCCTATCAAGCGGTCGTCGGCAGGTTGTGCTATGCTATCCCGCCGCAGGAACCGCCAGCCCAACTGAGAGAGCGCATCCTCAAACACATCACTCTCGCCACTGAATCGTGTGCGGCAACAGCCGATTGAACATTGGGAACAGTTCCGCAGGTGCCCCACCACCGCATGCCCTTGGCACTATGCTGGTCGGATGCTACACTTGAGCAGCATCACAGGCCATGTGGGCGTGGTGCCGGATCTGGATGAAAGGAGCAGGGGATGTCAACAATGAGAGTGTTGGTGATTAGCCTGATCCTGCTGGTGCTTGGCCTGAACGCTTCTCTATCAGCACGAGCGCAGGAGATGGACGCGTGTTCCGACACGCCTACCATTCAGTCCTTACGGGAATGTGTGCAGCACGCTACGCTGCTTGGCCACATTGACAATCAAGGAGTTGCCAGCAGCCTGCTCGCCAAGCTCGACGCCGCCCAGCCGGCGCTGGGTCGTGGCCAAACAGAAGTCGCGGTCAACCTGCTTCAGGCCTTTGTCCGAGAGGTTCACGCGCAAGCGGGCAAGCACATCCTCCAGAACACAGCGAGCAACAACGACCAACCGCATCAATCGACTTGACCGGACAGCCACTGATTCCCGTTCTGCTATAGACATTGGCAATTGTCAGAGGTGGGAGCTGTGCAGATCCCGCCTCTGGCAAGCACAATTTCCGAACGGACTCATCACAACCTTTCTCATATGTGATGCTGGCCTGGCGTGGAGACTGATTACTGATATACTCGCCACGGCCATGATTTGCGTTTTATAGTATACTCCTTCTGTGATACTGTCATCCAGTTTGCGCCACCTTTCCGCGATCGTGTTTGGCGTGGTCTCGGACGACAATGAGATGGAATACCGTGAGACAGCTCACCTCATTCGGGAACGCGCCAATCTCATCGGCTTTGGTGCGAAACTCGCGCAAGTTCTGCTATACCCGCCGTGCTCGGTTGATGCTGCGCCCCTTGCGCCACCCACCTCAGCCGTGCCATCATGATCCCCTGTCATCGTGTTCAGCATTGACAGGAGGAGTAGATGAAACATGCATGGACGGTTCGCCGCCACCTCACGACCCACCAACACGCCCAGCGTCACTGGGACCAGGGCTATTGCCTGCTGGTTCAATGGGCGACTGCGACCAGCGTGTCGCCACAACCGGAGGTTGAAGATGCGCATTGCTCTGTATGCGCGGGTCTCGACCAGTCGGCAGGCCCAAGCGCAAACCATCGACCAACAACTGACCCGCCTGCGCGCCTATGTCAGCGAGCAGGGCTGGCTGCTGGATGAGAGACACATCTATCGCGACGATGGCACGAGTGGGGCCAGCCTCAATCGGCCGGGGTTGGACTCGCTCCGTGACCAGATCCGCCTCGCCGCCTTCGACGCCGTCCTCATCACCGCGCCCGATCGCTTGGCCCGCAAGTATGTCCATCAAGTGCTGCTGATCGAGGAGTTCGAGCGCGCCGGCTGTCAGGTGCTGTTTGTGGAGCGGCCGATGAGCCACGACCCCCACGATCAACTGCTGCTCCAGATTCGTGGGGCCGTCGCCGAGTATGAACGGTCGCTGATTACCGATCGGATGCGGCGCGGGCGGCTCAGCAAACTGCGCGCCGGCCACTTGCTGCCCTGGCCGCGTCCGCTCTATGGCTACCAGGTGGATCCCGACCACCCGCGTGACCCGGCCGGCCTGCGGATCGATCCGGTCGCCGGCGTGATTGTGCAGCAGATCTTTGCCTGGTATCTGGAGCCGCAGGCGACGTTGTATCAGGTCGCCAAGCGGCTGATCGATGCCGCCGTGCCGACCCCGACCGGCAAAGCGCGCTGGAGTGCGGCGACCGTGCGGACGTTGCTGCGCAATCCGGCCTATACCGGCACGACCTATGGCAACTGCACTCGGCAGGTGGCCGCCGCCCAGCGCAAGTCGTCCACCCACCCGCTGGGGTCGGGCAAAAGCCATGTGCGACGGCCCGTCGAGGACTGGATTGCCATTCCCATCCCTGTGCTGGTCTCCCAGGATGTCTTTGATCGGGTCCAGGCAAAGTTGGTGCAGAATCAGCAGGGCTCGCCGCGCAACAACACGCATTACGAGTATTTGTTGCGCGGATTGGTCAGCTGTGGGTGCTGTCAGTTGAGCGCCACGGCCCGCTCGACGCCGCAAGGGCAGCAGTATTACTTGTGTCGTGGACGGACCAATGCATTGCGCGCCCCGGCTGCCCAGCGCTGTACCGCCCGCTACACGCCGGCCCAACAACTGGACACGCTGGTGTGGAACGACCTCTGTGCCATGCTCAGCGACCCCGTCCAGATTCGGGCGGCGCTGGAGCGCGCGCAGAGTGGAGCGTGGTTGCCCCAGGAACTGCAGGCGCGCCGCACCGGGCTGCAGCAGGCGATCAGCCAGTTGAGCCGCCAACAGGAACGATTGCTGGACGCCTACCTGGCCACCACCATCGATCTGGCGTTGTTCGAGCGCAAGCACCACGACTTGGAGCAGCGGACCAGCAGCGTGCGCAGCCAGTTGCAGGAGTTGGAGGCCCAGGCCCAGCAGCAGATCGAATTGCGGGCCGTCGCGGACTCGGTCGAAGCGTTCTGTGTCCAGGTGCGAACGGGGTTGGCGAATGCGACGTTTGCGCAACGGCGGGCGTTGGTCGAGTTGTTGATCGATCGGGTGATTGTGACGAATGACGAGGTGGAGATCCACTATGTGATCCCCACCTCGCCCGCCGGCGCACGGACTCGCTTTTGTCATTTGCGAAAAAACTATTTCCAGCAGATTGGTTGAACGGATAAGCCGATGCAGTGGGTGCTCAAACTGGTAAAAGGTCAAACAGGCGGCCACATCCTTGGTCAACAGCCGCACCACCTCGGCTTCCAGACTACCCCAAGTGGTGCGGAATGCGGCCAAACGAGCATCCGCCTCCGCACGGGTGGGTGCCTCAAAAATGGCGTGGGCGTCGGTACTCAGTTGCTGGCGGCGCAGCCGGCGCGCGGCTTCGTAGGTGAGCGGCTCCCCAGTGACCGGATCGATCAGCGTCAGATCGCGGTAGCAAAAGGCGCGCTCGAGGCCTCGAATTGTATGCACGACACAGCGTTGCTGGTTGGTGCCGGGCAGATGGGTCGCCAGAGCGGCGGGCAGTCCGGTGCTACCATCACGCACGACCAGCTGCACGGCCGCCGCATCCACGCCGC
>WNGB01011046.1_pt1 | contig 27612 bp, 31 predicted proteins | sample 5400681 | NCBI WGS metagenome assembly WNGB01 (sample SAMN13153367, study PRJNA577476) | soil metagenome | isolation source: 115 cm soil or saprolite under grassland replicate 2 | place: USA:California | collected 2016-06-15
CCAGCTCGCCGCTCCCCTCCGCGAGCGAACCCTCCCACAGAACGCGCGCCTGCCGTTCGGCGGTCGCCATCCTGGCTCCTTTCCGGTCGATGTTCGAGAAGAGCAAACCTTAGGACCCGCTCCTTGGCCAATTCGAGTCATGCAGCGGCATCCGGAGCGCCGAACGGCGGCTTCGCCTCTTGCGCCTGCATACCCGCCAGCCGCTCCACCGCCTCGACGGCGGAGACCCGCTCCCGCCCCAGCAGCATCTGGCGCGCCAGCGTCGCGCGATTGAGCTGCCTGCGGCGCAGCGTGGGCGGTTGCACGCCGCCAGTCTGGCCCCGCCCCAGCCCCTCGCGCCAATCGTCAGGCGATCACCGGCTGGTTGCGTCCCTCCAGGTAGTGCGCGATGCGGAGGCGGATCGAGGGGTGCATCGGCAGGGTCTCGATCTCCTCCGGCGTGAAGAACCCGACCTCGAGGGACTCGTCGGTCCGGTCGAGGAGCCGCCCGCCGATCACGTCGCACGCGAAGCAGATCGAGAACTGCTGGCGCACCTCGCCGTCGGCGTACTCGATCACGTGCCTGGGATTGGAATAGATGCCGATGACGCGCGTGGGCTCGACCTTCAGTCCCGTCTCCTCCTCGACCTCGCGGACGACTGTCTCGGCGATGCTCTCGCCGATCTCCATCGCTCCGCCCGGGATCGACCAGAGCTGGTTGTCGCTACGACGGTGCAGCAGGATCCCCCCGTTCGCGTCGACCACCACCGCGGACGCCCCCGGCACCAGCGAATTCGCCCGGGGCGAATCGGGCTCGTCCTCATGATCGATGCGGGTCATCGCGTCTGTCCCCATTGAGATCGGGGTCCCCATGTCCCGACGATGCCGCCCCCGGCAGGGCGCCGCAACCACAGCGAGCCGAATTCGAACTCCATCCCGGCCACATTGGCCAGGTGGTCGCAACGGCGCCGGTCAGGCGCGGCCTCGCCCGGGCGGCTGGTGTGGCTCGTCCAGCTCACCAAGCGTGTCCTGCTTCCAGGCCGGCTTCGTTCCGCCGGGAGAGCCGGCGCCACCGCCCGACAACAGCGGGTGCGACGAGTATCACCTGTTCGACGCGCAGTCCGGCGCCGAGGTCGGAGAAGCCTTCGTCACGAGGGCCGGGAACGCGATGCTTCGCCTCCCCTGAATGGGTTGGAAGGCCGACCGGTCGAGAAAACCGGACCTTCAAGGCCACGGCTCCTCGATAGCCGTGTCGCCCTCCGGTCACAGCCAGCCAACCCTCCAGCCCTTACCGGCACCTCACCGCCACTCCCCGCCACGCCCCACCAGCACCGAAGGACACCCGAGACGGTCACCAACGCCGACCGCACCGCCAGACCCGTCAACAACGAGACGCGGTACGCTGCTTGGCTCCGCCAAGCCAGCACCTCCCGGCGGCCGTGCCGTGAGGGCGTTGCTGTGGCCGGTCCCCGGCGAGGGTCCTGGTGTTGCATCGGGTGGCCGCAGTTCCTCACCGGGGACCGGCCGTCCTCACCGCCACAGGCCTGCCGGCGCGGAGTCGGAGCGGCGCTCGCGTGTCCGCACCCCCGAGGCCGCAAGGCCTTCAGCGGACGCGACCAGGCACGCGAACGAGCGCGAACGCTGGCGGTCAAGCAGAACCATCAACGGGCCGCGAGCGCTCCGTGGCGTCCCGGTCGCCGTGGTGGTAGGCGGCCAGGGCCGCACGGGTGGGTAGGCGCCTGAGGGCCTGGAACAGGCGCCAGCAGTCCGGCAGCTTGATCCCGATCGGCCCGGTCAGCCACTCGACCGAGAGCCCGCCGGCCTGGCGGCTTGGCGGCAGGAGGACCACCGAGCCGTGCTCCAGCTTGGTCACCCACCCGGGCGGGAGGGGGTGGTACCAGCCAACCGGCACGTTGGTCAGACTTGCGAAGAACTGAATGCATCCTCCGCCGAGGTCCAAGACCGGTCCCGGCTCGACCTGGTTGGCGCGCAGCCAGGCGGCGACTTCGTCATGAGGACTTGGATGGCGAAGCTCGATCACTTCGACCGCCGCGCCGGCGACGGTCGCGAGGTTGGCGGTGCTGGCGCTTCCACCCCACCAGCGGAGCAATCGTCTGGTGCTGGTGGTCGCCTGGTCAACGGTCAGGCGCCGGAGCGGATGCGCCGCTGGTGTGGGGCAGTCTGGACGCGCGCACGAACAGCCGGACAGGTGCCAGCGGTCGGGAGGGACCGGACTATGAACGGGCAGCAGCGGCAGTCCCGCCTCGGCCAGATCGAACGCTCTGGCAAGGCGTGGAGACAGGACTTTGGACATCGCGGCGGACTCCTGGACAAGGAGCGGGAAGGCGATCGGGACGCGCTCAGGCGGTGGATTCGGGGCCGTGTTCGTCTCCGTCGACGAGGAGCTGGGTGCCACGAGTGGTCAGCTCGACACGGCCAGACCCGAAGGGCATCAGCAGGCGCGACGCCACGAGCGTACCCAGCATCCGGCGTGGAATCGCGTTGCGGTGGACGTTGCCGCCAGCGTCGTGGACGTGGTGGAGAACCTGGCGCTGCTCGTTCGTCACCGTGGGAACGTCTGGCCTGCTCCGCGCAGTGCCGCCCGGATCGACCATGAATGGGTCCGCGCTGTTGATCCGAACTGCCGGCAGCTCTCGCCGGTCCCGATCCGATGCGTCCACGTGGCCTCCTCCATCCGCAGTGAGGTATGCGCGCCACGAGACGGCGACGGGGGGTCGATGCTTGGGGGCGACTGACCCCGTGTTGCCATCCTGGGCGACGCGCTCGAAGCAGGACGCTAGGCTCGGCCGAGATGCGGCAATGACACAGCTTGTGTCACTCGGACTGTTTCACCAGTCGAGCAGGTTCAGCCGGCGCGCCAGGCCGCGCAGCCCAGGGGTCACGCGGCGGCGCTCGCGGCGCAGCATCCCGCGCACGAAGTCGTGCGCGAGCATGTTGTAGTGAACCCCCTCGGGGTTCAGCCGCTCAGCGACCAGCAGCTCATGGACCGCCTCGGGATCCTTGCGTTGCAACGTGTACGCGTGGGCGAGCTGCACGTGGTGCGTCGATTGGCGCTCCAGCGACGCAAGGCCGGAGGGATCCACCGTGACACCATGTCGGATCGCGCCCTTGGGGTCGCCGGACTCGATCAACACCGCCACGTCGTGCATGGCCACGTTGGTCGGCCCGAAACGACCGCTCCGACGAGATGGAGTCCTCCGTAGACCGACAGCAGCTCCCCCGACGGCTCGTCCAGCGCCGGCTCGAGCTCCCGCGCGGCACCGGTCGCCACCGTGTACACCTCGTCCACGTCGTCGACGCGCAGCACGGCATGGCACACGCGCCAGGCGCTGGCGCCGACAAGCGCGGGATCGCCGACCTGCTCGGCGGCGCCGACGCTCTGGTTGGCCGCGACCCACGACAGGTCCGGCTCCCCCAGCCGCGCCAATACCTCCTGGCCCAGGTGCCCGAGCAGCGCCCGTGCCCGGCACGCCCGCCGATGCTCCTCCCCGGCCGTCACCTCGACCAGGAGCCTGGTCTTGACGATCAGGTCGGGCAGCAGCGGCACGACCACCGAGAAGCAATTCGGCTCCCGCTGCCACAACCACCCGGCGGCGAGCACATCGCGCTCCACCGCCGGCAGGTCTCCAGGGCCGACCGGCTCGACCTCGTCCGCCTCGACACCAAGGGGTGGCGGCGAGAGCGCCAGTAAGGCGCGCCGGATCGCCGGGAGGGCCTCATGGCCGGGACCGCCGGGCTCCGGGAACCACGGCTGGCCGGTCAGCTCGCGGACCTCGACCCCCAGCGCCCGAGCGATCTCCAGCAGGGTCCGGATCGAGTCCAGCGGTCGCTCGCCACGCTCGATCTTGGTGACCCAGCTCTTGGACCGGTGCAGCCGCATCGCCAAGCCGCCCTGGGTCAGCCCCAGTCGGCGCCGGTGCGCCGCGATCCGCTGGCCGATCGAGAGATCGCGCCCATTGGGCTGCGGCATCCCGAGATCCCCTCATCACTGTCGAAACCGCTCAGATCCGGCATCGAAGCCTGTTCAATCCCACGCTATCACCCGCTGTCGAGCCCCAACGACGCTGAGCGGCAAGGGCAGACCCGGGCGCCGAGCCGACTCCCTGATCTCTCGACAAACGCTATCTACCTGGAGCTGTGAGTCGTCTGTAAGGGTTCTGTCAAGGGTTCTGTAACGGGTTGCACCCACCTTTACGAGCGCCACCGCGCTGGTGCGCCCCCCGAGGCGTCCGCGCTTCCCGCGGTCCTCGACCGAATGGAGCGCTCACGGAGGGGGCCACCATGCCGCAACCAGACCCTTCTGAACACCAGTCCGGCGACCAACCCCTCCCGCGGCCGCCGCGACTCGTCCTCACTCCGAAGAAGCCGCGCACGCCCTTGGCATCAGCCGATCCAAGCTCTACGAGCTTCTGCGCGCCGGGGCCATCGAATCCTTCCGCATCGACCGATCTCGACGAATCCCGATCCAGGCACTCCGCGACTTCGTCGAGCGGCTCCGGCTCCAGGAGCGCGGAGCATGACCGCCCGCCGACGGCGAGCACCCGGCGAGGGCACCATCTCCAAGCGCGTGGACGGCCGCTGGATCGGCATCATCGATCTGGGCTGGCAGGACGGCAAACGCCAGCGCAAGTCCCTCTACGGCAGGACCCGAGCCGAGGTCGCCGACAAGCTCGCCAAGGCCCGCCCCGACCACCAGGCCGGCCAGCTCGTCGCCGACGACCGCATCACCGTCCAGCAATTCCTGGACACCTGGCTCGAGACCGTTCGGACCTCCATCACCGACTCCACCTGGACCCGCTACGAGAACCTCCTACGACGCCACGCCACGCCGTTCATCGGTCGGCTCCGGCTCGGTAGGCTCCTCCGGTTCCATCTGGAACAGCTCTGTGTGGGGCGCATCAAGGCGGGGCTGTCGCCGACCACGGTGCTGCAACTGCACCGGGTCCTGCACCACGCGCTCCGCGACGCCACTCGGTGGAGCCTGGTCCCCCGCAATGTCTCCGACCTGGTCACCCCACCGCGCAAGGCTCCCTACGACTTCCGCGTCCTCTTGGCTGACCAGGCCCGCGCGTTCCCCCAAGCCGTCAAGGGCGACCGGCTGGAGGCGCTCTACGTCCTGGCGATCACCGCGGGGATGCGGCAGGGCGAGCTGTTTGGGTTGCGCTGGGCCGACGTCAACCTCCAGGCCGGCTCAGTGCGCCTTGTGCGCCAGCTCAAGACCAAGTCCTCCCGCCGGCAGATCCTTCTCCCCCGCATCGCCGTCGAGGCCCTGACCTCGCACCACAAGCGGCAGGGCGAGGAGCGCCGCCTGGCGGGCACGGCGTGGGAGAACAACGGGCTGGTGTTCCCGAACCAGGTCGGGCGGCCGATCAACCCCTCCAACTTCCTGCCGCGTGACTTCTACCCGCTGCTCAAGCGGGCAGGTCTGCCCCGCATGCGCTTCCACGACCTTCGCCACAGCGCCGCGACGTTGCTGCTAGAGCTGGGCATCCATCCCAAAGTGGTCAGCGAGATGCTCGGGCACAGCCAGATCGGCATCACGTTGGACTTGTACTCCCGCGTAACCGCTACGATGCAGCAGCAGGCGGTGACGGCCCTCGACGACCTGTTCCGTGACCAGCACGGCCCCGAGCTTGGTGGTCAACTTGGTGGTCAAGTCGAGATCGACGGACCGTAAACCGCAGGCCAGCGCCCGTAGCTCAGTGGAGAGAGCGGCGGACTTCTAATCCATCTCAGACCGTTCGTCCTGGTTCGCCGCCGTTCGGCGGTCCAGGTCGTGGGCTGTGGCGCGTTCGCCGATGTCCGGGCGGGTCGGGGTCGGTCCGCTCCGTTGGAAGTAGTGGTGGAAGTAGTCGAGCGCCCGGCGGCGTGACGCCACCGCCGGGCGCTCGCTGCCCGAGGCCCCCTCGATAACGGCTTCCCCCTGTTCGCGCAGGCGCCCCCGGGGGATGCCGCGAGCCTCGGACCCCTACTTCCCTTGCTCCGCAGTCGTCATGTCGCTGGTCGTCCCTCCCGCGATCAGCTCGGCGACCGCCGCGGGGAACATCTGGAGGAGCCTGAGCAGGTGGGGCGTCGAGGGCTGCGTGCCGCCCCTCTCCCACTGGCTCACCGAGGACTGTGCGAGGCCGAGCTGCTCGGCGAGTTCCGCCTGCGACAGGCCGGCGCCGCGCCGTGCGGCTCGAATCCATGCTGCAAGCGCAAGGTCTGGTTGAGGGTGATGGTCATTCATCGGCGGCGGTCGCCTACGCCACATCCGCTCGCGCCTGCGCCCACGCCGCAAGGTCCAGCGGGTCAACAGGCAGGCGGGCAAGGATACCGAAGAGCTGATCGGGGTCTGGAAGGGCGACGCCGTGCGGTCCCTGCAACCACGTCATCTGATGCCGATCGGTGAGCCGGCTCGGCGGTAGTAGCACGATCGAGCCGTGCCCCAGCCGCCGGACCCCGCCGGCGGAACCGAGCGGAGCGAACCGCGGCTCCGGTGCGCCGATAGCGGTGAGGAACTGCGCGCGCCCGATCCCGGCATCCAGCACTGGGCCGGGCACGACCTGGACGGCGGCGAGCCACGCGCGGATCTCCGCCGGCCGGGCCGAATAGCGAAGCTCCACCACGTCGAACGCGGCGCCGGCGACCGTGGCCACGTTGGCCTCCCATAGCCCGCCCGTCCACCACTGAGCAACGAGCACCGGATCAGTACTCGTGTCCGAGACGGTCATCCCGCCGATCTCGTGCCGGGCCGGCGTCGGGCACTCCAGCCGACCACATGAGCACGCGAGCCGGGTCCACCCATCCGCCGCAGGGCCAGCCTCGACCGGCCAGTGACACGGAAGGACCGGGATGCCGGCCAATGCCAGATCCATCCCGGCGTCCAGCAACGGCCGCACGGTGAGATCGAGGTCGCTGCCGTTATTAGCCGCAGCTTTCATAGCGCTCCTCCCACGAAAACCTCCATCCGTTCCGGGACGGCATCTCGGGGGAAAACCGCCGTTCCGGTAGCGAGAGAAGTAGAGCTACGCGGTCGCCACAGACAGCAAAACCACATCCCAGGGACGCCTGGAACGTCTCGCACGAATTGAAACGTCCTCTACAGGAGGATTAGATGCCGCTATGGCAGCAAACGAGCCGTTGCGAAAAGCGATGGCGGACGCCCGAATCACCATCGAGACGCTCGGCCGCGCCGTCAGCGTCCACCCCAAGACCGTTCAGCGCTGGCTCGCCGGCCGGGTGCCTCATCCCCGCCACCGCTGGGCCGTCGCCGACCTTGTCGGCATCCGTGAAGAAGTCCTCTGGCCCAACGCCAAAACCTCGTCTACCAGCTCCATGACCGGCACCAGCGAGATCCTCGCCGCCTACGCCCACCGAGCCGAAGTCCCGTCCCACGTGTGGCACGACCTCTTCGACCAGGCCAAGACCCAGATCGACCTCCTCGGATACGCCATGCTCTTCCTACCCGAGGCCAATCCCCGCCTCGTCGACCAATTGAAGGACAAGGCCGCCGCCGGCTGCGCCATCCGCATTGCCCTCGCCGATCCCAAGTCCCAGGCCGTCGCCGACCGCGACCAGGAGGAGGGCCTCGGCGGAGCCATCCCCGCCCGCATCCGAACCACCCTCCATCACTTCGCCGACCTCAAGGACCAGGAGGGTATCTCCCTCCACTTTCACGCCACCAGGATGTACAACTCCCTCTTCCGCTTCGACGAAGAGATGCTCGTCACCCCGCACCTACATGCCCAGCCTGGCTACGCGTCCCCGGTTCTGTACCTGCGGCGCATCGGCTCGCACGGCATTTTCGACAACTTCGCCCAGCATTTTGAGCGGGTGTGGATCACTTCCACGCCGAGGCCCTCCGAATGCACCATCCTGCCGTCGGGGCGCTGAGCGGAACGCTACGGTAGATGGGCCGACGGTTGGCGCCGATACCGTCGGCGACCAGAGCTAATGTGACGTTCCCACGACCGATGCTCATCTACGGGACGGCGGTACTGTGCCGGCCGGGTCAAAGCCGAGCCAACTGTATCCCGCCGTCCGGCCGGGCTTCAGCCCACGGTGCTAGCGAAGCATCATCGGCGCTATCACTGTTGCTCCTGTAGCGCGCCGAGCAGGATATGGCGGCTCCGGGTGTCTGATTTCAGAGTTAGGAGACTTGGCAACCGATATAGTCTTCGTAGGGACTCGGTGGCGAGCTCGACCGCCCTATCTCGCAGGCCGGCTGCCTCTGCTGGCTCTGGCTCGGCGCTCCCGTGGACAAGCCGGCTGCGAGTCTCGTAGAGCCTTTTCAGCTCCGCTTGCAGCGCTTCCCGCTTCGTTGTGTCTCCTGGTTCGAGCAGCCACGCCATTGCTCCCGTGACCCGAAACGTGGTCTCTGCCTGGGTACCGAAGAAATTCTCCCAACACACAACCGCATCCACAAAGCCGTCGATTGGGTCGATCCGCGTCGTCAGAGCTGAAAGGAGCCGCCTAATCCCGATATCCAGATTGTGAGCCTGCCGCGTACGAATCGTGCGCGCCCAGTCCTTCGCCCTGGCCGCCGATTCTGCGGTGACGGTAGCGGCAGGAGTAGGAGCGGAGACTTCTGCACGCCATGACACCGATCCACCAGGAGTAACTGGGGAGAGCACGACGTTAGCGATCTCAACGGGACTGGCTAGGCTGCCTGGTTCCGACGATAGGAGAAGGGCAAGCCTAGCGTCGTTGATTCGCCGTTGGGCCTCGCGTCGACTCTGCTCAAAGACCTCCGACTGTCGATCGTCTTGAATAGGCAACAGCTCTTCGCCCCGCCGCCATGGCCGGATCTCGACAATCTTCAGTGGAAACTTGGTCTCAAGAACCACATGGACATTCCCTCCATCTGGAAAGATCACTTCACGCTCGCCCGACCTGGGTGCGCGAAATATGCCGTCGGCAACAGGCACCGTTACACCCTCGGCGAGTTGCAGATTATAGAAGCCAACCAGCTGGGGTACCAGTACTACTTCGCTGCGCGCAAGAGAGCGAACTTCGGCGATGGCCTGACGTACGTGATCAAGATAACGAGCAAGCGTCGGTGCAGTCCCCGTTGAAGCCAGTCTCGCATAAGCATAATTTAGGATGAAGCCGATGATCAGTACGGCTTGTTGCGTTCCGCCTTGTCCATTACTTAACGTCCAGTAGCTGCTTACATCGACGGCGTCGCTAAACGAACGGATGGATTCAGCATCCGGCGAACCGGGAAAGAGATGTTGCAAGCTATCGTCACGAAGCAATTCTCCTACGGCATCGATTCCACTCGGATGTTGATGCGTTGGGAGGGTCGCGGAGGTCCAGAAGGACGGCGACCCTTGTCTCGGGCGTGGAAGGAGGTAGCTTGGATAGCTCTCGATCGCCAAAGCGAACATGTGGCGAGCGAAGGCGTCCTTCGTTTCCGGAGCGTCCATCAAGATGCCTCCTGCGTGAATTCTAAGGAGGTTGGCGATGGATCGCTGAGTGCCTGGGACAATCGAAACAAAATTGGACAATGCACTGTACAAAGCAAATCCGCCAGAGTCGCCGAGTGGTATCTGTAGTTGCATCAACATCATACGAAGCTGGGCGTGAACCTCTTGTTGTTTGGTCGTCCAGTTCGTATTGTTCTGGGGGTCTTCAGCGTCGGCTAGCGCTAGGACGTAGCGTAGAAATGCATTCCCCAAGACCTTGAGTGTGTCGTCCAAGACCACTCCCCGCTCCCTGAGTTTCGATGGTTATTCACGACTCGCACGGAACGGACCGTGCCCGTCCATCTCGAACGGCATGCCAGAGTAGTCCAGACCCACCTCTGCAGGAGGCCGAGACCCCAATACTCGGACTCCCGTTGACGACCAGACCACGATGATAGACGGCGGCGGTGGGATCGAGCTGGCCATTCATTGTCAATGACTCACGAGGGCTTCCTTCGCCGTTCGTGCTGGTCAGGATAGACGGCCATGTCTGCTACCCGTGCCCGGCTCGGCAAGGGAGGGGGTCGAGGGGAAGGGCCACCTCCCCCCGGATACTGGCCACATTCGCTCTGCACGGGACTCGTGGCCCTGATCGGGCGAGCCGGCCAGAGTGTCAACCGATAAGGCGCGAAGAAGTCGGCCATGTGTCGAGGGCTGCCGCGAAGCGGCTCAAGAGCCGGCTTGTTCGCGGCCGGTTGACACGGGACTCGAAGGCGAGCGCATCGCGCCGACGTTCTAGCTCAGGCTTTCCGGCCGCAAGACTGTTTCCTTGAGCAGCCGGACGATCTCCTTGTCCTCGACATTGTGGCCTGTCTGGCGCCGCAGCTCCCTCCGGATGGCATCGGTCACGGTGTCCGACAGGAGAACGTCTGACAGCGACTTCGGCGAGGTGGCCCGCTTGGCCTTCCACAGTTCGTCGATCTGTCGGCGCTTGAGGGATTCGTGCGTCAGGTAGAAGAGCTGGCTGGCCTTCTGTCCTGCTGACTCCTCGCTGAGCAGATCCGCCTCAAGGGCGAGGTCGATCATGACCGGCAACCCGCCGGTGAGGTGGTAGACCTGCCAGACCCCGCCGTTGGTGAGGATGACCCACTCGACACCCTCGTTGACCGCGTACATCTCCACCTGGCGCAGATGCTTCGGGGCGAGCTTGGTCGCGATCCGCTTGACTTCGATGAAGGCAACTATTTGTTTGTCGATCCGGACTCCGTAGTCCGCGAACTCGCCCTTGACCTGGTACTCGGTGGTGAGGTCGGCGTATTTGTCGAAGCCGAGCCCGTCGCACAGGAAGTCGGTCACAAGTAGCCGGGTGTCGCCTTCGTTCGCATCCCGAGCGGCAAGCTCGGCCAGCGGCTTGCTGAACTTGCGGATTGCCGACTTGACGCGGTCGCGGGCGTCCAGCTCCCACTTGGGGGCAGAGCGGGACACGGGTCTCTTGGCTGCGGCTGTCACGGCCGGAGCTTCCTCGTTGGACTCAACTGCGATCGGCTCGGCTGACCTGGCAGGCCGTCCAGTCTCTTGCATAGGCCCCCCTTCCAGTGGAGAACGACGAGGAGCGCATAGCCTATCCGACTTGCCGAACGAGACGAAGTGTTCCGCAAGGTTCCAAGCCTGGCGTTTGGGTCTCGGTGAGCGTTCAATCGGTCGATGGTCTGGGCCACGACCCCTTGCTTGCAAAGCAACGCCGAGCAGGAATCAGACCAGTACTGATGGGAGGGCGCCGGGGTCAGCGCTTTCCGAGTTGACCGCTCGCGCCCCTTGGCGACCGCCCAAGCCCCTTGCGAATGGCACGGACGTGGCACGCGCGGTGAGGACCTCCCGGCCCCTGTGCCACCTGTCGCGACCGTATCGCCTTGCGAGTGGGGCCAGGTCGTACCCAGGGTGACGCGCTTCCTCGTCGGCAAGCCGCCGAAGGCGGCGCGGCAGTCGGAGTTGGAGGAGCATCAACAAGGTGGCACGGCCACTCCCCGCGGGAACGAAGTACGAGACGGATGGGCTGGCGCAGTATCCTCAATCCATGACGGAGGAGCAGCAGGACCCGCGAGGCGACGAGGACAAGGCCCCTGATAGGGAGCAGGCGACCGACCAGCCGGTGACAAATGGGGCAGAAGAGGTCCACCAGGATCGTGCAACCATAGGTTCGATCTGGGGCAAAAGGATTTTCGACCGCACCTTCCGGTCGCGCATCGCCGAGCTAACAGGCTTGCGTATCACCCCACCGGTCACGCTCCGCCGATTCTGGCAGACTCCGGTGGCGATTGAGACCGCGATCGGCGCCCGCTTGGCGGCCAGCAATGTGCTTCGAGACGCATTCCGTCCCGCTATCGCGCCGCATGTGTCTCGTGTGCTGCGACGGAAACCAGCAGATTATCCAAGGGCTCGTAACCCGCTTGGGCGAGCAGCTTCGTGCCGGTGCCCCACCGAACTGGACGTTCGGAAACGACTGGCCGATGCCGAGCGTAATCGCTGAAGTGGTGGAACAAGATGGCATTCCCCTCGCATGGGTGCCGCGCGGCGACATTGTTCTAGCTCTTGTGCAAGCAGAGGGGATCGAGGCGCGGCGGGCGATCCTCGCCGACCGTGAAACCGATATCTTGGAGGACTGCACGACCTGCTTCGATAATATGACTGGGGTCAGGCCAGTCGGGTTCCTAGAGAACGCCCGCGAGGCCGCCGCAGCCTTCCGGGATGGACATGCCAGAGCTGCTCAGGCCTTGGCGACCGTCGTATTGGACGCTACTTTGAGACTCCTCTATATCACTCCCGCCTTCAGCTATCGCGGGGTTCGGACCCGACTTGTCGGAGTTTGGGAGGATGCATCGCTACAGGACATGCGTCCCGCGCTGGTGCTCGCAGCCATTCCAGGAGCCCTGAAGGAATTCTGGCCTGACCGCGGTGATTCGGTGCCTGCGCGGTTCAATCGACATGCCTCGGCGCACACCGTCCACGCCGAGCAGTACACGCGGACCAACGCTCTCGTAGCGATTATGACCATCACGTCGCTATTGCGAGAGGCGCACGAATCCGAATGGTATTTGGAGGCGGATACTCAGCGGCCGCATCCTGGCATCTGAGGTCTATTGCGGGCGAAGCTCGGCAGGCAGCCGCCTACTCGCCATAGAGACTAGCTTGGCCTTGAGCGGTGCTCGCCTCCCCGAGCACCTCCCTCGTTGACAAGCCTCCCAACGGGAGGCGCGGCAGCTTGGAAGCGTCTACCGCCTGGTCAGAAGAACCGCTGCCAGAATGCCTAATAGAAGGATGTCGGTTATTACCGCCCATGAGAGCAGGAGGCGAGTCGAATTAAGGAGTTGTGCGCTAGGTGTTGGACTCGTCCCAGCCGGCGGAGCGGGGTTGGCAAGCGGTTGAGGTGCTGCTTGTTGTCGTGCGCCGGCAAGAGCATTACCTGGAAACCAACTTCCTTGGATAGCAAATTGTGCTGCTGGCACGATCCTGGAGGCCGCAAGTATAGACCTAAGAACATTGCGAGTGTTATCGATAGCCTGGTTTAGTTGGCCGGTGAAGTCGTTGTAGCTACGGAGGAAGACCGAAGCTGCCACGATAATGGCGAGTATTTCAACGCTGCCTGTTCGGATGACGACCGATTCGACATCAAATCCTTGTCCCAGCGTTGTGGATACCTGAATCTTCATCGCCTCTACTATCTGGTCGTGGAGATCACCATTCAATTCGCGAGCGATCTGCTGGTCAGTAGTCTCAGTCTGGCCAGCCCTCACCACCTCTGGTTCATAGCCATACCCACGTCGATGGAGAAGCGCATTGTGGCGACGTGCCCGTTGAGCACCATTCCGGTTTCGTCCTGTGGACTCGGTTGGGTTGACATTCACGCCTCCTCGTGTCTAGTGCGCTTGTGCAAGTGAAGCACCATCCAGCCGAGTTGTGGAGACTGGGGTCGAATAACCACAGCTGCGTCATTCACCCACTGCGGCCGAGGACGGCCGCCGCAGGCGGCCCATGAACGCCTCCAGGTCGGCGCGGGTGGCGGCCTCGATGGTGGTGCCGCGGGCGCACAGGAAGGCGTCGGCCTGGCGGAGGCCGACCAGGTAGGTGGCGATGGTGCGCTCTGAGCGGTTCTCGGAGCGCAGGTGCCGCTTGTCCGCGTACAAGGATCGACCGCTGCCCCGTCGCCGCTGCGGTGACTCTAGCTTGGGTGATGGCCGAGGCTTGTCCTCGGTGACCACCTGCCTCGTTGGCAGCCCTTCGAAGGAGGCGTGGCGTGGTGGTCAGTTGCCCCCGGCGCTGATGTCGAACAGAAGCTCCATTTCGGCAGGGCCTTCGCGCACTTCCGCCATTACCTGCTTGTGCTCGAGGTCGATCGGAAGCTGAGAAGCCGCGAATGCTCGGCGCCCGCTCGGGGTCATCGACTTGCTGGACATACACGAGGACGGGGCCGCTCGCTCCCTGGAGTAGGTAGGCGGACTCCTGCTGGGTGCTTTCCGCGCGGAACGTCTCAACGACCTCGTCGCGGCGCTGCGTCAGCTCGTGCATCCAGTCACGCAGGCGGTCCACCTTGTCCGGCCTGATTTTGAAGAACCCGACTCGTAGCATCGTTCGCCTCGGGCGACTTGCTGGTCTGTGCCGAATGGTACAGCGCGGCCGGCCGAGGGCTTGCCGGCGAGAACGACCGCGGCTCGGACCTGGCTGTCCTGACGCACTGAAGGTGGCGCAGAGAATCCGCGCTGACCAGCCATGCGCCGAGTTCGCTGAGCCGTTACCAGCCTAGGGCGGCTCAGCGATGGTGGCATCTGTCGTGACGACCGCCAGCTGCTCGTCAGGGTGGGACGACGCGGAACTCGGCCTCGGTGCCGCGGCCTGCAAGGGACCAGGTGAGGAGCGAGTGGCCGGGACGTGCGTCGGCGGGGACGTTGACGACCATCTCGAAGGTCGCCTGCTCCTCGGCGCGGAGCTGACCGCCGAGCGCCTCGCAGCGCAGGGCATAGTGCCACTTCGGGTGGACGGTCCACAGCGCTTCCTTGCCCGGCCCGAGGAGGTCCAGGCCGATGGTGTAGTCGGGGCAGGGCCGCAGCGGCACGATCCAGGTGGCCCCGCCCAGTGGGTCCTCGTTACGCAAGGTGACCTGGAAGCGCAGGTCGGCGCCTGCCCTTGCGGTCTCGGGGACGTCGAGGCGGAGGTTCAGGGTGTTTGGCCCGCCGACCAGAGTCCCGTCGGTTGGGGTTGCCGGCTGTAGCTCCGTGCTGTCCCAGGTGGTCGGGCGGGTGCGGTCGAAGCAGGGCGGCGCCGCGCCGCTGATCGGCGGCGTGGTGACGAGCGCGCGGGTGCCGTCAGCGGATCGCAGCTGGACCGAGACCGCCTCCGGGACCGGCCGGCACCAGTTGGCCCAGTCCAGGGTCAGCTGGGCGGACCCGCCGGGCTGGAGCAGGAGGGCGTGCGGCCGGATCTGGAACCGCCACCTGCTGGGGAAGGTGAAGTGGTCCGGCTCGATCGCCCCGTCGACCGACGTGGTGTCCAACGCGATCCCGCGGTGGTCGAGGAGGCGAAGCGGCGGGCGCGCGGGCAGCAGGCAGGCGGCCGCCGAGACGTTGGTCACGTGGATGGTGGCCTCCAAGGTCTCGACCTGGTTGGCCCGCTGTTGGCGTTGCTTTTGCCAGGCGAGGGAGGCCGTGAGCTGGCCCGGTTCGCAGTCGGGGGCGAGCGGGGCGATGTGCGCCCGCAGCGGCGGCACCGGCTCCCACGCAATCACGCCGGCCAGGGTGTCCTCCTCTGCCACTGGCTTGAGATGACGGAGCAGCCTCGCGGCAGGGTCGAGCATAGCATGCGAAACTGCTCGATCCAGGTTATCGGGTCAAACCAACATGAGGACTGCCGGTTCCCACGGCTATGCGGCCACGCAGTGAAGGTGCGCATGGCATCGGGGCTGAGCAGAGGCGCGTCAAGTTCGCTGAGCCGTTCCTAAGGTCGGCGGCTCAGCGAACGTGGCAGCTGTTGTGGCGAGGGCCAGCTCCAGGTCTGCCCATCCGCCGGGCTGCCAGAGCGCGTGGTCGCGGGGTGGTGGTCGGCACGCCGTGGTTCTGCCGGCCGAGGGGGACGTTTGGGACGGCGCTGGGTAGACTCGGCGCGTGTCCGGGGGTACGGAGTGGGCTGCCGCGTTCGCCGAGGGACTGCTAGGGCCGCTTGGGGATCGCTGGGGGCGCCACACGGCAGGAGTCGCGGAGCGAGCTCGGCGAGTCGGGGCCGTGGTGAACGAGGGCGAGCGGGATGTGCTCGTGGCCGCGGCGTATCTGCACGATATCGGGTACGCGCGGGCGCTTGTGGTGACAGGGTGCCATGCGATTGATGGGGCTCGACATCTGCGCGACCTCGGGCATGAGCGGCTGGCGGGGCTGGTCGCGTATCACTCCGGCTCGCGGTTCGAGGCGAAGCTTCGGGGCCTGGCCGAGGATCTGGGGGAGTTCGCGGACGAGGACTCGGCGCTGACGCGGCTGCTCACCTACTGCGATATGACGACGGGGCCGCGCGGAGAGTCGTTCACGCTGGATGAGCGGTTGGCGGAGGTGGAGCGCCGGTACGGGCCTGAGCATGTGGTGACGCGGTCGCTGTGCTATGCGGCGCGGCCGTGGTTGGAGGAATGCGTAGCGTGGACCGAGGCGGCGCTCCGACGAGCTGAGATCCAGTAGCCGATGCTGACTGGCCGTCAGGCGATGACGGGCTCGGGGCGCTTCTCCAGGAAGTGGGCGATGCGGAGCCGGATCGAGGGGTGCATCGGCATGTCCTCGATCTGCTCGGGGCTGAAGAAGCCGACTTCGAGGGACTCGTCGGCTTGGTCGAGGAGCTGGCCGCCGACGATGCGGCAGGCGAAGCAGATGGAGAACTGCTGGCGGACCTCGCCGTCGTTGTAGGCGGTGACGTGCCTGGGGTTGGTGTAGATGCCGACCAGGCGCTCGGGCTCGACCTTGAGGCCGGTCTCCTCCTCGACCTCGCGCACGACCGTCTCGGCGATGGATTCGCCAATCTCCATACCGCCGCCGGGGATCGACCACAGCTCGTTGTCGGTGCGGCGGTGCAACAGGATGCGGCCCTCCTGGTCGACGACGGCGGAGGCCGCGGGCACGATCGCGTTGGCGCGGGGCGCGTCGGGGTCGTTGTAGTGGTCGATGCGGGTCATGGCCAGTGCTCCACTGGAGTCGAGGTCGCCCACACGTCTTCGAAGTGAGTGGCGTAGGTGTCGAAGATGCCGCCGGCGCCGAGCCGCCGCAAGCGGAGCAATGGCGACTGGTAGCCGGGGCGGCCGTACAGGTGCGGCGTGACGATCATCTCGTCATCGAAGCGGAGCACGGTGCTGTACATCGGTGTTCGGTGCAGATGGACCTCGGCACCGTCGCAGTCGCGGAGGCCGCTGAAATAGCGGAGCGAGGTCCGGATGCGGGCCAGCAGTCCACCACTGAGGCGCTCCTCAGCGTCACGCTGGGCCGCCTCGGAAGACTCCGGATCGACCAGGGCAACGCGGATGTGGCAGCCATGGGCCGCCTTGTTGCGGAGCACGTCGGTCATGCGCGGGTTGGCCTCCGGGAGGTACAGCAGCGCGTATCCCAAGAGGTCGATCTGGCGGCGGGCGCCGAGCATCAGCTCGCGCCAGTGCTCGGCCGGAAGGTCGGCGCGGTGGCCGTAGGCGGCGACGACCTCCGAGGTGCTCTGCTCGCCGGGCGCGATGGCGGTCTCGGCTTCGGGCCAGAGGAACGCCTCGTCCTCTTGTAGGAGCTTGGCGACGGCCCACCGGTGGCGCGCGTACGGCACGCGCCCGGTGAGCCAGCGCTGGATGGTCTTGGGGTTGACCTCGGCGGCGTCGGCAATGTCCTCGACGCTGACGCGGGCGTTGGCCATCGCCTTGCGGAGTCGCTCGTTCGACATGGGGCCTCTCGCGTGATCGGCGTTCATAGCGCGTTCGGCGCGGACGGGACGCTTTCAAGGTAGCACGAGACGTCCCGAGACGTCCCAATGCTCGGTTCCGACGCGGTCGCCCGAAGGGCTGCAATTGCTCCGTCGCGCCGGCGGCGCACCGGGCACCGGGAGCCGCCCAGCACCTTGACAACTCCAGAGAGGACGGAGGGAGCGGGCCAGCGACACCCGCGAGCGCCGTCGCCAAGTACCCAAGTCGAGACATCCATAAGGAGGGATGCCGTCTTGAAGCTGCCGATCGACACGTCGTCGATCACGTTCATGGTCGCCGCGCCGCCCGAGCCGGTGCGCGACTTCGAGACCAAGCGGCCAAAACCCGATCCTGAGACGGGCCTGCCGCTGTACGGGGTGCAGCTCGTCGCGCTCGCGGAGGGAAGCGCCGAGATCATCGGCGTCAAGGTCCCTGGCGAGCCGCCCGAGCTGCCACAGGGCACCACCGTCCGAGTCCTCGGGCTCGTCGCCACGCCGTGGGCGATGGGCGACCGCAGTGGGGTCGCGTTCCGGGCCTCCCGGATCGAGCCGGCCGCGAAGGCGCCAGCCCGAGCCGCCTCGTAGGACAGCACGACCGGGGCGGGGCGCGAAGCCGCTGAGGAGTGGACGCGCCCCGCACCCCATCCAACAGAGAGGAGTGATCCGTCTTGAAACGTGCGCTCATCATCCTCGGCGTCGTCATCGCAGTGGCGATCGCGCCGAAGACCGCCGCAAGCGTCGCGCAGACCCTCACCGAGGGCCTGATCGCGATCCTGACGCACCTGCTGGAGGGCAAGCGTGCCTGAGTACCAGCAGACCGTCACCCCTACCCCGCTGGAGCGCCCGCCGGTCACCATCCGACCAGCCCGGCGGACCAGTCCGCTTGGGCGCTTCCTGATCTCCATCGCCCGCCCCGCCTGGGCATGGCGGCTGGAGCTGACGATCGTGGCCGTTCTGGTCGCCGCCTGGGGCGTGCTCGCCGTCCACCTCGGGCGCGTGCTCGCCAGCATCGTCTACCTGCTGATGGTGCTGTCGTTGGCGCTGCTGCCGCCGCCGTGGCTGGCGCGCCTGCGCTGGATGCTCTACCGGTCCCGCGTGCGCCGGCGCTTCGGTCTGGCGGTCCGCTACGCGGGCCTAGCGACCCACAACGACCGCGTTCCGCGCATTCTCAAGATAGAGCAGGCGCCAGCCGGCGACCTGCTTCGAGTGCGCGTGCCTGCCGGCGGGACGGTCAACGAGCTGGCGGAGCGGCGCGAGGCAGTCGCCGCCTACCTTGAGGTCCGCGACGTGCGCGTGCTGCGCGATGCGGAGAACGCCCGGCTGGCCGAGGTGACGATCATGCGGCGCGATCCGCTCGCCGCATGGGAGTCGATCCCCTGGCCGTACGCCGATGCCGCGAGGCTGTCGCTGTGGTTCCCGATCCCGGTGGGCGTCGACGAGTCCGGGCAGTACGTCTACGTGACGCTGCCGGAGCGCAACGTGCTCACCGGTGGCGAGCCGGGCGCTGGGAAGTCGGTCGCCAACTCGCTGCTGGTGGCGACCGCGGCGCTCGATCCGGACGTGCGGCTGACGCTGTTCGACGGCAAGCGGGTCGAACTGGCCTGCTGGGCCGGCTGCGCCGACCGGAGCGTCGGGCCGGACATCGCCGAGGCGGTCGACGCGCTGGAGGCGCTCCGCCGCGAGCTGGACGAACGGCTGCTGACGCTATTCGCCAACCGGCGGCGCAAGATCGCCCACGGCGACGGCATGCCGCTTCACGTCGTGGTCATCGACGAGCTGGCGTTCTACTGCAACAGTCCCGACCGCAAGCTCTCGCAGGAGTTCGCGGGCCGGCTCCGGGATCTTGTGAGCCGGGGCCGTGCGGCCGGGATCATCGTCCTGGCGGCCACGCAGAAGCCGAGTAGCGACGTGATCCCGACCTCGCTCCGCGACCTGTTCGGGTTCCGCTGGGCGCTGCGATGCCTGACGCCGCAAGCCTCCGACACAGTCCTCGGCGGCGGCTGGGCCAGCCTCGGCTACTCGGCCTCGACCATCGACGCGGCTGCCCGAGGCGTCGGGTTCCTGCTCCATGAAGGCGGCTTGCCCGTCCGGATGCGCGCCTGCCATCTCACCGATGACGACCTGGTCGCCATCGCCGACCGAGCCGAGGCGCTCCGGGCCGCCGTCCCGCGGACGGGCGGCGACCTCAACCCTCCCGAGTCCAGATAGCGCCATGTCCATCCACCCACATGTAGAGGAGTCGACAAGCACCGTGCGTCAACCACCTGTCGAGAACGAACCGAGAGATCCGAACAGCCTCGATGGGATCTCGGTCGAGCTGAACCGGGGCGGCGTCTGGATCGAGGTCCGCCACGCCAACGGAAGCTGGGATGCCGCGTACCTGACCGGCGCTTGGCTGCGCACGCTGACCGCAGCCTCGGTCACGGCGCGCCGCGAGGCGTACGAGCTGCTGCGTAGGGGCGCTCTCGACGCCGAGCCGTAACGCCATCAACGAACAAACCGAGGAGCGGGGCGCGAAGCCGCTGAGGAGTGGACGCGCCCCGCTCCCACCACCAAGAGGAGTGATGCCCTTGGCACAACCGAATGTAGCGTTCATCCTCGATCAACTCATCGCCCGAGCCGCCGACCGCGACAGCTTCGAGCGCTGGATGCGCCAGGTCCAGCATGCCGGCCACTGTGCCCGGCCGGTGCGCCTGGTCGGCGAGGTCGACGAGGTCGACCAAGAGACGGGCGAGGTCCGTGAGAGCTTCTCGACCGACGACGAGCCGGACGGGATCTTGCTCAAGGCATGCGGTAACCGCCGCGCGAGCCGCTGCCCGTCCTGCTCCGAGGTCTACCACGCCGACGCCTGGCAGCTCATCGCCGCCGGGCTTCGCGGCGGCAAAGGCCTCCCCGAAACCGTTGCCAACCATCCCCGCCTGTTCGTCACCTTCACCGCGCCAAGCTTCGGGCCGGTCCACGCTCAACGCGAGCAGGGCGGCCAGGCGCTACCGTGCCGACCGCGCGACCCTCGGGCCCGGTGCGCCCATGGGCGGCCGGTCGGCTGCTGGCGCCGACACGAGCCGAACGACTACACCCTCGGCACGCCGCTCTGTGCGGAGTGCTTCGACTACCAAGCCGCGGTGCTCTGGAACGCACTCGCGCCGGAGCTCTGGCGACGGACCACGATCTATCTGCGCCGAGCGCTCGCCCGGCGCGCCGGCATGCCCGCCGCCGACTTCCGGCGCTCCGCCCGGCTCTCCTACGCGAAGGTCGCCGAGTACCAGCAGCGCGGCGCCGTCCACTTCCACGCCGTCATCCGCCTCGACGCCGCGCCGCCGCCCGATGATCCCAACCGAGTCGAGCCGCCGCCGGCGCCGTTCACGGCCGAGCTGCTCGCCGAGGCGGTGCGGGACGCCGCCGCCGCGGTGGCCGTCACTCTCCCGTCGACCAGGCAGGCGCTGGCGCGGGCCGTCGGCTGGGGCAAGCAACTCGACATCCAGATCATCCAGGCGGACACGGCCGCTGGCGAGACGCTCTCCGCCGAGGCGGTCGCCGCCTACATCGCCAAGTACGCGACCAAGTCAACCGAAGACTTCGGGCCGGCGCTCGACCACCGGTTGACCGCCGGCGACGTCGACCACCTGGACGTGAGCGAGCACGTCGCCGAGCTGGTGCGAGCCTGCTGGCGGCTTGGCGCCGAGCCGTCGCTCGCTGCGCTCGGGCTCCGGCGCTGGGCGCACATGCTCGGCTTCCGGGGCCACTGGTCCACCAAGAGCCGCCGCTACTCGACCACGTTCACGGCCCTTCGCCGTGCCAGGGTCGAACACGTCAAGCGGCGCCTGCTCGATCCCTGGGGCCGACCGGCCACCGAGGGCGCAACCGTGCCATTCGCCGAATGGCGCTACGCCGGCCGGGGCTACCGAACCGCCGGCGACGCCTGGCTCGCCGCTTCCGCCGCCGCCCACGCCCGGGAACGGCGACGGATCGCCCGCGAGGAGCTGGCCACCAGCGCCCGGGCCGCCTGACCGAATACCACCAATCACCACAGGAGGGATGCATACCGACACATGGACAAGCTGTTGCTCACCGCAGAGGAGGCCGCTGCCGTGCTCGGCATCGGCCGGACCAAGCTCTACGAACTGCTCCGCGCCGGCGTTATCGAGTCGGTGCGGATCGACGGCTGCCGACGCGTGCCGCGCGAGGCCGTCGAGGAGTTCGTCAGACGCCTTCGCTCCAAGGAGGCCGCATGACCGAACCGACCAAACGCCGGCGGCGAGCGCCGGGCGAGGGATCGATCACCCGGCGCCAGGACGGCCTATGGGCCGGCATGCTCGACCTCGGCGGGCAGGACGGCAAGCGCAGGCGGAAGTTCGTCTACGCCAGGACACGAGCCGAGGCCGCGCGCAAGCTCGCCGACGCGAACCGCCAACTCGAGGAAGGGCGGTTGATCGCCGACGAGCGCACGACCGTCGAGCAGTACCTACGATCGTGGCTGGAGAATATCGAGCCGACCATCGCCGCCAGCACGCATAAGCGGTACGGGCAGCTCCTCCGGCTCCACGCCTACCCGTTCATCGGCAGGCATCGGCTCACGAAGCTCGAACCGACCCATCTCGCCCGGCTCTACGCACGTCGGGTCAAGGCGGGACTCTCCCCCACCACGGTCCTCCAGCTCCACCGAGTCCTCCACCACGCGCTCAAGGACGCCCATCGGCAAGGCCTCGCACCCCGCAACGTCACCGAACTGGTTACGCCACCGGTCAAGGCCGAGCACGAGTTCATCACGCTGTCGCCGAAGCAGGCGCGACGCTTCCTCGAGGTCGTCGCGGGCAACCGGCTCGAAGCGCTGTACGTCGTGGCGCTCACGACCGGCATGCGGGAAGGCGAGCTGCTGGGGCTCCGCTGGGCGGACGTCGACCTCGACAGCGGCGCCTTCCACGTGGTCAGGAGGCTCAAGCGGCGAACCTCGCGCCGACAGGTCCTCCTGGTCGCTGTGGCCGTCGAGGCGCTCAAGCTTCACCGAGAGCGCCAGGAGGAGGAACGCTTGCGGGCCGGCTCGACCTGGGACGAGAACGGGCTGGTGTTCCCGAACACCATCGGCCGACCGATCAACCCGTCGAACTTCCTCCGGCGCGAGTTCTACCCGCTCCTGCAGAAGGCCGGTTTGCCCCGGATGCGCTTCCATGACCTGCGCCACAGCGCGGCAACGCTGCTGCTCGGCATGGGTGTCCATCCGAAGATCGTGAGCGAGCTGCTGGGGCATACTCAAATCGGCATCACGTTGGACCTGTACTCGCATGTAACCGCTACGATGCAGCGCGACGCCGTGGAGGCGTTCGAGGAGCTGCTAGGAAGTAGTCAGGGAAGTAGTAGGGGCTCCGAGCAGGTCGAGGGGCCGCAAAGTTCCAGCTAGCGCCCGTAGCTCAGTGGAGAGAGCGGCGGACTTCTAATCCGCGGGTCGGGGGTTCGAATCCCTCCGGGCGCACCCAGCGAAGACGGCGCAATCCATGCGTTGACCTGCGAGGATATGGACTCTCTGTGACCCTGGTTCCCTCGGTATGACTCGACCTAGATCGACGTGACAGACGGACCCAATGCGGACCCAATGCGGACCGGCAATCAGAACGGCCCGCCGCAGGCGCATGGGAGCCCAGGAGCCACGCTGACGGCCCGGCGCATCCCCGAGAAACTACCCGCCGAAGCTTCTGCGGCCCTTCAATCGCCGGCGGCGCGGCGAGGCTACCGGAGCAGCGCGCGGAAGTGCTCCGCGGTCATCCCGACCCGGCGAAGGATCCCCGCGAGCGTGCCGACCGCGAGCTCACGGTGCAGCGGCACGGCCACGGTCGCGTACGAGCCCGGCGGCTCGGCGTGCTTGAGGATCTGGTGGTCACCTTTCACCCTGGTCGGCTGCCAGCCCGCTCGTTGGAGCGCGGCGACGACTTGGCGGCCGGAGACGCCGCGCGGGAGCGCGCCGGTCACGCGGGGATCGGCACGTCGAACGAGGTGACGAGCGGCGACGCCTGCCCTGAGCTGGGCGGGGCGCCCTCCTCCTCGAGGTACACCTCGACCACGTCGCGGAGGTTCGCAAGGGCCTGCTCCACGGTCTCACCCTGGCTTACAGCCTCGATTTCAAGGCAGCGGGCGACGTACCAGTCGCCTTCCCGGGTGACGACCGCAGTGAGATGCAGGGTTGGGGCAGCCTTGCTCATGAGGGCAGCGTACCGTAACCCCCGTTGACATGTGCGCCCGAGGTCAAGCGAGAGGCGAGTGCTCGCAGGTGAACGGACGCTTCCAGGGCTGGCGGTCCTGCCGGTCGGCGTGAACTGGGAGGCAGTCGGGTTGACGGTGACAGGGGCAGTCACATCTCCGGTCCTCCGCCCGCCACTTGTGGTCCTCGAAGTCCGAGCGTGCATGATCCATGGCGATTTCTCTCCGGAAGTCGTCGTCGAGGTACTCCTCGTCCTCGCCGTCGTCGTACCTCTTGTACCTGCCGGTCCCGGTCCAGCCGCATCGGCATTCGATCCGGGCGATCTTCCCAGGGGTCTCCTTGACCAGCTCATGGGTCGGCAGCGGTCCCTTGACCCTGCATCGACACTTGGGGTGCCAGACGAATTCGAGCCCCATCCCCCAGGGCTCATCGCAGCGGACGCATCCGTGGCCCTTCTCAGGCTTGCCTCCCTCGAGGTAGAAGCGCACCGGGGCGTCACGGCGCCACTGGAAGGTCTGGCACATGCTGCACCAGCCAACATCGTCCGGGGAGGTGCGAGCCCACCGGGCTGTTGCGGTCGCAGCAGTCGCAGATCATGCCTCGCCACCTTGCGTCGTCTCTCGCTCGGCGAGCCACGCCGAGATGCACCCTCCGCAGCGATGCGCCTGACGAGGAATCTCGGGCGCGTCGACCAACTCTTGGCCGTGATAGGTCCACTCCCCGCACGCCGAGCCCCGATCGCCTTCGGCGTAGAAGTGCCAGTCGTGCCGACCCGGGAACGCCGACGGAACGCCGGTCTGTGGCGTGCCTGGCTTCGCCCAGCCGCTCCGCGGCGCCGGTCCCGTGTAGCTCGAGTAGTCGGCCCTCCCGACGAGCCAGGCATCGAGCGCGGCCTTCGAGTAGCGCCACTGGCGGCCGATGCGCGCGCCAGGAGGACCCTCGCCAACCTTCCGGAGCGACTCGAACGTGCGGGGGCTGATTTTGAGGTACGCGGCGGCCTCCTTGGTCGTCATGACCTCGTCCGTCATGATGCTCATCGCTCCTCCAGGCGGCTACTTGCGGTCTGTTGCGGCTGGATGGTATCAAAACGCGGTTCGGACACGGAAGTGCCCCTGCGAGCACACTCGGCGATGTTCGATCCGTCCGCGCATGGAGCTGGCACGGCGAAACGGGTGGCTGGCCGAGGCGGGTGACGGTCATCGTCGGCGGGGCGTCCTCGCGGTGGGGCAGACCTGCGCCCGGACGCCCGCGGCCGGTGTCCGGGCGTGGCGCGCGAGCAGACCGGCGGAGTCGGTCTCCGTATGGGGGGCTTCAGCGTGCGAACCACCCGGCTGACGAGGCTCTGGTAGCCGTCCTCATGGGGCACGGTGAACCTCCCGGGTTGCGGAATAAGCGGAAGAAGCTGAATAAGCCCGTCTGAGCTGCGGAAACGCCTCGCGGAAAAAGTGCTGAAGAAGTGCGGAAAAAGGTCCGTCCCCGTCGCTTCTGTCCTGACTCGAGCGATCTGGACCGCGTCCCACCTGAGCTGCCCAACAGCTGCAACTCTGGCAGCAGTTGGTGTATCGGCGTCGGGCCAGCCATCAGAGCTATGCTGTCGCCCATGTCAACCGGCCTATCTGCGATCAACCGCGCGCTCAACCTCATCCCCAAGCGGGCCGAGTCCCGCCAGGCGGAGCAGCTGCGGGACACCTTCGTCGACTCCGGCATCGCGACCGCGCTCGAGGCGATCGACCACCAAGTGCTCTACGGCCGGCGCGGCACCGGCAAGACCCATGCGCTTCGCTACCTGGAGACGGCCGTCCGCGCCGACGGCGACATCGCGGTCTACGTCGACCTGCGCACCATCGGATCCCTCGACGGGCTGTTCGCCGGCGAAACCGTGCCACCGACCGAACGCGCTGCCCGGCTCCTCATCGACCTGCTCGGCCAGGTCCACGATGCCGTGCTGGCCGCCGCGCTCGACGATGACACCTTGATCGCGGACACAAGGTTCGTCCGTAGGCTCGACGACCTGCTCACGTCCATCACCACCATCCGGATCGCCGGCGAGGTCGAGGTCTCCCGAGAAGGCGAGCAGAAGGACGCCGAGAAGACAGGCGCGAGCCTGGCGTTGGGCCTCAGCCCGAAACCGGGTATGGAGGCGCGGCTGTCGGCCGAGGAAGCCCAGGAACGCCGCGAGTTGCTTCGCGAAACCCGTCGCGGTACCGAACAGGCTGTCCTAAACTTCAGCGATGTTGCCCGCGCCCTCCGGGAGCTGGCGGCGACCCTGACCTCCAGGCGCGTATGGCTGCTGCTGGACGAATGGAGCAGCCTCCCATCCCAGATCCAGCCATACCTTGGCGAGTTCCTGGTTCGATGTGTGTTCCCGCTGCAGATGTTCACCGTGAAGATCGCAGCGATCGAGCAGCAGAGCACCTTCCGCGCTCAGCGGACCGACGGATCCACCATCGGGATCGAGCTCGGCGCAGATGTCGCAGCCAACCTCGACCTCGACGAGTACATGGTGTTCGAGCAGAACGAGGACAAGGCCCGTTCGTTCTTCAAGGGCCTGCTGTTCAAGCATCTCACTTCGGGCGTGAGTTCAGGTGACAGGGTGGAGGGTCTCGACACCGAGACTGGTTTTGTCAGCATGGGATTCACCGACAAGCGCGCGTTCGACGAACTCGTTCGCGCCGCCGAGGGCGTGCCGCGCGATGCAATCAACATCGCGGCCAAGGCCGCCCTGCGCGCCGGCGACCGGAAGGTAAGCGTGCCCGACCTGCGTTGGGCGGCCCGCGCCTGGTTCCAGACCGACAAGGAAGCCGCGCTGCGCAGCCACGAGGAGGCTCCGTACCTACTCAACTGGATCATCGACAAGGTGATCAAGCAGAAGCGGGCCCGCGGGTTCATGGTCAACCAGAAAGCGACCGGGGCGGCGCTGCTCCGAGCCCTGTTCGACGCGCGCGTGCTGCACGTGGTCCGGCGCGGCTACTCGGCGCAGGACGAGCCGGGCGAGCGGTACGACGTGTACATCATCGACTACGGCGCCTACGTCGACCTCATCCAGACTAAGTACGAGCCGCTCAGCCTCCTGGCGGGCGACGAGGACGGCGGTCAGGTGGATGTGCCGTCTCAGGATCTGCGTGCGCTGCGGCGTGCCATCCTGGACCTCGATGAGTTCTACGCATCTGGCGGCTGGCTGAGGCCGGGGGCTCCGTGAGGACGCGTGTAGGCCTCCCCTACCCCGGCACTCGCCGCCGCGCTGGCTTCTGCTCGTCACCTGGGATCGAGATGTCGGCCTCACGGAGACGGCGCTCAGTCTCGGCGTTGCGCTCCTGTAGCCGCGTCAGGCTGACCTCAAGCGCCCGGAGGCGCTCCTCCAGCTCGTCGTTGCGCTCGCGGATCTGGCGGACCTCGGCCTCGAGCGCGGCGAGCCGGTCGCGGTCGCTGGCGGGGATCTGGCCGGGGTAGGTGCGGTCGGGGTTGCGCTGCCGGTAGGTGCCGCCGGCCCGCTTGAACACCACCTCGTCCTTGAGGCCCAGGGCCTTGGCGATCTTGCGGAGCGTCGAGTCGTTGGGGTTGGGGAGGCGCCAGCCGCCGCCCGGCTGGGTGCGGCCGCCGTTGAACAGGTCGTTGACAGAGTGCCAGTTGATGTCCGCGGCCTTGGCGAACTCCGCCGTGGAGGAGTAGCGCTCTAGAGCCTGTTCTTGGAGCCAGACGCCGAAGTCGTGCCAGTGCGCCTGCTGCTCCGCAGCATCACCCATTCCTCTCTCCTCGTGTCCGTCCGCCGGTTTCTCTAGTGTTCCACAGTGATTCACAACACAGGTCAGTATCGCAGATCACAGCCTGTTCGTGGACCGGGCTAACCGCTGTCCCAAGAGCGACCCACGCTCGACCCTGGCGCGCATTGGACAGCAAAGGGGCACCAGCTACCTAGGGTCGGCTCGCCGGTCGACAAGGCCCGCCTCGGCGGGCAGGGTAGCGACGACCCGGCCGCACAGCTCGTTCTGCTCTAGCCTGGGTGGTCAGGAGAGCTTGCAGGCGCTGGCTTCGTCAAAGCCTAGCCGGCACCTCGACCTTCTGGGAGCGCCTTTG
>WNGB01002859.1_pt1 | contig 27610 bp, 26 predicted proteins | sample 5400681 | NCBI WGS metagenome assembly WNGB01 (sample SAMN13153367, study PRJNA577476) | soil metagenome | isolation source: 115 cm soil or saprolite under grassland replicate 2 | place: USA:California | collected 2016-06-15
ATGGTGACGTACAGTGCGGTGGCGAGGGTGTCCAGGTCGGCGTCCACCGGGCCTCCAGGCTCGACGTTGGGTTCCAGCGCCGATCATGGGCACCCTCCTCTCAATTGCGCACCTATCCCTTGGAATCAATCGTCTAGGGAGTAGCGGCCAAGCGTGGCAAGAGCTTGCTGATACTCAACACGATCCCGAATCGCGGTCGCCAACGGTTCAGGGAGCATCTCGGGGTGATCCTGGAGCAGGTCGCGGGGAATACCATCGGGAGCCAGGAAGGCGCACAGGCGTAGCAACTCTTCGGCGACCGGCGCTTGGGAGCGGACGTGCTGCAGCGAGACACTCCAGATGGTGGCGATGGTCTGCTCGCTCGTGGCCGGGCGACCGAGTGTGAATAGTTTGCGGGCGCGGCTGGCAAGCAGCTCCTGGTATTCACGGGGTGGGATGTGGGCCTGCTGGAGATAGGCGGCGGCCTGCTCCAATGCCAGCGGCAGATCCCCCAGCGCCTCGGCGAGCGCGCTGGCGTCCTGTTGGTCGAGGCCGACGCGGCGTTGCAGGAACGCGATCGCGTCCGCGCGCGGCCAGACATCTACCGGCAGGGTGGCTGCCAGCGGCTGCCAGCTGGGGTTTCGCGAGGTGACCAACACCCGCCCGCCTGCGTCGGTCGACGGCCAGAAGGGGGCAAGGTCGTGGGGGTCTTCGGCGTTGTCGAAGATCAGCAGCCAGTAGACGCGGCGGCCGAGTTCGGCGAGCAGCGCGGCGACGGTGACGGTCTGGTCGGTGTGCTCGGCGATGCCGAGCTGACGGGCCAGGGCGACCAACTGGGCGGGGATGGCGGTAGGCTGCTCGGCCGGAATCCACCAGCGGATCGGGTAGTCGCTGGCGTGGCGGTGGGCGTACTCCAGGGCAAGCTGGGTCTTGCCGACCCCACCCAGACCGTGCAGCACCTGCGGCGGCGCATCCCGCTGGGCGGTGACGGTAGTGGGCGGATCGGTGGGCAGCGCGGTCACCGCGACCGCCGCAGGCACGGCGGGCGTGGTGGTGATCTGCTGGTGGAGCCGGTCAAGCAGGTCAGCGCGGCCGGTGAAGGCGCGGTTGCGCGCGGGGAGGTTCAAGATCGGCGTGGTTGTTGCCTGCCGAGTCTCGGCGGGCGGACGGGCAGGGCCGGCGGCGGGGGCGGAGATGTTGGTGATGTTAGTGATGATGTCCCGGCCGGCGGTGGGGCCCGTTCCGCCGGTGACGGTGTGCGCATCCCGTCCGGCGGTGGGCCCTTGCCCGCCGCTGATGGTCACATCCCCGGCGGCGACCGAGCCGCTGTTCTCGCCATGCATGGTGGGGCATGGCATGGGGGCGAGGGGGCCGGGTGGGTGGGTGTACTGCCACACTGCCAAGACGACGAAGAAGGCCAGCAGCACCCAGACCGTCGGCCAACCCCAGGAGTAATAGGGGCGCAGCCAGCCGGGCCAATTGTCGGCATCGCTCACCGCCAGGCTGGCGGCGATGCCCAGCGCGCCGCCGGCCAGGGCGCCGAGGGCGACCAGGACGATGGTGGTGAACCGTGCGCGCACGCGGGCCTGCCTGCCGGGGTGGGCCGTCGCCAGGGGACGGCGCTGGCGCAACCGTATCGCAGGCACCGAAGCCGCCGGAACTCCCTCCCGCCTGTACTACGAGGGCTGCCTCGTCCGCCTGTGCCCTGGCAGGGTCTGACCAGCGCGGCTCGCGGTCCAGTGCGGTCAACGCTTACACGCAAGACCTCACGAATCACCCTAGAACGACCTCCTGCCGTAGCACCAGGATCTCGGCGTTCTTGGAGACCTGTCCGCGGGCGAGGAGTGCGAGCCAGCCGAGGAGCCGGCCACGCCCCGATGCCGGTTCAGGTGAGGCGGCGGCGACTCCGCGCCGGTCACTGCGTGGCGGTCAGGCCGCCGTCGAGGGTGAGCGTCTGGCCCGTGACGAAGGACGAGGCGTCCGAGCAGAAGAAGAGGATCGCCCCGACCAGGTCGTCCGGGTCGGCGATGCGGCGCAGCGGTATCCGGGACACCAGCCGGTCGTAGAACTCGCGGTCGGCGAGCATGCTGGCGACCTGCTCGGTACGCACGAACGTGGGGGAGATGGCGTTGACGGTGATCCGGTACTTCGCCCACTCGGTCGCGTACTGGCGGGTGAGCGCGTCGAGCGCGCCCTTGGCCGCCACGTACGCGGAGTATCCGGCGTCGATGCCCAGTTGCCCGCGTACCGAGGACACGTTCAGAATCCGGCCACCGGCGCCCGCTTTGATCATCGCCCGTGCCACGGCCTGGCTGAGCAGCACTGTGGTGCGCAGGTTCAGTTCGAAGATCCAGTCCCAGTCCTCCGCCGGGTACTCCTCCGCCGCGTGCAGGACCTGACCGGCTCCGCCGCCGATCGCGTTGACCAGGATGTCGACGCTCCCGAAGCGCTCGACCGCCCGCGCCACGGCCCGGTCCGCGTCCGCGTCCGCGGTCATATCGCCGGTCACTGACAGGGCCTGCCCGCCGTCCGGCTCGATCAGCCGGAGCGTGTCCGCCAACGCCTCGCCGGAGCGGCCGACCAGCACCACCCGCGCGCCGACGCCAGCGAGGGCCACGCTCGCCCGCCGGCCGATGCCGCCGGAGGCTCCGGCGACCAACGCCACCCGTCCGTCCAGCCGGAACCGCCGCAGTTCGTCCACTGTGGCCCGCTCAGGCCCGCGCCGCGGGTACCGCGGTCAGCTTGTCGTAGAGCGACGCGGCGTTGAGCGTCTGGATGTGGTCCATCATGTACTCCTGGCCGATGTCGACCGGGTACCGGTCGGCGAAGTTCACCCGGGCGACGGTCTCCTCGCGCGACCAGCCCTTGGCCACCGCGCTGGCCACCGCGGCCAGCCAGTCCAGCAGCATCGACCGCTGCGTCGCCAGGTACGCCTTGGTGGTCACCGGGCCGTGCCCGGGAATGATGTGGTCGACGTCGAGCGTGCGGATCACCGCCAGCGCCTGGACCCACTGGTCCACGTCGGAGGTCATCAGCCAGGTCTGGCACTCGGAGAACACGGTGTCTCCGGTGAACACCACGCGCTCCTCGGGCACGTACACGGCGACCTGCCCCGGGGTGTGCCCGGGCGTGTGGATCAGCTGGAACGTGTGCCGGCCGACCCGGAGCTCCAGGTCGCCGGTGAAGACCAGTTGCCCCTTGTTCGGGTCGGCGTAGTACTCGTCGCGGTCCGGGAAAATGGCGGCGCCCTCCGGGTCGTCGGTGGGCACGGCCTCGGCCGCGTAGGCGAACGGGTCCAGGTCGGGCGTTGGCACCATGAAGTTGTCGTAGACGCCACGGTGGTGCACCACGGTTCCGGCGCCCCGGAAGTAGTAGTTGCCGAAGATGTGGTCGACATGGTGCTCGGTGTTGATCACGTACCGGATCGGCCCGTGCGACTCGGCCTGCTGGCGCAGTGCCACCGCCCTGGTGGGCAGCTGGGGGGTGTCGACCACGACAACACCATCCGTGGTCGTCACGAAGCTGGGGTTGCAACCTCGGATCTTCGTCGAGGTGAGCACGTTCGGTGTGACGGTCTGCACGAAGGCGCCTCCAAAACTGTCCGAGTCTGTGAACTATAATCGATTCTCGATCCTGATTCGTCAACGGCCTCGGCCGCGCCCCGCGCCCGTCTTGACGGCCACAAGCGGGCCTGCCTAGCATCAGTAATCGATTATCGAGATTCATCTGAGGACTGGTGCCATGCCCGCGGAGCAGACGGCTATCCACCGCCTCGCGGTGTCGGCGCGGCGCTGGCTCGCACCCGGCCTCGCCGTCATCGTGCTCGCCGCGGGCGTGAGTGGCGTGCTCTACCAGGCGTTCGGCAAGGGGTTCGGCTCCTCGGGCAACGGCCCCACCTTCGTGCTCGTCACGCTGAGCGCGCTCACCCTGGCCAGCCTGTACTTCATCACCGCCAGCGGCTTCACGCTGATCTTCGGCCTGCTGCGGGTCACCAACCTGGCGCACGGCGCGCTGTTCCTGCTCGGCGGGTACCTGGCGCTGGAGCTCGTCTCGAACGGCGTCTCCTGGTGGCTCGCCGCGCTTGTGGCGATGCTGGCCACAGGGGTCGTGGGCGTCGTGATGCACCAGCTCTTCCTGCGCTGGAACCAGGGTCAGGACCTGCGCCAGGCACTGATCACGATCGCGGTCGGCATCATCCTCAACGACCAGATGCTCGCGCACTTCGGGGCGGCGCCCAAGGCCATCCCGCCACCGGCCGGGCTGACCGAGCCGATCAACCTCCACCTGTACGGCCTGGCCTTCCCGGCCTTCCGGATCCTGCTCATCCTGGCCGCGGTCGTGGTGGCGCTGCTGTTCTGGGTGGGCATCAAGCGGACCCGGCTGGGCATGGTGGTCCGGGCCGGCGTCGACGACACGTCGATGGCCTCCGCGCTCGGGGTGAACGTGCAGGCGGTCTTCGCCGGGGCGTTCTTCGTCGGCGCGGCGCTGGCCGGGCTGGGCGGCGCCTTCGCCGGCACGGCCCTGTCCCTGGCGCCCGGTCAGGACCAGGTCTTCCTGGTCAGCTCCCTGGTGGTCGTGATCATCGGCGGGATGGGCAGCCTGCTCGGCGCCGCGGTCGGCGCGCTGCTGCTGGGCATGGTGGACCAGTATTCCAGCGCGTACCTGCCCGCCGCGTACTCGAACCTGTCGATCCTGCTGACGTTCGTGCTGCTCGCCGTGGTCCTCGCGGTCAAGCCGAACGGGTTCTTCGGGAGGGCTCAATGAGCCGCGCCTGGACGCTGGGTACCCGCGCCGTCCTGGCCGCCGCGCTCCTGGTCGTCTGCCTGGTACCGGTGCTGTTCTCCACGTTCTTCACCAGCGCGGTCGCGCTGACCACGCTCTGGCTCGGGCTGTGCGCGGTGAGCCTGACCTTCCTGTCCGGGTCGGGCGGCATGGTGTCGCTGACGCAGACCGCCCTCTTCGGCGTCGCCGGGCTGATCTCCGCGAAGCTCACCGTCGAGCTGGGCTGGAACGGCTGGACCGCGGCGCTGGTCGGCATCGGGGCGGCGTTCCTGGTCGGGCTCGTCTTCGGCGCCGTCGCCAGCGGCAGCCTGGGCATCTACTTCCTGATGATCACGCTGGCCTTCGCGGAGATCACCTACTACTACTTCGCGGCGGTACCCACGTTCGGCGCGCACGAGGGCATCAATGAGTTCCGGCCGCCGGCCCCGCTCGGCGACCCGGTGCTACACCCGGCGCGGATGTACTATTTCACCCTCGCCGTCTGCGCGCTGGTCTACCTGTTCCTGCGCTATCTCTCCGGCACCGCCTTCGGCCTGGCGCTCCAGGGCGTGCGGGACGACCCGGTGCGGATGGCCGCGCTGGGCTTCAACGCCCGGGCCCACCGCACGCTGGCCTTCGCCCTGGCCGCCGCGATCGCCGGCGCCGCGGGGGTGCTCTCCGCATGGTCGAACACCCGGATCTCGGCGGACTCGGTCTCGCTGACCGTCGCCATCCTGGTGCTGACCGCGGCCGTGATCGGTGGCCTGTCCCGGTTGGAGGGCGCCTGGGTCGGCGCGTTCGTCTACACCGTCCTGGACACCTACGCCCGGGGCTGGAGCGACCGCTTCGCCACCTGGCTGGGGGTCATCTTCCTGGCGATCGTGCTGCTCTCGCCGGGCGGGCTGGTCGGCGTCCTCAGCTGGCTGGCCGGCCGGGCGCGGGCCTGGCTGGCCAGCCGGGCGCCCGCGGCGCTGAGCACGACGACGGCTGAGGGGAGCCCGCGGTGAGCGGAGCGGCGCCCGAGGGCGCCCCGTGGAGCGAACCAGGAGGACCAGTGAGCGATCCGGTCCTGCGGGTACGGGGTGTCGCCAAGCGCTTCGGTGGCGTGCTCGCGGTGCGCGGCGTCGACCTGGAGGTGGTCGCTGGCGAGCGCCGGGCGGTGCTCGGCCCCAACGGCGCGGGCAAGACGACGCTGTTCAACCTGATCGCCGGTGCGGAGCGGCCGACCGCCGGCAGCATCGAGCTGTTCGGCGCGGACGTCACGGCGCTGGGCTCGGCGCAGCGGGCGCGCCGGGGCCTGGGCCGTACCTTCCAGACCTCCCGGCTGCTGTCCCGCCTGTCCGTGGAGGACAACCTCTACCTGGCGGCGCTGGGCGTGTCGGGCGGCCGGTTCCGGATGCTGCGTACCGGCCGGGACGGCGTGGCGCGGCAGGGGGCCCGGGAGGCCGCGGCGCGGGCCGGGATCGCCGGGCGGCTGGCGGACCCGGCCGGCGACCTGTCCCACGGGGAACAGCGGCAGCTGGAGATCGGGCTGGCGCTCGCCGCCCAACCCCGGATGCTGCTGCTCGACGAGCCCGCGGCGGGGCTGTCCCGCGCCGAGCGGGCGCACCTGACCAAGCTGCTGCTGTCCCTGGACCGCGAGGTCACCCTCATCATGATCGAGCACGACATGGACGTGGCGCTCAACGTCGCGGAGTGGGTCACCCTGATGCACGAGGGCGCGGTCATCGTGCAGGGCACGCCCGCGCAGATCCGGGCGGACCAGCGAGTACACGATCTCTATCTGGGGCGCTCCTATGTCACCTGAGCCGGTACTGGAGATCAGCGGCCTGGACGCCTACTACGGCAGCGGGCACGTGCTTCACGGGCTGACCTGCTCAGTCGAGGAGCGGACCACCGCCATCGTGGGGCGCAACGGGATGGGCAAGTCCACGCTGTGCAAGGCCATCATGGGCATCGCGCCGCCGCACGCGCGGGGCTCCGTCCGCTTCGCCGGCAAGGAGCTGCTCGGCCTGCCTCCGTACCGGATCTGCCGCGCCGGCATCGCGTACGTGCCGCAGGGCCGACGGATCTTCCCCTCGCTCAGCACGGACGAGCACCTGCGGATGGTGGCCACCTCGTTCGCCAGGCGCGGCCCGTGGACGGTGGACGCGGTGTACGCCCTGTACCCGTCGCTGGCCGCCCGCCGCCGGGTCAGCGGCGCGCAGCTGTCCGGAGGCGAGCAGCAGATGCTGGCCATTGGCCGCGCCCTGCTGACCAACCCGACCCTGCTGATCCTGGACGAGCCGTCGGAGGGGCTGGCGCCGAAGCTGGTGGAGGAGCTGATCGACACCTGCCGCCGGCTGATCGACGAGGGCGTGTCCCTGCTGCTGGTGGAGCAGAACCTCGGCATGGCGTTGGCGCTGACGCAGCGGTTGCTCATCATGCTCGGCGGCGAGATCGCGCTGGACACCACCTCGGCGCACCTGATGGAGGACGAGGAGGCGCAGCGGCGGTACCTCGGGGTCGAGGCGGCCGGCCAGGCCACCGCGGGGTGAGGCCAGGCCACCGCGGAGCGACGGAGGAGAGGCACATGGAGGGTACGGACAAGGTCCTGGACCAGTTCCTGGGCAGCCCGGAGTTCCCGGTCGAGTGGGCGTCCGACCAGGAGAGGTCCCTCTTCTGGGTCTACGACGACCTGCACTGCCCGCAGCCGCTGAGCCCGATGTACTTCGACATCGGGGGCTGGTGGCTCTCCTGCGACCACATGTTCCGGCGCTTCGGTACCCCCTTCGCGGTCGACTGGCTGGCCAAGAACATCAACGGGTACCTCTACACCGCCGCCATACCGGCCGACCCGACGCTGGAGGTGAGCTCCACCGAGTACGGCTCCCGGTACTGGGCCCGGGTACCGGCCGACCCGGCGTACCCGAAGCAGATCGGCGCGTACCTGGACCGGGTGCTGCCCGTCTACGGCGAGCACTTCGCCGACTGGTGGTACACCCGGCTGGTACCCGAGATGCAGCGCAACTTCGCCTACCTGGAGGAGAGCCTCGACCGGGCAGGCTCGATGAGCCTGATGGAGCTGGCCTGCCTGCTCGAGGACGCCATCGACATCCACGACCGGCACTGGAAGATCCACTGGATGCTGAACTTCGGCCAGCTCTCGACAACGCTCGAGCTGCGCGCCACCATGCAGCGGATCCGGGGCAGCGTGGACGAGGACCTGCTCGGCCGGCTCCAGAACTCCGCCGCCGACCGCAACTGGGACTCCATCGAGGCGTTGTGGCGGCTGAAGGAGGAGGTCATGGCCGACCCGGAGCTGCCCGCCGCGTTCCGCGCGGGCAGCGCGGCGCAGACCCTGGCGGCGCTGAACAGCACGCAGCGGGGGCGTGCCTTCCTGGCCGACCGGCTGGCGGCCTACCGGCGCGAGTACGGGTGGCGCGCGGTGTGGAGCCATGAGTTCATCTTCCCGACCTTCCGGGAGCAGGAGGAGCCGGTCATCGACCAGATCCGCGGGTACCTGGAGACCGACTACGACTATCCCAGCGCGGTGGAGGGCGTGCGCACCGACCTGGAGAACGCCTCCCGCGAGCTGCTGGAGGGGCTCTCCGGCGAGGAGCTGAAGGAGATGGCGGCCATCGACGCGGTCAACCGCAGGATGGCGCCGCTGACCCCAGACCACCACTTCTACATCGACCAGGGCGCCAACGCCCGGCTGCGGGTGGTGCTCATGACGCTGGGCCAGCGGCTGGTGGACGAGGGAGTGCTCACCGAGGCGGACGACATCCTGTTCCTGCGCTACAACGAGCTGCGCGCCACCCTCGGCGACCCGGCCGCGATGGACGCCCGGGGCATCGTGGCCCGCCGCCGGCAGGAGCGGGCGGCGGCGTACCAGATCCGGCCGCGGGACTGGGTGGGTACCGTCACCGAGTCCCAGCTCGCCTTCCCGTACCTGGTCAACTGGGGGTACCCGGAGCGCTTCCATCGCAAGGCGTCCACGGTCGCCAGCCAGATCACCGGCATCGCCGGGGCGCCGGGCGTGGTGGAGGGCGTGGCCCGGGTGGTGCAGACGGTCCGCGAGTTCGACCAGGTCGGCGACGGCGACATCCTGGTCTGCCAGATGACCAACCCGGCCTGGGTGGTGCTGTTCACGAAGATATCCGGCCTGGTCACCGACACCGGCGGGACCACCTCGCACCCGGCCGTGCTGGCGCGGGAGTTCACCATCCCGGCGGTGGTGGGCACCTCGGTGGCCACCCAGCGGATCAGGACCGGCGACCGGATCCGGGTGGATGGCTCCACCGGCGTGGTGGAGCTGCTCACCGGCGACGGGCGAGCATGAGCGATCAGTCGCTGCTGACCGAAGAGCTGTCCGTGGGACCGGCCCGGCTGCGCGTCGACGTGTCCGGCGCGCACCCACCCGCGCACGTGCTGGAGGACACCCACTTCCTGGACTACCGACTGGCCGAGGTGCAGGTCGCACCGGGCGCCACGCTGGAGCGCCCGGACGTGCTGTGGCACCAGCAAGGGGACCGGTCCATCCGGTACGACGGGCGCGGCATGACGCTGACCGGCGACTGGGGTCCAGGGCCGCTCCAGAAGGTCATCGTCGCCATGCTGGCCCTGCGGCTGGAGGAGCGCGGCCTGCACCCCTTCCACGCGTCGGCGGTGCGCTACCGGGGCCGTACCGTCATGTTCCTGGGCGGCGAATCCAACCACGGCAAGAGCATGTGCCAGATCGAGGCATGCCGGCGCGGCGCGGCGCTGGTCTCCACCGAGACCACGGTCGTCGACGAGGCCGGGCTGGCGGTGATGGGCTCCAAGGACGTCTTCCTCAAGAAGCGGGTCCAGGGTACCGAGAGGGTGGACAAGGCCGCTCCCGACCGCGGCGTGGAGAAGTTCTTCGGCACGCTGCCCAGCTGGGAGGTGTACGCCGCGCCCAGCCCGGTGGACATCGTCGTCGTCCCGGCGATCGACGGCAACTACGCCACCAGCCTGGCCGAGATGATCCCCTTCGAGCGCCAGTTCCAGAGCCTGCACTCGCTCCAGAACTACTTCCTGCTCAACGAGTTGCTCGCGGAGGACTGGCCGATGCCCATCGTGGACACCGACGCGCTGCGCCGGCGGCGGGCCGGGTTCGTCGCGAGGTTCTGCCGGCGGCCGTTCTACTTCGTCCGGGCGGCCAGCCCGCAGCTGCTGATCGACGAGGTCGAGGCGGTGACATGATGCCGGCCTTCGGGTACCGGCGGCCGGGGTCGCTGCGCCAGGTCTTCGACCTGCTCTCCGCGCACGGGGAGGACGCGTGGCTGCTGGCCGGCGGTACCGACCTCGCGGTGGGGCTGCGCAAGGGCACCGTCGCGCCCGGCGTGGTGATCGACCTCAAGTGGGTGGCCGAGCTGCGGCCGGGGATCACACTGGCGGGGGGCCGGATCCGCATCGCGGCCACCACCGTGCTCGCGGACATCGCCGCCCATCCATTGGTGCGCGAGCACTTCCCGGCCCTGGTGGAGGCGGTGGAGTGCGTGGGATCCATCCAGATCCGGCACCGCGCGACGCTCACCGGCAACATCTGCAACGCCTCGCCCGCCGCCGACACGGCACCCGCCCTGCTCGTCCACCAGGCCGAGGTGGTGTTGGCCGGCGCGGCGGGTACCCGCCGGCTGCCGGTGGCCGACTTCCTGCTCGGGCCGCGCCGCACCGCCCTGCGCCCGGGCGAGCTCGCCGCGGCGATCGAGCTGCCGTTGCCGCCCCGGCCGTCCGGCGCCGCCTTTGCCCGGCTGACCCGCCGCCGCGGGGTGGACCTCGCCACGGTCAGCGTGTGCTGCGGCGTGGGCCCGGCCAGGGTGACCCGGTTCGGGTACGGCGCCGTGGCCCCGGTGCCGTTCCTGGTCTCCGACACCAGCGGCGCGCTCGCGGATCCCGGGTCCGACCCGGCGCGCCGCGAAGAGATCCTCGCCGGGCTGGTGAGCCGGGCCAGCCCCATCTCGGACCTGCGTGGCGGCCGCGACTACCGGCAGGCGATGCTCATCGTGCTGAGCCGCCGGGCGCTGCACGCGGCCATCTCCCGCCGAGGGAAGACGGCGCAGAGGGCGGCCCGCGCGGCGAGGGGGGAGGGCGCATGACCGACGAACCCGAGGCGCTGGCGGTCAGCGTCACCGTCAACGGCAGCCAGCGACGGGTACCGGTGACCAGCGGCGACACGCTGCTGGACATGCTGCGCTGGCGGCTCGGCCTGACCGGTACCAAAGAATGCTGCGCGGAGGGTGAGTGCGGCGCCTGCACCGTGCTGCTGGACGGCCGCGCGGTCAACGCATGCCTGGTGCTCGCGGTCGAGGTGGACGGCGCGCGGATCGTCACCGTCGAAGGTCTGGCGGAGGCCGGCCGGCGCAGCCCCTTGCAGGAGGCCTTCCTGCGCGAGGGCGCGGTGCAGTGCGGCTTCTGCATCCCGGGCATGCTGATGGCGGCGCATGCCCTGCTGGCCGACAATCCGCACCCCACCGCCGAGGAGGTCCGCGAGGGGCTCGCCGGCAACCTGTGCCGCTGCGCCGGGTACGGCCAGATCGTGCGGGCGGTGCTCGCCGCCGCGGGCGGTGATGCGGCATGACCGGCCCGCGGATCGGTGCGGCGCTGCCCCGGGTGGGCGGCCACGAGCGGGTCACCGGCGCCCAGAAGTTCATCGGCGACCTGCGGGTACCCGACATGCTGCACGCCAGGCTCGTCGGCGTGGACTGCGCCCGGGCGCGCATCGTCGCGGTGGACACCGGCGCGGCGGAGAAGGTGGCCGGCGTGCGGTGCGTGGTCACCGCCGCCGACCTGCCGCAGCCGGTACCGCGGTTCGGGCCGGTGGTGGCGGACCGGCCGGTGCTCGCGGCCGGCGAGACGAAGTTCCACGGGGAGCCGGTGGCGGCCGTGGTCGCGGAGACCGAGGCGGCGGCGGCGCGCGCCGCGGCGCTGGTGCACGTGGAGTACGAGGAGCTGCCCGCGGTGCTCACCATCGCGGACGCGCTGGACCCGGCCGCGCCACTGGTGCAGGATCCCGCGCTGCGCACGGATCCGCTGGCGCACACCAACACCATACGGGAGTGGCGGTTGGGCTGGGGCGACGTCGAGCGCGCCGGCGCGGACACGGTGCTGGAGCACACCTACACCTTCCCGATGGTCACCCACTTCGCGATCGAGCCGCACGCGTTCATCGCCGCACCCGACCATGACGGCGTGGTCGTCTGGAGCGCCGTGCAGCACCCGTACGCGTTGCAGGGTGTCATCGCCCGCACCCTGGGGCTGCCGCTGTCCAAGGTACGGGTCATCGCGCCGGATCCGGGCGGTGCCTTCGGTGGCAAGCAGCACGCCAAGTTCGAGCCGCTGCTCGCCTTTCTGGCGCTGCGCACCCGGCGGCCGGTGCGGCTGGCGCTCACCTTGGAGGAGACGTTCCAGGCGGTACGCCGCACCGCGTTCCGGGTGCGGCTGCGCACCGGCTTCGCCGCGGACGGGCGGATCCGCTTCCAGGACGCGGTCTGCGACGGGCTGCTGGGCGCCTATGCGGACATCGGCATCCGGGTCATCGCCAAGGCCAGCTACCTGTTCTGCGGCCCGTACCGGGTGCCGCACGCCCGGGCGCACGTGCGCGCCCTGCTCTCGAACACCACGCCGGCCACCGCGTTCCGCGGCTTCGGGACCCCGCAACTGGCCTGGGCGGTGGAGTCCCAGATGGACGAGGCCGCGTACCGGCTGGGCGTGGACCGGCTGGACATCCGGATGCGGAACCTGGCCGGCCGCGGCGACGAGGTGGTACCCGGCGACCGGCCGGCGGACGGCGACTGGCCCGAGTCGCTGCGCCGGGCGGCCGAGTGGATCGGCTGGGGTACCGCGCTGCCGGCCAACCGGGGCCGGGGGATCGCGGTGGGCATCAAGTCCTCGGCCACCACCGGAGCCTCCTACTCCATCGTCCGGCTGCACCACGACGGCAGCGTGACCGTGCTGGCCGGCACCTCGGACATGGGCCAGGGCGCGCGCACCGTGCTCACCCAGATCGCCAGCGAGGAGCTCGGGGTGGCGCCCGAGCGCATCGCGGTGGTGATGGGCGACACCGGTACCGTGCCGTTCGACCTCCAGACCTCCGCCAGCCGCTCCACGGTCTTCATGGGTACCGCCGTGGCGCAGGCCTGCCGGGACGTCGTGACGCGGCTGCGCGCGATGACCGCGGCGGCCCTGGGCGTACCGGAGGAGGAGGTGAGCGTCCAGGCCGGGACGGTCCGTGCGGCGGCGCGCGAGTGGAGCCTGGCCGAGGTGCTGGACGAGGTGTTCGCCGGGGTCGACGGCGAGGTGATCGGCGTCGGGTCGCGGCGCGGGGAGCGGCAGGCCAGCCACCCGCTGGGCGGGCCACCCGCCTTCTACGAGTTCAACTGCACCGCCTGCGAGGTGGAGGTGGACCCGGAGACCGGCGAGACCCGGATCTTGCGCCACATATCGGTCAGCGACGTCGGCCGCGCGTTGAACCCGGCGCACGTGGCGGCCCAGGACGAGGGCGCGGCTATGATGGGGCTCGGCCACACACTCATGGAGCATCTGATCCTTGACGAGCACGGCCGGATCCGGAACCTCGGTGCCCTCGACTACCGCATACCCACCACGAAGGATGTTCCCTTGGAGCTGCGTTCACTGGTCGTCGAGAACGAGGACGGTCCCGGTCCGTACGGCGCCAAGGGCGTGGGCGAGGGTGGCCTGTTCGTTGTCGCGCCGGCCGTCGCGGCCGCGGTGCGCGAGGCCGTCGGTGTCACGATCCGGGACCTGCCGCTGACCCCCGAGCGGGTGTGGCGTGCGATCAACGACCGGTTCACCCCCGGCGAGGCGGACGAGAGGAGACCGTGATGCCTGATGTCCGCGGCGTCACCCGCAGCGTGCTGGCCGACCAGATCAAGGAGTCGCTGCTGGAGGCCATCCTGGACGGCTCCTACCCGCCCGACTCCCGGGTCGTCGAGACGATGGTCGCCAAGGCCTTCGGTACCAGCCAGGCACCGGTACGGGAGGCGTTGCGCGGGCTGGAGGCGCTGGGCGTCATCGAGATCCAGCCGTTTCGCGGCGCGCGGGTACGCCGCCCGAACGCGCAGGAGCTGATTGAGGCGTACCTGGTGCGCTCCACCATCGAGTCGCTGGGCGCGAAGCTCGCGGTACCGCGGATGACCGAGGCCGACATCGCCGAGCTGGACGCGCTGGGCAAGGAGATGCAGGAGGGGGCGCGGGCCGGGGACGGGCGGAAGGTGGCCACCGCGGACGCGAGCTTCCACGGCCGCATCATGGAGCTCTCCGGCAACCGGACGCTGTTCCGGGTGTGGAACTCGCTGGAGCCGTTGTCGCGCACGTACGTGACGCTCGTGGTACCGGGCGCCGATCCACAGTGGACAGCCGATCTGCACGAGCCGATCCTGGAGGCGCTGCGCCGCCGGGACACCCGGGGCGTGGTCAAGGCGCTCCAGCGGCACTTCGCCGAGGCGAGCGCCACGCTGCGCAGCCGGCTGGCCGAGGCCGAGAAGGCGGCGGCGCAGCCGGCCACCCCGGCCCGGCCCGCGCCGATCCGGCCCGCGCCGGCCCGGCGTGCCCGCCGCACCGCTGACACGGCCGACCCGCCACGCCCCCGGCCGACCCGTCACGCCGGCGCGGGCTGACCCGCCGCGCCTCCTCAGCGGGCTGGCTCTGCCGCGGTCGGTCAGGCCCGGCCGGCGGCGGCCTCCTCCTCCCGGGTACGGCCGGCCAGCCGGATCAGGTCCTCGTGCAGCTCGAACCAGATGGTGTGATAGCTGTCCACCTGGGGCGAGGCCAGGAAGCGCGGGTCGCCGCCGGTCACCGCGGCCAGCGCCCGGTCCAGCCGGCTCCGGTAGTGGTTCAGGCGGGGCAGGCGGGAGACCAGCGGACCCAGCCAGGCCGCGGTCTCCTCGTGCACGCCACGCAGCCTCGCCAGCACTGAGGCGTCATAGCCAGCGTCGCTGTGGTCGTTGACGGTCTGCTGGCCATCGACGGTACGCAGCTGCCAGTCGGTGGTCACCTCCTTCACCCGGCGGTCGATCGCGACGAACGCGTCCAGCGCGGCTCCGGCCTCGGCGGCGCTCCACCGCTCCCGGTCGGCGGCGAGCAGCGCGGCACAGCGCGCCTCGCCGGCCCCGGTCAGCCGTGCCGCGCCGGCCACGGTCCCCACCAGGCCCTCGGCGAGCAGCCAGTCGACGAGCCGGCGGGCCGGCTCCGGGGTCATCTCCAGCGCGGCGGCCAGCGCCTCGGGCGGCGCCATGCCCTTGATTGACAGCGAGCGCAGCGCGTCGTCCGGGGTCGCTTCCCCGCTGCCGGCCGGGGCCGGCTGCGCCGCCGGGGCCGGCTCGGCCATTGGCCCCGGCTCGGCCACTGGCGCCGGCTCGGCCGGCGCATCCAGGGGTATGCCCAGCTCCTCGGCCCAGCCACGGAGGATGGCGGCCTCCGGTACGGGTACCAAGTCGCCGGGGACGCGGCCGGCGAACACCTCGCCGGTGCCCCCGTTGATGGTCAGGATCTCGCCCGCCGCGAACCTCCGGTCGCCGACCACGACGGCGTCCGCACCGACCTCGACCGCGGCGGCGCCGACCACGGCGGGGATGCCCCAGCCGCGCGCGACCACCGCGGCGTGGCTGACCAGCCCGCCGCGCGAGGTGAGCACCCCGGCCGCCCGTGCCATGGCGGGAACGTCCTCCGGCGAGGTGTCCGGCCGGACCAGCAGGAACCTGCGGCCGGCCGCGTCGAGCTCGGCCACGCCGCCGGTGGACGTCACGATCTCGCCCCAGGCGAGTCCCGGCGAGGCGGGCAGCCCGGATGCGATCGGTGCCAGGCCGGCCGGGCGGCCCACCCAGACCAGCGGCGGCCGCCGGAGCAGTGGCGCGACCCGGCGTACCGCCTCGACGCGGGAGAGCGGGAACGCCGGGTCCTCGGCCATGTCCAGCGCGATGCGCAGCGCGGCCGGCGCGCTGCGCTTGCCGGTACGCACCTGGAGCAGCCAGAGCCGTCCCCGCTCGATGGTGAACTCGATGTCACACAGGTCCCGGTAGTGGCGTTCCAGCAGGGCGGCGTGGCGCGCCAGCTCGGCGGCCACCTCGGGCAGCCGCGCCTCAAGCACGCTCAGCGGCTCGGTCTGGTGGGCACCGGCCACCACGTCCTCGCCCTGCGCGTCGAACAGGACGTCGCCGAAGAGCTCCGGCCGGCCGGTCGCCGGGTCCCGGGTGAACAGCACGCCGGTGGCGGAGTCGGCGCCCCGGTTGCCGAAGACCATCGCCTGTACGGTGACCGCGGTGCCGAGATCGTCCGGTATGCCCTCGACCCGGCGGTACGCGCGGGCCCGCTCGCTGTTCCAGGAGCGGAACACCGCCCCAACCGCGGCGCGCAGTTGGTGCCACGGGTCCTGCGGCACCGCGCCGGCGCCCACCACGCTCCGGTACAGCGCGTCGAAGCGGGCCCGGCAGTCGGCGGCGAAGCGCTCGTCCCCGCTCGCCGCGGCCAGCGCCGCCGTGGTCTCGTCGGTGAGCCCGAGGTTGAGGATGGTGTCCATCATCCCGGGCATGGAGACCGGGGCTCCGGAGCGCACGCTGACCAGCAGCGGGTCGGGACCCGCGCCGAACCGCCGCCCGGTGGCGGCCTCCACGCGCCGCACGTGCTCGCGGATCTCCAGGTCCAGCCCGTCGGGCCAGCCCCGCTCCAGGTAGTCGCAGCAGGCCCGGGTGCTCACCACGAAGCCGGGTGGTACCGGGAGGTCCAGCTCGCCCGCCATCACCGCGAGGTTGGCCGCCTTGCTGCCGACCAGCGCCCGGACCTCCGCCGCGGGCAGGTCGTGGCGGTGGTCGAGGCCGAAGACGTACGGCGTACCCCGGGCCGGAGCGGCCGCCGTGGCAGGCTGCGGGTCCACACGATCACATCCTGTTCGGGGTGTGCGGGCGCGGAAACGCACCGCGAGCCGCGAGGAAACGCTCAATAATCGATTATCAAGCATAGTGTCGGTACCGGCCCTGTCAACGCCCGCCGGATCCCTTGACGTGCCGGAGAGCCCGGTCTTACGATCGGAATCGCCAATCGATTATCGGTTACGCACAACCCACCCCCACACAAGGGACTGCCCTTCATCGGTACCGGAGACCCGTGACCGGCCGGCCGCGCTCGGCGAGACGGCATGCGGTCGGCGGCGGTTCACGGCCTCGCCGGAGCTATCGCGTCGTCCCAGTCTGTTCCCCGCGGCGACGCCGGGAACCCCTCAGGTCAAGAGGAGCAAGTCGGATGAGAAACCATCGAGGCCGGCGCAGCTCGGCCTGGCGAATCTTAGCCGTCACCGGTGCGCTGGCGGTTGTCGTCTCGGGGTGTGGCAAGTCGACCTCCACGTCCAATGGCGCCGCCACGGCGCCGTCCGCCATACCCGGCGCCATCAAGATCGGGGTACTCACCACCTGTGGTGGCCCGTTCGCCGCCTTCGAGGCCGAGTCCTTCTCCGGGGCGAAGTACGCGCTGGTGAAGTTCGCCGGCGCGCAGGTCGCCGGGCAAAAGCCGCAGGACCAGGTGACCGGCGCGACGGTCGCGGGCAAGCCGGTGCAGATCGCGTTCGGGTGCTCCGACGCCACGCCGGACAAAGCGGTCGCCGAGGCGCGGCGGCTCGTCGAGAGCGTTGGCGTGAAGATCCTGCTCGGGCCGCTCTCCGGTGACGAGGGTGTCGCGGTGGCCAGCTACGCCAAGAGCGTCCCCGGCGTCACGTTCGTCAACGGTACGTCCGGCGCGCAGGCCACCACGCTCAAGGTGAAGGCCCCCAACTTCTTCCGCTTCGGCGGGGACGGGGCGCAGTGGATGGCCGGGCTCGCCACGTACGCGTACAAGACCCGGGGCTGGCGGACGGTGGCGATCCTGGGCGAGGACTACTCGTACCCGTACACCTTGGCGGCGGGTTTCGTCTCGGAGTTTTGCTCGCTCGGTGGCAACGTCACCAGCCGCAGTTGGGTGCCGCTGGGTACCGCGGACTGGTCCTCGCCCGTGGCGAAGCTGCCCCGCGACGTTGACGGCATCCTGCTGCTGACCGGGGGTACCAACACGGTGGCCGCAGAGAAGGCGTTCATCCAGTTCGGTGGCAGCCCGGGCAAGAAGCTGCTGGGCGGCTCCTCGGTCATGGATCCCACCTCGTTCACGGTGGGTGACCAGCTCGACGGGCTTGTCGGCGGCTCCCCGGTGCCGCTGGGCGGTACCACGCCCGACTGGACCGCGTACTCCGACGGCTTCAAGAAGGCGTACCCCGACGTGCCGTCCGACAGCCTGTTCACGGTCCTTTACTACGACGGCATGCAGGCCATCATCCAGGGCCTGCAAAAGACCAATGGCGACCTGTCGAACAACGAGGCCGCGTTCCGGGCGGCGCTGACCGCGCTGAACCCCACGTTCCCCAACGGCAGCGTGACGCTGGACAACAACCGCAACTCGATCCAGGCGGCGTTCGTCACGCAGATCGTGAAGAACGGCGATAGCCTCGGGTTCAAGGTGCTCCAGACTATCCCCAACGTGGACCAGACCTTCGGCGGTCTGTTCAACGGGAACTCGCCGGCCCCGAGCCGTACCGAGCCGGCCTGCACCAAGGGAACCCCGCCGCCTTGGGCGAAGTGACCCCCGGCCGCCGCCGGCACCCGCAGCGACCCGGTGCCGTGCCGGCGACGGCACGCCCCGGGTCGCCCGGGCCGGCGGCCCGTCCGGAGGAGCCATGACCAAGACAGCGAGCGTGGAGACCGCGACCGAGTCCGGGCGACGACGCCAGCGCGGTGGCCGCGCGCATCATGGCCTGCGCCAGGAGCCTGGGCGACGTCCCCGGCCGTACCGGGGCAGACGGTCGTCGGCGTGACTCACTCGCCGCTGCGCGCCGTCGCGACCGAGGTTCTCGGTACGGACCCGGGCGAGCCGGAGCACCTGAACGGCTACTGGGTACGGGGGGCGCTGCACGTCGAGGAGTACAGCCCCTTCGCCCGGGCGCCTCGGCTGTCCACATAGGACCGCGAAGGGACATGGCGATGGCGACAGTCGTACTGCTGGGTACGTTCGACACCAAGGGAGCGGAGTACGGCTGGCTGCGCGACCGGGTCGCCGAGCTGGGCTGCCGGCCGTACCTCGTGGACGCGGGAACCTTCTCCGGGGATACCGGCATCGCGGACGTGTCCTCGCGCGAGGTGGCCGAGGCGGCCGGGGCGGACATCGAGGCGCTGCGTCGGGGCGGCGACCGCGGCGCGGCGATGCGGGCCATGGCGGGGGGCGCCGCCACCATCGCCCGCCGGCTGCACGCGCGGGGCGAGCTGGACGCGCTGCTCGCCGTCGGCGGCTCCGGCGGCTCGTCCGTCGCCGCCCGCGCCATGGCTGCGCTCCCGGTCGGCGTGCCCAAGCTGCTCGTCTCGACCATGGCATCCGGCGACGTCCGCCCGTACGTCGGCGAGGTCGACGTGACGCTCATGTACTCCGTCGTCGACATCGCCGGGATCAACTCCATCTCCGCCCGGGTGCTGGGCAACGCGGTGGCCGCGGCCGCCGGGATGGCCCGGGCGTACGCCGCGCGCGAGACGGCGACCGCGACCGGCGGGGCACCGCTGATCGGGCTGACCATGTTCGGTGTCACCACCCCCGCCGCCAACGAGGCGCGGGAGGTTCTGACCGGGCTCGGCTACGAGGTGCTGGTCTTCCACGCCACCGGCTCCGGCGGCCGGGCCATGGAGAAGCTGGTCGAGTCCGGCCTGCTGGCCGGGGTGCTCGACTTGACCACCACCGAGCTGGCCGACGCACTGGTCGGCGGCGTGCTGTCGGCCGGCCCGCACCGGCTGGAGGCGGCCGGCCGGCACGGCGTACCCCAGGTGGTCAGCACGGGCGCGCTGGACATGGTGAACTTCGGCCCGCGGGAGACCGTGCCGGACCGCTTCGCCCACCGCAACCTGGTGGTGCACAACCCGACCGTGACCCTCATGCGGACCACGCCGGAGGAGATGGCCAAGCTCGGCCGGGTCATCGCCGGCAAGCTGCGGCAGGCCTCCGGCGCGGTCGAGGTCTTCCTGCCCCTCGGCGGCGTCTCCGCGCTGGACTCCGGCGCCGGTCCGTTCCGCGACGAGGCCGCGGACGCGGCACTCTTCGCCGCCATCCGGTCAGGGCTTACGGGTACGGCGGTCGTCGTGCACGACTCGCCGGCCGCCATCAACGACCCCGGCTTCGGAGCGGAGCTGGCGCGGGCGCTGCACCGGCTGATCGGCGCCGATACCGCCGGATAGCCGGCCCCGCCGGATAGCCGGCCCCGGCCAGGTCGGGTCCGGCACCCACGATCGCCGCCCCCCGGGGCGGGCACCCAGGAGATCCACAATGGACAGAAAGACCGCACTGGACCGGTTCCGCGCCACGGTGGCCGCGGGCCGGCCGCTCATCGGCGGCGGGGCCGGCACCGGCCTCTCCGCGAAGTCCGCCGAGGCCGGCGGCATCGACCTGCTCATCATCTACAACTCCGGGCGGTACCGGATGGCGGGCCGCGGTTCGCTGGCGGGCCTGATGCCGTACGGCGACGCCAACGCGATCGTCGTGCAGATGGCAGCCGACGTGCTTCCGGTGGTCAAGGACACCCCGGTACTCGCCGGGGTCTGCGGTACCGACCCGTTCCGGATCATGGGTCTGTTCCTCGACGACCTCAAGCGGATGGGCTTCACCGGCGTCCAGAACTTCCCGACCGTCGGGCTGATCGACGGTACCTTCCGGCTGAACCTAGAGGAGACTGGGATGGGCTTCGGGCTGGAGGTGGACATGATCCGCCAGGCGCACGAGCGGGACCTGCTCACCGCGCCGTACGTGTTCGACCCCGAGCAGGCGGCCGCGATGACCGAGGCGGGCGCGGACATCCTGGTACCGCACATGGGGCTCACGACGAGCGGCACGATCGGCGCGGTGACCGCCCGCACGCTGGACGAGTCGGTGGCCGCGATCCAGGCCATGCACGACGCGGCCAAGCGGGTGAACCCGGACGTCCTGGTGCTCTGCCACGGCGGCCCGATCGCGGAGCCGGAGGACGCGCACTACGTGCTCCAGCACACCGACGGCGTGGTCGGCTTCTTCGGCGCCTCCTCGATGGAGCGCCTCCCCACGGAACGGGCCATCAAGGCGCAGACCGAGCGGTTCAAGACCATCCGCGGCTGACGGCCCGCATTGGGCCGGACGCTCGGCGACCGGCACCGCACGTGGGCGGAGGTTGCGGGGTTTGCATGGCGGAGCGCCGGTCACGCCGGGGCCGCCACACCGTCCCGCGTGCCTGGGTCGGCGCCGACCGGAGCGAGCTGGGTCGAGTGGCCGGTGCGGCGGCTGGGCTTGGTTGTCGGTAGCCCCGACAGCGACTCACGCAGTGCCGGGTCGGCGGACACCAGCACAGCCTGGAGCTGGTTGATGGTCTGGGTGCGAGACTTGACCGCGGAATCCTTGGCAGGCTTGAACATCCGGGCCCCTACAACCTCCTCGCCGCTGTCAGCCTGGCTGAACTGCACAGGGTGCAGCATCCTGGTCATGGTCACTGGGCTCCTGATCGGCTGGGGAACGGTGGCGTCGCCGGGCCGGCGTGGACCGGAAGCGAGCTACTGATCCACGGCGTCTACGGTACCTATAGGAACCACCGTGCTGGCGCCGCGCACCTGGCGAAGCTCCCCTCGGCCCTGGCCCGGTGGTGACCATGGAAGGCGAGTACTACGGGGTGTGGACCGCACTGGGCTGTCTGGCGGGGGCAGGGCTGGATGCGACCTACCAGCCCGCGACCAACCGCTGGCGGCGCTTGTCGGAGATGGGCGCCGCGCCGTCGGTGATGGTGTGGACCGGCGCCCAGATGCTGATCTGGGGTGACGGCTCGGTCAGCGGGCCTGCTACGGCCTTCACCGACGGCGCCGCCCATACGCTCCAGCCGCTGTAGGTGGGCCAGGGTCCAGTTGCCCGGGTGGGGCCATGTCGCCGCCCAGCGGCTGGCCGTACGGTCGGCGTCGAGGTGATGCCGAGACGCGCGTGTCCGAGCGTTGCCGCCGGGTCATGCTGATCACCGTCCCGAAGGAGACCCTGCTGACCGCGGCGACTCCCTGTACCGCCGGCACGATCGCTGGCCGGCTCGTGGCATATGGGGCCGCCAAGCGGCGCAGGAGGATGGGCTGCCGACTTGTGGCGCAGCCCGAGAGTCTCCTCATGGACAGGGACGGGGTGGAACAGCTCGCACCGGGGCATCCGGGTCGGGCGTAAGCGGGTCATAGGTACGGGGAGACGGTGACGAAGCCGTAGCCTCGCGCGCGAAGCTGGGAGATCAGCGTGGGGAGCGCGTCGGCGTCCAGCGTGGACCCGTCGTCGGGGTTGGCGCCGACGTGGAGCAACATGATCGCGCCGGGGCGCAGCCCGCTGAGCACCCGCCGCAGCACGGTGGCGGTGCTCTGCCCGCCGGATGTGCCCTTCCAGCCTAGCGTGTCGATGGTCCAGCGGAACGCGCCGTAGCCGAGGTCGTTGACGATCCGGATCGTGCGCGGGTCACTAACACCGTAGGGGAAGCGGAACAGAGGACGGGGGTCTCGGCCCGTGGCGGCGATGATTCCGGCTTGGGCTGTGGTGATCTCGCGCCGCACGGCTGTGTCGCTCATCCCGGTGAGGTCGGGGTGTGTCTGGGTGTGGTTGCCCATCGGGTGCCGGGCGGCGATGGCGCGTGCCTGCTGCGGGTAGCGGGCCACCCAGCGGCCGGTGGCAAAGAACGTGGCCGGCGTGCCGGTGATGGTGAGTGTCGCCAGGATGGACTGCACGCCCGCAGCGTCCCCGCCGGCGTCGAAGGTGAGCGCGACGACCTTACGGGTAGTGGGCAGCCGGGACCATTCAGTGCCCACCAGGGAGGAGGGCAGCGGTGCTCGGGTGGTTGCCGGCGGTGCGGTGGTCAGAGGCGGCCGCTTGCCGTGGGTGGTGGGGCTCGGCCCGGTGGTGCTCGAGGGCGTTGTGGTTGAGGGGGAGACGGTCGAGGCCACCGGCCGTGTGGCGGTGTTGGCCGTGCTGGTGGGCGGCGGCCGTGACTGGCAGCCGGCGGCAAGGCTCGCCAGCAGTGCCATGAGCAGGATGCGTCGCCCGCGCCCGTGCTGTCCCATCGGAGACCTCTCCAGGAAAGCAACCACATTTGCATCGTGCGGCTCCCGGCGCAGCGCTTCCAGGGCCGATGGTCCGCTGCATGCGGCCCGATCGGCCTCGAGCTTGACTAGGTCCGCGAGATCCGTGACCGCTGCGTTCGGCTTGGTATCCCGCTGTTCTTCAAGCTTCTCTGCACCATTCGGCGGCAGGCTCGGTGCTATGGGCTCAGGCTTGCTGCGCTACGTAGGTCTCGGTCGGCGCGGTAGCCGATCAGGTGATACGCCGCCACCGCAGTTCATGCTGCACGCCACCAACCGGTGGGGGCCGGAACACAACCGTGTCACCGGCCAACTCGACGTCGCGGACCTGCTCAGTGCCGACCCAATCAGGGATGGAGCTGATCTCGACCACCTGGTGGGGGCCCGCGTAACCCAGGTACGTGACGGCCTGGTTGGGCGCGACCTGGACGGGCTCCTTGCCCGTGAGGTGGACGCTCAGCCAGCCGTGGGCGGTGATGATCGCAAAGCCGGTCGCCTGCTCACCCAAGAGGTTCGAGACCGCGCCATCCTCGTTGCGGGCTGTCCAGGATTCGAACCGCCACGTGCCCACGGGTTCGTTTGCCATGCGGACAGGCTAAGTACTGACGTATGCAAGTTCGTGCGTGGTCAGGGTGGTGATTCTGGGTTGCCGAGCAGGTCCGGCTGGGGCTGGGCCGGGGCGATCAGGAGCCGGTAGCGAGCCGACGGGCGCGCATGGCCCTGAGGGCTTCGATCTCGCCGACATGGCCGAAGCTGCCCTGCAGCACCGCGCTCAGCCGGGAGTAGCGGCTGCGGGTGCCGCCCAAGCCGGGTGCCGGGGCGTGCAGGATCTCGGTGGGCATCCCGTCGAGTTGCCCGAGCAGGCGGCCGGTGACCTGACCCAGGTAGTTGAGCAGCTCGGCGGCACTCAGCGTGGGCACCTGGGTGACCTCGGCCCAGGTGTAGCCGGTCAGCACGCCAAGCCCCTGGTCGCCGATGCCGGTGGGATCGTAGCCGGTGCGAGCCGCCCAGCCGGCTGTGTGCCACAGCTCGCCGCTGGCCGGCTGGCCGGCAAAGGCGCGGCCGACCACGTCCAGCCAGCGGCTGAAGTGCCACACGGTCACCCCGATGCTGTTGCCCTGCGGATCGGGCTGAAATGCCAGCTCCTCGGCGGTCAGGCCGGCGATGTGCTGGTGGACCATGGCGACCAGGTCACCCAGCCAGGCGGCCAGCACTGCGGCGGGGGTCGCTGGGGCGGCCGCTGGGGAGGGCTGCCCTGCCTCGTCAGGCATCAGCACCGTCCTTCCTTGTTCCTATCCCTTCGGCGGCGAGCAGGGTTGCTGCGGCGTCGTGGGCGTCGCGGGCGGGCTGTGGTGCCGGATCGACCAGCGCGGTGGCGACGGCGCCCTCCAGCAGCAGCTTGAGCTGGCGGGCAAGGCTGTCGGGGTCGGCCACGCCAAGCTGGGCGACCCGCTGGATGATCAGGTCGAGCAGGGCGTGCTTGTGGCGGCTGGCGACCGCGCGTGCCGGGTGGCGCCGGTCGGGCAGGTCGGCGGCGGCGTTGACGAATTCGCAGCCGCGGAAGTCGGGCTTGGCCGCGCGCTTGCCGATCACCTCGAACATGGCCAGCAGTTGCCCGGCGGGGTCGTCGGCCAGGGCGCAGATCGCGGCCTCAAAGCCGGCGTGCCATTCGGCGCTGCGGTCGGCCAGCGCCTCGGCGACCAGGGCGTCCTTGCCGGGGAAGTGCTGGTAGAGGGTGCGCTTGGTGACGCCGGTGCGCTTGGCGATGGTGTCCACCCCGGTGGCATTGACACCGTCGGCGGCCAGCAGGGTCGCGGTGGTCCTCAGCAGTTGTCGTCTGGCCTGCCCGCGGGGCACTCGATCGGTCATGAAGTATCTATACCGGTCGGTGTACTTGATGGTCAAGCGGCCGCTGTTGCACCTACCACCAGGTCGCCCTGACCCCGCGCGAACCTTGCCATTCGGCAACGCTAAGCGGCCTGCCTGAAGTCTTGCCCGTAATCCCCGGCTCTGGGCTGTCGCTCAATACGATGCAGGTTGCGGCGCTGGCATGCTCGGGCGGCCAGGGTGACGGGTTCGCCGGACTGCGCGACGCGGATCTTGGTGTCAGGGGCGAGCTGTTGGGGATCGCGGTCGCTGTTGGTGATGACCAGTCACCGGGCCGACCGTTGGTGAACGCGTCGTGGTGCGGCACGGCGATCCGGCGACGCCGCAGCGGTGAGCCTGGCGGGCCGGTTCGCGTTCATCACGGCCTGGCGATTCGGCATCTGCCGCTGCTGCAACCCGTTGGTGGCTCCAACGCCGGTCGATGTTGGAAGCCGCCTTGGGCAGCGAGCATGATGTGGCGGTAGCAGATTCCCAAGAACTTCGAGCGCTGGCGGGGAGCGTAATGAGGTGAGGGGCGGGTGGAGCGGGGGTTGGCATCCGGATGCGCAGGGGTTCCTGGACCGGTGGCTGCGAGATCGGGAGCTGTCGGCCCGGCAGTTCCTGGCGCGGCGGCCTGGCTGGCCGTGGGGCAAGCTCCTGCGCGAACTCGACGAACCCGTCGCGCCGGTGCAACTCATCGCCTTCCTGGAGGCTGCGGCGGTCCGCGACGGCTGGGTTGACTGGTTCGCGCGTGACACCCTCGCCCGGGCCCTGCGGGAGCTGCTGCGCCGCGGCTGGCGGTATCGGGGAGGGGAGATGGACTTTGCGACCGCCGCGGCGCTCAGCGACTGGGAGACCACGATGGGCACGTGGGGAGCGGGTTGTGGTGCCCTGGCCCGCCAGGTCGTCGACGCCTTGCTGCGGGCAGAGGTTCCCGTAGGTGGCGGCCCAGCGGGGCTGACGATCCGCTGCTGGTGGCCGTGTTTGGCACGGCGAGCTTCGACGACTGCCGCTGACCCCAACCGGGGTCGTCGTGGCGGCGGAGGGGATGAAGTGGCGAGGGCTGGTCCAGTCGGTGGCGCAGGTTCGGCCGAGAGGCGTTACGTTGTCACCCGCTGGGGTGCCGGCCAAGCGCCAGCGGTTCTGGTAACCGGCAGTGCGGGAGCGCGCCGATGCAGTAGCCTCGTGGGTCGCTGAAGCCTTCCACAGCACAGCCGACCCGACGAGGCCGCCGCCAGTATGCGTCCCCCCAGCGTGTACGCCAAGCTCTCCTGCCCCAGCGGGCTGTCCCTGCGATCTGCTGGGCCTGCTGCACGTCCCGCACCGCGTGGGCTTGCGCCTGGTGATGATCCTGCTGTCCCACCACGGCCTGCCGGCGGCCACCATCGCTGGCCTGTTGGGCTGCGACCCGGCGACGGTGCGCCGCTGGATCCACCGCTACAACGCCCACGGCACCAGCGGGCTGGCCGACCGGCCACGAGCGGGCCGGCCCCGCCTGGGCAGCCCCCGCGTGGGCGAGCGGATCCGCCGGCTGCTCACCCAGCCCAAGGCCTGGACGATCGCTAGGTTGGCATGCGGACGATCTTCTGGACCTCCCTGGGTGACAGCACGCCGAGCCACCGGCGGCTCTCCAGCAGCGAAAGCGCCGCCTGCAAGAGCAGGCGGTGCGTCTGGCCGAGGAATACGCACAGGTCGTCGAAGCTCACGGCCGCCACGCCCTGATACTGAGCGATCCTGCCAGCGAGCCGCGGCCAATCCCTCCGCTCTTCAGCGTGAGCCGGCGGGGGCGCTCCCAGCGCTGAGACACGGCTGGTGATACCCGACGCTCGCCGGTAGCGCTCGATCTCCAGCGCCAGCGCCCGCCACTTCGAGGACTTGGGTCGGCCGAGCGCGGCCACAAGGTAGGCCGGCTGCGCCTGCTCCAGCCATTCCGCCTGGGTCGCGAGAACGTCCCGGCGGTGTCCACCCACCGGTGGACGTTCGACTCGATCCGGAGGTGGACGCGAGTGAGCCATCCGGTGGCCTCCTTGCACTTCATGACGCGGCCTGACAGCAGCGTTGTGGGCAAGCAGGCTTACGGGACGCTCGACACGAGCCACCGCCGCGCAATGAGCGCACGCGCGAGGAAGCCGGCCGCCAGCGAGGAGCCGGTCGTTCGGTTCATCGCTACCGACAAGGTCATCCCGCCCGCCGAGAATCGCGACGACCTCGGTGAGATGGAGAGGCTGACTGAGTCCATCAAGGCTCGCGGCGTCGCACAGCCGATCCTCGTCCGGCCCGGCGAGGATGGCACCTATCAGCTCGTCTTCGGCGAGCGACGCTGGCGGGGTCCAAGCGCCGCGAAACCCTCCAGACGTGGCTCATCAGCAGCGGCAGGCTGTCCAGGCCGGTGTCCGACGGCAATCTGTTCTGGCAGGTCGTCAACCTGCTCAGTGACCAGACAGCGCACAGGACCGACGTCTGCGGCGTGGTCCGTGTCGAGATCGGCGACTCCGGCTCCCTGGACAGCTTGCTCAACTACGCCAAGAAGGGCTCTGAACAGCTTCGCCGCGCCGCTCTCGCCCTCATCGTGACGTGGGCCGAGGACCGGCTTCGCGCCGAGGAGGACTGGCTGGATCCCTTCGTCCAGGAGCACTACCGCCTGCTTGCGGAGCTGGGCTATCTGCCCTGGGAAGTCGAGACCCAGGAACTCGCCTCGGCTCGTGGCGACGGCGATCCCGAGACAGAGGGCGACCAGACCGAGCGCGACGAGCGCTGAACCTGGCGGCGGCCAGGTGGAGCCTCCGAGCGGACGCGGGGCTCCACCTGGCCGAGCAGTCTCGCCCTTCAAGTCCGATCACAAGCGATGAGGAAGGTTCCCGTGCCTG
>WNGB01004988.1_pt1 | contig 27609 bp, 16 predicted proteins | sample 5400681 | NCBI WGS metagenome assembly WNGB01 (sample SAMN13153367, study PRJNA577476) | soil metagenome | isolation source: 115 cm soil or saprolite under grassland replicate 2 | place: USA:California | collected 2016-06-15
TTCCGCCATGCGCCGAAGCAACATCGCCGAGACGGAAGAGCCTTCCGCTTTCACCTTCCATACGCCGGGGGCCGTCGCCGTCGTACAATGGTTGTGTTTGTGGAACAGCTCGTCTCCGTACGAATAGTGAAGGAGCGGCGCGTGGAGCGACGACTCGGGCGTCGCGGAACCGAGGTAGCTCGTTTGCGTGATCGAGGTGAGCGCGACGTCGATGTCGAGCTCCCACGTCGCCAGGGCGAACCCCCACATGCTCGCAACCCAATGCATGTCGCTGGTCCGAACGCCGTAATCGATGAGCGTGTCGGTCGCCGCGAGCCAGGCTTTGGCGAACCGACGCTGCACGTCGCGATGCACGAAGTGCGGCACGCTGCCGCCCGCACCGTGGCGCGCGACGTGCACGGGATCGATTCCTCGCTCGCGACAGGCCCCGGTGAGCCAGGCCTCGATCGGCCCGGTCTGCATGAACGACGACGACTCCCACGAGATCGAGCGCCCACCGCACAATGACGCTGCCTGCGAGGGTAGCTTGCGCAAAATGAGAAGATCCGGATCGCAGAGAAACGTCCACTCTCGATCGTGGTCCGCCTCGAGCAGGCTGCCAGGCGTGTTGCGGGGAGGGTAATCAATGCGCGCGCCCGCCCGGTAGTTCGGCGCCGCGCTGACTCGCGCCCCCAGCCGCGACAACTCGTGGAACCCGGCGAGCAGCGGTCCGGAAGCGTGCACGACGAAGCATGGTGTCGCGGCCTGTACGCGGACGCACGCGGCGTGAAAGAGGAGACACTGCCAGAGAAGGTAGGCGTTGTTCTCGGCGGAAACTACGATCTCGTAGTCGAGCCCGGCCGTGACGAGTTTCATGGTGCGTTAATGAGCGACCTCGATGAACACAAGAACGTCCAATGGGCCCACCCTAGCACGTAATTAACAGGGCGGTATGCTCGTACTTCGATGATCCTGTCACGTGCTTTGCTCGAGTCCTGCCGCCTATCCTTTACCGCTACGCCCGCCAAACTCTGATCGTGTAGTTGCCGACGCCGGTAGCGCGGTTGTAGTGCCGAACCTGCACGAAGTACCGGCCTCCGACGAGAAGGGTGGCAATGCGCGCATTGAAATCGAGGCCGCTGTCGTCGTCCTCGGCGATGAGCGCGGTCGGGCTGTCGGGGCCGAAGAGCTTCATCACCATGTCGGTAGGCCCTTTGGTGTCGATCACGTGGCGGCCGGGCCTGGCCACGGTGAACGTGTAGAGGTCCTCTTCGCCGAATGCTCCGATCGAGGCGGCGGTGCGTTTGTGTGCGTTGACCCGCAGCACCACCGGGTCGACAATGGTTGGGGCGTTCTTCGGATACATCTTGGCTCCGGCGACGAACTGCTTATCGACAGTGGATAGCACGTCGTTCTGCTCGGTGCCGATGCCGTTCGTCGTCCACTCGGGCGGGAAGAAATACAACATGATCGAGTACGGATCGAAGGCGGTGCCGTTGATCTGATCGGATTGGTATTTCTCGAGAATGTTGTGGCGGGTGGTGGCTTCGTCCCAGAAGTTGGGCGATTTTGCCGCTTCGCGGATGACGACCTGCTCGTTCCATCGGATGCCGCCGGCCGGGTTCTGGTGCTCGTGCGCCAGCCCGATCGCGTGGCCGAACTCGTGCGCCACCGTACCGCCGTCGAGGAAGCCGAGGTTCATCGTCGCCTCGTTGAGCGGAATGCTGCGGGCATCCGTGCCGATGTAAGACCATGCTCCGTCGGTTGGATCGAAAGTGATCCGAATCTCGGCGTTGGTGGCGCCGTTGAACTCGAATTTCAGATTGGCGTGCTCTGTCCACCACCCCGATTGCTCCTTGACGAGCGCCTGCTCTTGGGGACTACCCCCCATGAAACGCACCCGCAGACTGGAGCCGTTCATCCAGGTCTTGCCGATGGGCGATATCGCACGGACTCGGCCACCTCGCCGCAGGGTCGCCTGGGGCCGCATGAGTTCACGAGGCAGCACCCGATCGACGCAGACCTTCACCCGTTCAGCCATGTGTTCCTCCCGTGGGCTGGACGCGCGCCCAGCAAGGCGCGCATTCGGAGCGACGCTAGGCGAGCACAGCAAGCCCGGCAAGATCAGAATTGCGCCCCGGTGCCGCGAGGCTGCGCGTCGGCTGACCGAAAGTCTCGAAGCCCCTCCTCAGCGTCCGAACGGTAGCTCGAGCTGAGCGGGAACGGCCGGTGCTCCGGCAGGGGAGAGGTCCGGGACCGTTTCACGCCGCCGAGCCGCGTGGCTCGACAAGACCCCGAAATACCGCAGAAGATGCAGCCTCGGCGGCGGGCGGCCACCAGGCGAGTGAGCAGGTCGAACGGTTCGAGCACCAGCGCGCGCGTACCGTCTCGCCAGACCTTCTTCAGCTCGAGTTCGAGCCGACCGTCCGCGCGACGCGTGAGGCGCTCTTGAGCGAGGGGGGGGGGACGGGGTGATGTACCTGCACAGCCGCTCGAGCTGGGCGCGGTCGCGGCCGTCGACCTTCTGCTTCGCGTGCACGTTGATTCTCACCTCCGCGACCGGCTCGTCGTCGTCCGGGGGTCCGCGTGGCCGTCGGGCCCTGCGAGACGACCAGGCGCAGCGTCGGCTTGCCCGCGCGCTCACCCGCTACGCAGATGCCCTGCGCCGCCGCCGCGTAGTAGCCGGTCGGCTCGTCGGCCGTTAACTGGTCACACTCCTCGACCAACCCGATCCGCTCGAGGCTTCGGCCATGGGCCCGCAGAATGCGCTCGACCCGAGCGGCGGTGCGCTCCGCGACCTCCGTCACCTCCATACGTGTCGGTGCCGGCAACGCATGAAACGCTAGCGCGCCCTCCGGACCGTCGCGCACGTAGACGCCGTCGAGTGCCAGGACGTGCCCATGTACGTTGAGGCGCATCGCGCCGTCCGTTCGCTGAATCGCCGCCACCGCCCCCATGGACGTTAGCAACGCTCCGCAGCGAAAATCAGATGGCGGACCAGGCCACCGGGATGGCAGTTCGCTGCAAGGACAAGGGAGGGGATGGGCCGTCGCATTAGGGAAACGTTCGCCCTAGCTCCGGCATCGCGGGCAGCTTCCGATCGATCCACGAACGATGATGGCAAGGCCTGGTTTCGTCGAATGCGAAAAGCAGGCAGGGGAACCAACGAGGGCGCCCCGGTGTCTCTCGATGCATGTTCCGCATCGCTCACGTGCTCGGCGCGGTGACCCTCGTGTGCGCCGCGATCGCGCCCTCCGGCGCGCCCGCCGACACGATCGCCGGCACCCGTTCCGACAAGCTTTCGCAACGCTCGCACACCGCGCACTTGCGTGTTTTCCACGGGTACGCCGAGCTCACGCACCAGCGCACACTCGAGAACCGCGGGGAGCGTCACGATCAGGCCGTCCTTTTCCTCGACTTGCCGGAGGGAGCCGTGGCCACCTCCCTGCGCACGCTGGGAAGCACGGCGGACGGGCCCCGCTGGTGGACCGCCGATCTGCTCGAAGCGGAGCAGGCAGCGGCGCGGTACCGGGAGCTCACCGGGATCGGAGGGGCGTATCCGAAAGATCCGGCGCTTCTGTCATGGCGGCAGTTCGGCCGGCTCGAGCTGCAAGTTTTTCCAGTCGCGCCAAGAGGAACGAAGACGCTCGAGTACACCCTGCTCCTCCCCACCCAATACCGAGAAGGGGACGACTGCGTCACCCTTTCCGGCACGGGTCCCGATGCCGTCACCGCGGTCACCGCCAACACGGCCGACTCCTCGGACCAGCTCCGAGTCGCCGGGGCCGCCGCGCGGCAACCGGCATCGGTCAGCGTCGTCGAAGGAGCCGAGGTCGAGGTCTGCGCGCGCCGTCGAAACGCACCGCCGCTCGGTGGGCGCCTCGGGACCTTCAGCATCGCGCCGCATCGGGTGATGTCGCATTTCCGCATCGAAGCGGCGCGCGCGCTTTCGCACGTTCCGCGCGGCGCGAACGTCGTCGTCGTGCTCGACGCGTCATGCTCGCTCGAGGCCGACGACGTGAAGGCCGAGCTCGCGGCAGCCCGCGCATACCTCGCCAATTTCGAAGACGCGCATGTCCAAGTGCTCACGTTCGATCGCTGGGTGCGCCGTCGGCACCCCGACTTCGTCCCGACGGCCGTGGCGATGGCCGATCTCGACGTCGCGACCGTGACCTGCGGGAACGGAAGCGCCTTCGATCGCGCGCTCGCCGAAGCGGATCGACTGCTCGCCGCCGCGGGCAAGGGGGCGCGACGCGTGGTGCTGCTCACCGATCTTCGCGGCCGCTCGTCGCTCGCTCCCGAACAGCTCCGGGGCGCGCTCCACCAAAGCGGCGCTCTCTTGCACATCGGCGCGATCCAGAGCGGCGAGCCGAGCCTCGCGCGCGTCGACGAAGGGCCGTTCGCGTCCTTGCCACGCGAAACCGGAGGGCTCCTGTGGGATGCGTCCGCCTCATCGAGCTCGGACGACGAAGAATCGATGGCGCGCACGTACGAAGAATGGGCCCGTCCGCTCCGGATCGATCACTTCGGCATCACGTCGGCCGGCATCGCGCGTGAAGGGATGACGATCCCCGAGCAACTCGCCGAAGGGGAGTCGTTCGAAGACTTTCGCATCGCCGCCGGTCCGGTCGATTCGGTTTTCGTTCGCGGCGAGCTCTGGGCCGAGCCCGTGCATCTCGAGCTGTCAGCGGACGCGGTGGAGTCGACGCGCTGGTCCGCACTGGTTTTCGGCTCGCCGCTGTTCGACAAGCTCGAAGAGCGCGACATGCTGCCGCTCGCCCTGCACGGGCACGCCGTCTCGCCAGTCACGAGCCTCTTGGCGATCGAGCCGGGAGTACGGCCGTCGACGGAAGGACTCGACGCGGCAGAGGGAGTGGGCTTCGGTTCGGGAGGGCTCGGACTCGCCGGTTCTGGCAGCGCGGGTCACGGCGCCGCTCGTCTGCCCGGCGAAGATCCCGAAAGCTTTTTGCGCCGTCGGCTCGATGAGGCGCGCCGCACCTGCGGCGCGGAAGGTGCTCCGCTTGCCGTGCAGCTCGAGTCCACGTTGCGCGAAGTGGTCGACGTCGTCCGCGTCGTCATCGCAGACGCTGCGCGCGCGAGCCGCGGATCGTGCATCGCGGACGCAGCGTGGGATTTCGACCTCCCCGACACGTTCACCTTCGAGCGTCGGACGTGGCGTATCGAGTTGTGAAGGAGAGCGCGGCCGTCGAAACGGCGCTCCTCTTACGTTGGTGCACGAGGAGACTGGTGCGCTCCTTCTCGCACACGTTCGCGCGATGATGCGCACCATCCACAAGCTCACGGGGCGTCTCAATGGGGCGAGCATCATCGACTGAACGTCGGCACGGTGGACGGTTGCCAAGTTCTTCGTTGCCATTCGAAACTTGCTGCCCACCGCGTCCGTGCACTTCCTACTTCGTGGACACCCCGTATCGCTTGAAGAGACTTCGGAAGAACTCCGTCGCGAGTTTCCTTCCATTGTCCCCATTCAGTTCGGCGCCGCCGAAACGAAAGACCTCGTACCCGGCCAACCGGAGTTCTCGATCGGCTGCCATCATCGCGGCTTATCGGGTCGGACTGGCGCGTCCGTCTTCGTCGGCATAGTGATGCTTCCCATCGACTTCGATCACGACTCGAATGTTGTGAGGAAGTAGCATCAAGAAATCCATGCGGAAGCGAAGGAGCGCAGCCGCTCCTCGGTCCTCGATGGTCTTGGGATCCCAGTTGCGGCATCCGAGCACATCTGACTCCGAGAGGCGAGGCCGGGTTCAACCCGCTTCTGCGACGACGATGCCCCATTCAGGTCGCGAAAGGGCGGTGGCGAGCAGCGTCGAAAGGTGGGCCAACGTGGCCCGGCAGTACTCCGGTTGTGGCGCTCCTCGGCAATGGGCTTCGAGCCCGAGTGACGAGGCGAGCAAAGCGGCGTCTTGGTCGCTCACCTGGAACATGTTCCTGCCGTACCCGAAGCGCTCTTGGCGTTGACCGAGGCCTTCGATGAGCCATGCCTCGAACCAAGGGATCCTTTCGGTGAGAACGCCGAAGAGGCCGCCGTCGGAATCACCGAGCACGACCAAACTGGGCGATGGCTCCTCGCCCGCGAGGGGATGAAACTGGAAATCGGGGAGACACAGCGTGGCGACGGCGATTTCGCCGAGGTTGAGAGCCGTAGCGCTGCCCGCGGGGAGCGCCGTCTCCAGCCAATCACTCCAGAAGCGCAACTGGCTGGAGCGCGCGTTGCGATGGTGGAGAGCCGGGTCCGAAAGCGCTGCCCGCACGCTGCCAAGGAGCTCTTCTAGCGCTGCACTTTCGCCGGCGGCTACGCGGTCGAGTCGCTCGACGACGTCGCGGTAGGGCGCCTTGAGTAGTTGTCGAAACGCGAACTCGGTCATCGTAGCTGGGGGTCAGGGCGCGGCAAGCTCGGTGGCAACCAGACGCGCATTTTGGATCGCGGTGGGTTTCAAGTCGCGGAAAAGCGCGATGTAGCCGCCGGCACTCGTGACGGTGCTCACCACGGAACTGCGCTCCGCCGCGCTCAGACTGTAGAAGGCGCCGCGGTCGAGCGCCAGCACGGACTTGACCCCTGGTGCGGCGCGAGCCCAACCGGCCACCTTCAGCGCACGACTCTCGATGTCCGCGAACGAGCCGCTGACCGTGACCTCCATCAGGCTGATGACGGTCTTGGCGCCGTGGTCGATGCGCGTCGGTACGCCACCGGTGCCCGGGCCGATGGTGTTGTTCCAAACCACGCGCTGTTCGTACCGGAAGCCCAAGAACCTTCCGGTGAATCCGACATCGGTGACGAGCAGGTCGGGCATGGTCGAGCCGACAGCAGCTGCCACGCCGGGCGGGAGCACGGCGCTCGCCGGCTGGGGCACGACGTGGCTCGAAAATCCTCCGAACAGGCCGCCGCTCTGATGCTCGAGGTTGTACATCACGAGCGCCTCGCCCACCGTACCGAGGAACGTGCTGCCGGGGTGCGAGCCGAAATTGGTCAATGTTCCGGAGCGCGCGGCCGTCTCCACCGTCTTGGGGCGTAGCGTCGGAGAGGCAATGATCAGCCTCAAGAGCGGCAGTGGCACGAGGGAAAGCTTCAGGTAAGTCGTCTGGTCGGCTTCGGCGCCCGGGAGGTCCGGTAGCAGCCCCTGCTTGTCGAGAAGCTTGACGGGGTTGTTCCAGGCGTAGGTATAGAGCGCGAGATTGGACGGGTTCTTGAGGCCCCCGGCCGCGTCCGTCGTAAGGAAGCTGCGGAGCGCCGGGTCGGGGCTCAGCCAATGGCTGCGACGCGGGTCGTAGTAGCGCGCGCCGAAGTAGTAGAGCTCCGTGCCGCGATCGAGCTCCTTTCCGGCCCAGGTGAAGCGACGCGCCTTCTCGTAGCGCCCGTCCGTTTCGTCCTGCCACACCTCGCCGCTCGGGAAATATTCGTCGTGTTGGGTGAGGTTCTGTGCCTGGTCCGACGCATACTGCGTTGTGCCCAGATGATCGGGATGAAAGTAGAGCGTCGGGGGAAAGTTGATCCACTGATGATCGAGCTTGGAAGCGAGCTGGGTCTGGCCGGCGTACACGTGTTTGGTCAGGAAGCGGGCGTCGCGGATCGTGAGGTCCGGACTGAGATACGCCGTCTCTTCTTGCCCGACCATGAAGTGGTCGGCCACGGCGCGCTGGCCGTGGGCGTCGTACAGATTCCTGGACAGGATCTCACCGTGGTGACGAACTTCACTGACCAAATCCTCTTCGTTCCAGACGATCTCGCGCCGCTCGCTGTGGAAGCTCGCTAGGGTCTGGTTGCCGCTCGCGTCGTACTCGTAGTCTCGGAAGAACGGCATCGATTGGGCAGGTAGCTGTTCCTCGGTTCGGGTGACCGCGTGCGGACGAGGACCGGCGTAAATGTAGTTGGAATCGTAGGTCTGGTCGTGAACGACGTTGTCGTCACGGAAGCCGCCGTGGCCGTCCGGTATCTGCCGGAAGCTCTGGTTCACCTTCTTCGTGATGTTGTGAATGTCGTTGAAGAAGAAGTCTTGCGTGTAGCGATGTCGCGAGTTTCGGTCGTCCTGTACGGCGCCGCTCGCGTGAACCAAGCGATCGAGCGAGTCGTACTGGTAGCTGTGCTTTAGATTTCCGATCAGCACGCTGGAGTTCATCTGATCGACGAACGGAGCATCGTTGCGGAACTCCGTGATGTTCCCGGGTTCGTCGTAGGTGTAGTCGAGCCGCTGGAACGGGCGTGCCGGCAAATTATTTTTGCGCTGAAACTCATCGCGATGGTCTGCGCTGACGTTCGACAGCCGTCGAGTGCGTTGCTTATAGTCGTAGCGTGTTTCGATGAAGTTGCCGGAAATCACCCTCACGCGCTGGCCGAACTCGTCGTAGCCCATGTGGACGAGGTACGGCGTATTCGGAGGCTCGTCCGGATGGTGATCGCTCATGCGCGTATTGAGCCCCATGATGTTGCGGAGATTGCCGCCCAAGTCGTAGTCGTAGGCGATCACTTCGCGGTTCTGGTCACCGAGCGCCGTCACGTCCGAAGTGGTCTCACTCCGCAAATCCGGGTAGAGCGTCTTGAGCAAGCGCCCGAAGGAATCATATTCCCGCTGAACCTGATAGCGATATGGGTCGAGGTTCGTCTGCCGCAACCGAGTGAAAGTCGTATCGAGCTCGACGACGTTACCCTGGCGATCGTAGCGGAACCTCCGCACGCCCGCTTCGCTCGACTCCGTCGCGACGCGCCCCGCGCGGTTGCCGTTTGCAGCACCTGCCTCGCCGGACGTCCCGTACACGAAAACTCGTGGCGCGCTGGTGGGATAGGTGACCTGGCGCAGGCGGTTGAAATCGTATTGATAAGTAATGCTCGCGCCGAGCGCACGCAGTCGTGCCGTCTGTTGCTCACGCACGTTTCCGGCGAGATCGTAGCCCCACTCCGTGAGGCCCGCGTCGGGACTGTTCAGCGTCACGACGCGGGCCATCGTGTCGTAGCCGGCGCTCGTCACGTTGCCGTTCGTATCTTCGACTCGAAGCAAATCTCCGACCGGATTGTAGACGTATTCGGTCGTGATCGGCGGCCCGCCGTTGGCGTTCGCGCGCTCGACCACTTCGAGCTGCCGCTCCATGACATCGTGCCGATGCACGGTTTGAAAACCACGCGAATCCGTCACCGTTGTGCGAAAGCGCTGCACGCCGTGTCGGTCTGGAGCAAAATCGCGGCTGGTCGTGGTTTCGATGAAACTCCGGCCGACGTCCTCGGTGTCCGAAGGTGTCGTGAGCTTGGTGACGCGACCCAGTGTGTCGTAGCTCCAGGTCGTGCTGCGCTCCGCGGCTCCCGGATCGGCGGCGAGCACGTCGACGAGCGCCAACGCCTGTGCCGTGCTGAAGATCGGCTGGCCTTGGCTCTTGATTCGACCTCGCTCGTCGAACGTGACGAGGCCGCTGACCGTAAATCCCAGCGTGGTGTGATCGCCGAAGTCTTTCTCAAGGTCCTTCTTGGTCTGAATGACACGGTCGAAGCCATCGATGAACGTGATGGTTTCGACGTAGTCATGCAGGTTCCTCGGCACGGAAGAAGCGTTGCGCACGACGTCTTTGTGACCCATCGTGGCGAAGAAAGGTCCCGCGCTGACGCCTGGCTGCAGGCCGTAGCTCGCTTGGAGCGTGGGCGCGATCGTCGCGAGAAGGGCCGGATTCTCGACGAAGTCGTTTGGTCCCCAGACCGCCACCAGCCGGCCGAAGGGATCGTACTCGTATTTCGTCGTGTAGCCGTTGAGATCGATGGCCCTGTCGACGCCGCCGAAGGAATAGTTCGGGACGCTACTCGAGGAGTAACCGAACGAGTCGGTCGTGGTGGTTTGGTAAATCCCGGTTGCGTCGTAACCGTAGGTCAAGACGTAGCCGTTCGGGTCGGTGATGGTCTGGACGTTGCCGAACAGGTCACGCGTGACGACGGTCGTCGCAGTTGCGTTTGCGTAGCTCGCGGAACTGCCGGGGATCTTGCCGCCGGAAAGGACGGTCGTGTACGTCTCGAGCGCGCCCGTATCGTTTGCGTAGGTGGCTCGGCGCTCGCGCAACATCACGCCAGCTGCAGTGCCCTGCCGCGCTACGGCGTGACTCGGCCGGACGAGGTAGAGCTGGTTGGGGCTCGCGAAATTGAGCCCACGAACATCGTAGTCCACAGAATAAAATACGTCGTCCGCAGCGCCCTCGTCGGCGGCGACACGAAGCGTGGCGAGCCCTCCGTGATCGAAGTTCCAGGTGCGAGTCTCTGACGTCGTCTTCCCGACCGCAGGCTGGCCTTCGAACCATTCGGTCGTTCGCGACACTTCGGCAGGGAAAAAGCTTCCGACGAGCGGCTGCGGCTTGTCTTGCACGCTAATTCCGGACGGTGTCGGATCCTCGTAGCGGATGATCTGGCGGGTAAAAACGTTACCGTTGATGTCGCGGTCGAAGGATTCCTTTTCCTGCCCGCGCCGGTAGAAGTCCTGATTTTCGTAGCGCCTCAAAAGTTGTGAGCCGTCGCCGGTGCTGCCCGGGACGCCGCGCGTGACCGTCACGATCGAAGACCCGTAATCGTCTCGCTCGACGCGATCGAACTTGCCGGTCTGCAGCAGGCCAGACGCGATCGATTCAGAGTAATTGAAGCTTTGCGCGAGCGTCTGACCGCGGCCGTCCATCGTACGCACCGCGACGAGCGCGTAGTCGTTGCCCGGCAGATCCACCGCCGGTCTTTCACCATCGCCTACCTCGTTGCCGAAGCGATCATAGTCGAGCTCGATTCTGCCGCCGAACGGCCGTCGAACGACTTTGAGCAGGTTCGCTTGCCCCAACTGATTCAGCTTCACGTGCAGGCGAGGATCCCCGTCGATCTTCGCGATCTGATCCAGCAGACCGTCGCCGTCCACGTCCGTCCAGGCGACCTCACTTCCGCCCGCCGTATCGTTGTAAAAGCCGTACGCGCTCGCGCACACGAAAAACACGCAGACCTTGGCATCGAAAGTGGCGCTGTAGTCGCGCGAATGAGTAAAGCCGAGCGTCTCGCTCGTCCCCGAAGAGGTTCCGGAAATATCGCTGACCCGTGCCAGGATTTGTGCCCCGAGCCCGTTGATCGAGCCCTCCACGTCGGGCTCCCAAGCTGGCAGCGGCCATTCGGTTTCCTCGTCGAAGCGATCACCGAGGTTGAGCCTCACGAGCAAGAAGGGATCACCGGGCTTGCGGCTCACGTGATCGGGCAGACCATCCTTGTTCAGATCGAAGAACTCGGTTGCTTTGCGGTTCATGCTCGTCACGTAGCCAGCGCCCACGTGACCGCCGCCACCGAAGATCCCGACGCTCACAGAACCCCCGACGGCCACGCCGGCGCTGAGCGATCCGGTATCTTCGAAGCGGTGTGAGTAAGAGCCCGTCGGTTGGTTGGGCAGAATCGAACTCACCGTGTTGAGGATGTCTTCACCGAGGCCAAAGCCGGTGAAGCGCGAGACAGGGTCGGCCCAAGCGATGGGTGCGGTGAGCCCATAGCCGGTGTTGAGACGTACCGACATGGTCTTGCTCTCAGGATTGAACTCGACACGATCGGGAAGCCCATCCTGGTTGACGTCCAAAAGCTCGGCGTTGTCCGAGCTCACCGCGTAGTCGAGGCCGACCGAGAAGCTGGTGGACATCATCGCGCGCGTGCGGCCCTTGGTGTCGGTGTCCGGCACCGCCTGGTTCTTCTCGTCATTGCCTCCGAGCGAAACGCTGGCCTTGAGCCGCATGCTCTTCTGATTCACCAGCCGAAACTCGTTGAAGTTCTGGCCCGTTCGCTTGCCGGTGAAGCCGGCGACGCCCGTGTTGAAAAGGACGCCATTGCGCGTAACCAGGTCGGCAAACCGGTCACCGTTCATGTCCATGAACTCGACTTCGCCAGTCGTGTCCGCTGCGCCGATGCCAGCCTCGATGGAGAACAGATTGGCGTTCAAGCCGTAACTCCAGGTGTCCGAAAGCCGGAGCGCCTCGAACCCACCACCCGCGGAGAACCCGCGTCCGCCTTTCGTTCGTCCAGGTGAGAACAGCCCCGCACCGATGAAGGTGCCCTGCCCCCGCGTCTTGTACGCGGGTCCCTCGCTGTCGCGGACGCCCGCGCGCGTCATCGACGCAAACAGGAAGGACGACGTGTCGCCCGTGACGGCTTGCGCGAGCAATGCGCCCTCATCGAAGAGGCGATCGGCCCGGTAGTCACCGAACGACCAGCGATGGTAGCCGCCGGCCATCATGTCATGCGTCGGGGTCGGGGTCGGGGTGTCACCGAAGTCGGGGTCGAGCACCCGCACATTGATGGCAGGGGTACCGCCGGCGAGGGTCGGATGCCACGCCACTAGGGTCGCCCCCGGCACTCCACCGGACAAGCTGATGAGTGACTTGGAAAGGAGTGTGAAATAGATCGGCTCGCCCGCGCTCGCGCCGCTCACCGCCGGCAGCGTCAAAGGGCCGGTCTCGTTCGGGCCGAGGCACGCTTTAGAAAACAAACGGTTCACGCCTTGAATGAACGCGCACACGGGCGCGACCGAGGCGCCCTTGGAGAAGGTCCCCGCCGAAATGGCGCCGCCGGCGACCTCCGGATGCGTCGGGCCCGACGCTTGCCACATGAACACGTCGTGGTTGATCTCGGGCTGCTGCACGACGAAGGCCTGCAGCACCGGGATCTCCGGCGTGGGGTCATTTTCGATCGTGCACACGACCGTGCCGCCCGCATCCGGCGCACACCCGAGCACGGCGCCTTCCACGAACGAATTCGTGTTCGGATCGGGACGGCTGTACCGAGTGTAGCGAACGATCGGATTCCAGCCGACGCGGGCAGGATCGATCGGTGAATCGGACTTCAACTCGAAGAACAACACGCTGTCGCTCTCCACCCGAATGTCCTGCTTGGTGACGGCGTACGGTCCGGTGAAATCTGCAGCAAGAGGGAGGGTCAGCTCCAACCTGACATCCGCGACGGTCGCACCGGGTGGAGCACTATAGACATTCAGCACGACATCATCGGACGTCGTGTCTTTTACGCCGGCACTGAGGACCTCGACCACGCCGGGCGCGGTCGGGATCCACGGGCGCTTCGGCAGCCCCACCAGGCGAAAATCGTCGCGGAGAGATGTGCGATAGACATGGGAGCCATAGACTTCGCGATCGTCCAAGCGTTCGGCGGCGATTCCCTGGTATGCGAGCTCCGGCGACCACGCGATGATGTCCTTGCGCGTATCGTCGATCGAGCTGGCGCGGAAAAAGAGGTCGTCGCCGCCGACGACAGGTACCTCGAGCGGAGCCCCGACGTTGCAAGTGTCACCCAGCGTAGGGAGGCAGGTGCCGAGATCGTTCGCGCCCAAGTCGTGCGACCAGATCACGGCTTCGTTCTTGAAAATGGACACCCGCACGCCGTCTCCGCCCGCGAACTTCTTCTGGAGGGCGCCACCGATCCTCACCAGGCCGGCGAAAGACGCCTTCCAGCGAGCCAGCGGGTCGACCAAGAAGTGCACATTCTTCTCGTTGTTCAGGCGATCTTGGTTGGCGAATACGATGGCCGATTCGTCGTAGGACCCGAAGTCTGCCTCCGCGCCGAAACCGTCCTTGAAACCGGGGCGGTACTTCACCCTACCGTCGCTGATCGACACCTGGTCCACGAAGCCATCGCCATTGATGTCCGAAAGGATGTGACGATCCTCGCTTTCCGTGTGGGCAATGTTGCCACCCAGTCCCGCGACGCCGCCGAGGATCGACACGGACCCGCCCGCGGTCCAGCCGCCGGACGAGGTAAAGCCGAGCGAGTCACCAGACACGCCGGGAACCGACTTGAAGAGCAGGTGATCGAACCCCGCAGCGGGTTCGCGTGGGGCAAGGTTGATGCTGCCTTCGCCCGTGTTCTTCAAGAAATCGAGCAAGCCGTCACCGCTGACTTCCGATGGGGAGACGAGGAGCCGGTTTTCACCGGTCATGCCTCCGGCGCTGACGCTGGCACTGACGACCACGAAGTCGACGCCCAGGCCGCCGCCTCCCCCATAGCTGAAGCCCTTGGTGTGGGAGAGCCCGCGCGTCGTTCTGACCCCGGACGAGGTCTTCATGACCCCCCACTGGCGCGCCGGCGCGAAAGGCGCGGCCATGTTCGCTCCCTGGTATTCGAAGTCGCTGCTGTAGAGCTCGCGACCATCACTGCCTCGGAAACCCACCGATTCGAGCAGCGACTTGCGGAACGCGCCCTCTCGGTACCTGAGGTCGTAACTCCGGATCGGGTTACTCTCGTGCAAAACATGGATGCGCGCTAGGCGGTGTGCAGTCTTCACGGGAAAGCCTGGACGCGCATCGATCATGCGATCGGGACGGGTGTTGACCGCATCGAGCTCGAACCGCACGTTGTAGGTGCCGTTGCAGTCGGCAGGTTCGTCGAGTTGGATCGTGCCGTAGCAAATTTTCTTGGGGTAGATCTGCGGCATCGGCACGCCGGACATCGTTTGCTGGTCGTGTTCGTACTTGAACAGCATGCGGTTTCCGAAACGATCCTCTACTCGCTCCAAGTTCCACTTGAAGATCCGCTGGGGAGCGGTCGGATCCGCCAGGCGCGCATTCGCGCTTTGGCCAAAAATCGACTTCGTGCCGAGCTTGTCGGTAACCTCCCAGTACTGGATCGCCGGATCACCGACGACGGGCAGCTTGAGGATGCGTTCGAAGCCGCCCTCCACGCGCCGTGAGTAGCGTGTACCACCTGCCGCTGGACCGACCGCCGTGAGCTGCGCCCCATCGACCTGGTAGCGAACCGCGCCCGCGAGCGCTCCCGGAAAATCGTTTTGAATCTGGTCGCCGCTGTAGTCCGGAACTCCGAAGCGCGTGTCGTGTTCAATGCTCGAGAGCGCCAGATCCCAGCCGACGCCGAGCCAACCGTCGCCGCGGCCGCTCGAGTAGGCGAGCGAAAGCTGAGGAGCCAAGCCGTTGCGACCGGGCGGCACCCGCACTGGATAACGAAGGTCCGCCGTTCGCCGCGGGTTCGCGCCCGGCGGCTCGATGAGGTCCACCCCAGCGGACGGGCTTCCCAACTGAATCCCTTGCATCTCCGCAGGCGATGAGTTCTTGGGCCCTGGAGCATCGGGCGCCGGGATCGTCGCGTTCATGAACTCGGTGAAATGGTCGGTCTCGCTCTGCAAGACGCCGTCTGCTGCGTCGGTGACCTTCGGAATGGCCCGCCACAGCCCAACGGGGACGTCATAGTAGAGCGTCGAGATGTGTCGGGTGCTCGCGGCCGGCGGAAGCGCGTCGCGATCGTAGGGCAAGAGCAGGCGAACCGCTCTCTTGAACCGGAGTCCCGCCGGTCCGAATCGATAACTTCCGTTTCCCGGCACGACGTTGACGAGTCCCGCGCCGGCCGGCGATGCTTGGTCGCGCGACAGCGGCCGAATCGTGATCCGCGTCGGCTCGACCAAGGCACCAGGAGGTATCTCGAGCGTGGCACCTGCGTGGTGCAGCGTCTTTCCATGCTCGGGAGTTACCCACTCGCCGTAGGGTGCCGCCTCGTCCTCCACCAAGCCCTTGTCGGCGGCCATTTCCTGCATGCAGGGCCCGAGTGCGACCGCCTGTGTCAGCCGGGCGCCGTCATCGAAGGTGGCAATGAACTTGGTCTTCCAAGGCTTCTGCAGCGTCGGCTGGTCGACGCTCACTTCGAAGGAACCCTCCCTGCCTAGCTCATTCGCTTCGACGTCCCGGCCGTCCAAAGTCAGTCGGGTGAGACTTCGTCCCGCCAGATGAACGAAGCCGCGGATGAACGCGCGACCGTTTTGGCATTCGCCGTGCAGCGGATAGGTGATGCGAAGTTCCGGGCGCGGCTCGCGCGGCGCAGGGCTGCCAAAGGCACGCAGGTCCGCCACGACCCCGGGACGGCTGGCTGCGCCAGCCGCGGCAAACTGAACCTCTTCAGTGGCTCCGAATACTGTGGCGACATCCCAGTGGTGCCAACCAGGTGCGAGCCCTCGCAGAGGTACCGACAGGCGCTTCTTGCCGGAGCTGACGATGAGCGCTCCTTCCGTGCTCTCCGCCAAACGGAAGGCCAGGGCGTGAGGCTCGGTGAGCTCGCCGAAGTTGGCGAACCATTTCGCCCGGTGCTTGGTCTCCTTTGCCGCGCCTTCGGACAGTGAGGACGGCGGCACGGCTGCATAGGTGCCGCCGTGAGGAACGATGACGAAGCGCACATGCCCCACGCGGTAGCTCGACAGCGCGCCATGCGCGACGGAGCTTCGCGGCGGCGCGAAGCGGACCTGATTGTTGCCGCGAAGCAGCCAGGCCGGGTCGACTTCCTCGATTTGAAGCGCCGCCTTGTCATTTCGAGCCGCCAGGGTCGGTTCGGTTCCAGCACGCACTGGAAAGCCGTTGATGCTACGCTGCACGCCCCGAAAGTGCGCGAGGCCTTCGAGCTCGTAGAGCAAGAATGCGCGTGAGAAGGCGCGAGGCACCGAAGAAATGGGAATGTCGAACTGCTCTTCCCCGCGACCGACCTCGCCCACGGTTGCCGATTCGCGCACCGATTCGAACGCCAAAGCTCCGGGAAAGCCCTCGGGCGTCAGCCGATCAGTCCATTGATTTTCGGGCGGCAAACGCACGGGGTTGTAAACACCCCACACCGCGAGATCCGACAGGGCGCGCTCGTCACCGGGCAACCATTCGATCAGCAAGCGCTGAGCGAGCACGGGCTGGTGAGCTCGTAGCGGACCAAGGTTTCCGCGGATCGAGATCGACTCGAGATCCAGACCCGCGACGGGCTGCTCGGAGCCGGGTTCTCCGACCGAGACCTTGAGTGCGCCTTGAGTATGTCCGTAGCCGGTCACCTGATGAATCCAGGTAGGTTCGGCCAAGCGGATCTCGAGCACGATGGGGTTCCCGTTGGGCGATGCGAGAGCCGTGCTCGGATCGCCGTCGAACAAAGACCAGCCAAGCTCTGGATCGGCATTGGGCGGAGCGTTCAGCCAGCGCACCGAGACTGGCGCCACGACGCTCGAAGCATCACCCGGCATCGGCGCGACCACGATTTCAGAAAAGGGCACGGGTTCGGTAGCGAGAGTCGATCCGAACGCGCCGGTGGCCGGGGCTGAACAAACGAGCGGCGCAGCTGGCAATGAGGGGGCCGCTCTCGCGTTGGAGCAAGAAAGGGCGGCGGGGTCCGGACCCCGACTGAGCGCCGCCGCGCCAGCGATCGACGCGAGCGAGCCGCTGAGCACAATCGCCTGAATCGACAGAAAAGACGTGGCCTTTGCCGCGAGCAACCGACGAAGCGAATGGACCATGATCTTTCACCCTCGTCCTCTATGAGTCTGCAACCCCGCCGGCCGCGTACTCCTCAACCGCCCGCGAACGTGCAGGTCGGAAACTCCGCTCTCGCGGTGACGATTGCACGACGACAAACCAGGGCGAGCGCATCTTTTTTCGGCTGCGTGTCCGCCATCGTTGCCCAAGTCGTTCGCTGTTCCCGTATCCCCTTCACATGCTGATTGAATTGCTGAGACGTCAGCACGGTCTGGGCACACCGTTCATACTGATCCAGGTACGAGTCACAGGCGGCCACGCCAGTGCTTCCATCCGTCGATGTCAGCGGTTGAGCCACCCCGACAGTCGCGCCAGATGAATCGCAGCCGAGCAGCAACAAGCAAGGCACCGCTACCGCTACCCAGCCGGCGCGACGGATCCCACGTGAATACGACATCCCTACCTCCTTCAGAACGACAAGACTGTGTCAGAAACGCGGCCGCCCCATCTTGGCTTCTATTTCCATTTTTGCTCTTACTCGCAGGCTTTGCCGCCTGCAACAGGAAATCTCGGCGCGTTAAGTAATTTGTCTGTGGCGGGAGTGCCGCTTCGTGACAACAGCGGCTCATGATTGAAGGGTCGCGGGTTTGGGAGGGCGCATTCCTGCGGACATCGGGAGTGCATCGGAGGCCGCACACGTGTTCATCCGCGCAGGGACGAGTTGCCGCAAGTCACGCAATCTGTGCGAACAGGGCTAGGAGCCGTGGTCGCTGGCCCGGGGACCCGCTCAATGGAGCATCCGCGCCAGCGTACTTCGAACCTCGGGGACGCCCACGTGGGCGCTCGGTGCGCAGGTCGGCCGTGAAAAACGCTAAGAATGAATCAGCGGCAAATCCGGCTCGAGCCCCAGTGAAATCTGCGCCGCGGTTTCATACCGCCCTGCGCACACGAACCCGTGCTGCCGGATCAGCTGCGCGTCGCGGAACAAAACCTTCGGCCTCGATGTTCTCGAATGTCCCACTTGGCCGCGTGAAGCTGCTCGCGATGGTCACCGAACCCGAGAGCGTCCGTCGTTACCTGCTCAGGAACGGCGAGCCCACCGACCTACCCGCCCGCTCCCCCAGCCGCGGGCTCCTTTCTGGAAGAGTGTCGTGCTGCGCCTCAAGATGCTCGGCGTCGGCCGAAACGGGATGTAGCGCTGGTCCCTCCGCCGGCAGGCGCCGCCGGGCGCCGCCCGAGGTGCGCGGCGTGAACGTGCACGCCAAACAGAAGGTCGACGGCCGCGACCGCGCCCAGCTCGAGCGGCTCTGCAGGTACATCACCCGTCCCCCCCTTGCCCAAGATCGCCTGACGCGTCGCGCCGACGGCCGGCTCGAGCACGAGCGCGCGCGTGCCGTCTTTCGAAACGTTCTTCAGCTCGAGCTCGGTGTGATCGGCACCGGCTCGTCCATTGCGCCCTCACGAAGCGAAGAGCAGCAAGTCGCTTCGGCTTGCGCGCCATGGCTGCGAGCGTGAGGACCCACGCGGCACCGAGCGCCAGGTGGCGCCCCCAAGTGAGAGCCAACCATCTCTTCCCCCGACGCGCGATTTCGCCGGCAGAAAGGTCGGCACCGGGGCGGCCGAGTCGAATGATCTCCGGCGCGAAGTAGGCAGCCGTCGACACGCAGGTGCCCACGTAGAATCCCAACGCGAGCGACAGGGGCTTGCGACGTTCGTCGCTCTTGCGATTGAACGCGAACGCACCCGCCAGCGTAAGCGCACTGGCTACTTGCAATGGAATCCAGAACGCTTTGAATGTTCCCGATGCTTGCCCTTTTGCGAGCGACTGCGGCGGTGACGAAAACCAGCCCGGCATCACGAAGACGGATTGATTCACGCCCGCCCCTACCCGCAGTGCCGAGCAGGAGGTTCGATGCGCCAAGTGCCAATTCGGAGATTGCATGATTCTCACTCCTCGTTCACGCTAACGAGCACTGCGCCCCCGGCCACGTCGAATACGATGCCGGTAATCCAGCTCGCCTCGTCGGACGCCAAAAACAGCGCCGCCCGCGCTACGTCGTCCGGCGTGCCGAACCTGCGTATGGGATGCATTTCGACCAGCGCGGCCCGCTGTGCCTCGGGTATCTGCTCTTCGCTGCGCCCCGTCTGGATCATCTCGGGCGCGATGCAAATCGCCCGGATTCCGTAAGGCCCCACGTGGACCGCCACGTCCTGGGTCAGGAGCTGAATTCCGGCCTTGGCCACCGCGTAGGGAATGGGAGAACCCGGATGCGGCCGGCGAGCGGCGGCCGAGGAAATCGTGATGATATTACCGACGCGGCGCTCTTTCATTCCGGGCAAAAAGGTCTTGAGCGTCAGGAAGGTCGCCGTGAGGTTGCCATTGACCGACGCGTGCCATCCTTCCTCGCTCGTTTCTTCGAGTGCAAGGCCGGGCTTCGTGTAGCTGAACCCTGCGTTCGCGACGAGAATGTCGACCGGTCCGAGAGCTCTTTCTCGATCTGGTCACGCATGGCCTCGATTTCCGCGAACTTCGTGACGTCGGCAACGGCCTGAATGGCTCGACCATCGGCTTGCTCGATGTCCGATCGCACTCGAGCGAGGGCTTTTGTGTCTCTGCCATGCACGGCGATTTTTGCGCCTTGGCGAGGCACCGCTCCGATGACGTCGAAGCGTCTGGCTTCACCCATAGCTCGATGGATCCCGAGACAGAGACGAGGGAACCGACTGGGACCGCGATGAGGAGCATCGCGGTGGCACCGTCGAAGTGCGCCGCGGTATTCGTGTCGCCGACTAGCCATAAGCCCACTCAAGTACCGGCCGGGCAGTAATCCCAGGTGGTGCGGGTCATCGTGGGGCGGCGCTCCGCGGCTCGGCCAACCAGCCGAGGTCCGTCGGTTGCGAGATCTGATCGAGCGACCGCGGGTCGAGGCTCCATTTGCCCGCCAGTTGCAGCACGTTTTCTTCATCGGGATAACGCAGATCGTGACGCTCCCAATATTCGGCAAGCTGCGCCTCGGGGCTGTTCTCGTCGAAGAATCGAAATCCGAGTTCGAGCTCCTCCTTGGTGGGTGCACCTCGATTCACCAACGTGGTACCCGAGTGGCCACAATAGGCGTAGGAGCGTTTCAGCTTTCCCGATTCGGCCCACGCCCACGCGTGCCGCTCGATCTCCCGGTTGGTGTGGAAGCACTGGACGATCGTCTGCAATCGCTGGCTCACGATGGCGACGGTGGGGGTCATCGTGTCTTCGTCGCCCGGCACGACACCGGGACCTGGGATCAGCGTGCTGACGGCCAAGATCCAGTTCGATACTGGCGGACTCACGAACACGTAACCCTCGTACGCCGCTGCCAATCCCTCCTTCCAGGTCGCCCGACGAAGCACGACGAGATCGAGAGCCGCGATGACCTTCTCGACATCCGAATCGTTGACCGCCAGCCAGGCGCACTTGTAGCCGAAGGAGACGGGCCGATTGTCCGCCGGTTGCGCATCTTCTGCTTTCGAGAAGACTCTTCGAAACCAGCTCATGACGAGGGCGCTCCGATCGAAGTTTACGTTGTCTCTGGTGCGGAGCGTCGGTTTCTCTCTTTTCCTGGCCGCGATCGCTGCCTGTGGTCGCTCGGAGTACCACGGCGCCGCCGTGACCGGCGGAGCCGGCGTGGTCGCCGCGGGCGTCAACCGATCGATAACGGGCGACTGCTGGGCGCGATGTCCGGCCGGCACGCGATGCGATCGCGAGCGTGGCCTTTGTGTGGACCTGCCCTGCCGGGATGGATGTCCGGCCGGCAAGCGATGCAAGCGGCTCGGGAACGGGTACGAGTGCGTCTACGACGATTGGGCGGAGCTCCGCAACAGCAGCGGCGATCCGCGGGACGCGGCCGCCCCGGACGATTGAAATCGCGCCCCCTGATCGTACGTGCAGCCTTCGAAACAACCTTTGATTCCCCCGGTCGGCCACGAAATGGCTATGATGCTCGCCGCCACCAGCATTACGGTGTCAGATCTTTGGCCATGATAGATCACGATCAGCCATTGCCGCATGTCGGCCAGGTAAGGTACGGCGAGGCCGTCGGAAGTTGGCATCAGACGGCAACGGCCGTCAGGCCTCGCCTCTGGTTCCGTTACTCGGCGTGGGCTTTGGCCCGCCTGCGGACCTTCGCCGGCAGCGAGGATCTGACGCAGTAACGTTAGGGAGTCGCCGATGGTCACGTCGCTACACGAATTGACAGCGAACACATTGGCAGGGGCGCCGCAATCGCTTTCCGCGTATCGGGGGCAGGTCGCGCTCGTCGTCAACACTGCGTCGGAATGCGGGCTGACGCTGCAATACGCCGGCCTCGAACAACTTTACGAAGAGCTTCGCAACCGCGGATTCGTGATTCTCGGATTTCCGTCGAACGACTTCGGGCGGCAGGAACCGGGCAGCTCGCAGCAGATTCAGACCTTCTGCGAGAAGAATTACGGCGTCCAATTTCCGATGTTCGAGAAGGTGGTCACCCGCGGTGAGGACCAGTCGCCGGTCTACCGCTTTCTGACCGAGAAGCATTCGGCGCCCGAGTGGAACTTCCACAAGTACCTCGTCGGAAAAGACGGGGAGGTACGCAACGGATTTTCGAGCACTATCCCGCCCGAATCGAAAGAGCTACGCGCGGCGATCGAGGCCGCTTTGGCAGAGTGACGGTTGCCAGCCCGGATCTGCTCGACCAGAAGTACGAAAGTATTTCTGGGGAACCGCGGCGCCAAGCTGGCGCGAGTGAACCGCTGCCTCTTCCGCGGGACTCGACGTCGCGTCTGACGTCGCTCGACGCCTTTCGCGGCCTGACGGTCGGGGCAATGATACTGGTGAATTCGCCGGGCAGCTGGAACTACGTGTACCCGCCGCTCAGGCACGCGGAGTGGCACGGCCTCACACCGACCGATCTGGTGTTCCCGTTGTTCTTGTTCATCGTCGGAGTGTCGCTCTGCCTCTCGCTCGTCGGCGCGCTCGAACGGGGCGCCCCGCGAGAAGAGCTTTTTCGAAAGGCGCTTCGGCGCGGCGTGGTCCTCGTCGCGATCGGGCTGATTCTTCAGGGCATTCCCCATTTCGATTTGGCAACCTGGCGCGTTCCAGGGGTCCTGCAGCGGATCGGGCTTGTCTATCTTTGCGCGTCGGCGGTCGTTCTCACGCAGAGCCTTCGCCGCCAGATCGGCATCTGCATCGCTCTGCTCTTCGGCTACTGGGCTCTCTTGACGTTCGTGGCGCCGCCCGGTTCCACCGGCGGAGACCTGAGCCCAGAGGGCAACCTCGGCGCGCACCTCGATCGCGCCGTCTTCGGCACCCACCTCTGGAAAACGACCTGGGATCCGGAGGGACTGCTCGGCACGTTTCCCGCGACGGCGACCGCTCTTCTCGGCGCACTCACCGGTCACTGGCTACGCTCGGGCCGAGAGCGACGCGAGCTCTCCGGATGGATGTTCGTGGCTGGTTTTGGACTGATGCTCGCGGGAGTCGTCCTCCACCCGGTCTTTCCGATCAACAAGAGCCTCTGGACGAGCTCCTATGTGCTCTTCACCGCGGGAGCCGCGCTCGAGCTCTTTTCAATCTGCTTTTGGCTGATCGACGTCGAGGGGGTGCGGCGCTGGGCTCGGCCGGTGCTCGCTTTCGGCATGAACCCCCTGTCCATCTATGCGGGCTCTTTTTTGGTGGCGCGCCTTCTTTCATTCAAGTTCGCAACGGCGCAGGGATCACGCTCCGGCCAGGCGTGGATTTACGAGCGCCTCTTCGTACCATGGGCGGGGGCGTGGAACGGTTCGCTGGCGTTCGCGATCGCGCAGGTGCTCTTCTTTTATGCGATAGCCGAGCTTCTCTATCGCAAACGAATCTTCGTCAAGGTCTGATTCCTTCCGCCCACGATACCGCATACCAAAAAGCGGCATCGGGTCGCTCGGCCCAGCCCCGAAGCTCTTCCTGCCCCCGCTCGAGTCGTTCGCCTGCGAGCCCCACCTCGGCGAGCGCGTCTTTCGCTCCCTCGAAGATTCCGGCAAGATTGTCGACGTACGCTCGAAAGTTCGGCGACCCTGCGCACTCGCCAAAGAAGAGGTACGTAATGCGGGAAGGTACCGCTCCGGCTCGGTGCAAGAGCTCCGGCAGCCGGCGTCCGACGATGGGATCGTTGCCCGCCTTCGCGTAGCTCTGCATGTACGCCCGCCAGACCGTCATCACCTGGGGAACCTCCGGCCACAAGCGCAAGAGCTCGTGGTCATCGTCCTCGAGAACGACGCGGCCGCCGGGGCGAACCGCTCGCACCATGCCTTGCACCACGGCGAGCGGATCCGACAGATGCTCGAGGAGAAAGCGGGCGTGTGCGATATCGAAAGTGTTCCACTCGTCGGAACGAAGGGGCAGATCGTAGGCGTCTCCCGCGCGCATCTCGAGCCGATCTTCTTCTCCCGCATCTTTCGCCTGGCGCAGGGCTTCGGCGAGCTGGTCTCTGCTGCGTTCGATCGCCACCACCCGTACGCCCGTGCGACGGGCGATGGCGCGCGTCAACTGAGCGAGACCGGCGCCCACGTCGAGCACCCGCGCGCCGCGTTCGGGCCCTAGCTCGCGCAGCGAGGCCAGGTTCAAAAATTCGTTCAGGCGAGTCAGCCGCTCTTGTTCTTTGGGGCTCGTGCCGTGGATGTACGAGCCGCCGTCGCTCACCGAGACATCTTTACATCATTTGCCCCGAGCACGCGCGATAAGCACCGCCGCACATCTGCGACGTGCAGTCCGTGCACATCTGGGCGTCCTGATTGACGGCACATTCGTTGAAGCAGTGCTGGATGCTGCAGTAGATATACTCGCCCCAGCATTGCGCGCAGCCGCTGGAAAGTCCCGCCCTCATGGACATGCAGCTCGAGGCCGTGGGTATGCAGCTCATATCTTTGTTGACGCAGTTGATGCCGCAGGTCTTCGCGGCGTCGCTCACGTTGGTTTGGTTGGCGAGAGCGGCCATATCGGCGGCATTGGCGCAGGCGCCGCCGTCGCCCGTGTCGCCACCCGCCGGCGCGTCGGTGATGGGGTTGCCGGCGTCGCCCGGCTCGACATCGGTAAAACACAGCGGTCGACAAGGGCCCAGCAACATGCATTCGAACACGCCGACGGCGGGTACCGCGCCGGGATCGTCGGATGAGACGATCCCGCCGAATCGAGCGCACTCCGGAGCGCAATCGAGGTAGGTCTGAAGGGTACCCCCGACACAACCCCGATCGACCATGCACTGGAGTCCAGCGTTGCAGGTGGGTACCGCCTGGCACGCCGCGAACTGATCACCGCATCCTTGTTCGCCGGGCGTTCCCAGGCACTGCAGGCACGCGGGGGTCGCCTTCTGCGTGAGACGCGTGTCGGTTACGGTGATCGGCTCGGGGTCCAGGCAGGCTATCCACGAGGTCACGACCGACCACAGGAGAAGAGCTCGAATACGCCAGAGCTTCATTGGGACCCTCCAAAATCGTATTGCAGACCCACCATGACGCGGAACTGATCGACGGGGACCAGTTCCGGTGGGGCATAAATAGCGGCCACGCCGGTGGGCGAAAGATTGATGCCCTGATTCGGCCCGATGACATAGGCGGCGCGGGAGGCGAATGCGTAATTCGCGCTGCCTCGGTACGAGAGCCCCTTCACCACCGGGAGCGGCCCGGTGATCGTCCCGCGCAGCTCCAGCTGAGGCGGAGCGTAAGCCGGCGGATTGAACTCGAAGACTCGGTCGGTGGGACGCCGGGCGAGGTAGTGCGCTGCGACGGCGAGCGTCGGAAGATCGCCGGGCAAATCATAGGAGAAGCGCAAGTTGCCGAAGAACTGGGGAGCAACTTTCAATGCTTGATCGGGCCGGCTTTCCTCGTGCTGACGTGCGAGGGCACCGGTGAGGCTCGCCCCATAGCGGAAGCTTCCTTCGCCGAGCGAGCCGTCGTAGCCGGCGTTGAACCCGTAGCTCTCGATGGATGCGACATTTCGATACTGTATCGCTTGGTGATTCCCGGACAGGAGGTCGAGCTGGCCTCGGCGCTGAGCTTCGACGATCTCCGCCGCCGTTAGCAGGTGAGCTTCGACCAGATCGCTCCACCAAGATCGAAACACGCCAAAGAGCAAATGGTGGCTGCCGACGTGTTGATCGAGAACGGCTTCGGCGGAGCGGACCGTCTCCGGTCGGAGACTCTCCGACCTGATCTGGTACGGCGCCGACGAAGAAGTCTCTTGCCAGGAAGGTGCACGAAACGCTTCGGAATAGATGGCCTTCAACGTGGCGCCGTGCCACATCTGCGTGCTCACGGCAGCGCGAGGCGAAAAGCGTCGCCCGAATCGCTCGTCGAGGTCCAAGCGTGCGCCGAGGTTGGTGCCGAGCCAGGGCGTGGGCTGCCACGTCTGCTGGAGGTACGCCCCCAGGATCTGATCGCTCTGTTTCAGGTAACCGATCGTGGAACGGAGGGCCACGCCCGTGTCTTTGTCGAATGTGTCATTGGCGTTGCGCACGGTCCGCACCCGCCCGTCCACTCCCAGCAGCGTGACCAAGTTGTTGTTCCCGAGCCAATCCCACGAGGTCTGCAGCTCGGCGCCGGTCCAGCGCGAGACGCCGATCGTTCGATCCTGGCAAGTGCTCACTCCGATCTTGAGACATTCTGCGGCGGAAGAGACATCCATCTGGCGTTGGTAGTCGAACGTGTCGCCGTACACGCGCGCGGTCAGTCGGAGCAAACGTGAGAGTTGCTCTTCATCCTTGATGTCGACCCACGCCGATCGGTCGAGCTCATAGTTGTCGGGATCATTGAAGTCCGACTCGATGGGAAAATAGAGGTTATTGAACGGCGCGGCTCGCTTGTACATCGATGCGTGCAACGCGATCTGGAGATTCTTGATTCGAAACGTGAGAATGCCGGCGGGGACCTCGGAGTAGTAGGAGCGCGTTGCACGGCCACCCCATACGCCGTCGGTTCCGTTCGGTCCGAAGCGCCAGGGCTGCCCGGTGATGTAGTCATTGCCGAGGACTTGGGGACCGAAATTGAAAGCGGGCCCGTCTTGCCGATAGTACTCGAGCTCGAGAGTGAGCTCGCTCTTGGTGCCGAAGATGCGCGGCTCGTAACCGGCTCCGGCCGCCGCGCGGTAGGACCTCTGAATTTCGGATTCCACGACCACGTGCGTGCCGTCGAATCCGCGTGCGCGCTTGGTGACGACGTTGATGACACCCAGCATGGCGTTGGAGCCGTACAAGACCGAACCGGGCCCCAGGATGACTTCGATGTGATCGACGATCTCCATCGGGATGCCGGCTCCGCGCTCGAAACGCGCTGCGCCGTAGAGCGCCTCGTTGACGGCGTGACCATCGACGAGGAGCAAAAAATGGTCGCCTTGGTCTCGCGGCAAAAGCACCCCTCGGGCGCCGATGTCGACGGCGCGCATCGTGTACGAGGTCACCGCGCCGATGGACAGAAAATCGATCGCTTCGTCGATCGAGTGAATCCCATAGGTGCGGATGTCCTCGGCGGTGAGAATGGTGGACGTCGCCGGCGCGGTCGAACCTCGCTCGGTGGACTTCGAAGCGGTGGTGATCACCGATTCGTTGAGAAGCGCCTGAATGTCGGACGTGCTCTCGTCGGCGAACGCGCTCTCGGCTCGCGCGAGAAGAACGGCGCCGAGCAGGGCTGCAACGGCACGCTTGTCTGCGGTCATTCGTACACCGTCATCAGCTTGAGAACCGCGGCGGCCAGCGCGACTCTCTGGAGCCTCGCTTGCGTGAGGTTGAACAGCAGCTTCGGGCGTCCCGACACGACGTCGAAGCCGAGCACGATTCCGCCTCGCACGTAGTCGGGAACCCCGGCGACGCTGAGCACGTCGACGCCGCTCAAGGCATTACGAATGGCGTCGACCTCGTTGGCGAACCCAGGAGCAAAGTAGACGATAGCGATGTGACGCTCGCGGCAGATGCGGGCCAATTCCCCCGCCCCGGGGTAGGTGATGATCATTTCGTCGTGGGGCAGTCCGGCGATTTCGTCGAACCGTCCCAGGGCGCTCGCCATCTGCTGGTTGATGTTGGCCGAGTCCGCGTTTCCGCCCCTGGTCACCAATAGGACGCGCGCACGGTCACCGGCTCGGGCGGCGAAGTTCCTGTCGTACTCGGCCACTTTGACCATGAGCTCGGCCTGCAGCGTCACGGGCGCGACGACGCTCTCGCCCCTGCCGCTTCGGGACAGCACAAGAAGGGCCCCCAAAGGAACCAACGTAACCAGTGCTCGGCGGTGGTAAGAAATCATGGGGCGGCGCCAGCGGCCACATGTAGGGCCCCCTCTGTCTTGACCTGCATCCTCCCGAAATCCTAAGAACGGCTGATCGCGGTCAAAAGGTGAACGAGCTTTCCCCCGTAATAGAGAAGGCCCGGTGTT
>WNGB01002860.1_pt1 | contig 27600 bp, 31 predicted proteins | sample 5400681 | NCBI WGS metagenome assembly WNGB01 (sample SAMN13153367, study PRJNA577476) | soil metagenome | isolation source: 115 cm soil or saprolite under grassland replicate 2 | place: USA:California | collected 2016-06-15
CCCGCGGAGGCCTGATGGCAGAGGAGACCGCCACCGCCGGGGACCCCCTCGCCGGGATCCTCGAACAGTCGGAGCGGTTCCAGCGCGAGTCCGCCGCAATCACCGGCCGGGCGGCCTGGGAGGACCTCCGCCTGCGCTGGATCGGGCGCAAGCAGGGGATCGTCCGCTCCCTGCTCGCCCGGACCGGCGAGGTGCCGCCGGAGGACCGCCGCGTCTGGGGCCAGGCGGTCAACACCTTGAAGGATCAGGTCGAGAGCCGCCTCGCCGAGCTCGACGCGGCGCTCACCGCCCGCGAGCGCGAGGCGGTGCGCCGCGCCGCGGCCGTGGACGTCACCCTCCCCGGCCGCCGTCCCACGGTCGGCACCCTCCATCCGGTGACCCGGGTGTTCCGCGAGATGGAGCGGATCTTCGCCGAGCTCGGCTACAGCGTGGCCGAGGGGCCGGAGGTCGAGACCGACTACCACAACTTCGAGGCCCTGAACTTCCCGCCGGACCACCCGGCGCGCGACACCCAGGACACGCTGTTCCTCAACAACGGCTTCCTGCTGCGCACCCACACCTCGCCGGTGCAGATCCGCACCATGCTGGCGCGCCAGCCGCCGATCCGCATCATCTGCCCCGGCCGGGTGTACCGCAATGACAACGACCTGCGGCACTCGCCGATGTTCCACCAGGTGGAGGGCCTCGCGGTGGCCGAAGGGATCACGGTGGGCCATCTCAAGGGGACGCTCCTCGCGTTCCTGCGGCGCCTCTTCGCGCCCGACGTCCAAATCCGCCTCCGTCCGAGCTTCTTCCCCTTCACCGAGCCCTCGGCCGAGGTGGACGTCACCTGCCAGAGCTGCAAGGGCGCCGGGTGCCCGGTCTGCTCCGGCACCGGCTGGATGGAGATCCTGGGCTGCGGCATGGTCGATCCGCGCGTCCTCGACGAATGCGGCATCGATCCCGACCGCTACTCGGGCTTCGCCTTCGGCATGGGGGCCGACCGGGTGGCGATGAACCGCTACGGCATCGCGAACATCCGGCTCCTGTTCGACAACGACGAGCGCCTGCTGCGCCAGGTGCGCGGCTGATGCTCTTCTCGACCCGCTGGCTCGCCGAATACGTGGACCTTCCGGAAGGTATCCCGGAGCTGGCCCGCCGTCTGACCGCGGCCGGCCATGCGGTGGCGGGGATCGAGGAGAAGGGGGACGACGTCCTCCTCGACGTCGAGGTCACCACGAACCGGCCGGACTGCATGAACCACCTGGGTCTGGCGCGCGAGATCGCCGTGCTCCACGGCCGGCCGCTCCGCTTTCCGGAGATCGCTCCACCCGAGGCCGCGGGGCGGGTCGAGGACGCCGCTGACGTGGAGGTCGAAGAGGAGATCTTCTGCCCCCGCTTCGTGGCGCGGGTGGTCCGCGGGGTCACGATCAAGGAGAGCCCGGCGTGGCTGCGCGAGCGCCTCTCCTCGATCGGCCTGCGCCCGATCAGCAACGTGGTGGACGTGACCAACTTCGTCCTCTGGGAGATGGGGCAGCCGCTCCATGCCTACGACCTGGACCGGCTGGCGGGCAGGAAGCTCCTCGTGCGCCTCGCCCACCGCGGCGAGCGCCTGACCACCCTGGACGGCGTCGACCGCGAGCTCGACGAGCAGATGCTGGTCATCGCCGACACCGAGCGGGCCGTGGGCCTGGCCGGGGTGATGGGCGGCCTGGACTCGGAGGTGACGGCGAGCACGCGCGACGTCCTTCTCGAGGGCGCGCACTTCCACCGCCAGGCGGTGCGCATCGCCGCGCGCAAGCTCGGCATGCACACCGACGCGAGCCACCGCTTCGAGCGGGGGGCCGATCCGGAGATCTGCGAGCGGGCGGTCTCCCGCGCGGCGGAGCTGCTGGCCGAGATCGCCGGCGGCACGGTCCTCGCCGGAGCGATCGACCGGCGCGGTCCGCAATGGGACGGCCAGTGGCCGCCGCGCGGCCGGCTGGAGCTCGCCAGGCTCAACGCCTTCGCCGGAGCCGAGATCCCGTGCGCCGACGTCGAGCGCTGGCTCGCCGGCCTCGGCTTCGCGCTGGAGCCGGCCGGTGAGGGGACGTGGGAGGTGACCGTCCCCTCCTGGCGCTACTACGACTTCCAGACCCGGCACGAGCCGCCGCACGCGATCTATCCCCAGGACCTGTATGAGGAGGTCCTGCGGATCTACGGCCTGGACAAGATCGCCGCGACCCTGCCGGGCATCGAAGGTTCCGACGCGCCGCGGGCGCCGGAGCAGATCCTGCGCGAGAGGGTGCGCGACTGGCTGGCCGCGGCCGGCTATGCCGAGGCGGTCAACTTCGCCTTCCAGAGCCGGACCCTCGACGCGCGCTTCCCCAGCCTGCGGCCGGGGACGGAGCCCCTGGAGCTGGCCAATCCGCTGTCGGAGGCCTACGCGGTGCTGCGCCGATCGCTGGTGCCCAACCTGGTCGAGAGCGCCCGCTTCAACCAGCGCCGGGGCGTGCCGGCGGTGCGGCTGTTCGAGATCGGCCGCGGCTTCTTCCCATCAGACAAGCTCGGCGCCCTGCCGGACCAGCCGGAGCTCGTGGGCCTGGTCTGCGGCGGCCGCCTGGGCACCCCGTGGCAGCGCGAAGTGGAGCTCGACCTCTTCGATCTCAAGGGCGCGGTCGACGGGCTCGCCGAGGAGCTGGGCGTGCGCCTGGAGGCGCGGCCGGCCGAGCTGACCGGTCTCCTCGACGGCAACGCCGCCGAGCTGGTTTGTTCTCATAGGGGGGGAGACGAGGTGGTGGGCTGGCTGGGCCGGGTCGAGGAGGAGGAGGGCTATCCGCTCTACGTGGCCGAGCTCGCGCTGGACGGCCTCGCTGGCGGAGAGCGTGGGCTCGAGGTGGATCTGCCGTCCCGGTTCCCGGGGATCGACGCGGACTTCACCCTGCCCCATGCGCTCGGCACGCCGTGGGCCGACATCGACCGCGGCATCGCCGCCCTGGCGCCGGCCGACCTGGTCTCCTGGAGCCTCAAGGACCGCTACCGTGGTCCGGGGGTGCCCGAGGGGGCGGTGAACACGACGATCACCTTCCTCTACAACTCGCGGGAGCGTTCCCTCACGCAGGAGGAGATCAACGAGCGCCAGAGCGCACTGACCGCCGAGCTGGCGAGCCGCTTCGGCTGGAGGGGTTGATGGATACGGACACCGGTTGGCTGCAGACCCTGGAAGAGAAGGTCCATGCCGCGGCCGGGCGCATCCAGGAGCTGCGCGAGGAGAACGCCACCCTGCGGCGAAGGGTCGAGGACCTGGAGGAGCGTCTCACCGGCGCTCCCGCCTCGGAGGAGGCCGCCCGCTGGGCCGAGGAGCGCGAATCGATCCGCGGCCGGGTCGAGCGGCTGGTGGAGCACCTGGAAGAGCTGCTCTAGCGATCCGCCCCGATCACCTCGCCGAGCCCCTTCGCCCCGTCCCGCTCCATCAGCTCCAGGATCTCCTCGTTGATCCGCCGGACCAGCGCCGGCCCCTGGTAGACGAGGGCGGTGTAGACCTGCACCAGATCGGCGCCGGCGCGCAGACGGCGGTAGGCTTCGGTGCCCGAGTCGATCCCCCCCACGCTCACCAGCACGGCGCGGCCGAAGAGCCGGCGCGCCACCGCGTCGAACACTCGGAAGCTCTTCTCCTTGAGCACCCGGCCGGAGAGCCCGCCGAAGTCCTTGGCTCCCGGTAGCAGCGAGTAGTCGTTCGTGGTGTTGGTCGCCACCACGCCGGCCGCGCCGGCATCCACCGCCACCTCGGCGAGCCGGACCGCTTCGGCGATCTCCAGGTCGGGGGCGATCTTGACCAGCACCGGGCGGTCCGTGATCCCGGTCGCCGCCCGGAGCAGCGAGCGCAGGAACACCTCGTTCTGCAGGTCGCGCAGGCCCGGGGTGTTGGGCGAGGAGACGTTGACCACGAGATAGTCGCAGAGGCCGGCGAAGGCGCGGATCAGCGCCTCGTAGTCGGCGAGCGCCGCTTCGGGAGGCGTGTCCTTGTTCTTCCCGACGTTGACTCCGACCGGCAGCGGCGTGGGCTGCAGCCCGGCGAGCCGGGCGCGCACCGCCGCCAGGCCGGCGTTGTTGAAGCCCATGGCGTTCTGCAGGCTCTCGACCGCGGCGAAGCGGAACAGGCGGGGCCGGGGGTTCCCGGGCTGCGGCTTCGGCGTCACGGTCCCGATCTCGATGCAGCCGAAGCCCAGGGCGGCCAGGCCGCGCACCGCGACCGCGTCCTTGTCGAAGCCGGCGGCGAGGCCGACCGGGTTGAGAAGCTCGCGGCCGAAGAGGGTGCGCTCGAGCGGCGCGGTATCGACCAGGAAGCTCCGGCGCAGCGCGGCGGCGAGCGGTGGAACGGCCTGCACCGCGCGCAGCGAGCGCATCGCGATCCCGTGGGCGGCCTCGGGGTCGAGACGGAAGAGCAGGGGACGGACGAGCGGCCAGACCGGCACGGCGGGCATTCTATCCTTCCATCCTCTGCCCCTTGGCTCGTGTGCTATAGTGTGCTTCGCCAAATCGCTGGCGCGACTTGACTTGCCGGTGATGGGCAACGAGCTCGGACGCGGATGCCATGCCTCCAACCACGACAGCGGTTGAGATTTTCGGTTCGGTGTACCATGTCCGGGGTCGCGACGACACTGGGTACTTCCAGAGCCTGGCCGACCTCGTGGACCGCAAGATGCGGGAGGTGGCCCAGCACGCGAGCACGGGCGATACGTCCCGGATTGCGATTCTGGCGGCACTCAATTTGGCAGACGAACTGTTCCGGATTCAGAGACGACAGGAAGGGGAACGGGTCGAGATCAGGGAGAAGGTGGCGGAGCTGGCCGAGGAATTAAGCCGGGCCCTCGGTGGTTGAGGGGGTCGAAGGTCGCACCGCCGACTCAAGAATATATGGAAACGAGTTGGCATCCCCTGCGTGGTTTCGTGATGGGTACCACGATTGTAGAACCTACAACAACAAAACGGGAGTCTTTCACTCGTGGGACTGTGCCAGCCTCGCATCGACGAGGACGCTGATGGCTCACGGAGCGGACACCCACCTGGCGCGTTTCAGGTTCTAAGCGCTCGGGCCCGCACGGCTGCGCGGGGGATGCCTTTATCCCTCTCATCTCTTTCGGTCCCCCCCACTGTTCACGAAGAGCAGGGGGCATCTGGTGAGCACCGAAATTTTGATTCTGACCGTGGTCGTCGCGCTGGCAGCGGTCGTCATCCCTCTCGTCTGGTGGTTTGGCCTGCGCCGGGAGGGCAGGCGCCTGCTCGCTCAGGCACAGCTCGAAGCTGAAAAAGTCGTCGCGGACGCCAAGCGCCAAAGCGAGACCCGCCTGCGCGAAGCCGAGGTCGCGGCCAAGGAGAAGCTCCTCCAGGCCCGCAGCGAGTTCGAGACCGCCTCGCGCAAGCGGCGCACCGAGCTCGAAGCGCTGGAGCGGCGGCTCACCCAGAAGGAAGACAACCTCGACAAGAGGGGCGACGATCTCGCCAGGCGCGACAAGGACCTGAACCAGCTCGACCGTGCTCTCGTCAGCCGCGACAAGAGTCTGGAAAAGCGAGAGTCCGAGCTCGAGCAGATGGTCCAGGAGGAGCGGGTCCGGCTCGAGCAGATCGCCGGCCTGACCGCCCAGCAGGCCCGCGACGAGCTGGTCCGCGTCATCGAGGACGAGGCGCGCATCGAGGCGGCCCACCTGGTCAAGCGGCTGGAGGACGAGGCTCGCGAGACGGCCAACAAGCAGGCGCAGCGCATCATCGGCATGGCGGTGCAGCGGTCGGCCTCGGACTACGTCTCCGAGACCACCGTCTCGGTCGTCATGCTCCCCAACGACGAGATGAAGGGGCGGATCATCGGCCGCGAGGGGCGCAACATCCGTGCCCTCGAGACGGCGACCGGCGTCGACCTGATCGTCGACGACACCCCCGAAGCGGTCATCCTCTCCGGCTTCGACCCCTACCGCCGCGAGGTGGCCAGAGTCGCCCTGGAGCGGCTCATCGTCGATGGGCGCATCCATCCGGCGCGCATCGAGGAGGTCGTCGAGAAGGTCAAGGCCGAGTTCGAGCAGAAGATCCTGCAGGAAGGGGAGGCGGCGCTCCTCGAGTTGGGGATTCCGGGCATGCATCCGGAGCTGGTCAAGCTGCTCGGCCGGCTGCGCTACCGTACCTCCTACGGCCAGAACTGCCTCCAGCACAGCAAGGAGGTCGCCTTCCTGGCCGGCACCATGGCCGCCGAGCTCCGGGCCAACATCCAGGTGGCCCGCCGCGCCGGCCTGGTGCACGACATCGGCAAGGCGATCGACCGCGAGATGGACGGCACCCACCTGCAGATCGGCATCGACCTGCTGCGCAAATTCGGCGAGAGCGAGGACGTCGTCCACGCCATGGCCTGCCACCACGGCGACTACGACCCGCAGACGGTCGAGGCCGTGCTGGTCACCGCCGCCGATGCGCTCTCGGCGGCCCGTCCGGGCGCCCGCCGCGAGGTCCTGGAGACCTACGTCAAGCGGCTCGAGAAGCTGGAGGAGATCGCGTCCGGCTTCAAGGGGGTGCAGAAGACCTTCGCCATCCAGGCCGGCCGCGAGATCCGCATCATCGTCGACAGCGGCAAGATCGGCGACGAGCAGGCCCTCTGGCTGTGCAAGGACATCGCGAAGAAGATCGAGCAGGAGCTGACCTACCCCGGCCAGATCAAGGTGACGGTCATCCGTGAGACCCGCTCGGTGGAGTACGCCCGTTGAGGCTGCTCTTCGTCGGCGACGTCATGGGCAAGCCCGGCCGCCGGGCGCTCCTCGCCATCCTCCCCCGCCTGGTGGATCACCACCGGACCGACTACGTGGTCGTCAACATCGAGAACGCGGCAGGCGGCTACGGGATCACCCCCGAGATCATGGCCGAGCTGGCCGACCTGCCCATCGACTGCTTCACCTCCGGCAACCACATCTGGGACAAGCGGGAGGGGTACGACCTGCTCGTCCGCGATCCCCGGCTGCTCCGCCCGGCCAACTACCCGGAAGGGAACCCGGGCAAGGGTGTGTACGTCGGGGAGACCGCGGGCGGCATCCCGGTCGCGGTGATCAACCTGGAGGGGCTGGTCTTCATGAGCAATCTGGAGTCCCCCTTCCGGACCGCCGACCGGCTCCTCGCCCAGCTCGACCGCGAGGTCAAGGTGATCTTCGTCGACTTCCACGCCGAGGCTACGAGCGAGAAGCAGGCGATCGGCTTCTATCTCGACGGCCGGGTGAGCGCGGTGATCGGCACCCACACCCACGTCCCCACGGCGGACGAGCGGATCCTGCCCAACGGCACGGCCCTCCTGACCGACGTCGGGATGACCGGCCCGTACGAGTCGGTGATCGGCATGCGGGTCGACAAGGTCCTCAAGCGTTTCCTCCTGCAGACTCCGAGCTCCTTCGAGGTCGCCAAGCGCGACGTCCGGCTCGCCGCCGCCCTCGTCGACATCGACGAAACGACTGGCAAGGCGCGCAGCATCGAGCGGATGCTCATCCCCCACGAGCAGCAGGGATAGAGCCGACCCGCACGGCCGCCACAACCTTACTGCATCTTCACGCGGGCTACGTTTTGATGTAAGCTAAGTAGCCAGCTTGAATCCAAGGGAGGATCGCCAATGGGTTCAGTCCTCGCCGCTGCCGTTCTGCACCGCACTCCTAGCCGGTTCGCAGTTCTTTTTTCCTTGCTTGCTGCACTCGCCTTCTCCTTGCCCGGTTCTGCGGCCGAAGACGTCAATAAGTTTTCACCCGTCGCTGTGGAGTCTTTCCTACCCCTGCCCGAGGACCTGCCGCTCCAAGAAGAGCCGATTCTCGTAGAGCCGATCGAGTTGCCGGAACACCGGCCAGTGGACGAGGCCACATGGAGACAGCTCAAGGCCGATGCGGAAGTCAATCCCCATGCCATGCCGCCACAAGCGGTCGTGCCGACGACCCGGAGGCCCGAGGCATCCTTTCCCCGCTTCCCGGGACAGGGCAGAAACGAAGGCGGACTCACTCCGCCGGACACCACGTTGGCGCGGGGCGAGACGCGGATTCTGCAGGCGGTCAACTCCTCTATAGCTCTCTACGACACCAACGGCAACCTGCTGGAACGCAGAAGCTTGGCGAACTTCTTTGGCGCCCCGGTGGCGAGCCCGCCGAACATTCCCTTCCCACCGTTTGATCCCAAGGTGTTATTCGACCGCAACGCTGTCAACCGGCGCTTCTTTGCAGTAGCGACCCAATTTCAGACAAATCCGGATGTCGGCCAGATATGGCTGGCGGTGTCACGGAGCACCAACCCTGCGAACCTTGCTCCGGCCAACTGGTGCCGCTACTGGATTTCGGCGACGAACGATTTTGGTACGTCCTACGCAACCTTTCCCGATCAACCCAAGATTGGAGTCGGGGCCGATAGTTTCGTAATTAGCGCCGATCAGTTCCGTATCACCCCTAGTATATTTACTTTCGTCGTGATCCGCGCTTTCCAAAAGCTCGGCCTCGAGAACAATGCGACAACTTGTCCGACTGCTATTGCTAGCGTCTTCCGCCCCGCGGAAGGTCCCGGCCAAACCAATATCATGAGTCTGCACCCCGTCCTCCACTACAACAGCCCGTCCTCCTTCCCCGGCACACTCAACCCGGTCTACTTGATCAATGCGGATACGCCCTCGTCCAATATCTATCATGTCTGGAGAATCAAGGACCCTGCGGGTGCTGGCGGCCCTGGGCAGCTCCAAGTCGTGGATGCAACCGGCTCCGCTTTCGACCTCCCTCCCGACGCTCCGCAATCGGGAACAGTGATCAAGCTAGAGACTTTTGACTCGCGAATCGAGGCGGCGCAAGCGTTCGACAACTCGCTGTGGGCTGCGCATTCGACCGTTTGCAACAGTGGTGGCGGCGCCACCGAAGCCTGTCTGAAAGTGGTACGGATCAACGTCGGGCAGGACGCTTCCGGTAATCCCACCGCCAGCATCGGCCAGGATCTCACTATCGGCAGCGGTGTGGACGGTGTCTTTTACTGGATGCCTGGCATTGCGGTCAACAACACACATCGCACGGCGCTCGCGTTTCTGCTCAGCTCGCCGACAACCTTCCTGAGCTCGGCATGGACCGCCAAGAATGCTGGCGCAACCATCTATCCGGCGGCGCAGATTTTCGGCACCGGAACTTGCGCCCGGCCTCTTGAGTTCAACAAACTGCCGCGCACCGGCGACTATGTCGGAGTCCACACTGCACCGGACCTTTCTAGCTTTTTGCTGTCGGTCGAGCACTCGGCGATCGATCCGCCGGGGGGCGGAATCTGTACCTGGAAGACGGAGATCCTCTCGGTCAACTGAGAGTGGGAAAATGTATCCATCCCATGGCAGGAGAATGCGTCATGAAGTCACGAGGGTTGCCGCTGATACTTTGTTTGTGGTTCTTTAGTACGTTCAATCCAGCGCCGGCTCTATCTGCCGGAGGCTTTTGGTTGCACATCGAGAGTAGAGTTGACTCTACATTCCTCTGCCAGGGAAGCGAGAGCGAGACGCTGATCTTCCACGACGGCTTGGTGACCCGGAAATCGGTCTCTCAGGATGGAGTTAAAACCTTCACGCGAATGATGGCGTCGCCGGACACAGTGCGGCGTCTGGCAGACGCCCTCGGCAGAAACAAAGTTGGTACTGCGCTGGGCGGCTGCGCTGTCAACTTCGGGCAACCGAACGATTCTTTCGAATTCACCATTACCTGGTTCGGGAAGCCCGGCAGGACGCACACGATCTCTGTCACATCGCCTTCCGGAGAACCGTGTCCCGAGAGAACCAATGCGATTTTCGCGGCAATCGAAGAGTTCATCCGTGCTGCGTCTACGGCTCCTGGTGCCGAGCAGGTCGAGCTCACCTTTGATCCCGGCCCGCCCTGTGGAAAAGTATAACCACGACACCGCATTGGCCTGGCGCCGGTGAAGAGAGGCCGTAGGAGGCCGTAGCGGACGGGTCGGATATCGATCCGATATCCGACCCGTCCTGTAGAGGCGGCACTGGCTAGGGGCAAGTGGCGAATGCGTTCGTGTCGAGGATTGGGCAGGAGACCGTGTTGAGAGGACTGGAGTAGATCTTCGTGACATTTGTCAACGTGTCGGTCACGGTCATGGTCCATCCAACGTTGGTTGTGGTTCCGACGAAAACCCAATAACGGTTGTTGAGGCCGCAGCCATTGAGCACCTTGACCAAGACCTCCCAGTTGTTGCTACCGAAGAACCAGAACAGCCCCGAGTCAGCGGTTCCGCAGGAGGCCACTTGGCCGGGTCCGCTACTTGTTGAGGTTCGCCAGTCGATCATGACGCTGAATCGGTTGTTCTGCAAGCACATACGGGTCGCGGAGGGAATACAGGCTGCTGTAGCAGGCTCGACGATCAGGAGAGGGATGGCGATCAGGAAAGACGTGAGGAAAACGGCTTTTCGAGACATAAAAACCTCCTTTGAGTTTTGGCATCTGGCCTCCGCGAAATGTCTCCCTACAAGAATAGTTGCCGCAGAGGCCCGGTCCGGGACACGCATCCTCACGATCCTCACGACGCACGAAATCCGAATCCTTGAAGCCATAACAGACGGCTTTTCGTGGTTCTGTGATTCAGCCGATTCGATCGCGGCCTACATTCCCGTCCATGGACTCTCGTCATTCCCACCCTGGAGACGGAGCGCCTGCGGCTCCGGCGCCCGTTCCGCAAGCCCGTGCGGAACAAGAAGGCGGCGGCCAGGAGGATCCGCAGACGCCGACCAAGGAGGTCGCCACCCAGACGACCGCACCCACCGCCTGATCTCTTCCGGGATTCCTTCTTCCCGAAAGGGGGGGCTCCCGGGCGCATCCTCTTTTTTCATAGCCCGGCAACCGGTGGGCCTTTCCCGACCCTCGGCACGACCATTCCCAGGGGTAGGATCGAGCAATCCCAGGGGTAGGATCGAGCGTCCCGAGCTTCGGCACGAGCAATCCCAGGGGCGGGATCGAGCGTCCCGAGCTTCGGCACGATTAATCCCAGGGGTAGGAACGAGCGTCCCGAGTCCCGGGATGATCAATCCCAGGGGTAGGAACGAGCGTCCCGAGCTTCGGCACGAGCAATCCCAGGGGTAGGAACGAGCGTCCCGAGTCCCGGGATGATCAATCCCAGGGGTAGGAACGAGCGTCCCGAGCTTCGGCATGAGCAATCCCAGGGGTAGGATCGAGCATCCCGAGCACCGGGATGATCAATCCCAGGGGTAGGAACGAGTGTCCCGAGCCCCGGCTCGCCGCCGCCCTCGTCGACATCGACGAAACGACTGGCAAGGCGCGCAGCATCGAGCGGATGCTCATCCCCCACGAGCAGCAGGGATAGGGAGCTGAGCCATTGGGCTGGCGAGGAGACCCTCTCGGCTCGCCAGCCGACCGGCTGGGCTCGCGGGCCCGGTGGATCTCCTCGCGAGACGGATGAGCGGTCTCCCGAGCCCCGGTCACTCTCCTCGCGAGACGGATGGCCTGTCTCGCGAGCACAGCCCGTCTCCTCGCGAGCCGAGCGATCTGCCTCGCGAGCACAGCCCGTCTCCTCGCGAGCCCGAGGGTTCAGCTCCCGAGCGAGATGGCTCCTCCGAGGCGCCACCCTTCCGGACCGGAGACGTGCTCGGCCAGGCGGCGGGCGAGCCCCTCCAGCCGCACGGCCTCGCTCGCGCGCCCGGCCGCTGACTCCGCGGCCAGGCACAGCCTTTCCGCCAGAGCCCAGCTCCGCTCGTCGCCCAGCAGCACCTCGACGCTCGAGCTCTGGTCTTCGGCGGAGAGCGCCGCGAGCTTCGACCACTTCTCCTCGGCCCAGGCCCGGTCCCTGGCCTGGGAAAGCAGCCCGCGCTCGCGTTGCCTCAAGGGCAGGAGAAACGGCGCCATGCCTTCCCGCACGGCGCCGAGGATCTTCTCGTCGAGCCCCGGTGCGGTTCCGGCCTCCGCCGGAGCACCGGCCCTCCTCTGGCCGGTGGCGCCCTCGAAGGCGAGGCGGATGCTACCGCAGGCCGGGATCAGCTGATCGAAGAAAGAGACCTCGACCCCCACGGCCGCTGCCAGCCGCCGCCGGTTCCTGGGACCCGGCCTCTTCAGCCCCAGCTCGTAATCGGAGATCAGGCCCTTGTCGACGCCGGACAGCCGCGACAGCTCCGCCTGGCTCAGATGGGGAGCAACCAGGTAGCGGAGCAGGATGATGGCCAGAGCCACGTCCTCGAGATCTTCCCGGGGCGCCATGTCAACCTTCCTCCTCGAAGAGCCGTCATTGACGGCTCTTCCTGTACGTTTTCCAGCGCATTCCTGGCACCCTATAGTGCGGGGAGCGCCCCCGGCGGCCACATCCGGCCGCCGCCGAGCGCACCGCAAAAGGAGCCGGTCATGGTTCGTCCGATTGCGAAAGCCGTCCTTCTGGTCCTCGTCCTCTTCGTGGCGGCGCCGTCCCTCCAGGCCGCCGGACCCCGCGAGGCGGCCCGCTCTGCCCCGAGCGGTTCCCCCACCCTGGTGGCCTTCCTCGTCGAGCTCTGGGACTCTCTCACCAGCGCGTGGATCGACAACGGATGCGAAGTCGACCCGGACGGTCGCTGCCGCCGTTGAGTGCCGTCCTTCACGGCTCGAAATGCAGACCGGGGTTGTGCTGCGCCCGGTAGAGGTACTTGATGAGGCGCCGAGTCCACTCGCTCTCGACCTCCTCCTCCCTGGCGGCTCGGCGGAAGAGCGCCAGCGCTGCCAGGGCCTCCTTATGAACCTTCTGCTGCTCGAAGATCCATAGCATCTCCTCGGCCAGCTCCCGGACCAGCCGGGTCCGGCCCTGCTCCAAGTGGAGGACCGCCACCTCCAGGCTCACCAAGGCGAAGTCGTAGGCGATCCCCTTGGAGCGGAAGTACTGGCGCACCTGGGACAGGATGGCGAGGGCCTCTTCCCGCCGCGCGAGACCGGCCCAGGCCTTCCCCTTGAGCCAGCAGGCGCGAACCCTGTCCAGCTCGTTGCCCAGATCCGCGGCCAGGGTCTCGACCAGCCCTACCAATATCTTCGCAGGCTCGTAGCGGTCCAGGTGACATAGGGTGTCCCCAAGGGTGAAGCGGTGCAAGAACAGCAGCCGCCGCTCACGCTGGTCATCGATCCGCGGCTCGGCCTGGGCCAGCACCTCGAGAGCGAGCTCGTAGTTGCCCGCCCGGGTGTGGGTGACCGCTTTCTTGATCAGGAGGCGGGCCTCGGCTTCCGGCGGACTGGCCGCCAGGGTGAGGTCGAGCAGGTCGATCGCCTCGGCGAACCGCCCCCGCTGCCGCAGGAAGGACGCCTTGAGATCGAGCCGGCGGGCGCCGTCGAGGAGACCGGCAGGATCGCCGGACGCCCCCTGGTCCCACAGCTCGTCGGCGCTCGCAAATGTCGCTTCGGAGGCGTTCAGGTCGCCCGCGACCCGCAGGGCGTTGGCCAGGTAGGGCTCGCACTTGCCGCGCAGGCGCAGAAGCCAGCTCTCCGGCCCAGGGCTCTGCTCGGCGAGACGGACGGCGAGCCTCGCCAGCCGCAGAGCGTCGCTCGCGCGGTGCGCCGCGGCGGCGCAGGAGGCCGTGCCCAATCTCTCCGCCAGAGCCCAGCTCTTCTCATCGCCCAACAGAATCTCGACGGCCTTCTCCTGGTTCTCTGCTGGAAGCCGCGCCAGGCGGGTCCACCGCTCCTCGGCCCAGAGGCGGTCGTGGCGGGCCTGCTCGCGGTGATGTTCGAGGGTCAGCTCAGTGTGCGCGGCCCGGGCACCGGCCGCGGCGGCCTGGTCGATCAGCACGCGCTCCTCCTCACGGGGAGCGGTGGGCGAAGGGGGCTCGTACGGCGGGTGGGTGAGCTCGTGCGCGTGAAGAGCCTCGTCGATCGCCGCGGGAGGAACCTTCCAGGGGGAGAGGACCTGCCCCAGCTCCTCGCGCGACAGGCGCACCTGCCCGTTCTCCCAGCGGCCGACCGTCGGACCCGTCACACCGTTCGGTTGCGCAACCCCCTCCTCGCTCAGCCCGAGCGAGAAGCGGAAGAACCGCAGAACAGCGCCTTCCGGAGGTGGGAGCGGCTTCGGCAATCGTTCCTCCAAGTGAGTCGCCCGACAGTATAAACCGCGCACCCGGGACCGTCACTGAGGGCTTTGCGCACCTGCGCGACTCAGAGGATTCCGTTGCAGCGTAGCCTTCCTCTCGCTGGTCAAACCCTGGACCTTCGATGAGGAAAGAAGAGAGATGAAAAGCACAGACGATGATCTCGCGATTTTCGAGGCTGCCACCCGGGCGCAGTTGCAGGAGATCGCACGGGACGAAGAGCTGCTCGGAAACCGGCTCCGCGCCGTCCATGGCAGTTTGCCGGTCTCGCCAAGGGAGGACCTCATGCTCCTCGGCGAGGAGGACTCCGACTTCTTCTGCCGGTTGCGCGGCGTCATCGAGTGCGCTCTGGCGGACCACGTCGAGCCGCTCGTCCGCGACCTCCGCGGCCTCGCCGAGGAGTAAGAGCCCACCCCGGGGGGCACCCGCCCCCTGGATCTTTTCCGCTTCCGCGTACCTGGTTCCGAGAATTCATCGACGCCGCAGAGCGTAAAAGCGGCGAAAAGAAAAAAATATCCTCGAAAACACTAGACATGCTCAGCATGCACGAGTAGAATGCATCGAAGTTGGCGCTGTGAGAGGGTGCAGTGGTGTGGAAATGATCTCTTCCGGGGCCAAAGAAAGGCGTCGGAAGTTCTGAAAGGAGATGATGTATGGAGACAAAGAATGGTGTGGTTCAGGAGCTGAAGGCGGAGCGGGTGCAGGAGGAGCTGATGGCGCAGGAGCCCTTCCGGATTTGGCTCAAGGCGGAGCGGGTCCAGGAGCCGGAGCTCGCCGCGGCCGGAGCGGAGGGGGCGCCGCCGTCTTCCTTCGAGCTGACCCTCAGCCAGCCTCGGGCGGTGACGATCGAGCTGCTCTCTCTGCAGGCCGTCGTCACTCTGTATGGACCGGCCGGACAGTAAGAAGGGGAACTACAAGAAAGGAGAGAATCATGAACGAACAAAAATCGCAGGCCGACATCATCCGGGCGGGCGAAGGCCTGCTCGACGCGGGAGAGAGAAGCCCCGATGTGCTGGAGACCGACAGGGAGCGCCAGGCTGTGGCGGGCTCGCTGGCGGACGTCAAGACTCTCAAGGCACAGCAGGAGGAGCTGACGGCGCAGCGGCAGGAGACCACCCAGAAGCTCAGAGCGGCGATCGCACGGCTCAAGGACGACATGTTGGTCTACCGCACGGTGGTGAGGGGGAAGATCGGACCCCGGAGCGAGCGCCTGGTCCACTTCAACATCACTCCGCTCCGCAAACGCGTGCGCAAGCAGGCGGAGGTGGTGAAGCTGCCGAACGGGGAGGCCTCTGGAACCAAGCCGGATGCCTCGGCCTCCCCGTCCGCCAAGTCTGTCGTCTGATCCCTTGAACCCCGGGGGGCGTGTCGTGAGCACGCCCTCCTTTTCCAAGAAACCGTGACCGACACGAGGAGAATACCATGAAGAGAGCCGTGTCCCAAGACGAGCAGGTGCAGGATTGGAGTGGGCTTCTGAAGACCGCGCGGGAGAGCGAGGCTGACCTGGAGGGCGTCGGACCGCTCATCGCGGCCCTGGAAGAGAGTCACGATCAGGCGGTGGACCTGCGCAGCCGGCGCAACGCGCTCGCCGCTTCCGCGCAGGAGCTGACGCCGCAGATGGAGGACGCCTTCACCGCGGGCCGTGACGCGGCGGTCTGTCTCCGCAGCTACATCAGGGGCAAGGTCGGTCCCCGTTCCGAGAAGCTTCTGCGCTACGGGATCAAGCCCCTCCGCAAGCGCCCGCGGACCATCCACATCAACTGCGACTGCGGTCTGACCCGCTGAGCAACACCCGGGCCCTCTCCTTCGGGAGGGGGCCTTCTTTTGCCCCCGCTCAGTAGTGCTGCCATTTGAAAAGTTACGTCGCCTCCCGCACCTGGACGGTGGCGGCTATAATGCGGGGTTCCTAGACGCTTTGATGATCCATCGGAAGCGCTACGCGAAACTGGTAGTAGCAGAATCTAGTGCTAAGATGTTCAAGATAAGGGCTTAGGAGGTAGCACCTCCGACGCGCTTCACCGTCAAGCTCCAATCTCTTGTAAACTTCGTCTATTGGAATGGTAAAGTATCGCTTGAAGTCAATTCCTAGCTCAGGCAAGCCCGCGTCAAGAGCGTCATTTTCTGGAGGCACAGCCTGAAGAAAGTGATATCTCTCTTCCTTGTTTTGCATCACACGCTCCCAAATCGCTGTCTTTGCGAGGCTCTGTATCCCGCTTCTAAGATCGGCGAGTGGCTGCATTTGTGCGAACAGCACGCAAGGAAGTGGGCGTGATGCCGGATCTGTCGCAGCATGCGCCTTGCTCCAGGCTTGGCTGAGATCGCAATCTTGGCTCAGCACGATCGCAAAAGGGTGATTCTCGAACTTAACCCTAGGCCGCTCCGCCCCCACGGTTTCAAGAGCTAATGTGGCTTGCCGCAGATTAGTGAGTATCTCGCCTTGGCGAAGCGCGCCACCGACCCGCGAGCGTTCATAAATTCTTTCTTTGCTTTGAGACAAGGATTGCTCAGTCATCTAAGCTAAAAAAGCTAGGTCGATCGTACGTTTCACCGCTTTCAGCTTCAACGATCATGGAGGGTGCGGGAAGAGCAGGTTGCTGCGCAAGTGAGTGGTAGAATTCGACCATTGCCAGCAAAGTTTCCTTAGCCTCCTGGAGCCCGTCGTCCGAAAGCAAGTCTAGCAGTAGATGACAACGAAGGCGCTCCATTGCTTGCGGCGGAAAAACGGTGGCGCCGGTTTCGTCAGGGATGGATGCGAAGTAGAAAGAAGTACGCCAATCTTTGACCCCCCATGTTATTGCGCACGATCTGAAAGGGATAGAGCCAGTAGTCAACGGCTCATCGTAAGGGGAGGGAAGTAGGTCCCATGGCTTGATGGAGGTCCTCCGAGATACACCAGCGGAATAAGCGCCCAGATTCTCTGTTGAAGAGGTTGAGTCGATCAATGACACCGGCCACCCCCGTTTTGGCTTCTGTAAAGAAGTCGTTATCTATGAGATATACAACCTCGTCTGTGTCCGCCTTCAGGGCGGTTCCATGCCTCAAATTCACCTTGCCCTCTTCGGGCAAATCAATCAAAACACGATGAACCGCTTCTCGGATGAACGGTGCGAGGTCATTCGAGGAATATTCGGCTGAAATGTGCGGCTTCAATAGAGCCGACCAAGGCGCAGTGTCGAGACCGAGAGTTGAGCGAGCTATAACGTTCTGATAGCGCAGCCCTACCCGGGTAATAAAGCTCAGTGTGTACTCAGCGTGAAGGGCGGAAAGGAGGGTAGCAAATCTATCCCGAAACTCTTCCCATCGACGGTATTCCGTAGTTGAAAGGGAAAAAGCCTCCCGTGTTAGAGTGGCCGCCCACTGTTCGTTTTCAGGCCAAAACTTCCAGATTTTACGAGGAATTTGTTGCTGCAGGCTGGCACGTACGATCTGCGCAAGCTCGGGTGAGTTTGTCGGCAAGATCTGCTGATCTTCTTCGCTGAAGAACGGAAAATCTTTGCGGATCTTCTCCTGAAAATTCGCAGGCACCTCCGAGTCAATTCGGAGAACCGTCGGGAACCGAATTTGGCAGATGACCTCAGCCAGCGGATTCCGGGTGTAAATGACCCGATCAGAATCCGGAAATGGCGCTCGCGTCAACGTTTCCGCCGGTGCCGCAGTTCCTCCGATCGTCAAGGTCGCTGTCCTCCCGCAGAGAAGTCTGATTCTGCCCGCGTGCCGAAATGGCGCACCGGGCGCCCGTCGGGGGTTACAGACTGCAGGTACTATGCCAAGCATTCCAAAGCCAACCCCTAGAATGCATGGTCTGTCACCCCTCACCCAATTATAGCGAAAAAGGGGCCGGTCCCCCTCGGAACCGGCCCGGCCACTACTTCGCCTCCGAGAGATGCCGGGCCATGATCGCTCCCGGGTCCTGCGAGTGGGTCTCAGCCGCGGCCCCGTCCAGCGCACCCAGACGCGTGCCAGCTCGGAGGACAGGCGTAGCGGAAGGTCGCGAGGGGCCGCTCGGTGAAGGGTGACAGAGTGTGAACAAAGTGCGCGCCTACGGCTTTGGGGCCGGCGGCGTTCCCCCGGAAGAGACCGAAGGGAGCCACCCAACCCCGCAGCTCGCGCAGTTCGCCGTCCAGGAGGGCGGTGAAGCGTCCTTTCCCACCGCTGGATCACCTCGGCCGAATTCTAGAAGCGGATCATGGCGAATGCGAGGCCGCACGCCCGGGAGCTCGAGATGGCTCGGCTTTGCCTCGGAATACGCAATGCTGATCCTAGTGACTCCGAGCGTCTTTCTGGGCGTCGGGAGGATACTTGGGAGGCGAGCCGGACGCGGTCTTCGGTGACCCGGTACAATGTGCCCCGTGCGACGGATCGCTCTCGCTCCCCTTCTGCTCTCTCTCCTCCTCATCGGCTGCGGCGGGGCGGACATCCCCAACCTGGGCTCCCGCGGGCACACCATCGTTTGCCTCGGTGACTCCATCACGTCCGGAACCGGAGCCGAGCCCGGGCCGGCCTTTCCCGCCCTCCTCCAGTCCCGGCTCGGGACCGACGTGATCAATCAGGGGGTGCCCGGGGATACGGCCGAGGAGGGGCTCGCCCGGGTGGATGAGGTGCTGGCGGCCGATCCCTGGCTGGTCGTCGTGGAGCTGGGAGGCAACGACATCTTGAACCGCATCCCTCCGGAGCGGACCGAGGCGGCCCTGCGACAGATCGTACAGCGCCTGCTCGCGGCCAAGGTGGCGGTGCTCCTCGTCGAGCTCGACGTCCCCTTCGCCGGCCGCTATGCCGAGATCTATGAGCGGCTCGGCGACGATTTCGACGTGCCGGTGCTCGACGACACCTTGGGCGACATCCTGACCGACGTTCGCCTCAAGGCCGACCCGATCCATCCCAACGCGCAGGGGCACGAGGTGCTGGCCGCGGCGCTGGCCAAAGAGATCGAGCCGATGATCCAGGCGCGCCGGAAGCTCGGCCGGTGAGGCCGATGAGGGAAATCACCGGTCCGCAGCTCGCCGGCGGCCACTGGGTCTGGCGCTCGCGGCAGGGTCCCGTCCACGTGGTCTTCGCCGGACGCGGACCGGCTCACGAACGCGACGAGGTGCTGCACCGGGTCGCCCGGGACGCGCCGGCGGACCTCGCCTGGGCGCGCCAGATCCACTCGGCGGTGGTCCTTCCCGCCCAGGCGGGCGGCTGCGGCGAGGGAGATGCGCTGTGGACGGACCGCGTTGGCCTCGCCCTCTCCGTGATCACCGCCGACTGCGTACCGGTCGTCCTGGCAGGTCCGGGCGGGATCGCCGCCGTGCACGCCGGCTGGCGCGGTCTGGTGAACGGAGTGATCCCGGCGACGCTCTGCGAGCTTTCCGGAGACCTATCGGAATGGACAGCCTGGATCGGTCCGGCGATCGGCGCCTGCTGCTACGAGGTCGGCGAGGAGGTGGCGTCGCAGGTGGTGGCCGTGAGCGATCCGGCCGTCGCGGTGCCGGGTCCTTCGGACAAGCCGCACCTGGACCTCCCGGGTGTCGCACGGCGGCAGCTCGAAGCCGCGGGCGTCGGAAAGATCGTCTGGCTGGTGCGCTGTACGCAGTGCGACGCGAAGACTCTCTCCAGCTATCGCCGGAACGGAAAGCGCGCGGGCCGCAACATCGCCTTCATCTGGAGAGCGCCGGAGGCGTCCGCTTCCCCCGGAAGCCCCGAGGGTCCCGGCCGAACGCCCGGAGCTGACCGCACGCCGCGCTGACATCGTCGCCGCGCCGCCGCCGCACGGTGGCGATCATCCCCTTCTGGCGCAGCCTCTCCTTGAAGGCTTCGATGCGGGCGTCGTCCGGAGGCACCATGCGGTCGCCCAGCACCGGGTCCGGATTGATCGGGATCAGATTGACCTTGGCGCGCAGCCCGGAGAGCGTGCGGGCGAGGCGGTCGGCGTCGGCCGGGGAGTCGTTGAAGTCGCGGATCAGGATGTACTCGAAGGTGAGCTTCCGGCCGCGCTCCAGCGGGTAGCGGCGGAGCGCCGCGAGCAGGCCGGCCAGCGGCCAGGTGCGGTTCACCGGCATGATCTCGCTGCGGCGCGCATCGTCCGGCGCGTGGAGCGAGATCGCCAGGTTGGGCCGCCGCTCCCAGCCGGCCATCTCCTCGATGCCGGGCAGGAGGCCCACGGTCGAAACCGTGATGCGCTGCGGCGAGATCCACTCCGTGAGGATGTCCAGCGCCGCCTTGACGCTCTCCAGGTTGAGCAGCGGCTCCCCCATCCCCATGAAGACGATGTTCAGCCCCTCCATGGGGAGGCCGCGGTCGGCGCGGATGGCCAGCACCTGGCCGACGATCTCGCCGGCGGTCAGGTTGCGGCCGGCGCCCCAGTAGCCGGTGACGCAGAACTTGCAGGCCAGGGCGCAACCGGCCTGGCCCGAGATGCAGAAGGTGCGGCGGCCGCGGTCGGGATTGAGGTCAGGAATATCGACCGCCTCGATCGTAGCGCCGTCGGGGAGCCGCAACAGGTACTTGCAGGTGCCGTCGGCGGCGAGGCGGCGCTCGCTGATCTCGGGGCTCCCGATGCGGAACCGCTCGGCCAGCCGGGATCGCAGCTCCTTGCTCAGATCCGTCATGGCCGCGAAACCCGGCACCGCCCGCTCGTAGAGGGCCTTGTAGATCTGCTCCACCCGGAACGGCTGGTCGACCACCGGAGCGAGGACCTCGGCCAGCCGCTCGCGCGAAAGGCCCAGCAGGTCGATGGCTTCGGTGAGGGTGGTCGTGCTCATCGCGGGCTCACGCGCGGGGTGACCGGACCCCGGAGAGGACCGTCTAGTCGTCGAGCGAACGGCGACGCCGGGAGCGCCGGGTCGGATCGATCCCGATCGAGCGCAGGAAGTGGAGGTCGGGGCCATTGATCTGGAAGACCGGATCGCGCTCGCGCCGGCCCATCCGCGAAGCCACCGGCAGCGGATCGTCGTCGTCGAGCGCCTCGCGCTTGCAGTCCACCAGGAGGTACAGCGAGTACCCCTCTTCGCGGATCCGCCGCAGCGTCCGGCTCACGTCGGGCGATTCGGAAATCGCATCGGAGAGAGCGCGGCGCAAATCGCGGAGCATCTGGTGGAGCTTGTCGTCCAGAACCAAAACCTCCCGGCCTTGTCGTGGTGGGGCCGACGGGTCGGATTATCACCCGCACCCGCCAGGGTGTCAAACCGCGCAAGGCCTGCAACACAGGTGGCCCGAAAGCCATTCCCGCAACGGTTTGCCGCGCATCTGTCATGGTAAGCTTTCGGGCCTTCTGAGGATGCAGCCGATGTCGCAGCCCCTGTCGATCGAGAAGCCGCCGGCCGGCGTGGACGCCTGGCTGGCCGGCTTAGGCTACGCGCCGCGCGAGGTCGTCTCGCTGACCGGCGACGTTTCCCCGCGCCATTATTCCCGAATCGTGCTGGACGACGGCACGACTGCGATCCTGGCGACCTATCCGGACGAGGTGCGGGATGTCTGCCCGCGGTTCCTCCGCACGGGAGAGCTGCTGTCAGCGGCCGGCGTCCGGGTGCCGCGCGTCTTCGCCGCCTCCTGCGAGCATGGATGGATGCTGCTCGAAGATCTCGGCCCGCAGACCCTGGGCGAGCAACGGGAGCGGCCGTGGAGCGAGCTGCGCCTCTATTTCATGCGCGCGTTGGAGCTGATCGGCCGGATCGCGGCCCTGCCCGCCGATGTGGTGTCATGCCTCAACCCGCCGCTCGGGCGCGAGCTGTTGCGACGCGAGCTGGCCCAGACCTGGGACCTGTTCCTCGCCCCTCGCGAGCTGACCGGCGGGCATGCCCTGACCGCGGCCCTGCAGGCGGCCCTCGACGTCCTCTGCGACCGTCTCGCCGACGAGGTGCCCGTACCCTGCCATCGCGACTTCATGGTGCGCAACCTGATGCCGCTCGGCCTGGATCAGCCCGGCGAGATCGTGGTCCTCGACCACCAGGACCTGCGGCTCGGCCCACCCGACTACGACCTGGCGTCGCTGCTCAATGACACGCTCTTCCCGCCGGCGGACATCGAAGAGGAGCTCCTGGCCTCTGTCCTCGGCGGCGCCGACCGCACGCGCTATCACCGCGCCGCAGCCCAGCGCACGCTCAAGGCGGTGGGCACCTATACGAAGTTCTCGCTGCGCGGGGCGAACCGGCACCTGCCGCTGATCCCGCCGACTCTCGCGCGCTGCCTCGATCACCTCTCCCGGACACCTGAGGGCGCGCCACTCGCCGGCGACCTCGGCCGCCTCTGGAGATCGATCGGGGCCTGATCTGTTACACTGAGTCTGAGGAGAACAACATGCCTTCCCTAGGAGTTCCCGAGCTCATCATCATCTTTCTCATCGTCATCCTGCTCTTCGGCTCGAGCCGTCTGCCCCAGATCGGCAAGGGATTGGGTGATGGAATCCGTCTTTTCAAGAGGAGTCTCAACAAGACGGACGACGACCCGCCCTCCGATCGCCTGGAAGAGAAGAACGAGGCGCGGCGCGGATAGTGCCTGCCGGCCCGGCAGGTGAGAGTCAGACGTCGGCTTTGACCAGAGCGGAGCCGCCCAGGCTCCGCTTGTGCTCCTCGTAGAGCCGCAGCACCCGTCTCACATAGTCCTGGGTCTCGCGGAAGGGCGGCATGCCGCCATAGCGCTCCACCGTGGCCGGCCCGGCGTTGTAGGCGGCGAGCGCCAGCTCCAGATCCCCGTCGTAATCCCGCAGCAACTGGCGGAGATAGCGGCTTCCCACGTCGAGATTGACGTGCGGGTCCGACAGGTCCCCGGCGCCATACATCTCTCCCGTGGCCGGCAGGACCTGCATGAGACCGACCGCGCCCCGGGGGGACACCGCGGTAGGCACGAAGCGGGACTCCGTCTGGACCACCGCGGCCAGGAGGAGACCGTCGACCTCGTGACGCTCGGCGGCGGTCGCCAGGGCACTGCCAAAGGGAAGATTGTTGAGGAACCTGCGCTGGGCTTCCAGATTGGGACCCTCCGGCAGGAGGGTGTGGCGCCGGGGCTGGTCGGCGAGCGCGGCGCTCAGATCGCCGCGCGTCACCAGGGACCCGCCATGCTGCCGCGATGGCACACCCGCGACCCAATGCGCCAGATCTTCCATTCCCTGAGATGCGGATTGCACGTCTGGAATCGCCGGATTGGACGGAGTGGGGAGAATGGAGAATCCGAGGAACAGAACCGTCGAAAACAAGGAGAACCGAAGCCGTTGCTTCATCGGCCAAACCCTCTCGTTGATCCGCTTCCGTACAGCGGGCCCGGAGCGTCCCCCGAACGAGCGGACGTGTCGACCCTGGGTCGCGGATTTGGTCTAGAAGCAGCACAAAACCACCCCCTACCACGGGGGTGGTCTTACGAAAACCTGGGAATTCTTACTGCAGGATTGGTGCCAGGATCTCCCTCTCCGCGGAGGTGGCCTGGCGGCAGGTCAGGGCTCCTGGGCCGGCTCGACGGTCTTCCGGCGCGTCGCGCGGCGGCCGGGAAGGTCGTAGTCCTCGACGAGGATGCCGAGGTCCGACACCTTGTTGCGGAGCGTGTTGCGGTGGACCCCCAGGGACCGGGCGGAGCGGCAGAAGTTGCCTCGATTGGACTTCAGCGAGGCGACGATGAACTGCCGTTCGAATTCCCGCCTGGCCTGCTCCAGGGTCAAGCCGCGGCGTACGAGCTCGTCGACGATCTGGTACAGGCGTCCGTTGAGGTTCTGGTCGGCCAAAACAAGTTCCCTCGAAAACCGGAAAGATTCAGAATACCACAGGCGCAGGGCCATCCCAAGGATGGGCGGATGGGCGGTGGCCCCGTGCCCGACGTTCCTTCGGATCGACTACTTCAGCTCGAGCGGATCGCCGACGAAGACTGCGGACTTCGCCTGGATGATCCTCGCCGCGGACGACCTCTTGTGGACCGACAGGACGGCGATCTCGCCGATGGGGAGGGGCGGGAGGCCGGGGCGGTTCAGGCGATAGATGGTGTAGATGTCGCCCGGCGTCACGTCATCGTCCGCGCCGCGGTCGATGAACACCACGTGATCCTGGAAGAGGGAGACCAGATCGTCCTGGGAGAAGAGGATGACCGGCGCGCTCTGGAGATGCTCGGCCGGAGTGGGATAGTTGACCGGGCGCATGGCCGTCGGGCGGCCGAGGGGAACCGGCTCGGGCTCGAACTTCTGCAGGACCGCGCCGACGATCACCGGATCGCACGCCTGGACGATCTCCGCGATCGCGGTGTCCTCCTGTACCGAGAGGATCCGCACGCGGCCGGTGTAGTGGTAGTAACGGCCGAAGACCTGGCGGGTGTTCGGATGGATCACCCGCTGCCGCGGGCTGACCACCGTGTAGATCTCGCCGGGCTGGAGGCCGCCCTGACGGCCGCCGTCGAGATAGATGATGTCGCCCACCGTCAGGTTGTACCGCGCCGAATTGACGCTGCCGTAACGGCCCTCGATGGGGACGGCCGCCGCGGCGCGGTCGAGGTTCGGGCCCAGGCTCTCGAACTCGGAGCCGATGATCCGGAAGGGGAACTGCTTGTCGTCGTCGTCGATATACCCCGAGCAGTAGACGTCGCTCTCGTACCCCAGGGGCACGGGCGCGCCCGCCGCCTCGGCCGACGTCTGGACCCCTTCGATCGGCGCTTCGGCGGGACCCTCCTCCGGAGGGCCGACCTCCTGTCCCCCTCCTCCACCGCTCTGGCCGGAGAGCTGCTCGGCCGGGGCGACGGCGGGGCCGAGCACCAGCGGGTCTCCGGGGTAGATCCAGTGCGCATCCAGGATGTAGCGGTTGTTCTCCCAGAGCTGTGGCCAGAGGTAGGGGTCCTTGTAGAGCTTGGCCGCCAGGTCCCAGAGGGTGTCACCGGGCTGGATCACCTGGACCTGGACGCCCTCGGGAGGCGTGGGGGGATCCCAGGCGGTCCAATGGTCACCCACCTGATGCAGATCCTGCGGCGGACGGTCTCCGGCGAAGAGAGCCGGGGAAGCGAGCGCAAGGGACGCGAGGACGAAACCCGAAAGCCGTGCTCTCATCAGAGCCCTCCTGAGCGCCAGGGGAGAAGATATCGTGAGTTCGCTATGCTTTAAGCTACCGGTTTCGCTCGCGTCTGTCAAGCTTTAGACGCTGTCCCCTCAAGCGCTGCTCGAAGTTTACCGCAGAACCGGGTCAGACGGAGACGCCCCGACGGAAGTGGGCTCGGCAGGTCCGTGGTCCGGGACTGGGGCGTCTCTACGGCAGCTTTGCCCGGCGCTCGTCGGCGACGGTGGCGGCGGCGCTTCCCGGGAACCGGCGCCCGACTTCCCGGTAGGTGACGCGGGCGCCTTCGATGTCGCCCATCGCTTCCAGGCACTGCCCGGCCTTCAAGAGGGCGTCCGGGACCTTGTTCCCCTTGGGATGCTTCTCGATGACCTCGCGGAAGGCGGCGAGAGCGCCCCGCATGTCGTTGCGGGAGTAGCGGCACTCCCCGATCCAGTACTGCGCGTTGTCGGCCAGCTCGTTCTCGGGGTTGGTCTGCAGGAAGCGCTGGAAGCTGGTCTCGGCATCCACGAAGCGGCCCTGGTGGTACAGGGTGTAGCCGCGGTCGTAGAGCGCCTGGGCGCTCAGCGAGAGGAGCTCCGCCTCGTCGCCGCCGCTCCCGGCCGAGGGGATGGAGGGCGCCGGACGCTGGGGCGCGGGCTGCGGCACGTCCAGATCCTCCTCTTCGATCGGTGTGCGCGGGGCCGGAGCTTCACGCCGCGGCGTGGCCGGGGCCGTGGTCGAGGGGAGGGGGGCCGCCGGACGCGCCGGGGCCGGGGTGGGAGCCGGAGCGGGCGTCCGTGGCTCGGGAGCCCGCGAGGTCGCCGGAGGGTTCGCGGCCGGGGCGGGACGCGCCCCACCGTTGCGTGCTTCGAGCTCGGCGACCTGCTGGCGCAGACGGGCCATCTCGACCTCGTTCATCCGCGCCTCGCGCTGCAGCTCGACGATGCGTTGCCGGAGCTGCTGAACCTCGTCTTGCATCGCGGTGTCCGGGCGCAGCGGGTTGCTGGCGCAACCGCCGGCGGTGAGCAGGGCAAAGGCCAGGGCAAGGGTCAGGAGGAACGGGACGGTGCGCGTCATTATTTGCTCGCTCCGTTCTTCAGCTCGGGGATCTCGGCGATCCAGCGACTGTTGGGGGCCTCGGTGCGCAGGAGCTGGAACGCCTTCTCGGCTTCCTCGGTATGGTGCATCTTCTGGTGCGCCAGACCCAGGTGGTAGTAGACCTTTCCCTTGTCCGGGTAGTCGGGATAGGTCGCGAGGAGGAAGTTGAAGCGCTCGACCGCGGCCGGCGGCAGGCCGTAGCGCAGATAGAAGCGGCCGATCTGGAACTCGTGCTCGGCGAGGTTGGCCTTGACGAGCTTGATCTGCTCCTGGGCCTGCTGGGCGTACTCGCTCGTGGGATAGAGCCGGATCAGCTCCTGGTACGCCTCCTGCGCCTTGCGGGTGACGTTTTGATCGCGGTCGGGCTTCTCCATCCGCTTCGCCAGGCTGTTGGCGATCTGGAACTGCACATAGGGAGCCTGGGCGCTGGTGGGGAAGCGGTTCAGGTAGTCGCGGTACTTGGCCTCGGACTGGATGTAGTTGGCCGAGCCGCCTTCGAGGTAGTAGGTGTCGGCGGCCAGGAGCAGCCCCTCGCGGCCTACGCCTGAGTTGGGCTCGACCTCGAAGGCATGGGTGAAGTAGGGCCGGGCGCGAGGGTACTTCTTCTTCGCCATCAGCTCTTTGCCCTGGGCCAGGGACTCCCCGGCGGCGAGGCGGAGGATCGGGTCCTCTTTGGGACCGCTGCGGCAGGAAGCCGCCGTCAGGGCCAGAAAGGCCAGCAGGACCACCGTCAGCGGCAGGAAAGCTCGTTTCATAGATTCTCCGGCCGAGCGCGATCACGCAGCTCGGACATTCGGGCAACCGGGTCCGGGGCGGCGAAGATTCCCGACCCGACGACACAGGTGTCGACACCGGCCGCCACCACCCGGGCAATGTTATCGCGATCGATGCCTCCGTCCATCTCGATCTCGACCGCCGCGCCGCTCGCCGCGATGAGCGCGGAGAGACGCCGCGCCTTGTCGAGGGCCCGCGGCAGGAACGCCTGGCCCGAGAAGCCGGGGTTCACCGACATGAGCAGGACGTAGTCGAGCGACGGCAGGACGTCCACCAGGAGCTCGACCGGCGTCGCCGGATTGAGCGCCACCCCCGCCTTGGCCCCGCTGCGGCGGATCTGGGCGAGCAGGCGGTCGAGATGGACGGCCGCCTCCTGGTGCACGGCCACGCGGGCGGCCCCGGCCTCGAGATAGTCGTCGATCAGCCGGTCCGGATTGGCGACCATGAGATGGACGTCCAGGGGCAGGGACGTCCGGCGATGGAGAGCCTGGACCACCGGGATCCCGAGGCTCAGGTTGGGGACGAAGTGGCCGTCCATCACGTCCACGTGCACCAGGTCGGCGTTGCCGGCCGCGCAGACCGCCAGCGCGCCGGCCAGGTCGGCCAGGTCGGACGCCAGGATCGACGGGGCGAGACGCATCAGATCCCCTCCGCTCCCGGGGGCGGCGGCGGGAACGTGCCGGTGACCGTGTCCGGCAGGTTGTCGGCCGTGGCCACGAC
>WNGB01003465.1_pt1 | contig 27600 bp, 26 predicted proteins | sample 5400681 | NCBI WGS metagenome assembly WNGB01 (sample SAMN13153367, study PRJNA577476) | soil metagenome | isolation source: 115 cm soil or saprolite under grassland replicate 2 | place: USA:California | collected 2016-06-15
GCGACGAAGCTGAGGAACACCACCGTCATGATCAGCGCGGCGGAGGTGATCACGCGGCCCGTGCCCGCCATGCCGCGCGCCACCGACTCGGCGTTGTCACCGGTGGCGTCGTACGCCTCGCGGATGCGCGAGAGCAGGAACACCTCGTAGTCCGTGGACAGGCCGAAGAGGACGGCGAAGAAGATCGTCGGCAGCGGCGAGGCGATCACGAACGTGCCGTCGAGGTTGAACAGGTCCTTGAGCCAGCCCCACTGGAACACGGCCACCACGATGCCGTACGCCCCGCCGATCGACAGCAGGTTCATCACGGCGGCCTTCAGCGGCACCACGATGGAGCGGAACACGATCATCAGCAGCAGGAACGACGCGGCCAGGATCGCGGCGATGAAGATCGGCAGGGTGGCGGTGAGCTGCCCGGTGAGGTCGTCGGTCATGGCGGTCAGGCCCGACACGGCGACGTTGGCGGGGACGAGGTCGCGGACGCGCCGGAGGGTTTCGGACGTCTCGGCGTCCGCGGGTGCGGTGGTGGGGATCGTGGGCAGCACGACCGTGTCCCCGGCGGGGGAGATCTGCGGCTCGCCGACCATGGCGATGCCGGGGTCGGCGGCGATGCGCTCCGACAGCGCGGGGATGGCCTGGGCGTCCACACCAGGGCTGCGCAGGTCGGCGACCAGCAGCAGCGGGGCGTTGAAGCCCGGGCCGAAGCCCTCCGCCAGCAGGTCGTAGGCGCGACGGTGTGTCGTGCTCGTCGCGTCGTCGCCGGCGTCCGGGAAGCCCGTCTCCATCCGCAGCGCCGGCGCGGCCAGCGCGAGCAGCACCGCCGAGGCGACGGCCAGGTACGGCCACGGCCGGCCCGACACGCGGTGGGCGAAGCGCCACCATGCCGTGTCCTCGGCGTGCTTGACGGGGCGCTGGCGGCCCACGAGCCGCCCCGCGTCGGTGCGGTTGCCGAGCAGCGACAGCAGCGCCGGCAACAGCGTGAGGGCGGTCGCCACGGCGAAGAGCACGACCAGCGAGGTGCTGAGCCCGATCGAGGCCAGGAAGCCCAGGCCGGTCAGCACGAGGGCGGCCATCGCCACGACGACGGTGCCGCCGGCCAACAGGACGGCGGAGCCCGCCGATCCCATGGCATTCGACAGCGCGGTGGGGTTGTCCTGACCGGCGGCACGGTTCTCGCGATAGCGGGCGACGATGAACAGGGCGTAGTCGATGCCGACCCCCAGCCCGATCATCGCACCGAGGGTCGGCGCTGCGCTGGAGACGTCCATCGCGTTGGCCAGCAGCGTGATGCCGCCCACGCCGGTGGCGACCGCCACGAGGGCCAGCGCGATCGGGACCAGCGCGGCCACGATCGTCCCGAACGCGACGACCAGCACGACCAGCGCGGCCAGCAGGCCGGCCGCCTCCGCGCCCGAGGTCTCGGTCTCGGCGTTGATGAACGCCGCGTCGCCGCCAAGCTCGGCCGCAACGCCGGACTCCCGTGCGGGCTGCACCGCGTCGGCGATCGCGGCGAGCGGCGCCGGGCCGAGCTCCATCGACGGCAGGTCGAAGGCGATCGCGGCGAAGCCGATGCGCCCGTCGGGCGACACCGTGCCGGCGGTGAACGGATCGACCACCGTGGCGACGTGCTCGACGTCGGCGATCCGGGCGACCGCAGCGTCGACGGCGGGCCGGTGGCGCTCGAGTCGCTCCCCCTCCGGCGCGGCGAACACCGCCATCGCGCTGCCGCCGGCCGCTTGGGGGAAGCGCTCCTCGAGGAGCTGCATCGCCTCCTCACTCTGGCTGCCGGGAGCGACGAGGTCGTCGACGAACGAACCGCCGGCGGTACCCGCCAGCCCCATGACGATGGCGGCGGCGACCGCCCACGCCCCGATCGTGACCCATGGTCTGCGGGCGCTGGCGTCGCCGATGCGACGGATGCTGCGATGCATGACGTGCTCCTTGGGTGGTCCGGCTCGGACGACGGTGCGCCAGCCGTGGCGCCGTGGCCTCAGCGTGCATGCCGGGACCGGCGCGGTCGCCCGCCCCCGGACGGGTTGGCCCTCCCTCGCGAGGCGGGTCGTGCGCAGCCGTCGGCCTGTGATCTCCCCCCCGGGCGGCGGAGACCCACCTCCGCCTGCAGGTGGATGACCGCGCGCCCGGCCTGGCCTATGGTGGGCGGTGCCCGCTGACGAGCCGCGACGGGCCACCGCATGTCTCACCCTGGAGCGATCGTGAACCGCACGGCGCTGCCCTCCCGAACGCCGCTCGGGAACGCCCCGAGAAGGTTCCGGGGCCCCTTCGCCCGCTGGCCCCGCGCCGCGGACGCCGTCCTCGCGATCGCGGTCTTGCTCGCGACGGTGTTCTTCGTGGACGGACCCGGCGATGCGATCGTCGTCCGCCCCATCGGCGACGTCCCGATCGCCGCCCTGCTGGTGTTCGCCGTGGCCAGCGCGGCGCTGTACTGGCGCAGGCGCGCGCCCCTGGTCGTGGTGGGCGTGGCGGTGATCGCCTGGGCCGTGACGCTCGGAAGCGGCTACACGGACCTCGGCGGGGTGGCGATCATCGCCCTGTACAGCGCGGGGCGGTACGCCACCGAGGACCGGTGGGCCTACGTGGGCGTCGCCGCGGCCATCGTCGTGGTCGGCGTCGACGGCCTCACCGCTCCGGCCCCGTGGGGGGAGGCCGTCTTCGGCGGCGTCGTCATGTTCGTGGTGTGGTACGTCGGGCGCCGTCTCCGGCTGCGCGGGGAGCGTGCCGCCCAGCTGCTGCGGGAACAGGCCGCCGAGGCCCGCCGGATCGTGACCGAGGAGCGGACCCGCATCGCGCGCGAGCTGCACGACGTGGTCGCCCACCGGGTGAGCCTGATGACGGTGCAGGCGGGCGCGGCCAAGGCCGTGGCCGCCGAGGACCCCGAGGGCGCCCTGCGGGCGATGGGAGCGGTGGAGGAGGCGGGACGCCAGGCGCTGGACGAGCTGCGCCACCTGCTCGGGGTCCTCCGACCAGAGACCGACCTCGACGGACTGGGCCCCCAGCCCGGCCTCGCGGATCTCCCCCGGCTCGCCGAGCAGCTCCGCCTAGCGGCGCTCACCAACGTGCTCAAGCACGCCGGTCCCGGTGCCCACACCGAGGTGCGGCTCGGCACCGACAGGCGCGGGATCGTCATCGAGGTGCTGGACGACGGAAAGGGCTTGGTGCCGCCTGCGGCGGCGGCCAACACATTCCGACCGCCAGAATCGGCGGTCGGCGACCGGCAGGATCGCCGGTCGGGGTCGGGTCACGGCATCGTGGGGATGCGGGAGCGGCTACGACTGTTGGGCGGGACCCTCGACGCCCGGCCGCGCCCGGGCGGCGGGTTCCGTGTCGTCGCCCACCTGCCCACGGAAGCGAGCCGGCGTGAGCATCCGTGTCGCCGTGGTCGACGACCAGGCGCTGGTGCGCGGTGGGTTCGCCATGGTCCTGCGGGTCCACGACGACATCCAGGTCGTCGCCGAGGCCGGGACCGGGCTCGAGGCGATCGAGGTGGCACGCCAGCACCGTCCCGACGTGATCCTCATGGACATCCGGATGCCCGACATGGACGGCCTGGAGGCGACCTCCCGGATCCTGGCCGAGGCCGACTGGAACGTCCGGGTGCTGATCCTGACCACCTTCGACCCGGACGAGTACGTCTACAAAGCGTTGCGCGCCGGTGCCAGCGGCTTCGTGCTCAAGGACATCCCCCCCGACCAGCTCGCCACCGCCGTGCGTACCGTGGCCGACGGCGGGGCGCTGCTGGCGCCGTCGATCACCCGGCGCCTCATCGGCCAGTTCGCGGAGCGCCTCACCGTCGACGCTGCCGTCTCACGTCGCCTGGAGCGCCTCACCGACCGGGAGCGCGAGATGGTGGTCGCCGTCGCCCGGGGGTCCAGCAACGCGGAGATCGCCGAGGAGCTCTTCATCGGACCGGCGACCGTGAAGTCGCACGTGTCGAGCATCCTCACCAAGCTCGGCCTGCGCGACCGCACCCAGGTCGTGGTCTTCGCGTACGAGAGCGGGCTCGTCGAGGCCGGCGACCGCGACATCGGTCACTGAGGGCCCGGACGGGCAGAACCGGACGCCCACTGGCGGGCGGCCGCGGGGCGACTCGACCGGAACACCGCCCGCGGTCCCGCCGCCATGGCCGTGGGCCCGAATCAGCACCCACGGGAACGACAGGAGAGAGTCCCCTATCCACGCCTCGAGGGAAGCCGGAGAGAAACCCGACCAGGCAGCCCAGCGTGACCGGGCGGGCGGCAGCCGCGTTGCGGCTGGTCAGGGCGGTGGTGGCAGGGACAGGATTCGAACTGTGAAGGCATCGCCGGCGATTTTACAGGTCGTACCGCTGGCTCCTCGCGGGTCCCGGCCCGTCCCCACCTGGTCCCGACAACCGCCCGTGACCTGCACAAACGGCCAGTTGATCGCCTCCGCCGTCACTCGGCGTCCCCGCCCGTTCCGCCCCGTCCCGCGCGGCCTGGCGTCGGGCGGAGGGAAGTCGGAGGGAAATCCCGGTCTTGTCACCGTACTCAGGGAGCGAGGCCTGCGAGTCCGAGATCCGTGGCGGGGAAGTCATCGCCGAGGCAGAGTAGTGGCTCGCCAGCAAGCTTGGCCACGGCATAAGTCATGCAGTCGCCGAAGTTCAGGCCCGCACGGTCCCTGCCCTTGCCGTAGTGGATGAAGGCGTCGGCCGCGACAGTCCAGTGGTCGGCCGTGAACTCCACCACCTCAATCTCGGCCTCCTCCAGGAACCGCGCGAGCAGGGTCTTGCCGGCGCGTCCCAGCCGGGAGCACAACACCAAGGAGCTCTCGACGACGGTTGGCGCCCCGATACTGGCCTGCTCGGATGCTGCCAAGCCGTCCCGGAGGCGCTCGTAGCCCGGTTCTTTGAGCAGGATCGCGATGACCGCCGAGCTGTCGACGATCACACGCCTTCCGGACCCAAGCCGAGGATCGCCTCACGCTCGGCCTTGGAGATCGGCCTGCCGAGGACGGTGTCGGGAATCTGCGGCCACGCCTCGCCCTCAAGGAAGCGATCGATGCGGTCTGCGCGGCGGCGCCGACGCTGACGGGCCTGCAGCCGTTCCTTGCGCTCCTGGAGAGCGGTCCGCACCGCTTGCGTCTTGGTCTCATTGGCCAGTGCGGCGACCTCGGCTGCCAGCGCCTCGGTCTGCGGGTCCTTGATGTTCATCGCCATGGTGTAAAGGTACCAGCTCTGGTGGAATAGGCAATCTCACGAATGCTGTGGCATCTGCGATGGGACTGTTGCGTTGGCTTCGACCGTGCCCGAGCAGCGAGACTGCCGGCATGAGAACCCGCCGCGGGCGGCAAAGGGCCAACGCAGCCACACGGGCCTTGCCGACCCGGACCGGCCCGCCTCAAGGCCGCGCGCGTCCCTCCGAGACCGCGCCTCCGGCCGGGCCTTGACCCCGCCCCGCCCCGCGCCCACAGGCGGATCCACCGGGGCGAGGAGGAAGAACGGCCGGGAACCGGACCAACCTGCACCCCTTCGCGGCATCGACGCAGGCACCGAGCAGTCGTAGCATCTGGAAGCAGCCGAGCGGCCACAGGATCCGTCCATCGATCGAAGGAGCTCACGATGTTCGTCCAAGTAATTCAAGGCCAGGTGTCCGACGCCGGGAAGGCGCGCGCCGCGCTCGACCAGTGGGTTCAGGAGCTGGCGCCCGGTGCCACCGGCTGGCTCGGCTCGACCGCCGGAGTGACCGAGGACGGCCGGTTCATCGCGCTGGCCCGCTTCGAGTCCGAGGAGGCGGCCCGGCGCAACAGCGACCGACCCGAACAGGATCAATGGTGGACGGAGACCTCCAAACTGTTCAGCGGGGAGGCCACCTTCCGAGACAGCAGCGACGTTACCGTCGACGTCAACGGCGAGCCGGACAACGCCGGTTTCGTCCAGGTCATGCAGGGCCGAGGCAGCGACCCTGACCGCGCGCGGGAACTCATGGGACAGGACTCGTCCGAGTGGGCCGCATTCCGCCCCGACATCATCGGCAGCGTGGGGGTGGGACACGATGGCGGGGCCTACACCATGGCGTTGTACTTCACCTCCGAGGCGGCGGCGCGTGAAGGCGAACGCAAGGAGCCGCCGCCTCACCTGAAGGCACAGATGGAAGAGATGGAGAAGCTCAGCATCGGAGTGCCGGAATTCTTCGACCTGAAGCAACCTTGGCTCTACTCGCCGAAGTAACCGGACGGGCAGCTCCGTCACAGAGCGTGGAGGCGGGAACGCGGCGGCCCGGCCATGTCGACCCGATGTCTTGGGGCGGCACCTGTAGCCAATTTCTGTAGCCCAGAGGTAGCTACAGTTGGCTGTCTTGTGGACAGCTGAACACCTTGACCCGGACCCCTCCACGCTCGTTTTGGCCGGCGGTCGCTGGTCGCGTCCCGAGCGAGCGCGCCCTCACCACACGCCATCGTTTCATATCCTGGTGCCATGCCAAGAGCGTCCTACTACGCCGGGGCCTTCGCGCCGATGCCAGGCCGCTGCTTCCGCATGGTCAGCCCGTGGGTGCACAAACTCCGACAGGGCTTGTGAGCTGCAGATTGGCTGCAGCATGGCGCGTTCATGTGAGGCCTCCGCTGGGCCGACTCGGAGGTCACCTGGGCGCTGTCGAGACCTGCTGGCCTGATGGTGTGCCGGTCCATCCCACGGCGATGCCGCGGGATCTGCGGGCGCGGGCCACGCCGTGCCCACCCCGCCGGGCTCAGGCGCGGGCAGGCTTGGCGTTGCCGTTGGGCGAGCGGCTCCGACGTCGGCGGGTGCCGGTGGCGGCGCTGCTGCTGCCCGGCTTGCGGCCGCGCTTTTTCAGCACCTTGCCGAGGCCTTCGAGCTTCAGGCCCTTATAGTTCTGCGCCGAGATATCCAGCTGCTGGGTCGACCCGTCGGGATGGCGGATGGTGAGCTGATAGACCTGCCCCGCGGCAATCTCCTGCGCATCCATGTCGGAAACGTACATGGTGATGGTCTTGGTGCCCATTCGACTCCCTTTCACGGCATACCCGCGCGCCTGTGATTTGTGGTCGCGCGGAATTGCGCTCAGGCTAGCCACCGACGACGCTTCCCGCAACCGCGATCGGCTTTTGCCGCTCGCAGACTGATCCGCGGGGCCGGCGAGACCCGCTCGCAGAGCATAGGCACAACTGTGGTCAGGCCCTGGAGCCGACCTCCTCAGGCCAGGGCCAGACCAGCTCGAAGCGTTCGAACACCGTCGCCAGCTCGTCGCAGAAGGCCACGCCCAGCCCGGCGCAGCGTCGCAGGAAATACCTGCGGTGGGCGTCCAGCCACCACGCCACGGTCCGCTCGCCCCCGCCCTCGTCCCACGCGAAGCCAGCGTCCACCTCGCGCAGCGGCTTGACCTCGACCTCGATGGTGCGGATCACGCACACCGGCAGGCCGCGGCCGTCGGCCACGACCGAGTACCCGCCGACCCGGGGACCGGCTCGTTGTCGCGCTCGAACTCCAGCAGCAGCCTGGCCGTGGCCCGCTTGGGCCCGTGCAGCACCAGGTCGGCGAGCTCGTCGGCCCGACTGCCCGCCGACACCAGCAACCCGACCCCGGCGGACTACTTGGCCGGCGCCCGAGGGACATCAGCAAGTCTCGTTTCCTCAGCCTGACCGTCCGGGTACCTGGACGGGCGCCCTTCCGAGATCACGAGATGGTCTCGATGCGGCCTTGGCGCGTGTATGCCCGTATCGGCGGGCGCGTCTTTGGCGCCTGAAACGGTGATCGCCATTACGGGGGGATGAAGAAGATGAGCAGGCTGCTCCGGTCCGTCAGTCCTGGGTCGCTTCGCGACCGCGCCCGTCACGTTCGCTACCGCGGCCGCCACGTGAAGAGCCGGTAGCGAGCGTTCCACATCCGACCGTCCCCAACCGTCCCTGGGCGGTCGGCCAAGCCCGACGGTCTCGGTCCGGTCTCTGGGACGTCGGTGCGCTCCACGGTCACGCCCGCGGTGTTTCGGGGGGCCACCCGGGCGTGGCCGTGGTCGTTCGCCAGCCGATGATGGCTTCACCGGGACCGGTGCTGCCGTCGCTGCCGGACAAGAAGAGCCAGCCTGAGGGACGTAACTCGGATACAGCCTGTGAGCTGCATGAACGGATTTCCGCACCCCACGAGCAAAGCCGCCACCAGCCCATGGCTCCGATCCTGGTCAGCGTGCTCGCCGACAGGGAGGGCCGGCTGCTCCGCCACCAGCCGCCCGCCACCTACCAGGCGTTCCTCGAGCTGGCCGGCCGGCGTATGGCCCGGGTGCTCGTCGAGGCCTACGCCCAAGACGGGTTGCTGTCCTACACCGAGCTGCAGTGGGTCTTCCTCGCCTCGGCCGAGACCGTCTCCCGCGCCCTGGACCTGAAGGGTGCGCAAACGCGTTCATGCAGCTCGCCGGTACTCGTGGAGGAGACCGCCGAGCAGGTCGCGTCGATGCACAGCGCCTCGGTCATCCTCGCTGAGGACGGTCAGCTGGGCGGCGGAGTTGGCGCTTGCAGCCTGAGCGCCCGGTGCGGACGATGAGTGTTGTAGTGGTCGACATATACCCGGAGCACCTGCTCCAAGTGCGCTCGGCCCACGATCAGCAGCCAGTCCAGGCACTCGGCACGGGCCGTGCGGATCCAGCGCTCGGCATAGGCGTTCGCGTTGGGCGCCTGCACCGGGGTCACCAGCACCGCGGCGCCCTCGGAGCGGAACACGTCGTCGAACGCGCGAGAGAACTTCGCGTCACGGTCACGAAGTAGAAAGCGCAGCTGTCGGCCCCGCTCGCCCAGCACGAGGAGCAGGTTGCGGGCCTGCTGGGCGACCCAGGCGTCGTCGGGGTTGGCGGTCACCCCGGCCAGGTGGACCCGGCGGGTGTCCAGCTCGATGAAGCACAGCACGTACAGCCGCCGCAGCCAGACGGTGTCGACGGTGAAGAAGTCGCACGCCACGATCCCCGCGGCCTGCTGGCGAAGGAACGCCCGCCACGAGGTGGCCGCTCGTCGCGGCGCCGGATCGAGCCCGTGACGGCGCAGCGTTGACCGGATCGCGGTCGCCGAGACCTGCACCCCAAGCCGGTGGAGCTCGCCTTTGATGCGCGGGTGCCCCGCCGCGGGTTCTCCCGCGCCAGCCGAACGATCAACGCCTGCACCTCCTGGTCGAGCGGCGGCCGACCCAGTCCACGACGCGGATAGGTCCAGGCGCCAGCGACCAGCCGCCGGTGCCAGCGCAGCAGCGTCTCGGGCTTCACGAAGAAGCAGGACCAGCGAGCTCGTGGCAGCACGCGGCTGACCGCGGCGAGCAAGGCCCGATCGGCGGGCTCCAGCCGGGGGCGTGGGGTCTGGCGGCGCAGCACGGTGAGCTGGTGTCGCAGCACCAGGATCTCGAGGTCTTTGGCGGCGTCGCGGCGGGCGAGCAGGGCGAGCAGGTGGGTCCAGTCGTCGCCGAAGTCGAACACGTACACCAGCTGCTCGCCGGCGCGCAGCCGGCCCAGGGTGGCGCGCCGGTCGTCGAGCACCTCATCGGCGGTGTCGAGTTCGGGGTCGGGCCGATGCGCTGGCCGTCTGCGAGGGTGAACTCGTGTAGGTGGGCGCGGTCCCAGCGGGCGAAGGCGTCGTCGATGGCGGTGGCGAGCTGGGCGAAGGTGTGGGTGCGGGCGGCGGCAAGCAGGCGGCCGGGTCGGGGCCAGAAACGCTCGCCGCGCCCTTCGACGAGCTCGACGCGGAGCGACAGCCAGGTGCGTCCGCGGCTGCGGGCGGTGGTGGGGCGCCGCCGGCGGGGATCAGGGACCCAGGTGGTCATGACCGCAGTCTCGCAGGTTCGCGGCACGTGCCTGTTGAACACCATGTGAGCTGCATGAACGCATTTCCGCACCCCACGCGGTCACGTGGTCGACCTCGACGCCGCGCTCGGCGAGCAGCTCCTCGACATCGCGGCAGGACAGACCAAAGCGCAGGTACCAGCGCACCGAGAGGACGATCACGTCGGGCGGGAAGCAGAAGCCAGCGAAGCAGATCGTGCGATGGAGGGGCGGAGGCGGCGAGGGCTCATGGCGACAGTGTGTGCCTACTCGGGCCTCGCGCACAGCAAGTGCAACAGTGCCGGCCACAGCCGCGCCCAGAGCGAGATTGAGCAGATCGCTGGACAAGGGCGCCCAAATGTTCGCACACTGGTGGCGCGCCACACGGGTACGCACCGTCGAGGTCAGGGTAGGTCATGAGCGTCTTGGAGGTCACCTTCACTGCCGCCGTCAGCCACGAGGACGGCTGGTACGTTGCCCGCTGCCTTGAGGTCGAGGTGACCAGCCAGGGCCGCACCGCCGAAGAGGCGGTCGCCAACCTCCGCGAGGCGCTGGAGCTGTACTTCGAGGATGAGCCGATCCCCTCCCCCGAGCCGGTGGACATCCGCCCGATTGCGGTACGCCTCTCGGCGTGACCACCCTGCCGAGCGTCTCGGGCGAGCAGACGGTACGAGCACTCCGGCGGGCAGGGTTTGTGAGGATCAGCCAGAAGGGCAGCCACGCGAAGCTGCGCAACGCTGCGGGACGCACCGTCATCGTGCCGATGCACCGTGAGCTGGCCCGCCCGACCCTCGCCTCGATCTTGCGCCAGGCCGGGCTCAGCGTGGACGAGTTCATCGCGCTGCTCTAGTCGTCGCAGCCAGACGGTGTCGACGGTGAAGAGGTCGCACGCCACCATGCCGGCGGCTTGCTGGCGAAGGAACGCCCGCCACGAGGTGCCCGTCCGCCGTGGTGCGTGGTCGAGCCCGTGACGGCGGAGGGTGGCGCGGATCGCGGAGGCAGACAAGGAACCAGCCAGCAGCATCGCTGCGCAGCTGCGCCACGCCGACGGCGGCGCCCTCGCCCAGCGCGTCTACATCCACCAGCTCCCCCAGACCGCGCCCCGCCTGGCCGCGCTGATCGAGGGCGTGTACGGCCTCGCGGCCAGGGACACCCGCGCGGTGTCGGCTGCGCGTCGGGCGGAGGGAACCCGGAGGGAACCCCGACCAGGCAGCCCAGCGTGACCGGGCGGGCGGCAGCCGCGTTGCGGCTGGTCAGGGCGGTAGTGGCAGGGACAGGATTCGAACCTGTGAAGGCATCGCCGGCGATTTTACAGACCGCTCCCTTTGGCCGCTCGGGCACCCTGCCAGGGCGATTCGGCAGGTCACCGGACCTCGGCGACCGCACGAACCGCTGCGGATGATACCGACAACGACCGACGCCCCACAACCGATTCCGCCTGGCAGGAGGGCAAGGGGGGGGCCGCTCTGCGGAGCTTCCAGCAGCGGATCTGCGTCTTCCTGCGTATTCGGTGTTGTCTGCGCTGCTGCGAAGATCGGGTTTGCCATTTCGCCCCGGATCGTCACGGGCGGGTTGCCCACTCGCCGGGGTGCGCCACCAGGAGGCCTGTGCATGATCCCGAGCATCGTCATCCCGAGCATCGTCATCCCGAGCATCGTCATCGCGCTCGTGCTGGCAGCCGGCATCGGGATCAGGCTGGTGCTGGGCGCAGCCGCGGCATCGCCCGGCCGGTACGACGACGTGTACGAGCGCGCCCGGCGGCGCCCGCGGTAAGGGCCTCGCCGCCGAATAACCTGGCCAGGTCGAGTGCGCTCACCTCGGCATGCTGGCGCTGGAACGACCAGGTCGTTGGCTGGCGAGCCTAACCGGGGACGGCGGGCGGCAGCGGCCAGACCTTACGGCGGACCGGTCGGAGGCTGTGCGCGTTCCCGGGCAGCCTCCCATTCGTGGCGGAACAGGCCCATGTGGACACGGACCCGCTCACCGACCAGCACGGATGGCTCCTTCCTGCGACGGCCCGGGCGGAGCATCGGGCATCTGAGGCGGGGGGGGGAAGGGTTTTCCCGCCGGCGGATGGATTTACCGGTGTTCAACGGCCAGGAAACACGTCGGAAACATCGGTCGGGTACCCCTGGACCGGCATGGACGGCAAGTGAGGAGGCGTGTGTGGACAGCGGGGATACGGCGTTCGTTCTTGTTGCGGCGGGTCTGGTCATGTTCATGACCCCGGGGCTCGCCCTGTTCTACGGCGGCATGGTGCGGGCCAAGAACGTGCTCGGCACGGTGATGCAGAGCATGTTCGCACTCGGGCTGGTGAGCGTGCTGTGGGTGCTGATCGGGTACACGCTGGCGTTCGGCCCTGACAAGGGGGGCCTGATCGGCGGGCTCGACTATCTAGGCTTCGCCGGGGTGGGCCAGGAGCCCAACGCCGACCTGGCCCCGACCATCCCGCACCTGGCCTATGCCGCGTTCCAGCTCATGTTCGCGGTCATCACCCCGGCGCTGATCACCGGCGCGTTCGCGGAGCGGATGAGGTTCTCCGGGTACGTCGCGTTCACCAGCCTGTGGCTGCTGCTGATCTATGCGCCGCTGGCCCACTGGGTGTGGGCGCCGGGCGGCTGGATCCGCGAGCTCGGGGCGCTGGACTTCGCCGGCGGCACCGTGGTGCACACCAACTCGGGCGTCGCGGCGCTGGCGGCTGCGCTGGTGATCGGCAAGCGCAAGGGGTTCGGCACCCAGGCGCACGTGCCCCACAACCTGCCGCTCACCATCCTCGGCGCGGGCATCCTGTGGTTCGGGTGGTTCGGCTTCAACGCGGGCAGCGCGCTGGCCGCCAACGGGCTGGCCGCCTCCGCGTTCGTCACCACCAACACCGCGGCCGCCGCCGGTGCCATCGGGTGGGCGCTGTACGACGCGCTGACCAGGCGCAAGTCGACCACCCTCGGGGTCGCCTCGGGGGCGGTGGCCGGGCTGGTGGCGATCACGCCGGCCGCCGGGTTCGTCGGGCCGATGGCGTCGGTCGCGATCGGGCTGGCCGCCGGGCTGGTCTGCGCGTTCGCGGTGGGCCTGAAGTTCAGGCTCGGCTACGACGACGCGCTCGACGTGGTCGGGGTGCACATGGTCGGCGGGATGCTCGGCGCTCTGCTGATCGGGGTGTTCGGCAACGTCGCGTTCAACTCGGCCGGCGCTGACGGGCTGCTCGCCGGCGGCGGCCTGGCCCTTCTGGGCAAGCAGGCGGTGGCCGTGGCGGTCACCCTGGGCTTCTCGTTCGTGGGCAGCTTCGGGCTGCTGAAGCTGGTGCAGGCCACGATCGGCCTGCGGGTGACCGCGGAGGAGGAGGCGACCGGGCTGGACCTCGCGCAGCACGCCGAGGCTGGCTACGCGTTCTCGGAGGGCGCGGGTGCCCTGACCACGTCCGCCGGGCACGGCACGCCGCTGGCCGGTCCAGCACCGGGCTCGCCGGTGCGCGTCCCCCAAGGAGACTCGGCCCGATGAAGCTGATCGTCGCGATCGTGAAACCGTTCAAGCTGGACGAGGTGAAGGAGGCCCTCGGGGGGGTCGGCATCCAGGGGATGAGCGTCTCGGAGGTGCGCGGGTTCGGCCGTCAGCGTGGCCACACTGAGGTCTACCGGGGCGCGGAGTACCAGGTGGAGTTCCTGCCCAAGACCCGCATCGAGATCGTGGTGGACGACGACCAGGTCGACGACGTGGTCAAGGCCATCGTGGCCGGCGCCCGCACGGGCTCGATCGGCGACGGCAAGGTGTGGGTGGTGCCGGCCGAGCAGATCGTGCGGATCCGCACCGGTGAGATGGGGGTGGATGCTCTCTGACGTACGCGCCGCGAGCGCGCTGAAGCTCGCGGACGGAGGCGCGCCGGCTCGCCGGCGCGCCTCCACCGTGGACGGCTCGCTCCGTGCCCTGGCAGAGGCGACGCCCGCCGCCCTGGCCAGGACGGCTGTGGTCGCGGTCGGCGGCTACGGGCGGGGGGAGCTGTCGCCCCACTCCGACGTGGATCTGCTCGTGCTGGCCAGCTCGCGCGCTGGTCCCGGGCCGGAGGCGGTGCGCACCCTGCTCTACCCGCTGTGGGATGCGGGATTCCAGGTCGGGCATGCCGTGCTGACGCCCCGCGACGCGGTCGAGCGGGCCGGGAGCGACCTGGACGCTGCCACCTCCCTGCTGTCGGCCCGGCTGGTCGCCGGGGAGCCGACCGGGTTCGAGGAGCTGGTAGGGCGGCGGCGGCGCTGGCTGTGGCGGAACGGCCGGCGGCTGGCGCGGCGGATCCTGGACGGGACCGCGGCCAGGCACCGGCGGGCGGAGCGGGCCGGCTGGGCGCTCGCCCCCGACCTCAAGGATGACGTGGGGGGGCTGCGGGACCTCCACGCGCTCGGCTGGCTGGCCGCGGTCGCCGGCCGGCCGGTCTCCGACCCGGAGCTGGAGGCGGCCGGGGAGCTGCTCCTGGCGGTGCGCGAGGCGCTCCACGCCCAGTCCAGGCGGAAGCTCGACCGGCTCCGGATCGACCTGCAGCCGGCTGTCGCCCAGCACCTCGGGCTGGCCGGGGAGGACGCCGCGGACGCGCTCATGGCCGAGGTGCACACCGCGGCCAGGACCGTGGAGCACGAGACGGCGGCCCGGGCGGGGGAGCTGGCCGAGCTGCTGATCGGCGGCCCCCGCCGGTCGGGCGCGGTTCGCGTGCTCGGCCACGGCGTCCGGGTCGAGGACGGCATGCTCACCAGCGACCCGCGAGCAGACGGCGACGAGCCGGCCCGAGCGCTGCGCCTGCTGGCGGCCAAGGCGGCGGTGGACCGGCCGGTCGCCCCGGCCACCATGGCGTGGCTGCGCCGGGCGTTCGAGCGGCCCGCGCCGGAACGCTGGTCCCACGCCGCCCGCGACGCGTTCCTGGCCCTGCTGGCCGGGCCGGACGCCGCCTCAGCCTGCGAGCTGCTGGACCACGCCGGTGGCTGGGCCGCGCTCCTGCCCGAGTGGGCCGGGGTGCGAGGCCGGGCCCAGCACGACCCCTACCACCGCTATACGGTGGACGGCCACTCGTTCGCGACCCTGGGCACGCTCACCCGGCTGCGGGCGGACGACCCGAGCATCCGGCTGGTCACCGAGGAGGCCGGTGACCTGGGCACGCTGTACCTGGCAACGCTGCTCCACGACGTCGGCAAGGGCTCTGGCGAGGACCACAGCGTGGCCGGGGAGCGGCTGGCCTGCCGGGCGGCCACCAGGATCGGGCTCCGGCCCGACCAGGTCGAGGAGGTCGCCGCCCTGGTCAGATGGCACCTGCTGCTGGTGGAGACGGCCACCAGGCGCGACCTGGACGACCCGGCGGTGGTCGGCGCGGTCGCCCAGCGGCTCGGCAGCGGGCGCCGGCTGCGGCTGCTGTACGCCCTGACCGTGGCCGACGGGCTCGCCACCGGGCCGAACGCCTGGGGTGACTGGAAGGCGTCGCTGGTCCGCGGCCTCTACGACCGGGTCGACCAGGCGCTGACGGGCGGGCACGCCGAGCCGGGGGACGCTGCCGGGCCGGCGAGGCTGGCGGCGCTGGCCCGCGCGGTCGGGGTGCGCGAGCCAGAGCTGGCCGAGCGGGCGGAATGGCTGCTGGCCACGTTCCCGCCTTCGTACCTGGCCTCCACCCCGATCGAGGAGATGGTGGACGAGCTGCGGCTGCTGCTGGCGCCGCCGGCCGCGGGCGAGGTCCGCCACCGCATCGACCGCGACGCCGGCGGCGGCCTGGCCGCGGTCACCGTGTGCGCCCTGGACCGGCCGGGCACGCTGGCCCGGACGGCCGGCGTGCTCGCCCTGCACCGCATGTCGGTCCGGCAGGCGTGGGCCTGGTCCACCACGGACGGGCTCGCGCTCGAGCGCTTCCTGGTGCAGCCGCCCGACGCGCCCCGGTGGGAGCGGTTGACCGCCGACCTGGAGGCGGCCTACGCGGGGCGGCTGGCCGTGGAGGCGCGGCTCGAGCGCAAGGCACGCGAGTACCACGCTGCCATCCCGGCGCCACCCGAGGTGCGGGTGCTGCCAGACGCGTCGGAGCACTCCACGGTCGTGGAGGTGCGCGCCGGCGACGCGCTGGGGCTGCTCTACACGGTCACCGCCGCCCTCGGCGACCTCGGCCTCGACATCCGGGTGGCCAAGATCGACACCCAGGGGGAGCGGGTGGTGGACGTCTTCTACGTGCGCACGCCCCGGGACACCAAGCTCGGCGAGGCGCACGCCGCCGAGGTGCTGCTCGCCGTCACCCACCGGACCGCCCGCTTCTTCGGCACCGGGTGAGTCGACGGAATGTCTTCGTGACGTGGCGGCCATTGGCTCCCCAAGGTTCCTCGGGGCCGCCACGGCGGATGTCGCCGCAGCATGGGGCCGTGGGAGCCCGGCGCCGACCGGGCAAACCTTTGTCGGGGTCGCCGCTAGGCTGTCGATTCCAGCGCGGCTCGTTCGTTGAGGAGGTGTCAGAGTCACACCGAGGCCAAGGAGGCCACGATGGCGCAGCAGTACGCGATCCTGATCTACGGCGACGAGTCCGGCTGGGAGGACGCAGGGCCCGAGCAGTTCGACCAGATGATGAAGGCCCACGGGGCCTTCGCCCAGGGCGTGGCCGCCCAGGGCGGCAAGATCGTCGGGGGCGAGGCCCTGGGGCTCACGTCGACGGCCACCTCGGTCCGCGGCGACGTCGTGACCGATGGCCCGTTCGTGGAGACCAAGGAGGCCTTGGGCGGCTTCTACATCATCGAGGCCGCCGACCTCGACCAGGCCCTCGCCTTCGCCAGGCAGTGCCCCGCCCCGGCTGGCGGCGTCGAGGTCCGGCCGATCATGGACACCTCAGGGGGTGCGCCGGGGGCGTGACAGAGGTCCAGGAGGCGCTGGCCGAGGCGCACCGTCGCGAGTGGGCGTTCGTGCTCGCCGCGACGGTGCGCGTGGCCGGCGACCTCGACCTCGCCGAGGAGTGCGCCCAGGACGCCTTCGTCGCCGCGCTCGCGACCTGGGCCGAGCGCGGCGTCCCCAGGAACCCTGGCGCCTGGCTCACCACCGTCGCGCGGCACCGGGCCGTGGACGTGCTGCGCCGCGACCAGACGCTGCGCAGCAAGTTGCCGCTGCTCGTCGACGCGAACCCGTCGACGCCGGGCCCGGCGGAGCAGGAGGAGGCGGGCGTGATCCCTGACGACCGGCTGCGGCTGGTGTTCACCTGCTGCCACCCGGCGCTGGCGCGCGAGGCCCAGGTCGCGCTGACGTTGCGCCTGGTGTGCGGGCTGACCACTGCCGAGATCGCGCGGGGGTTCCTGGTGAGCGAGCCGACCATGGCGGCCCGCATCACCCGGGCCAAGAAGAAGATTGCTGCGGCCCGCATCCCCTACCGCGTCCCCCCCGCCCACGACCTGCCCGACCGGCTGGACGCGGTGCTCACCGTCGTCCACCTGCTCTACACGACCGGGCACACCGCTCCCCAGGGTGACACGCTGGTGCGGGCCGAGCTGGTCGAACGCGCCCTGGACCTGGCCCGGATGCTGCACGCCCTCATGCCCGACGACCGGGAGGTCCGCGGGCTGCTGGCGCTGCTGCTGCTCACCGACGCCCGCCGGGCGACGCGCACCACCGCCGACGGCCGGCTGCTCCTGCTTGAGGAGCAGGACCGCACCCAGTGGGACCAGCAGGCCATCACCGAGGGGCGCGAGCTGGTCCTGCACGCGTTGCCCAGGGGCCGGCCGGGCCGGTTCACCCTGCAGGCGGCCATCGCCGCCGTGCACGCCGACGCGCCCACCTACGCCGACACCGACTGGCGTGAGGTGCTCAGCCTGTACGACATGCTGCTCGCGGTGTGGCCCTCCCCGGTGGTGGTGCTCAACCGCGCGGTCGCCGTCGCCATGGTCGACGGGCCAGCGGCTGGCCTGGCCGCCCTGGACGCTGTCGCCGACGACCCCCGCCTGGCCACCTATCCCTACCTGGCGTCCACCCGAGGCGACCTGCTCCGGCGACTCGGCCAGACCCGCGACGCCGCGCAGGCCTACCGGACCGCCCTCTCCTTGGCCACCAACACAGCCGAGCGGAACTTCCTCGCCCAGCGGCTCACCGAAGTCACTGACGCCTGATCACCGGGCCTCGGCCAGGCGCTCGCGTGAGCAGGCGGTGACGACGCAGTCTCAGGGCCTGCCGAGCCCCTACGATTGCCGCCCGATGCCCGAGCCCGAGCACGAACCGCCCCCGAGCCGGCTGGACCGGCGGCTCGGGCTGGCCGACGCGGTCGTCATCGGCCTCGGGTCGATGATCGGCGCCGGGGTGTTCGCTGCCATCGGCCCGGCCGCCCGGGCCGCCGGCAGCGGCCTGCTCCCCGGGCTGGCCGTGGCCGGGCTGATCGCCTGGTGCAACGCGACCTCCTCGGCCGAGCTGGCCGCCGTCCACCCGGAGTCGGGCGGCACCTACGTGTACGGGCGCGAGCGGCTCGGGCCGTTCTGGGGCTACCTGGCCGGCTGGAGCTTCGTGGCCGGCAAGCTGGCGAGCTGCGCGGCCATGGCCCTGACGGTCGGGGCGTACGCCGCGCCCGAGCTGGCGCGGCCGGTGGCGCTTGCCGCCGTGGCCGCGGTGGCCGCGGCCAACTACCGGGGCGTGGCCAAGACGGCGGCGGCGACCCGGGTGCTGGTCGCGCTGGTGCTCGCCGCGCTGGCCGCGAGCGTGGTGGCGATGCTGGCCGGGTCCCGGCCGGGACCGACAGCGGCCAACCTGCTCCCGCTGGCCGGCGACGGGGGCCTGCACGGCCTGCTGCAAGCGGCCGGCCTGCTGTTCTTCGCGTTCGCCGGCTACGCGCGCATCGCCACCCTCGGGGAGGAGGTGGCCGACCCGGCCCGGACCATCCCGCTGGCGATCCCGCTGGCGCTCGGCATCACCCTGCTGGTCTACGCGACGGTGAGCACCGCCGCGCTGCTGGCCGTGGGCCCGGCCGCGCTGGCCGCCGCCCCGGCCCCGCTGGCAGCGGCGGTCGAGGAACAGGGCGAGCTGGCCGGGCTCGCGCCCGTGGTGCGGGCCGGCGCCGCCGTTGCCTCCCTCGGGGTGCTGCTGTCCCTGCTCGCCGGGGTGAGCAGGACCGTGTTCGCGATGGCGGCAGCCGGCGACCTGCCCGGCCGGCTCGCCGCGGTCCACCCCCGCTTCAAGGTGCCGCACCGGGCAGAGCTGGCCGCGGGCGCGCTGGTCGGCGCCACCGTGGCAGTGGCCGACGTGCGCGGCGCGATCGGCTTCAGCTCCATGCTGGTGCTGGTCTACTACGCGGTCGCCAACGCCGCGGCCCTGACCCTGACCGCCGCGGAGCGGCGCTGGTCCCGCTGGCTGGCTGTCACCGGCCTGGCCGGGTGCCTGGTGGTGGCGGCCAGCCTGCCCGCCAGCTCGCTGGCCGCCGGCGCCATCGTGCTGGCCGGCGGCGCGGCCATCTGGCTCGTGCGGGCCGGCCTGGCCCGAGGCCGGTGACCGGCTCGGTGGCTAGGGTGGTCTGGTGAGTGTCACCGGCGGGATCTCCACCGGCAGTCCTCATTCCATGTGGGGGGAGCTCGCTCCCCCCACGGCCCCCCAACAGCGCCTGTGCCATGGTCGAGGCGATCACGCGCCTCAGCAGGATGGGCTATGGCCGGGCGTCACTGCCGCCGGTACGGGTCATAGGCCATGGCCTCGAGGCGGGCGACCCGCTCGGCCGTGGGAGGGTGGGTCGAGAACAGCTTGGCCAGGCCGGCGCCGCCCTTGAACGGGTTGGAGATGAACAGGTGCGCGGTGGACGGGCTGGTGGTGGCGGGCAGGGTACCGCGCGAGTACGCCTCGATCTTGCGCAGCGCGCTGGCCAGGGCGAGCGGGTCGGCGGTGAGCCTCGCGCCCGACGAGTCGGCGCCGAACTCCCGGCTTCGCGTGATGGCCAGCTGGATCACCAGCGCGGCGATCGGGCCGAGGATGAGCAGGGCGATCTCGGCGAGTGGGTTGCGGTCGCGGTCGCCGCCCCCTAGCGGGATGAACCAGGCCAGCCGGGCCAGGAATGTGATGATCGCGCCCATCGTCGCCGCCACCGACGAGATCAGGATGTCGCGGTTCATCACGTGGGACAGCTCGTGGGCGAGCACGCCCTCCAGCTCGCGCCGGTCGAGGATCGGCAGGATCCCCTGGGTGACCGCCACCGCGGCGTGCTGGGGGTTGCGACCGGTCGCGAAGGCGTTGGGCTGCTGGCTGGGCGACACGTACAGCTTGGGCATGGGGATGCCCGCCTTGACGGCGAGCCCCTGCACGATCTGGTACAGCTCGGGGAACTCGGCCTCGGTCACCGGGACGGCCCTCGCGGCCCGGATGGCGATCTTGTCCGAGAGGAAGTAGGCCACCCCGTTCATGAGGATGGCGAAGCCGAGGGCGAGGTACAGGAACCGCCCGCCGGCGATCGTCGAGCCGATGAACAGGACCACGGCGCTCATGGAGGCGAGCAGGAGCGTGGTCTTCAGGTAGTTGCGTCCACGCATGGGGTTTCGTTCACTCCTCGAGATGGGCGCTGGGCGCCCGCCTGCTGACATGACCCCGACCACGGCCGGGGAAGCCGGTCCGGTCGAGGTCTGGCCGCCGGATCCGAACGGCTCCGGCCTGGCCCCGGCCGCGCAGGCTGCGGCGTGCTGACGGGGCTTCGTTCAGCTACTCCCCTCGCCCGGACGCCTCTCAGCATACTCGCAGCAGGTCAAGAGGGGATAAGCGGCGGGTCGCGCCCGACCCGGGCCCTGGTCACCCACGACGGCTCCCGGTCGGCCCATTTCGAGCACACCGTCGCCATCACCGCCTCCGGCCCCGAGGTCCTCACTCTCCCGTAACCCCGCCACTCGACGCTTCCGCCTTGCCTGTCGTCGCGCCCCGCATCGGCTCGTAGGCCTGTGTTCCGCTCAGGTGGCGAGCTTCAGCGGCGCGTGCCTGGCGATGACGTCGAAGTCCCGATCCCGGTGCAGGATCGCCGCATCAGCCCGCAGCGCGACGGCGGCGATGAGGCAGTCCGTGAGCTTGCGCACGGTCTCGCCGCCCTGCCGGCAGCGTCGGTAGAGGTCAGCGGCGGCCTCGAAGTCGGCCAGACCCTCTACCGCGACGAGCTCGAAGCGGTTGAGCAGCCGGCGGAGCTGCACCGCGCGGTCGTCGCTGCCGGCGCCCGCAAGCACTTCCATGACCACCACGTCGGTGACACCGAGCTCCGCCGCGTCGCTCACGAGCTGCCGCATCCGCAGGTGGACCGGGCTCCCGGTCGCTCGCAGGTACTCAACCCAGGCCGAGGTGTCGGCGAGGATCACAGGTCGGGGGTGTCGTCGGCGGCGCGCAGCTCGTCGAGGTCGCCCTCCCAGCCCGTGCCCTCCATGGCGAGCGCCTCGCCACGGCTCATCGGCTCACCCACGAGCCGGCGGAGCGCGAGATCGACCGCAGCCCGCTTGCTCGGGAGGCGGTAGCGGTGCATTGCACGCTCCACCAGCTCGTCGTCGATCTCGATGTTCGTCCGGCTCATGAAACCACTCTACACCATAATGTGTAGACGTGTGTCACCTGCTGGCGACCAAGGTGGAGAGGGGGGCGTACTGGACCAGCAGGCCGGGGAGGATGCCGAGGACGATCACGCCGGCGAGGGAGAGGGCGATCGACAGGCCGAGGAAGGGGGAGGGGGACTGGATGCCGGCGGCGACCGCCTCCTCGGGGGGTGGCGACAGCCACATGCGGCCGACCACGGCCAGGTAGTAGAAGAACGCGACCACGGTCATGACCGCCATGAACACAGCGAGCACGGTGAGGCTGGTCTGGCCGGCGCCGAGCGCGGCCTGGAACACCACGAACTTGGCGTACCAGCCGGCAAAGGGCGGCCAGCCGGCCAGCGAGAGCAGGAACAGCGTCATGGCCACGGCCAGCCCGGGCGAGCGGCGGCCGAGCCCGTCGTAGTCGGTCAGCAGGTTCGCCGGCTGGCGCTGGCTGATCAGGGTGACCACCGCGAACGCGCCCAGGTTGGTGACCCCGTAGTAGAGCAGGTAGATGAGCACGGCCTGGAACGCCTTGGAGCGCGCGTCCGGGGCGCCCGAGTTGCCCACCGCGAACGGCACCAGCATGTAACCGGCCTGGCCCACCGACGAGTAGGCGAGCAGGCGGACGATGTGGGTCTGCGCCAGGGCGACGACGTTGCCGATGAGCATCGTGAGCGCGGCCAGCACGGCGAACGCCGGCGCCCAGTACCGGGCGTAGGACGGGAAGGCCACGAAGGTGACCTGGAGCAGGCCGGCGAACCCGGCCGCCTTGGAGGCCACCGAGAGGTAGGCGGCCACCGGCACCGGCGAGCCCTCGTAGGTGTCTGGCGCCCAGAAGTGGAACGGGGCCGCCGACACCTTGAAGGCGAAGCCGGTCACGACCAGGAACACGCTCATGACCGCGGCCGGCTCGTTGCCGATCGCCTGCAACCTGGCCGCGATCTGGCCGAGCTGCAGGGAGCCGGTGAAGCCGTAGACCAGGCTCATGCCGAACAGCATCACGGCGGTGGAGAGCACGCCGATGAGCAGGAACTTGAGCGCCCCCTCGTTGGAGCGGGCGTCGCTCTTGCGGAACCCGGCCGCGATGAAGCCGGTGGCCGAGACGATCTCGAGCGACAGGAACAGCATGAGCAGGTCGCGCGAGGACGGCATGAGCAGCATGCCGACGAAGCTGGACAGGATGATGAAGTAGAGCTCGCCCTGGTAGGAGGTGCTGGCGTCGACGTACCTGGTGCTCATCAGCAGGACGAGCAGGAGCGAGCCGAGGAACAGCGCCTTGAACAGCAGGGCGTAGTTGTCGACCACGAACGACCCGCCGAAGGTGGCCCGGGTCCCGCCTGGGGCCAGGCTGGCCAGGGCGCCCGCGGCGACCAGGGTGCCGGCGATGGCCAGGTAGTTGGCGATCACCTTGGCGCGCTCGACGAACAGGTCCACCACCAGCACCAGCAGCGCCGTGCCGGCCAGCACCAGCTCGGGCAGGATGGCGTGGAAGTCGATGCGCACCTCGGCTCCTCCTTGTCGATCGGGGGGGCTACCGCTCCGCTGCTTGAGCCCCCCGAACCCCTATCTGCGTCGATCGGGGGGGCTACCGCTCCGCTGCTTGAGCCCCCCGAACCCCTATCTGAAGAGAGTGGCGAACCAGCCGGTGACGGCCGGGTTGGTGACGCCGAGCACCAGCCCCGGGACGAACCCGAGGGCGACGATCAGCAGGACCAGCGGCACCCAGGCGGTGTACTCGACGACGGCGAGGTCGCCGAGCTGCTTGCCGCTCCAGCGGTCGGGCACCCGGCCCAGGTTCACCCGCTGCAGGAGCCACAGGAAGTAGCCGGCGGTGAGCAGGGTCCCGATCGTGCCGACCACCGCCAGGGTGCGGAACAATGGCACCGACAGCCCGGGGGCCGGGTTCCAGGCGGCCAGCAGGGCGAGCACTTCGCCCCAGAAGCCGGCCAGGCCGGGCAGGCCGAGCGAGGCGATGCACGACAGCGTGAAGATCCCGGCCCACCGGGGCAGGGTGCTCGCGACCCCGCCACCGATCTCCACGATGTCGCGGGTGTGGTAGCGCTCGTGCAGGGCGCCGGCGCAGAAGAACAGCATGCCGGTGATGACCCCGTGGGCCACCATCCCGAACACGGCCGCGTTGATCCCGGTCGGGGTGAGGGTGGCGATCCCGAGCATCACGAAGCCCATGTGGCCGACGGAGGAGAACGCGATCAGCCGCTTGATGTCGCGCTGGGCCAGGCAGCAGAGCGACCCGTAGATGATCGCGACCGTCCCCAGGATGGCGATGGCGGGCGCCCAGGTCCGGGCCGCGTCGGGCAGGATCGGCAGGGCGATGCGCACGAACCCGTAGGTGCCCATCTTGAGCAGCACGGCGGCCAGCAGGACCGAGCCGACGGTGGGCGCCTCGGTGTGGGCGTCGGGCAGCCAGGTGTGGAACGGCCACAGCGGCACCTTGACCGCGAAGCCGAGTCCGACCGCTGCGAACACCAGGGTCCCGAAGGTGCCGGCGAAGCGGGCCGGCCCGAGCGCCTGGAGGGCGAGCATGTCGAAGGTGCGGCCGGCGACCTGGGGGGCACTCTGGTACCACAGGGCCAGGAAGCCGAGCAGCATGACCACAGAGCCGATCACGGTGTAGAGGAAGAACTTGATCGAGGCGTAACTGCGCCGGGGCCCGCCCCACACCGCGATGATGAAGAACATCGGGACGAGCACGAGCTCCCAGAACACGAAGAACAGGATCAGGTCGAGGGCGGCGAAGGTGCCGTTCATGCCGGTCTCGAGGATCAGCAGCAGGGCCAGGAACGACCTGGCGTTGCCCGGCTCGGGCAGGATGCGCGAGGAGTAGACCGCGCACAAGAAGCAGAGCAGCAGCGACATCACCAGCAGGGGCAGCGAGATCCCGTCGATGCCGAGGTGGTAGCGGGTGCCGATGGCCTCGATCCAGGAGCGGTCGGCCTCGAACTGCATCCGCCGGCCCGCGCCGTAGTCGAAGCGGGCCAGGACCACGACCCCGGCGAGCAGGGCGAGGAAGGTGGCGACCATGCCCGTCACCCGGATCAGGCGGTCCATGGCCGCCGGCAGCACGGCCAGGACGAGCGCGCCGGCGAGGGGCAGGAAGACCGCGAGGGTCAAGGCCCAGCTGTCGAACCACTTCACGCCGACCGTGTCCTCCTCTGCTCGCGTGCCGCCTCGCGCCGCGGCTGGCTATCTCCCGACGACCTGGGTGACGACGACGGCCAGGCCGACCACGCCCAGGAACAGCGCGGCCGCGTACCACTGGGCCTGGCCGGACTGCACGTAGCGCAACCCGCGGGCCAGCCGGCGGGTGCCGAGGCCGGTCCCGTTGACCACCCCGTCGATGACGCGCTGGTCGAACCAGTAGGTGGCCGGGGCCAGCGCGCCGGTGACGGCCCGGACGAAGCCTTGCTCGTACAGGTCGTCCAGGAAGAACTTCCGTTCCAGGGTCTTGTAGACGAGCGGGGCCCGGGCCAGGTACTCCTGCTCGGGCAGGCCGCGCCGGTACAGGGCCGCGCCGAGCGCGATGCCGAGCAGGGCGACCGCGGTGGTGGCGGCGGCCAGGCCCCAGTTGACGTGGGCCGCGCCCTCGGCCGGCAGCAGCGGGACCTCGATCCAGGCGGCGAAGTTGTTCGACCCGATCCAGGGCGACCCGGCGAACCCCACCAGGGCGGCGCCGGCGGCCAGGAACACCAGCGGCCCGACCATGACCGCATCGGACTCGTGCGGGCTGCCGTGGCCCCGGTAGGCGGCCCCGAACGTGAGCCAGAGCATGCGGGCGACGTAGAAGGCGGTCAGGAACGCGGTGGCCACGCCGACCACGAACACGATCTGGGCCACGCCCGGGCTGCCCGCGAGCTCCTCGGCCGGGGTGCCGAAGCCCGCGTTGTACGCGTCGGTGAGGATCTCGTCCTTGGACCAGAACCCGGCCAGCGGGAAGATCCCGGCCAGGGCGAGCGCCCCGATCGTGAAGGTCCCGAACGTCCAGGGCATGACCCGCCGCAGGCCGCCCATCTCGCTCATGTTGTTGGAGTGGACCGCGTGGATGACCGAGCCGGCCGCGAGGAACAGCAGCGCCTTGAAGAAGGCATGGGTGAACAGGTGGAACACCCCTGCCGAGTACCCGCCGACCCCGAGCCCGGCCATCATGTAGGCGAGCTGGGACACGGTCGAGTAGGCCAGCACCCGTTTGATGTCGTCCTGGACCAGGGCGAGCAGGGCCGCGATCAGCATGGTGACCGAGGCGAGGATCGCGATCTCGTTCAGGGCGGTGGCCGAGGCGGCGAACACCGGGTACATCCGGGCGACCAGGAAGACGCCGGCGGCGACCATGGTGGCCGCGTGGATCAGGGCCGAGACCGGGGTGGGACCGGCCATGGCGTCGGGCAGCCAGGTGTGCAGCGGGAACTGGCCCGACTTGCCGATCGCGCCGCAGAACAGCAGCACCGCGCCGAGGGTGACGGTGGTCGAGGAGATCCGGCCGGCCTCCACGCCCTCGATGATGGCGCCGATCTCGAAGCTCCTTGCCGACCAGAAGAACACGAAGATGCCGAGCATGAAGCCGATGTCGCCGACCCGGGTGGTCAGGAACGCCTTCACCGCGGCACGGGCGTTGTCGTCGTCCTCCCACCAGTGGCCGATCAGGAAGTACGAGCAGACGCCGATGACCTCCCAGCCGAGCAGCAGGAAGAGCAGGTTGTCTGCCAGGACGACGATGAGCATGCCGCCGGTGAACAGCGACAGGAACGAGAAGAAGATGGTGTAGCGCTCGTCCCCGCGCATGTAGGAGACCGAGTAGACCTGGACGAACAGCGACACCGTGGTGACGACCACGAGCAGGACCGCGGCCAGGCCGTCGACCGTGATCCCGATGGGGATGCTGAGGTCGGCAGCGAACGGCGCCCACTCCCCGCTCAGGTGGTAGGGCTCGCCGCCGCCGATGACCCGGGCGAGGATGCCGAGGCTCAGGATCCAGCCGATCCCCACGGCGAGGATCCCGGCCTCCGCCCCCTTGCCGGGCATGCGCCTGCCCGCGAGCAGGATGACCGCCCAGGCCACCAGGGTCAGGGCGGGGACGAGCCAGGCCAGCTTCTCCATCGCGCTCCTCAGAGCTCAGCCGCAAGGGTCACCAGCGCAGCAGGTCGACCTCGTCGATGTTCACGGTCTCCCGGTTGCGGAAGATCAGCAGGACGATCGCGAGCCCGATGCCGACCTCGGCGGCGGCCACCGCCACCACGAACAGCGCGAAGACCTGCCCGGAGAGGAGCGGGTCCTTGAGGTAGGCGTTGAACGCGACCAGGTTGACATTCACCGCGTTCAGCATCAGCTCGATGCTCATCAGCACCATCACCGCGTTGCGCCTGGCCAGCACGCCGTACACCCCGGCGCTGAACAGGAAGGCGGCGAACACGAGCGGGTAGAGCAGCGGCATCTCAGACGGTCTCCTGGTGGTCAGTCCCGGCGGGCGAGGACGATGGCCCCGATGAGCGCGGCCAGCAGCAGGATGCTGACGGCCTCGAACGGCAGGACGTAGTTGCGGAAGATGGAGGTGCCAAGGGCGGCGGTCGCGGTGACCTCCTGGCCGGCGATGCGCTCGCCGCGCCAGGCGTCGGCCATGAACCAGGTGAGCATCGTGAACACGCCGAGGCCGATCACGAACGCGCCGACCCGGGCCCGCAGCGTGTTGTCGAGGACCCGGCGGCCGACGGGCGCCCTGGTCAGCATGATGCCGAACAGGATCAGCACCACGATCGCGCCGACGTAGATGATGACCTGCACGAACGCGATGAACGGGGCGGCGAGCAGCAGGTAGGTCCCGGCCACGCTGGACAGCGCGACGACCAGGTACAGGGCGGCGTGGACGATGTTCCGGCTGGTCACCACGAGCAGCCCGGCCAGCCCGCCCACCACGGCGAGGACCAGGAAGGCGGCCTCCTGCCCGGTCACGAGTCTCCCCTTGCCGCGGCGCGCAGCTTGCGGGCGTAGGCCGCCTTGGCCCTGGCCCGGGCGGTCCGCTCGGGCTCACCCCCCGCGACCAGCCGGTCGAAGGTCTCCTGGTCGATGCCTGGCTCGACGTGGACGTCCTCGGCCTTGGCGGCGGGCGACGCGGCACCGGCGGCGGTCCCGGCACCGGTAGCCTCGGCAGCGGCGGGCGCTTGGGCCGCGGGCGCCGCAGCAGCCTGGGCCGGAGCACTGGCAGCGGCGGCTGCTGGGGCGGGGGCTGCCGGGGCAGGGGCCGCCGGTGCAGGGGCCGCCGGGGCAGGGGCCGCCGGTGCAGGGGCCGCCGGTGCAGGGGCCGCCGGTGC
>WNGB01002862.1_pt1 | contig 27598 bp, 24 predicted proteins | sample 5400681 | NCBI WGS metagenome assembly WNGB01 (sample SAMN13153367, study PRJNA577476) | soil metagenome | isolation source: 115 cm soil or saprolite under grassland replicate 2 | place: USA:California | collected 2016-06-15
GGACCCGCCGTCTGGCCGAGATCGCCCGCGCCTCCGGGTGCGAGGCCGAGCTCGCCGGCGGGCTCGACGGCTGGGTGCGCGGCCTCATGGCCCAGGTGGACCGCGCTCCCAAGATCTTCCGCCCCCTGCGCCCCGGCACCGAGGAGAGCCTGGAGAAGGAGGGGCTCGCTCTGCGCACCCTGGACGGCGTCGTCTGGGTGCGCGCGCTCGAGGGGCCGCTCTGGTTCCTGGGGCGGCCCGAGCTGTCCCTCCCGCCGGGCGACTCTCTGCCCATCGCGGACGAGACCTGGGTGGTGAGCGGCGGCGCGGCGCGGGTCACCGCCGAGGACACCCCGGCCCTGCTGCAGGCTCCGGAGGAGGGCGGCAAGGCGAGGATCTGGGACGGGCTGGAGGGCTTCCATGGATTCCTCCTCTCCTGGGCCCGGGAGCGGATGGAAAGGACGGCGGCAGAGGAGCGGGGGAGGCTCGTCCGCAAGGCCGACCTGGATCGCGCCTCCCTCCAGAAAGCCTCGACCCGTCTCGCCTCGGTGCTCGCCGCCGTTCCGGTCCATGAGGCGGCCTTCGCCGCAGGCGGCTCCCCGCTGCTCGCCTCCTGCCGCCTGGTGGGAGCGGCGCTGGGGGTGGAGATCCAGAGCCCTCCCGAGTCGTCCGCCGGCTCCCGCCAGGGCGATCTCCTCCAGCGCATCTGCGCGGCCTCCCGCATCCGCCAGCGGCGGGTGATCCTGCGCGACGACTGGTGGCGGCGCGACAACGGTCCCCTGGTCGCCTTCCGCGTCCTCGACGAGGTCGAGAAGACCCGGCAGGCCGTGGCCCTGCTGCCCACCTCGCCCCACAGCTACGAGATGGTCGATCCCGTCGAGGGGACGCGGGTCGCGGTCGACGCCCGCGTGGCGGAGAGCCTCTCCGGCGAGGCGTTCATGTTCTATCCGCCGCTGCCGAGCCGGCCGCTGACCATGGGAGACCTCTTCCGCGCCGCCTTGCGGGACCGCCGACACGACCTCACGACCATCGTCCTCATGGGAGTCGCCGGGGGTGTGCTCGGCCTGGTGGTGCCCATCGTCACCGGCCGCATCTTCGGGGGAGCCATCCCGGCGGCCGACCGCTCGTACCTCATCGAGCTCACCCTGGCTCTCATTCTGGCGGCCGTGGCCGCGGCGACCTTCCAGGTGACGAGGAGCATCGCGGTCCTGCGCCTCGGCGGCAAGATGGACGGCTCGGTCCAGGCCGCCGTGTGGGACCGGCTGCTCGCTCTGCCGGCGGCCTTCTTCCGCCGCTTCACCGTCGGCGACCTGGCGAACCGCTCGCTCGGCCTCGACACCATCCGCGACCTGCTCACCGGCAACATCCTGACCTCGATCCTGGCCTCGATCTTCTCGGTCTTCAGCTTCGCGCTCCTCTTCTGGTACAGCCGGCGCCTGGCGCTCCTGGCGACCGCCCTGGTGCTGGTGCTGATGGCGGTGACCTCCGGGCTGGTCTGGCTGCAGCTCCGCCATCAGCGCCAGCTCGTGTACCTGGAGGGCAAGATCGCCAGCCTCCTCCTCGGCTTCCTCGGCGGTGTCGCCAAGCTGCGGGTGGGGGGCGCCGAGCAGCGCGCCTTCTCCCTCTGGGCCGAACGCTTCGCCGAGCAGCGGGAGCGGGCCATCCAGGCGCAGAAGGCGTCGATCCTGCTCGCCTCCTTCAATGCCATGTATGGTGTGCTCACCTCTCTGGCCATCTTCGCGATGGTGGGATTCTCCACCACGGAAACGCTCTCCGTCGGCGATTTCCTGGCCTTCTACGCCGCCTTCGGCCAGTTCCTGGCCGCCGCCCTGGCGATGACCGGCGCCTTCTCCAGCGTGCTCACCATCGTGCCGGTCTGGGAACGCCTGCAGCCGATCCTCCGCGAGATCCCCGAGGTCGACCCGTCGAAACCGGACGCCGGCGAGCTCGCCGGGGACATCGAGTTCAGCCACGTCTCGTTCCGCTACCAGGAGGACGGGCCGCTGATCCTGGACGACGTCTCGTTCAAGGCGCGGCCCGGGGAGTTCATCGCCCTGGTGGGGCCGTCGGGGGCGGGCAAATCGACCTGCCTGCGCCTGCTCCTCGGCTTCGACAAGCCCGTGTCGGGCTCGATCTACTTCGACGGCCAGGACGTCTCCTCCCTCTCCCTCCAATCGGTGCGCCGGCAGCTCGGCGTGGTGCTCCAGAGCGGGCGGCCGATGACGGGAGACATCTTCCGCAATATTGTGGGAAGCTCTAATCTGGGGATCGAGGATGCCTGGGAGGCGGCGCGCATGGCCGGCATGGAGGAGGACATCAAGGCCATGCCGATGGGCATGCACACGGTGATCAGCGAAGGGGCGGAGACCTTCTCCGGCGGCCAGAAGCAGCGGCTGCTGATCGCCCGGGCCATCGTGAACCGGCCGCGGATCATCCTCTTCGACGAGGCCACGAGCGCCCTGGACAACCGTACCCAGGAGATCGTCAGCCGGAGTCTGGAGGGTCTCAAGGCGACGCGCGTGGTCATCGCCCACCGCCTGAGCACGATCATCAACGCCGACCGCATCTACGTGCTGCAAGGGGGGCGGGTGATGGAGGCAGGGACCTATCAGGAGCTGTTCCGGCAGGGTGGCCTCTTCGCGCAGCTCGTGGCACGGCAGGTGGCGTGAGGGATTCACCGGAGGTCATGACACCATGAGAAAAGTTCTCTTCCTCTTCGGCCAGCTCAACGACGACGACGTCGAATGGATGATCAACACCGGCCGCCGCCAGCCTGTGGCCCGCGGAGAGGTGCTGATCCGCCAGGGGGTGCCGGTGGATACCCTGTTCATCCTGCTGGAAGGGCGGCTGTCGGTCCTCCTTGGCCGCCAGGAGCGGGAGATCGCCCGCCTGAACGCCGGCGAGATCGTCGGCGAGATGTCGTTCGTCGACGCCCGGCCCCCCTCGGCCACGGTGCGCGGGTTGGAGGACGCCATCGTGTTTGCGATCTCGAAGGCCGTGCTGCAGAGCAAGCTCGACCGGGACACCGGGTTCGCCGCCCGCTTCTACCGGGCGCTGGCCGTCTATCTGTCCACCACCGTGCGCGAGCGGCACCGGATGATCGGCGTCGGCGGCGACGTGAGCCTGGACGAGGCCCAGGACGACGTCGACGAGCTCGATCCCAACGTGCTGGATGGGGTCTACCTGGCGGGCGAGCGCTTCGACCGGATGGTCAAACGGGTGCTCGCCGCATGACCCTGGTTCCTTTTCTCCTGGTCCTCGCCGCGAGCGTGTCCTCGTCGGGTTTCGACCTGTTCCGCAAGGTGCTGGTGAAGCACCTGGCGCCGGTGCCCATGGTCTTCCTCCTCGCCACGGCCTCGGTCCCGCTCTTTGGCGCCGCCGTGCTCTTCGGGAAGCCTGCGCCGGTTGATCCGTCCTACTGGCTGCCGGCGCTCGGCTCCGTGGCTTTGAACGTGGTGGCCAACCTGACGTTTCTCGAGGCGGTGCGGATCTCCCCCCTGTCGGTCACCGTGCCTCTCCTGTCGCTCACCCCGGTGTTCACCGCGCTCCTCGGCTTCGCCCTCCTGGGAGAGCGGCCGGCGCCTCTCGCCCTGGCGGGGATCGCCCTCGTGGTGGTCGGCGCCTTCTGGCTGAACCTCGGGATGACCGCCGGGAGCGGGGAGGACACCGGCGGCGAGCCGCGGTCGCTGGCGCGCTCCTTCCTCTCGCAGCCCGGCGCCTGGCTGATGGCGGGGACGGCCCTGCTGCTGTCGCTGACCATCCCTCTCGACAAGCTGGCGGTGCGCCGCGCCAGCCCACCGTTCCACGGTCTGGTGCTGACCGCCGGGATCGCCTTGGGCGCGCTGGCCGTCCTGATCGTCCAGAAGCGCTGGCGGGAGCTCGCCGGCCTGCGCCGCGGCTGGCTGCCGTTCGTCCTCGCCCTGGCCTCGAGCACGCTCGCTCTGGGATTCCAGCTCGTGGCGCTCAAATATGTGCTGGTGAGCCTGATCGAGACGCTCAAGCGGGGCATCGGCAACCTGCTGGCGGTGATCCTGGGGCGGGCGGTCTTCGGCGAGACGGTGACGCCCGGCAAGCTCGCGGCCGCGCTCCTGATGGCGGCAGGGGTGGCGCTGATCCTGTTGTAGAAATGCTACACTTCTCGGGACGACTGCCTTCCCAGCCGAAGCCATGAAGTGTCCCCAGTGCCAGTTCGAGAGCCCCCCCGGGTTCAAGTTCTGCGGGCAGTGCGGGGGCAAGCTCGCCCCGATCTGCGCCCACTGCGGGACGGAGAACCCTCCGGGCTTCAAGTTCTGCGGCGCCTGCGGCCAGCCTCTCGGCGCGTCTCCGTCGCCGCCCCCGCCCCCGGCGATCACCGCGGCAGCCGCCGTCCCGGTTCCGCCTCCACCCGTCGCGGTCGAGCCTCCGGTGCCCCCTTCTCCCGAGCGCTCCGCCGCCGGTCCGGTCCTCCAGAGCTACACGCCCGGCCATCTCGCGGAGCAGGTCCTGCAATCCCGGATCGCCATGGAAGGGGAGCGCAAGCAGGTCACGGTCGTCTTCTGCGACATGGTCGGGTCCACCGCTCTGGCGGAGCGGCTGGGACCGGAGGTCATGCATCTCCTGATCAACCGGTTCTTCGAGCTCGCCCTGGGGGAGGTCCACCGCTACGAGGGGACCGTCAACCAGTTCCTGGGCGACGGCTTCATGGCTCTCTTCGGCGCGCCGATCGCCCACGAGGATCACGCCCGCCGCGCCGTCCTGGCGGCCCTGGGGCTCCAGAAGGCGATCCGCGACCACCGCGGCGACCTGGGCGAGCGCTACGGCGTCGAGCTCAAGGTCCGGATGGGGCTCAATACCGGCTGGGTGGTGGTCGGCGGCATCGGCGACCACCTCCGCACCGACTACACCGCCGTGGGGGACACCACCAATCTGGCGGCCCGCCTGCAGCAGATCGCCGAGCCCGGCTCGGTGCTGATCAGCGAGTCGACCTGGCGGCTGGTCCATGGCGACGTCCAGGCCGAGCCTCTGGCTCCCACCCAGGTCAAGGGCAAGGCGGAGCTGATCCAGGCGTACCGGCTGCTCGGGCTCGGCGCCACCGAGGCGGACGAGACCGTCCTCGGCGGCGGCGTGCTGACGCCGTTCGTTGGCCGGGAGCGCGAGCTGGCGGTCCTGGACGAGCTGCGCGAGCTGGCCGAGAGCGGGCACGGGCAGGTCATCGGCATCGCGGGCGAGGCGGGCTCGGGCAAATCGCGCCTCCTCTTCGAGCTCCGCCGCAGCGCCTGGGGCTCTCCCGCGGCCCGGCTCTCCGGACGCTGCCTCTCCTACGGCACCGGCGTCCCCTACCTGCCGCTCCTCCACATGCTGCGCAACGAATGGGGGATCGGCGAGACCGATGGCCCGGGGGCCGTCGCCGCCAAGATCCGGCAGGGCCTGGCGCGCACGGAGCTGGACCCAGAGGAAGCCCTGCCCTACCTCCTGCGCCTGCTCGACGTCCGGCCGGGGACCGAGGCGCTCGCCGAGCTCAGCCCGCAGGCCCTCCAGGCGCGGACCTTCGCCGTGCTGCGGCAGGTCCTCATCCACGCCGGCCGAGGCGGCCTGGTCCTCCTGGAGATCGAGGACCTCCACTGGATCGACCAGACTTCCGAGGACTTCCTCGCCTCGCTGATCGAGGGGATCGCGGCCGTCCCCCTGCTCCTCGTCCTCACCTACCGCTCGGGATACCAACCGCGCTGGATGGGCAAGTCCTACGCCACCCAGATCGCGCTGCGCCGCCTCACCGCGCGCGACAGCCGGATCGTGGTGAACGCGGTGCTGCGGCAGGCCCAGCTGTCGGACGACCTGGCGCAGGTGGTCCTCGACAAGGCGGAGGGGAACCCGTTCTTCCTGGAGGAGCTGACCCGGTCGCTCCTGGAGCGCCAGTCGCTGGGTGACGTCTCGGTGCCGGACACCATCCAGGGCGTCCTCATGGCGCGCATCGACCGGCTGCCGGAAGAGCACAAGCGGCTGCTGCAGACGGCCTCGGTGCTGGGCCGGGAGTTCGGGCTCGACCTGCTGCAGGGCATCTGGGACCAGAGCACCTCGCTGACGCCGCTCCTCGCCGACCTCAAACGCTGGGAGTTCCTCTATGAAGCGCCGGAGAGCGCCTCGGGACGTCCGGCCTGCTTCTTCAAGCACGCCCTGACCCAGGAGGCGGTGTACCAGAGCCTGCTCACCGGGCGCCGCCAGAGCCTGCACGCCGCCACCGTCCGGGAGCTGGAGGCGCTCTACGCCGACCGTCTGGAGGACGCCTACGACAGCCTCGCCTACCACTCGCCGCGCGCCGACGAGCCGGAGAAGGCGGTCGAATACCTGAGCCTCTTTGCGGAGAAGGCGGCGCGCAGCTACGCCCATGCCGAAGCCGCGAAGGCGCTCGGCGAGGCGCTGGAGCTGGCCGAGCGTCTGCCGGAGGAGCGCCAGGACCGGCGGATTCTCGAGCTGGTCCTCCAACTCGCCGATTCGCTCCTGCCCCTCGCCCGCTTCCGCGAGAAGCTGGAGCTGCTTCTCAAACATGGCGATCGTGTGGAGCGCCTGGACGACCCGGCGCTCGCCGGCCGATACCATTTCTGGATCGCCCACACCCACAGCTACATGGGCAGCCAGGACGAGGCCGTGCGCTGCGCCCGCCTCGCCATTGCGGAGGCGCGCCGCTGCGGCGACGAGGCGACGGAAGGCCGCGCCTGGTACGTGCTCTCCCGCGACGCTTTCTGGATCGGCCGCTTCGCCCAGGGGCTCGAGGACGGCCTGCGGGCCGTGGCGCTGCTCGACAGGAGCGGCGAGCGCTGGTGGGTGGGGCAGGCCTATTGGGTCGCCGGCTTCAACCACTACGCTCTCGGACAGTTCGATGCCGCGCTGGAGTCCATGGCGCGGACCTACGCGATCTGGAAAGCGCTGCAGGATCCGCGGCTGGATGCGTCCTGGAGCACGGGCTACTTCTATGCCTCTCTGGGGGATTGGGAGCGGGGGATTGCTGAGTGCCAGGGAGGGGTGGCGCGGGCGCAGGACCCTCTCAACACGGCGGTCGGCCGCGGCTTCCTCGGCTATGCCTACCTGGAACAGGGCGATCTGGAGAGAGCCGTGGAGATGCTGAAAGATTCGGTCGGTCGGCTCGCCGGAGCCGGCATGCCGCAGCTCCTCGGCTGGTTCTCCGCCTACCTGGGGGAGACCTATCTCGGCCTCGGCCGGACCGCGGACGCACGGGAGGCGGCGCTCGCCGCCGTGGAGACGACCCGGGAGGTCAGGTTCGGGTATGGGATCGGCCTCGCGCAGCGCGCCGTGGGCCGGATTGCCGCGGCGACGGGCGACTCGGAAGAAGCGGAGGCGCGGCTCGGGGAGGCGCTGGAGGGCTTCCGGGAGCTTCAGGTCCCCTTCGAGGTGGCGCGGACGCGCCTCGATCTCGCCAGGCTCGCCGAGGCGCGCGGCCAGAAGCAGGAGGCCTTCGAGCAGCTCCGCCAGGCACGCGCCGTCTTCCTCGCGCTGAAAGTCCCGCACTACACCGAGCGGGCCAACGCTCTCGCGGCGAGCATGGGCGTGGCGTTCGCCGCCTAGGGTGGAGTACAGTCCCCGCCGATGAGCATCGAGGATCGCCTGATCGACGGGACCCGTGGAAAGGGCCATGTCGAAGCCATCGCCGGAGGGATGTTCTCCGGCAAGAGCGAGGAGCTGGTACGCCGGCTGCGGCGCGCGGCGATCGCCCGGCAGGTCGTGCAGGTCTTCAAGCCGGCCGCCGACACCCGCCATCACCCCGAGCGGCTGGTCACCCGCGACAACCGCGAGCTCCAGGCGGTCACCGTCGGCTGCGCCTGCGAGCTCCGTAACCGGCTCCTGCCGGGAGTCCAGGTGGTGGGGATCGACGAAGCCCAGTTCTTCGACGAGGCGATCGTGGAGCTGGTCTCCGAGCTCGCGGACGCCGGCGTGCGGGTGATCGTCGCCGGTTTGGACCTCGACTACCTGCGCCGCCCCTTCGGCCCCATGCCGCGGCTCCTCGCCCTCGCCGAGTACGTCGACAAGATGCACGCCGTCTGCGTCCGCTGCGGAGCGCCAGCCCACTACAGCCAGCGCATCGCCGGAGGCATCGAGCAGCTCCAAGTGGGAGACGGCGAGTACTACGAGGCGCGGTGCCGGGAGTGCTACGAAGAGTTCAAGAGCTAGTCCCTTCCCCCTCCTCCTCCTGTCCCGCCGCCAGCGGCACCGGCCGGTTGTTGCGGTCGACGTGAACGTAGACGATCTCCGCTTCCGTCACCTTGACGCGGCCGGCGCCGCGGTAGCCGCGCTCGGCTTCCACGGTCACCTTTACCGTGATCGAGGTCCGGCCGAGGGAGAGCGTCTCGGTGAAGAAGCTCACCAGGTCGCCGACGAAGACCGGAGCGTGGAAGACGACCTCGCGCATGGCCACCGTCACCAGGCGGCCCACGGCGTGCCGGTGCGCCTCGACCGCTCCCGCCTGGTCGATGTAGGACAGGATGATGCCTCCGAAGATCGTGCCCAGGGCGTTGGTGTCCTTGGGCATCATCAGGACGCGGATCGCCGGCTGGACCGGCCCGGTGCCGCTCGCCGGGTGGGGTTCGCTCATGGCGCTCCATGCTATCCTAGGCGCCTCCTGGGGCGGCGCGCCGAGACATGCCGGAAACGGGTCCAATCGCAACGCAGAGCGGCTCCACGGCCAACCTCACCGATGGCGCGTTGCTGCGTCTCGTGGCGGAGCGGCAGCCCGAGGCCCTCGCCGCGCTCCATGACCGGCACGCGCCGCATCTCCTGGCGCTCGCCCGGCGCATCCTGGGCGTCGCGGGAGAGGCGGAGGACGTGGTCCAGGAAGTCTTCGTCCACGCCTGGAACCACGCGCAGCGCTACGACCCTTCCCGCTCGTCGGTCTCCACCTGGCTGGTGCTGATCACCCGCAGCCGCGCGATCGACCGGTTGCGCCACCGCCAGGTCGTCGACCGGACGCACGAGGCATCCCACCGCGACGTGCCGCCGGACGCGCATGAATCTCCCGACGGGGTGGAGACCGTACTCATGAGAGAGCGGCGGGAGCGGGTCCGGCGTGAGCTGGAGAGCCTGCCTCCCGAGCAGCGGCAGGTCCTGGAGATGGCATTTTACGAAGGATTGTCGCAGAGCGAGATCGCCGAGCGCGCGGACCTGCCCCTGGGGACGGTCAAGACGCGCACCCTGTTGGCCATGAAAAAGCTACGCAGCGCCTTGCGCGCCGAAATCAGGCAACTGCTTTGAGCCAGGAATCGAGCTCGGAAGATCTGACCATCCTCGCGGCGATCGCGGACCTCGAGCGCGGGGCCGATCCGTCCGCGGCGGGTCCTCCGCGCGGAGATGAAACCACCGAGACCCTGGCGCGCCTCTACACCGAGGTCCTGGGCCTGATCTCCTTCGAGCTCGATCCGGTCGCCCCGAGCGCCGGTGCCCGGGAACGCCTGCTCGCCGCGATCGGCGCCTCTCCGGTCGCCAGAGCTCCCGAGCCCCGGCCGGCTCCGGTCTCCGCGCCTGCGATGCCGGCTGCACCCACGGCGATCACCGAAGCGCTCCGGACCCCGCCACGGCACTCTTCCGGTCCGATTCCCCGGCGGCACAGCCGGTGGCCCCTGGCCCTCGCGGCGACCCTGGCCCTGGCTTTCGCCGGAGCCTCCGTCTGGCTCTGGCAGCTCCAGCAGGGGCAGAGCGCGGAGATCGCAGAGCTCCGGCAGGAGCTGGACGCGCGGCGCCAGCTCAACGCCAGGATGGACCAGGAAGTGCAGCAGACGCGCACCGAGATCGAGAAGATGCGGTCCCGCTTCGCCCTGGTGACCTCGCCTGCCGTCGACGTCCGGCCCCTCCGGCCGGTCGGCGATCAACAGCCGAATGCCCGCGGCATGCTCTTCGTCGCTCCCGACCACCAGCACTGGTATCTCTCCCTGGAGGGGCTGCAGCCGGCCACCGGGGGCGGGGTCTACAAGCTGTGGTGGATGACGGAGCAGGGGGCGCGCGACGGCGGCTCGCTGGTGGCGCAGAACGGCGAGAAGATCCAGATGAGCTCCGACGAAATGCCGGCCGGCATCCGCGACGTGGTCGTCACCCTCGAGCCCGATCCCGGCTCCGCCCAACCCACCGGGCCGGAGATCCTGCGCGCCGGTCCGTAGCCCCCCTCGGTCCCCCTCCCGGCACATCTCGTGCATTTCCTGCGAGGCGATGCCGACGAAGAGCGCGATCCCGCAATGTGCCCGCCGGCTGCCTGTCGGGGCCGAAGTGGTCTCCGAGGGAGTCCACTTCCGCGTCTGGGCACCCCGCTGCAGGAAGGTCGAAGCCGTCTTCGAGGGTCCTTCCGGAGACTGGCCGCTCGCCACCGGTCTCGACCCTGAAGGGGACGGCTATTTCTCCGGCCTGGCGGAAGGCGCCGGCGCCGGCGCCCTGTACCGCTTCCGGCTGGATGACGGCGAGTCCCTCTCCCCCGACCCGGCCTCCCGCTTCCAGCCGGAGGGACCGCACGGGCCGTCCCAGGTGATCGATCCGTCCGCGTACCGCTGGCGTGACGGCGGGTGGCGCGGCCTCCGCCCCGAGGGCCAGGTGGTCTACGAGATGCACATTGGAACCTTCACCCGCGAGGGGACCTGGGAGGCCGCGGCGCGCGAGCTCCCCGAGCTGGCCCGGCTCGGCATCACCGTGCTGGAGGTCATGCCCGTCGCCGAGTTTCCCGGCGCGTTCGGCTGGGGCTACGACGGCGTCGACCTCTTCGCCCCGACCCGCCTCTACGGCACGCCGGACGACTTCCGCCGGTTCGTGGACCGCGCCCACGAGCTGGGGCTCGGGGTCATCCTTGACGTGGTCTACAACCACCTCGGGCCGGACGGCAACTACCTGGAACGGTTCTCCGAGAGCTATTTCACCAACCGCCACGAGAACGACTGGGGCAAGGCCATCAACTTCGATGGCGACGACGCGGGGCCGGTGCGCGACTTCTATCTTTCCAACGCCGGCTATTGGATCGAGGAGCTCCACCTGGACGGTCTGCGCCTCGACGCCACCCAGGACGTCAAGGACGATTCCGAGGACCACATCCTGGCGGCCATCGCGCGGCGTGTCCGCGAAGCCGGCGGCGCCCGCTCGACCTGGCTGGTGGCCGAGAACGAGCCGCAGGAGACCCGCCTCGTCCGGCCTCCCGGTGAGGGTGGGTACGGCATCGACGCCCTGTGGAACGACGACTGGCATCACACGGCCATGGTCGCCTTGACCGGCCGCAGCGAGGCCTATTACACCGACTACTGCGGATCGCCGCAGGAGCTGATCTCGGCCGCCAGGTACGGCTTTCTCTACCAGGGCCAGCGCTACACCTGGCAGAAACAGCGGCGGGGCTCGCCCTCGTTCGGGCTGCCGCCGTGGGCGTTCGTGCAGTACCTCCAGAACCACGACCAGGTGGCCAACTCGGCGCGGGGCGAGCGCTGCCACCGGCTCTCCAACCCGGGAGCCTTCCGCGCATTGACCGCCCTGCTGCTCCTCGGGCCGGCCACTCCGATGCTCTTCCAGGGACAGGAATTCTGCGCCTCCGGCCCATTCCTGTTCTTCGCCGACCATCACGAGGAGCTGGCGCGGGCGGTGCGCCGGGGGCGCGAGGAGTTCCTGGCCCAGTTCCCCAGCATCGCCTTGCCGGCGAACCGCGAAGGCATCCCCGATCCCGCGGCCCGAGAGACGTTCGAGCGCTCGAAGCTCGACTGGAGCGAGCGCTCGAGCCACGCCCGCTGCTATGCCCTGCACGAGGATCTCCTGCGGCTGCGTCGCGAAGATCCGGTCTTCCGCGCCCCCGCAGCCGCCAGGGTCGACGGAGCGGTCCTCGGTCCGAGCTCCTTCGTCCTCCGCTTCTTCGCCCCTGGGGGAGAGACGTCGGGGGACCGGCTGCTGGTGGTCAACCTCGGCAGAGACCTCGAGCTCGCGCCGGCTCCGGAGCCTCTCCTGGCACCGCCGGAGGGGGCGCGGTGGAAGGTCGTGTGGGACAGCGAGGATCCGAAGTACGGCGGCAGCGGTGCGCCGCCGGCGGAAGATGAAGAGGGCGGCTGGCGGCTGAGGGGATTCGCAGCCGCCGTCTTGAGGGGATCTTGAGGAGGAAACCATGACGACAGAAGTCCTCCAGGAGCAGAGCGTGCGGCCGTCCCGGCGCATGCCCTGGCATATCGCGGCCCGGGTCGACGAAAGCCTCCACCCGGAGCCTTCCCCCGAGACGCTGACCGCCCGGGAGTGGCTGGTCACCAACGGCCTCGGCGGGTACGCCTCCGGCACCCTCTCGGGCGTGCCCACCCGGCGCTATCACGGTCTCCTCATCGCGGCCCTGCCCGCGCCGATCGGCCGCACGCTGATGCTCGGCCAGGTCTCCGAGGTCGTCCGCCTTCCCGATCACCGGGTGATCGATCTCGGAGGCCTCGCGCGGGAGGGCCAGCCGACCCCCGAGGTGCCCGGAGCCGGTTATTTCCGCGAGTTCCGCCTGGAGGCGGGCCTGCCCGTCTGGCGCTACGAGGTCGGCGGCTTCGTGCTGGAGAAGCGGGTGTTGCTGCTCCACATGCAGAACACGGCCTATGTCCAGTACCGGCTCGTCGAGGGACCGGGGCTGGTGCGCCTGGAGATCCATCCGCTGGTCCATTTCCGGCCGCACGACGCGCCGGTGTCGACGCCGCTCGCCGAGCCCTTCGTGGTCAAGGCGGTCGACGGACAGTACGAGATCTGCTCGTCCTGGGCGGCCCTGCCGCCGCTCCGCCTGCGGCTGATCGGAGCCAATCCGACGTTCACGGTGACCAGCCGCAAGATCGAGGGCCTGTTCTACGGCGTCGAGCACGGCCGCGGCTATGAATCCGTGGGGGACCTGTGGGCGCCCGGCTTCTTCGCGGCGGACCTGGGCGCCGGCGACGGCTCCTCCCTGGTCGCTTCGACCGAGACCTGGGAGGTGGTCTCGGCGCTCACCGCCGACGAGGCGTACGAAGCCGAGATGGAACGCCGCGAGCGGCTGCTCGCCGTGGCCGATCCGCGGGCCCGCGAGGGTACGCCGGCCGAGCTCGTGCTGGCCGCCGACCAGTTCATCGTGACGCCCGGCCGGTCCGAGGACGCGGCGCGCGCCCACGCCGCGGGCGACGAGGCGCGCAGCATCATCGCCGGCTATCACTGGTTCACCGACTGGGGGCGCGACACCATGATCAGCCTCGAGGGGCTGACCCTGGTCACCGGCCGCCGTCTCGAGGCCGGCTACATCTTGCGCAGCTTCGCCCGCCACGTGCGCGACGGCCTGATCCCCAACTACTTCCCTGAGGGGGACCGCGAGGGGGTCTACCATACGGCCGACGCCACCCTCTGGTTCTTCCATGCCCTGTCCCGCTACCTGGAGGCCACGGACGACCAGGTCACGCTCGATATCCTGCTGCCGGTCCTTCTGGACATCGTCGATCACCACGTGCGGGGGACCCGATTCGGGATCGGCGTCGATCCGGAGGACGGCCTCTTGCGCCAGGGGGCCGACGGCTATCAGCTCACCTGGATGGACGCCAAGGTGGAGGACTGGGTGGTGACGCCGCGGCGGGGCAAGGCCGTGGAGCTCAACGCCCTCTGGTACAACGCCCTGCGGCTGCTCGAAGGGTGGGTGCGCGAGCGCCAGGGAGACGGCGAGGTGGCGCGCCGGCTGGCCGACCACGCCTTCCGCTGCCGCGAGTCGTTCAACCGGCGCTTCTGGTATGACGAGGGAGGCTATCTCTACGACGTGGTGGACGGCGAGATCGAGGGGGAGCCGGGAGACGACCCCGCCTGCCGGCCGAACCAGGTGTTCGCCGTCGCGCTGGCCTATCCGGTGCTGGCGCGGGAGCACTGGCAGCAGGTCGTGGAGGTGGTGCGGACCCGTCTCCTGACGCCGATGGGGCTGCGCTCGCTGGCGCCCGGTCATCCCGACTACAAGAAGCAGTATGACGGTGATCTGCGGGCCCGCGACGCCGCCTATCACCAGGGGACGGTCTGGGCGTGGCTGATCGGTCCGTTCGTCGACGCCTGGCTGCGGGTCCACCCGGACGACAACGCCGGCGCCCGCCGCTTCCTGGAGGGGTTCGGATCGCATCTCGACGAGTTCTGCCTGGGCAGCATCGCCGAGATCTTCGACGCCGAGGAGCCCTACTTCCCCCGCGGCTGCATCGCCCAGGCCTGGAGCGTCGCCGAGGTGCTGCGGGCGTGGGTGAAGACGGGGTAGGCCGGAGACTGGCATGCCGCTTGCGGTTTTCCTCAGGTGAAAGCACCCGCAACCGCGGGAAGCGAGAAGGAGGTGTCCATGCAGGTCCCCCTGGAGATTTCGACGCGGCGGATCGACCTTTCACCGGACCTGGAAGCCGACCTGCGGCGGCGCGCCGCCAAGCTGGAGCGTCTGTACGACCGCATCACGAGCTGCCGGGTGGCCGTCGAACGGCCGAGCGAGCACCACAACGAAGGTGGACCCTACCGGGTGCGGCTCGACATCACCGTGCCCGGGTCCGAGCTGGTGGCCGACAAGGAGGCCGAGGATCTCAACCTGGCCATCCGTGACGCCTTCCAGGCAGCCGAGCGCCAGGTCGAGGAGCTCGCGCAGCGCCGGCGCGGCGAGGTGAAGACCCCGGTCGGCCCGCCGGAGGGACGGGTTCTCCGGCTGTTCCCGGAGCAGGATTTCGGCTTCCTGGAAGCCGCGGACGGCCGCGAAATCTATTTCCACCGCAACGCCGTCCTCGAGCGCGGGTTCGACAATCTGGAGGTCGGAACGCGGGTCCGGTATGCGGAAGAGCAGGGGATCGAGGGACCGCAGGCGAGCACTGTCGCGGCGATCGCGGCCGGGAAGGTCGAAGCGCTTGCACCGGCCGGTCCGGAATGATGAGATAGGCGCTCACGATTAGCGGATGCGAAAGGAGACCGACCGTGAGCGAAATCGAGAGCCGAGGCTATGTCCATCCGGAGGTCCTGGTCTCAACCGAGTGGGTGGCAGGTCACCTGGACGATCCGGGTGTTCGCGTTGTCGAATCCAATGAGGATCCGCTCCTCTATTCGAGCGGCCACCTTCCCGGGGCTGTCGAGGTGGACTGGACCCGGGACCTGAACGACCCGGTACGGCGCGACTATCTCGACTGCGAGGGATTCCAGGCCCTGATGCGACGGATCGGCGCCACCCGGGATACGGTCGTCGTCTTCTACGGCGACCGCAACAACTGGTGGGCGACCTATGCCTATTGGGTGTTCCAACTCTTCGGCCACGACAAGGCCCGGATCATGGACGGCGGGCGGATCAAGTGGGTCAACGAGGGACGCCCCCTGACCCGGGAGGTCCCGAGCTACTCGCCGAGCGACTACCGGGCCCCCGAGCGGGACGACCAGCGCATCCGGGCCTTTCGCGACCAAGTGCTGCGGCACCTCGAGACGCGGGGCCGGCTGATCGACGTGCGCAGCCCCGCCGAGTTCACCGGCGAGCGGCTGCACATGCCCGAGTATCCGAACGAGGGAGCCCTGCGCGGCGGACACATCCCGGGAGCCGCCAACGTCCCCTGGGCGCGGGCGATCAACCCCGAGGACGGCACGTTCAAGACCGCCGACGAGCTGCGGGCCATCTATCAGGAAGAGGCCGGGCTGCGGCAGGACGACGACGTCATCGTCTACTGCCGGATCGGCGAGCGCAGCAGCCACACCTGGTTCGTCCTGACCCACCTGCTGGGATACGGCCGGGTCCGCAACTATGACGGGAGCTGGACCGAGTGGGGGAACCTCGTCGGAGTCCCCATCGAGCGCTGAGGCCATGCCGGAGATCCCCGCCAAGCTGTCGAGCCTGCTGGAGACCCTCGACCTCGTCACCGACCGCACGGAGCGCATCCAGCTGCTGATCGACATCGCCGAGCGCTTCCGCGACGTCCCGCCGCGGATCGCCGAGCGGCCGTTCCCGGAGGCGGCCCGGGTTCCGGCCTGCGAATCGGAAGCCTACGTCTGGGCCGAGCCGCGGGCGGACGGGACCCTCGACTTCCACTTCGCGGTCGAGAACCCGCAGGGGATCTCCGCCAAGGCCATGGCCGTGATCCTTGGCGACCGCCTCTCCGGCGCGCCCCTCGAGCAGGTGGCGGCCGTCCCCCAGGACGTCGTCTACCGCGTCTTCGGCCGCGAGCTCTCGATGGGGAAGTCGATGGGCCTGATGGGGATGGTCTCGATGGTCAACAATCTGGCGAAGAAGGCCCTCACCCCCGGCCCCTCTCCCGCGAGCGGGAGAGGGGTGTAGGTTAGTCACGGCATCCCCGAGCTTGCGCGAGCTAACCCTCTCCCCTCTCCCACTCGTGGGAGAGGGGCCGGGGGTGAGGGCTTTACCTCGCAAAGTACTTGACGCGCCCTTCCGCCGGGAGTAGATTTCTTCCGTGGCCGATCCGCAGCTCCTCCCGCCCCGCCTCGCTCCCCCCCGCGCTCTCCACCTCCGGGCGATGGACAATCTGCGCTTCATCCGCGAAACCATGGAGGGGGCGGCCCGGTTTACCGCCGTCTCGGGGGCGGGGGAGATCGCCGTTGGATTGACGGCGCTGGTTGCCGCGTATGTCGCCTCGCGCCAGGCGAACCCGGTGGCCTGGCTCGGGATCTGGCTTTGCGAGGCCTTGGTCGGCGCCCTGGTCAGCGTCGCCGCCATCGTCGGGAAGGCGCGGCGCACCGGCGTGGCGCTCCTTTCGCAGCCGGTCCGCCTTTTCGTGCTCGGGCTCCTGCCCCCCTTCGTCGCGGGCGGTCTGCTGACCGCCGTCCTTTTCTGGAAGGGGCTCTTCGCCTTCCTGCCGGGGCTCTGGCTCCTGCTCTACGGCACCGGCGTGGTCACCGGCGGCTCGTACTCGGTGCGCATCGTGCCGGTGATGGGCATCGCGTTCATGGTCGTGGGGGGGCTCACCCTCCTGGCCCCGGCCACCTGGGGGAGCTCCCTCCTCGCCGCCGGTTTCGGAGGGATCCACATCGTCTTCGGAGCGATCATCGCGAGGAGGCACGGTGGCTAGACGCGCCCCGCGGCACCTGCCGCCCGAAGACGGACCCGGAGGTCCCGACGAGATGCAACCCGAAGCGGCACCCCGCGCGGCTCTCGATCTCGACCGGCTGATCCACGAACGGATCCGCCTGGGGATCGTCAGCGCGCTGGCCGTCAACGACCATCTGAGCTTCAACGATCTCAAGAAGCTCCTCAAGACGACGGACGGCAACCTGAGCGTCCACGCGCGCAAGCTGGAAGAGGCGGGGTACGTCACCTGCGCGAAGTACTTCGAGGGGCGGCTGCCGAAGACCGAGTTCCGCCTGACCCCGCCGGGACGCCGGGCGCTCGAGCGCTACCTCGACCACATGGAGGCCATCATCCAGGCCACCAGGGTAGGGGAAGGCTAAAATTTTTTGGGCATCCACTTTGCGCCATGAAGCACTCTGCCAGTCTCCACATCGCCATCATCATGGACGGCAACGGCCGCTGGGCGGTGGCCCGCGGCCGGCCACGCACCGCCGGCCATCTCGCCGGAGCGGACGCCGTCCGCCGCACCGTCGAGGCGGCGCGTGACCTGGAAGTTCGGACTCTGACCCTGTTCGCCTTCTCCTCGGACAATTGGCAACGGCCAGACCGTGAGGTGAAGGCGCTGATGGGACTGTTCCGCCGCTATCTGACCACCGAGGCCTGCCGTTGTGCCGCGAACGGCGTCCGTATCTCGGTGATCGGCCGGCGCGACCGGTTACCGGGGGTCCTGGTGCGGACGATCGAGGAGGCCGAGGCGAAGACCGCGGCCGGGCGCGACTTCTGGCTGCGGATCGCGGTGGACTATTCGGGACGGGATGCGATCCTGCGGGCCGCGCTGAGGTGGCGCGGGACCGGAACGGCGGAGCCCTCCCGGGAGGTCTTCTCGCACCTCCTGGCCGACTCGCCGCAGGCCGGTCCGGCCCCCGACGTGGACCTCCTGATCCGTACCGGAGGGGAGAAGCGGCTGTCCGACTTCCTTCTCTGGGAGTGCGCCTACGCCGAGCTCGTCTTCACCGACCGCATGTGGCCCGACTTCGGCGCCGCCGACCTGGCCGGCGCCGTTCGCGAATTTCAGGGGAGGGAGCGGCGGTTCGGGCGGGTGAAACCCTCACCCCCGGCCCCTCTCCCACAAGTGGGAGAGGGGTGCAGGTTAGAGGGTTTCGCGACAAGCTCGGGAGGAAGAGGCTAACCCACACCCCTCTCCCGCTTGCGGGAGAGGGGCCGGGGGTGAGGGCCTCTTACAGATTCTTCGCCATCAGATCCGCCATCGCCTTGTTGAAGCGCACGGGGTCCTCCAGCTCCGAGCTCTCGGCGATCAGGCCGTAGCCGAAGAGCAGGTGCGCGTAGTCCTCGATGGCCGGGTCGTTCTGGTCCTTGTCGAAGCGCTCCTGGAGCTTGGCCAGGATGTCGTGGCCCGGATTGAGCTCGAGGATCCGGCGCTGCTTCGGACCGCCGCCCTTCCCCTTCTGGAGGAGCTTCTCGAGCTGCGGGCTGTAGTCGTGCTCGGCGCCCACCAGGCAGACCGGCGAGCTGGTCAGGCGGTTGGTCAGCCGCACCTGCTTGACCCAGGTGTCCAGCTTCTTCTGGAGCAGGTCGAGCAGCGGCTTCATCTGCTCCTCCTTCTCCTTGAGCGCCTCCTCGGTCGCCTTCTTCTCGTCCTCGTTGCCGAGGTTGACCGTTCCCTTGCCGACCGACTTGAGCTTCTTGCCGCCGTATTCGTGGAGCGACTGCACCAGGAGCTCGTCGACCGTGTCGATCATGTAGAGGACCTCGATCCCCTTCTCCTTGAACGCCTCCAGGTGCGGCGAGTTCTCCACCACCTCGCGCGACTCGCCGGTCAGGTAGAAGATCTCCTTCTGGTCCTCCTTCATCCGGGCGACGTAGTCCTTGAGCGTGGTCATCTTCTCCTTGTCGTTCGAGGAGTAGAAGAGGAGCAGCTCCAGGATTTTCTCCTTGTTCTCGTAGTCGGCGGAGAGCCCTTCCTTGATGGCTTTGCCGAACTGATCCCAGAACTTCAGGTAGGTCTCGTGGTCGTTCTCCCGCATCTCGTCGAACGTGCTGAGGAGCTTCGTGGTCAGGCCCTTGCGGATCAGGGTGATGTGGCGGTCCTGCTGCAGCATTTCGCGCGAGACGTTGAGCGCGAGATCCGGCGAGTCGACCACGCCCTTGATGAAGCGCAGATAGCGGGGGAGCAGGTCCTCGCAGCTCTCCATGATCTGCACCTTCTTGACGTACAGGTGGAGACCCGGCTTGGACGCCACATAGTAAAGGTCGTACGGCGCCTGCGTCGGCACGAAGAGCAGCGCCTGGTACTCGATCCGCCCCTCGGCCTTGTAGGAGATGACCTTGAGCGGCTCGGTCCAGTCGTGCGAGATGTGCCGGTAGAACTCCTTGTACTCGTCCTGGGTGACCTCGGACTGCGGCCGGGTCCAGATCGGCTTCATCGAGTTGAGGACCTTCTCCTCCATCGGCATCTTCGGCTTCTCGCCGGTCTCCTTCTCCTTGGCGAGGTCCTCGATCTCCGGGTCCTTCTCGGCGGTGAGGACGATCGGATAGCCCACGAAGTCGGAGTAGCGGCGGACGATCCGGCTGATCACCCAGCGGTCGGAGTACTCGTCCATGCCGTTGTCGCGGTCCTCGGGCTTCAAATGGAGGGTGATGGACGTGCCGCGCTTCTCCCGTTCGCCGGGCTCGATCGTGTAGGTGCCGTCGCCGGTCGACTCCCAGTGCGTCGCCTCGGTCTCGCCGGCCCGGCGGGTGACGAGCACCACGCGCTCGGAGGCCATGAACGACGAGTAGAAGCCGACGCCGAACTGGCCGATGAGCTCCGCGATCGTCTGCTTCGACTCGCCCTGCTTCAGGCGCTCGACCAGCTCGCGGGTGCCGGACTTGGCGATCGTGCCGATGTTGGTGATCACCTCGTCCCGGCTCATGCCGATGCCGTTGTCGTGGATGGTGATCGTGCGGTTCTGACGGTCCGCGTCGATGCGGATCTCGAGCTTCTCGTCCCCCTCCAGCAGCTCCGGATGGGTGAGCGCCTCGAAGCGGAGGCGGTCGAGAGCGTCCGACGCGTTCGAGATCAGCTCCCGGAGGAAGATCTCCTTGTTCGAGTACAGCGAGTGGATCATCAGGTCGAGAAGCTGTTTCGTCTCGGCCTGGAAGGGAAGGGTCTGAACAGTCTCGGTGGCAGTCGCCATGGCTCCTCCTCTATGCTCCAGAATCATTCCTTGAGTGTTCGGGGCTCAACCCAACAAGCGTATCGGGTCGCTCGTCAACAACCCAACGCCGGCTTGCGGAATTCCCCTCGCGGGAGAGGGGCAGCACCGCAAAGTTTAGTGGAAGACGCGCAGGGTTTCAAGCGGGCGCCTGAGCAGGCGCTGCGATGCGCGATGATCAGAGATCACGGAGCCGAGGGATCTGGGGCAGATGGTCAAAGTGTCCATCGCGGTCACAGAGAACGAGGTCGTGCTGAAGCACCAGCGCAGCGGTCCACAGATCGTTGGTTGGGATCGGCGTCCCTTGGTGTCGGAGCTGTCGGTAGAGGGCGGCATAGTGATGCGTCGTCTGTTCGTCGGCAAACAGGACCGCCACTTCTGGCTTCATCAGGAAGCGGCGCAGCACCCGCTCGTTTTCGGCGCCGCGCCTGCCGACGGAGAAGCCGGCCCGCAGCTCGCCGAGCACAATGAAGGGGAGGAAGACAGCTTCCGCGTGCTCGATGAGCGCCACCACCTCGGCGACATCGTGACACAGGTCGGTGTAGCGGTTGGTGTCGAGGGCGAGCCTCATCGCCAGAGCCGCTCGTCGATCTGATCCTGCTCCGCGATCGCCTGATCGAACTCGGGGTCCTCCTGCCAGGTGCCGGCGATATCGCTGAGATCTCGATACCGGACCGGAATCTCGCTCAAGCCAGCACCTCGGATCAGAGCTTCGATCACGACGGTATTGAGGCTCTTGCCCTCGGCCTTGGAGCGCCGGCGCAACTCCGCATCGACGGGTGGCGGGACGTCTCTGAGGGTGTATTGCATGCATTGAGTGTAGGCAGTGCATGCACGCGGCGCAAGCCCGCCGGAACCAGTAGAACCGTCCCGCCGTGATTCTCGCAGAGCGAGCGGCCGTCCGGCTCGGGAGCCGAGCCACTGCGCTCCCGAGGAGAGGTACCTCTCCTCGGGAGACGAACGATCCCGCCCGAGAGACGAGTCATCGGGCTCGCGAGGAGACGGGGCTCGACTCGGGAGCCAGACCGTCCGGCCCGCGGGCCGAATGGACCGGCCGAGCCCCTACTGAATCTCGATCTGCACCGTCTTCACTCCGCCCCGCCCCGCGATCTCGACGACCTTTCGGCTCCCGGAGGCTACCCCCAACAGATCTATCCGTCCCGCAGGGACGGCCATTCCTAGCCCCGGATTTCAATCCGGGGCGTTGCGGCGGGTCCTTGCTAGGCCTCACCCCGGAGACCCCGCGAGAGGGGTGAATATCCTCTAAGATCAAGGGTGGAGGTGAAACGATGGCCTGGGGATCGAAACGAAGTGGTGGTGGTGGCTGCGGGACGGCCGGGCTGGCGCTGCTCATCGCCCTGGTGGCTTTGTGGATCGCTTGGTCGGCCTACCGGCGGACCGGGGGGAGCTTGGACACGCTCGTCGCCAACCCGCTCCATGCGGCGCCGGCGTCGGCTCCGCCGGCCGAGGCGGACGGGGGCGGCGACTGGCGGGCGGAGCTCGAGCGCGCCCGCGAGCGCCTGCTCAACCGGCGCGACGAGGTCCACGAGGACCGCGACCTGGAGGCGGTGCAGCGCGACATTGCCGACATCCGCGCCAAGCTCAAGCGGGCCTGGAACGGCGCCGGCGAGGCGCAGGAGAAGTGGCGGGATCTTGATGCCGAGCTCGACCGGCTCCAAGGCCAGCTCCGCCAAGGGGGCCGGAAGGCACGGGAGACCTACGACGATGTCGTCCGGAAGATGAAAGACGCGACATAAATCGGTCTGGCTTCCCCCTCTCCCGGGGGAAGGGTGTGCGATGGGAGAGGGGGATCGAGGGGGTGAGGTCCCCTACCGCAGCCACTCCTCGATCCGCGCCCGCTCGTCCGTCGACTCGTCCCGGTACTTGACGATCACCGGCGTGTAGAGCGACAGACCCCAGTCTTTGCCGGCGCCGCGGGTGACGGCGCGCGCGCCGGGGACCACCACGGCCTCTTCCGGCACCACCAGAGGGCCGTCCTCGGGAGCGCGGTGGATGGTCTCCTTCACCAGGTCGTAGAGCGGCGTCGAGCGGGTGAGGATCGTCCCGGCGGCGAGGACCGCCCGGCGCTTGACCACCGTCCCTTCGTAGACTCCGCAGTTGCCGCCGACCAGGACGTCGTCCTCGACGATCACCGGCAGGGCGCCGACCGGCTCGAGGACGCCGCCGAGCTGCGCCGCCGCCGAGAGATGGACCCGCCGGCCCACCTGTGCGCAGCTCCCGACCAGGGCATGCGAGTCGACGAGCGTGCCGTCGTCCACCCAGGCGCCTGTGTTGATGAACATCGGCGGCATACAGGTGACTCCGCGGCCGAGATAGACGCCGTCGCGGATCGACGAGCCGCCCGGCACCACGCGGACCCCCGAGCCCGCCGACAGGGCGCGCAGCGGATAGGTCCCCTTGTCGAAGAAGGGGAGCGCCCGCTCGCCCGCGCCCACCGACATGTCCACGATGGCGCCCATCCGGAAGCCGAGCAGGATCCCCTGCTTGACCCAGGCGTTCACCCGCCAGCCCGACGGCGCGGCGGGGTCGGGCTCGGCCGCCCGGGCCTGCCCCAGGTTGAGCGCCCGCTTGAAGCGGCCGAACAGCTCGAAATGCGCGCTCTCGAACGCGTCGCGCCGCTCCGCGAAGAGCCGCTCGATGTCCTCCTGCAGCTCTTCCGCGGAGAGGGCGGGCTCAGCCACCGACCGCCGCCTCCAGAACGTCCTCCCCTTCGTGCGGGATCAACCCCAGGTCGGAGAGCACCTTCTCGATCTTGCGCCAGCTCTCCGGGCGCGGCGTCGTCGCCGGCAGGCGCCAGACCGGCTCCAGGAGACCCATCATGGCCATCGCGGCCTTGACCGGTCCGGGGTTCGACTCGATGAAGTTGATCTCCATCAGGGGGTGGAGGCGGCGGTGCACCTCCAGGGCGCCCGGGAAGTCGCCCTCCAGGCAGAGCGAGGTCAGCCGCGACATTGCATAGGGGACCTCGTTCGAGGCGACCGAGATGATGCCGACGCCGCCCAGCGCGATGAGCGGCAGGGTGATCGCGTCGTCTCCCGAGAGGACCGCGAAGTCGTTGGGCACCACCTGGAAGATGGAGGCGATCTGCGAGATGTTGCCCGAGGCTTCCTTGACCCCGATGACCGTCTCCAGGGTTGCCAGGCGGGCGAGCGTCGCGGGTTCAACGTTCAAGCCCGTGCGGCCGGGCACGTTGTAGACCACGATCGGCAGGCGGGTGACCTGAGAGACCGCGCGGTAGTGCTCGAACAGGCCGTCGGGGGTCGGTTTGTTGTAGTAGGGGGTGACCACGAGCAGGCCGTCGGCGCCGAGGGCTTCCAGGTCCCTGGCGAGCGCGGCGACCTCGCTGGTGTTGTTGCCGCCGCAGCCGGCGAGCACCGGGAGTTTCCCCTTGGCCTCCTCCAGGGTGATCTCGACCACCCGCAGATGCTCCTTGCGGGTCAGGGTCGGGTTTTCGCCGGTGGTGCCGCAGGGGACCAGGAAGTGGATGCCCCCTTCGATCTGGCGGTGGAGCAGGCGGCGCAGGCCCTCTTCGTCGAGCGACTGGTCCTGCCGGAACGGTGTGACCAGCGCAGTGCCGCAACCTTGGAACATGATGGATTCCTCGCTAGGTCCGGACGATCTCTTCCCAGACTGTGCTGAATTCGTAGACGCCCTGGCGGCCGATCAGCCAGCGCGCGGCGCGCAGGGCGCCGTGCGCGAAGCCGGCCCGGCTGCGCGCGCGGTGCTCGAGCTGGATGGTATCAGCCTCGGAATCGAAGCCGATCTGATGGGTGCCGGGAATGGCGCCCGCCCGGTTGCTCGACACGTCGATCCCCCGGTTCCAGCCCGCCTCCTCCATCACCCGGCGGATCTCCTTGAGCGTGCCGGACGGCGCGTCCTTCTTCCTGCTGTGGTGGATCTCCCACAGCCAGGCCTCGTAAGAGGTCTCGCCGGAGAGCAGGCGCGCCGCGGCTTCCGCGAGGCGGTAGAACACCTGGACGCCGATCGAGAAGTTGGCGCCGTGGAGGAGCCCCGAGCCGTTCCGTTCCACCGCGTCGCGCACCCGCGGCAGTGCGTACTGCCAGCCGGTCGTGCCGATCACCACCGGCACACCCAGGGCCGCGAGCCGCTCCGCGTTCGTGGCCACGGCCTCGGCGGCCGAGAAGTCCACCGCCACGTCGACCCCGCCAGGACCGCGGAAGGTCTCCTCCGTGATCCCGGCGCCGTCGGGGTTGCTCGCGCCGTCGAGGCGGACGGCCACCTCGAAGCCGTGCTCCGGGGCGAGCTGCTCGACGAGCTTCCCCATCCTGCCGTATCCGATCAGGGCCAGGCGGCTCATGGGACGGGCTCCTCCGGCCGATGGCCGAAGATCCTCTCGTGGAGGAAGGCGACGGCGTCGGCCGCGCCCTCCTCGTCGACCAGGCAGCGGATGCAGGGCGCCGCGGTCCCCGCGGTCACCAGCCGGGGCTCGGCTCCCTCGGCGAGGGCCCCAATTTGAGACAAAACCCGCCCGGCCAGCTCCGGCGAGGCCGCCAGGTCGTCCGAAATCAGGGAGACCACCGTCCGCCCCGGTGCGAGGTGGACCTCTCCAGCCTGACTCAGCGCCCCATGGATCTCGAACATCCGGTCCTCCTGATTCAGCGCCAGCTCCACCTCCTCAGCCCCGGTGCCGATCACCATCAACGAGGGGCGGAAGCGCTCGCATACCGCGAAGACCTCCGCCTGAAATCCCGGCCCTTCCCCCCGCACGGTGATCCGGCGGACGTGAGGACGGCAGGAGATCGACTTGATCCCGGGCTTCGCGGCCGGGTTGCGCCGGCCGATCAGGGTCCCCTCGGCGATCCCGCGCTCCAGGTGGGGAGCCCACGAGTTGAGGATGCGGATCGGCACGTTCGCCCGGCTCGCCGGTCCGAGGGTGCCCCAGTGGGGCTTCTTGGCCCCCGAGCAGGCCAGCTCCAGCGCCTCCCCAAAGGAAAGGGTGCGGATGCGCCGCGCCGCCGGGACGATCCGCGGGTCGGCGGTCATCATCCCGTCCACGTCGGTCCAGATCTGGACCTCCTCGGCGCCCAGGGCGGCGCCCACGATGGCGGCCGAGAAATCCGACCCCTCCTTGCCCAGGGTCGTGGTGATCCCCTCCCGCGTGGCGCCCACATAGCCGCCGACGACCGGCACCCGGCCGGCCTCGACGTGCGGCAGGAACGCCTTGCGCATCCGCGGCTCGGTCACCTCGTAGATCGGCTTCGCGCGATTGAAGGAGTCGTCGGTGATCAGCACCCGGCGGCAGTCGATCCACGGGGCCTCGATCCCGTCGCCGGGCCGGTCGAGGGCGAGAGACAGGATGGCGCTCGACAGTAGCTCGCCGAAGCTCGCCACGGCGTCGGCGGCCCGCGCCGAGAGCCGGCCGGCCGCGGCGACCGCTTCGATCTGATCCTTGAGGTCGCCCAGGTAGCGCTCGAGCATCGCCTCCAGCACCGCATGGCCGTCCGGCTCGACGACCGCGTGCGCCACCTCCCAGTGGAGCTCCCGCAGCTCGTTCAAAATGGAATAGGCCTTGGGGAGGTCGAGATCGCCCGCCGCCGCGGCGTCGGCGCAGCGCAGCAGCCGCCGGGTGGTCTTGGCCATCGCCGACACCACGACCACCGGCCGGCGTGCGAGCTGGCTGCGCACGATCCCCACCACCCGCTCGATCGACTCGGGAGAATCGACCGAGCTGCCGCCGAATTTCATGACGATCAAGAGACCTCACCCCCTGGCCAGGACTCCGTCAAAGTCATCGTGGAGGGGGCCTCCCCCCGCCCACCCTCACCCCCCTTCCCCCTCTCCCACCCGCACTCACGCCCGCCCGGGAGAGGGGGCGCCCCCGCCCAAGGCATTGAAAAAGCGCGCGTTGGGGGTTCCCCCTCTCCCGGGCGGGCGTGAGTGCGGGTGGGAGAGGGGGCCAGGGGGTGAGGGTCTTTGGGCGGGGGGTGAGGTCTCACGGCAGCAACCCCTCGCTCTTCATCAGCTCCGCATTGAGCACCGCCGCGCCCGCCGCGCCGCGGAGGGTGTTGTGGGAGAGGCACACCAGCTTCCAGTGGAAGACCGGGCAGGGTCGGATGCGTCCCACCGAGGCGGCCATGCCGTGCTCGAGCCCGGCGTCCTTGCGCGTCTGCGGCCGGTCGGGGGCCTCCATCACGTGGACGGGACGGCGCGGCGCCGAGGGGAGGTCCCGCTCCTGGGGCACGCCGCGGAACCCGGCGAGGGCCTCCAGGAGCTCCTCGCGCTCCGGCGGTTTCTCGAATTCCAGGCTCACCGTGGCCAGATGGCCGTCGATCGACGGCACCCGCGTGCAGGTCGCGCTGATCGTCATACCGAGAGGGCGGATCGCCTCGCCGTCCAGATCTCCCAGGATCTTCTGGGGCTCGGACTCGACCTTCTCCTCTTCGCCCCCTATATAAGGAACGACGTTGCCGAGGGCGTCGAGGGACGGCACGCCGGGGTAGCCGGCGCCGGAGACCGCCTGGAAGGTCGTCACCACCGCCCGCCGCAGGCCGAAGGGCTTGAGAGGAGCGAGCGCCATGACCACGGTGATCGCGGCGCAGTTGGGATTGGTGATGATGGCGCCTTCCCAGCCGCGCTCGCGCCGCTGGACCGGCAGGAGCCCCAGGTGTCCGGGGTTGATCTCGGGGACGAGGAGCGGCACCTGCGGGTCCATCCGGTAGTGGCCGGAGTTGGAGATGACGATGTGGCCGGCCTGGGCGAACTCGCGCTCGATGTCTCCGGCGAGATTCGACGCCATGGAGGAGAAGACGATCCGCGGCCCGCGCCCGGGCACGCACTCCTCGACCGCGAGGTCTGCCACTCCGGCCGGGGGTGCCCCTTCGAGCTGCCACGACGTCGCCTCGCGATAGGGCTTGCCCGCGCTCTTGTCGCTCGCTCCGAGCCACGTCGCGGTGAACCAGGGGTGGTCCTCCAGCAGTTGGAGGAAGCGCTGGCCCACCGTGCCCGTGGCACCCAAGATGCCGACCTCGATCTTCCCATTCATCTAGATAGGTCTCCGGCTCCGCTACATATCTCCCGCTGGCCGGTTTTGCAATCCCCGAACCAGGTCCCGGTAGAGGCGGACGGCCTCGACCAGCTCGCGCTTGGGGACGCGCTCCTCCGGAGTGTGGGCCACGTGGATGCTCCCCGGCCCCAGCAGGAACGGCTCGCCCCAGGCCCTGAGGTGGGGGACGTCCGTCGTGTACTTGACGATGGTGGTCGCGAAGCCGGGGAGTGAGCCGAGATGGAGAGCCGGCGTGTCGCGCTGCTCGGAGACGCGCACCCCCGGAACGCTCGCCACTGCCGCCTGGAGAGCCGCGCGCAGCTCCCCGGCCGGCCCGACCGTGCGGACCATCACCTGGGCGCGCGCCTGGTCCGCGATGACATTGGCGGCCCGTCC
>WNGB01002863.1_pt1 | contig 27597 bp, 26 predicted proteins | sample 5400681 | NCBI WGS metagenome assembly WNGB01 (sample SAMN13153367, study PRJNA577476) | soil metagenome | isolation source: 115 cm soil or saprolite under grassland replicate 2 | place: USA:California | collected 2016-06-15
CCTTTGCATCACCCTCGTTCTCCTGTCACGTCGCGCATGTCCGCGTCGATCGGGAGACGGGCGTGACGCGCGTGCTCGGGTACGTCGCCGTGCACGACTGCGGCCGGATCGTCAATCCAGCGGGCGCGGATGGGCAGGTGGAAGGAGGCGTCGTGCACGGGCTCGGCATCGCCCTCACCGAGGGAACGGTGCACCGCGAGGGCAGGCAGCTGAACCCGAACTTGCTCGACTACAAGCTTCAGACCGCTGCCGATGCGCCGCCGATCGCGGTCGCGTTCGTCGAGAGCGATCTCGGCAAGGGGACGCCGTTCGGCTCAAAGGGCGTGGGGGAGCCGCCGGTGATTCCACCTGCTGCAGCGGTTGGCAATGCGCTCGCGCGGGCGGCCGGCGCCCGCGTGCGCCGCCTGCCGATGAGCCCGGAGCGCGTCTGGGAGGCGATCTCGGCCTGACGGCGTTCTCGGCCCCGGAGAGCCTCGCCGAAGCGATGGCGGCGGTCGCGGCCGGCGGTGCTCCGGTCGCCGGCGGCACCGACCTCGTCGTCGCCGCGCGCAGCGGCCGGTGTCCCCTGCCGGACACGCTGGTCTCCCTTCACCGGCTCGACGAGCTACGCGACCTGACTGCGAGGGATGACTCCGTGCTCGTGCTCGGAGCCCTGACCACGCATGGCGATCTCGAACGATCGGAGGTCGTCCGCCGTCGGTGGCCGGCGCTGGCCGACGCAGCAGAGCTCGTCGGGTCGCCGGCCACCCGTCACGTCGGCACCGTCGGCGGCAACCTTGCGAACGCCTCTCCGGCGATGGAGCTAGGTTCGCCGCTGCTCGTCCACGAGGCACAGGTCGAGGTGAACGGCGGCGAGCGCACGCTTCCGGTCGCGGATCTTCTGCGCGGCCCGGGAGAGAACGCCCTCGGACGCGGGGAGCTGATCAGCCGCGTGTTCGTTCCCGATCCTGGTGCCAGTGCCTACGTTCGCCTCGAGTACCGCCGCGCGATGGAGATCGCAGTCGTCGGGGCGGCGGCGCTGCTGGTGCTAGGCGCCGACCGCAAGATCGAGACCGCGCGCGTCGCGCTCACGGCTGTCGCGCCGACGTGCATCCGCGCACCCGGTGTCGAGGCCGCGCTCCGCGGGCTGGAGCCGTCGCAGGAAGCATTTGCCGAGGCCGCCGCGCTCGCGAGCGACGCCGCGGCGCCGATCTCGGACGTCCGCGCATCGGTCCGGTACCGCACCGCCCAGATTCCGATCGTCGTCCGCCGCGCGCTGGCGCTGGCACTCGAACGGGCGCGCTCGTGACCCACCCGCTGTCCCTCTCCGTGAACGGCGTCACCTACTCGCTCGGAGTAGGGGGCGAGCGGACACTCCTGTCGGTGCTCCGGGGCGAGGTGGGCCTGACCGGGACGAAGGAGGGTTGCGACGACTCCGAGTGCGGTGCGTGCATGGTCCTGGTGGACGGGCGACCGGTGAACTCGTGCTCCTACCTGGCGCTACAGGCCGAGGGGCGTGAGGTGACGACCGTCGAGGGGCTGGCCCGCGGCGGCGAGCTGCACGCCGTTCAGCGCGCCCTGATCGAGGCGGGCGGCATCCAGTGCGGCTTCTGCACATCGGGGATGCTCGTCTCGGCGGCGGCGCTGCTCGCCGAGCGGGCCGACCCGAGCGAGGACGAGGTGCGCCTCGCGCTGGCGGGGAACCTCTGCCGGTGCACCGGGTACCAGAAGATCGTGAAGGGGGTTCTGGCCGCGGCCGCGGAACCGCGAGTCGCCGGTGTCTGACACTGTCCCTGTGGGCATCGTGCTCGGCAGCCACATGCCCCCGGAGCAAATCGTTCGCACGGCAAGCCGGGCAGAGGACCTCGGCTTCGGCGAGCTCTGGTTCTCGGAGGACTGCTTCTTCTCGGGTGCCTTCGCGGGGATCGCGGCTGCGCTCGCGGCCACCGAGAGGGTGCCCGTCGGCCTCGGCATCGCGTCTGCCGTCACGCGGCACCCTGCGCTGTTGGCGATGGAGTGCGCGACCCTCTCTCGGCTCCACCCGGGCCGGTTCTGGCCCGGCGTCGGGCTCGGCGTCCCGTTCTGGCTGCAGCAGCTGGGACTTTTGCCGCCCTCTCCGATCGGCGCCGTGCGGGAGTGCGTCGAGAGCCTGCGCCGCCTGCTCGGGGGCGAGGAGCTTTCCGGCCAGGGCCTGTTCACGTTCGACCAGGTGGCGCTGACTCACCTGCCCGAAGACGAGCTGCCGATCTACCTGGGTATGGTCGGGCCTCGCGGGCTCGAGCTCTCGGGCGCGATCGCCGAGGGCAGTGTCTTGTCGGTCCTGGCCGGAGTCGACTACGTGCGCTGGGCCCGGGAGCGGATCGCCGCCGGTGCCGCCGCGGCCGCCAGGCCCGCGGCACCGCACCGAGTCGTCACGTACGTGCTGTACTCGGTCGACCGCGACGGTCGCGCGGCGCACGAGGCCGTACGCGCGGCGACGGCCTTCTACCTGACCGCCATGCCCGACAACGCCCTGTCCGACGTGTACGGCATCCAGCCGCAGCTGCAGGAGCTCATCACCGGCGGAACGCTCGCCCAGGAGATGCCGGCTGCGTGGCTGGACGACCTCGCCGTTGCGGGCGACCCGGAGGAGGTCGCCGCCAAGATCCGCGTACTGCTCGAGGCGGGCTCGGACTCGGTCTGCCTGTGGCTCTTCCCGCTCGACAATCTCGAGGACGTCCTCGAGCAGACCGGGCGCGAGGTGCTACCCCGGATCTAGAACGGACAAGGAGGTTCGATGGCACAGCGCGTGTTCTTCCTCAACCGGCTGCGCGACGGCGCGGATCCGGACGAGTACGAGGCCTGGATTCGCCGGGTCGACTACCCCGTGGCCCGCGCGCAGGGCGCGATCAGTAGCTACACCGTGGCGCGTATCGAGGGAACGCTGAGCGGTGAGGAAGCGTCTCCGTACGACTACCTCGAGGTGATCGAGATCACGGATCTGGATGCGTACCGCGCGCTCGGGGAGCTGCCCGAGTTCCAGCAACTCTTGCAGGAGTGGTCGCAGTACGTCGCCGAGGCGGAGATGATCCACGGCGAAGTCATCGAGTAGAGGAGGTTGGCATGGCGAAGCAGCTCGTCCTACTCACATACACGCCGCGCGAGCTCGACGAGGAGGACTACGCGAAGTTCATCCGCGAGATCGATTACCCGGCGTTCCGGCAGAACCCGCACATCATCGACTACTCCTGCTGGCGCGTCGGCGAGAGCATCCAGGGCCGCGAGCAGTTCACGCACTTCGACCTGATGGCAGTCGACGACCTGGCGAACTGGCAGGCGATCGTCTCTGACCCGGTGGTCGCGGGGAACGTGGAGCGCTGGACGAAGGACTGGTCGCGGAACGGGCCGGACCACCCGGACCCGGCGGAGAACCTGAAGATCTCCTTCTGCAACCGTTACTGGGGATAGCGAGTGGCGCAGACTCGGGTCGGGATGCTGTTCTCCGGCGACGGGATGTCGCTCGCAGACGTCGTCGAGCTCGGCGTGTCGGCCGAGGACGCCGGGTTCGACAGCGTGTGGCATGTCGAGATTAACCGTGAGCCCGTTGTTCCGCTCACCGCGATCGCGGCGCTGACGAAGCGCATCCGCCTCGGCACAGGTGTCGCCATCTGGGCGCGGAGCCCGATCCTGGCCTCGCTCGTGGCCACGAACCTGGACGAGCTCTCGGGCGGACGCTTCCTCTATGGGCTCGGCACGGGCCCGCCTGATTGGAACCGGCGCTTTCACGGTATGAGCTACGACCGTCCCGCCCGGCGGATCCGCGAGTACGTCGATGTGATGCGCGGTGCCTGGAAGGCTGGACACGAGGGCTCGGCGTTCGACTACGAGGGCGAGATCTACCGAGTCGAGGACTACCGGCAGCCACTCCGGCAGGAGCCTCCGCGGATCCCGATCGTCCTCGCGGCAGTGCAGGCCCGGATGTGCGAGCTGGTCGGCGAGATCGCGGACGGAGTGCTGTTCAACGTGCTCTCGACGCCACGGTACGTGCGGGAGTTTGCACTGCCGCACCTCGAGCGGGGCGCCGCGCGGGCGGGCCGTGGCGTTCGCAAGGTCGAGCGGGCCGCCGCGATCACGGCCGCCGTCGACGGCGATCCGTCCCAGGCCCGCCGCTGGGCGCGTCACCACATCGCGTTCTACTCCGTGATCCCGTACTTCGACGTGATGTTCGACCTGCACGGGTTCCAGCAGGAGGCGGCGGCAATCCGGGAAGCCGCTGCGCGCGGCGACCCAGATGGGATGATCGACGCGGTCAGCGAGGAGATGATCGACACGTTCGCCCTTGCGGGTACACCCGACGATTGCCGGCGACAGCTCGAGGCCTGGGGAGACGTCGACGTGGCCGTGCTGTTCCCGCCGACGTTCCAGCTCGCGCCCGACGAGATCGTGGCGAACCATCGCGCCCTGATCGAGACGTTCGCATCCTGAGCGGGAGCAGCTGGGCTCCGGGTCGGCCTAGGAGGGCGCCGCCGCGGGTCCCGCGGCGTCGATCAGGGCGAGCACGTCGCAAGGCCGGAGCGGCGTGCGGTCGATCGACGCTCCAAACGGCGACAGCGCATCGGCGAGCGCGTTCACGACCGCAGCCGGCGCGCCGATCAGCCCGCCCTCGCCCATGCCCTTGATCCCGCCCGCGGTGACCGGCGACGGGGTGACGAGGTGGTCGACCTCGACGTCGGGCAGCTCGGGGGCGGTCGGGTACAGGAACTCGCCCAGGCTGCCGGCGAGGAACTGCCCGTCGTCGCCGTACGGCAGGCCCTCGTACAGCACCGCGCCGACGCCCTGCGCGACCGCGCCCGCGACCTGCCCGTCCACGAGCATCGGGTTCAGGATCGTGCCGCAGTCCTCGACCGCGACGAGCCGCTCGACCGAGACGCGGCCGGTCTCGGCGTCGACCTCGACCACGCACGCGATGCAGGCGTTCGAGTAGGTCGCCGGCGGGTCGTAGCTGCGGGTGGATGTGAGGGCCGGTTCGAGCCCGTTGGGCACGCGCCCCGCGTACGCCGCCGAGGCGACGGCGGCGACGCTCCGTGCCCGGTCCGGCGATCCGCACACCGAGACGATCCCGTCCTCGATCTCGAGGTCGTCCTCGTTCGCCTCCAGCTCGTGCGCGGCGATCTGCAGCACCTTCCGGCGGACGTCGTCCGTCGCGAGGAGGACGGCGCCGCCGCCGACGAGCGCCGTCCGGCTCCCCCAGCTCCCGGTCGAGTAGGCGCCCGTGGCCGTGTCTCCCTGGACGACTCGCACGTCCTCGGGGCGCACCCCGAGCCCGTCGGCGGCAAGCTGCGCCAGCACCGTCTCATGGCCCTGGCCGTTCGACTGCAGGCCGCTGGCGAGCATCACCGAGCCGTCCGGCTCCACCGTCACGCAGACCGAGTCCAGGTAGCCGGCGCCGGGAAAGCCCTGATCGGCGGCGACCTCCGCCGCCCAGCCGCCCTGCTCGACGAACGGGCTGAAGCCGACGCCCACGTAGCGGCCCTGCTCGCGCAGCCGGCTCTGCCGCAGCCGAAAATCGTCGTAGTCGACGAGCTCACGGGCGCGGCGGATCGAGGCGGCGTAGCTGCCGCCGTCATAGCGGCAGCCGGTGGCCGACACCGCGGGCTCTCCGTCCGGCAGGCAGTTGCGCAGGCGGAGCTCCAGCGGATCGATCCCGAGCGCCCGTGCCGCGTCGTCGATCAACGTCTCACGCGCCACCTGTCCTGAGGTCCAGCCAACGCCGCGGTAGGCCGTGGTCGGGCACTTGTTCGTCGCCGCGGCATCGACCTCGTACCGCACGGCGCCGATCGAGTAGATGCCCGGCAGCATCGCCGCTGCGCAGAGCGGATCGATCAGGCTCGACCAGGGATGCCCCTGGTGGGCGCCGCCGTCGCCGAGGAATCGACCGCGCAGACCCAGGAACGAGCCCTCCTCGTCCAGCGCCAGCTCCAGCGAGCACAGGACCTCCTTCGAGTGGCCGCTCGCGGCCAGGTGCTCGTAGCGGTCCTCGACCCACTTCACCGGCGCGCCCACGAGCCGCGACAGAAGGGGCAGGATCGCCTCCTCGACGTACAGGTGAACCTTCAGCCCGAAGCCGCCGCCGACCGCGGGCACGAGCACGCGCACCCTCGTCTCCGGCAAGCCGTACAGCGACGCGAGCATCGAGCGGACCAGGAACGGCATCTGCGTCGACGCCCAGACGGTCAGGTCGCTCGACCAGTCGGCGACGCCGCCGCGGCCCTCGAGCGGCGCCGCGTGCGTGCGCCCGAAGTGGAAGCGCTTCGCGATGACGTGCGCGGCGCGCGCAAAGGCCTCGTCCACGCCCCCGGAGTCGTATTCCACGTGCGCGAAGTTGTTGCTGCCGTGGTCCTCGTGGAGCAGCGGTGCGTCCGCCTCGAGCGCCCGCTCCGGGTCGACGATCGCCTCGAGCGGCTCGTAGTCGACCTCGACCAGTTCGCAGGCGTCTTCTGCGACGTAGCGGGACGAGGCAACCACCACGGCGACCGGCTCGCCGACGTAGCGGACACGGTCGGGCGGGAGCAGCGGACGGCGCCATTCGCCCGCCTCCGGCCGCGACGATCCAGTCACGATCTCGGACACTCCCTCGAGGCCGGCATGCGTGACGACGGCCTCGACTCCCTCGAGCGCCCGCGCAGCCTCCGTGCGAACGCCGAGGATTCGAGCGTGCGCGTACGGGCTGCGCACGAAGGCAACCTCGAGCATTCCGGGTAGGCGCACGTCGTCGAGGAACCGGGCCCGCCCGCGCAGAAGCTTGGGATCCTCCACCCGCGGCAGGCTGCGTCCGACATATCGGAAGGGCCGGCTCACGCGTGTTCCTCGCGCATCAGGCGTGCCGCCTCCCGCACCGAGGCGACGATCCCCGCATATCCCGTGCACCGGCAGACGTTCCCGGACAGGTGCTCACGGATCTCCGCGTCCGTCGGCGCCGGAGCCTGCTCGAGCAGCGCCTGCGTCGCCAGCAGCATGCCCGGTGTGCAGAAGCCGCATTGCAGCCCGTGCTTCGCCCGGAACGCTTGCTGGATCGGATGCAGCTCGCCGCCGCGCGCGAGGCCCTCCGCGGTCTCGATCTCCCTCCCCTCCGCCTGGACGGCGAGCATGAGGCAGGAGAGCGCCAGGCGGCCGTCGAGCCGGATGGTGCATGCTCCGCAGCCGCCCTGCTCGCAGCCGACGTGCACGCCCGTGAGACCGAGCCCGTGGCGGAGGAAGTCGGCCAGGAGGAGGCGCGGCTCGGCGAGGCCGGTTCGCGGCCTGCCGTCGACCCGCACCGTCACCGTGCGCGGCTCAGCCACCGCCTGCCCTCGCCTGCTCGACTGCGCGCCGGACCAGCACCTTCGCTGCGCGCCGCCGGTAGGCGCCGTCGGCGTGGACGTCGCTCACCGGCTCCAGGTCGATCGTCGCGAGCTCGGCCGCCTCGGCGGCGTCCGCTTCGCCCTCCAGCGCCTGCTCCGCCGCGAGCGCCCGCTCGGGAACGCCGCCGACGCCAAACAGGACGACGCGGGCGGGGTCGAGCAGCACGGCGGCGCCGGCCAGGGCGAAGTCGCCGTGGCGCCGGGAGAGCTCCGCGAAGCCGAACCTGCGGGAGCCGTGGTGGGGCAGCGTCACCGCCGTCAGCAGCTCGCCCGGGGCGAGCGACGTCGTGAAGGGGCCTGTGAAAAGCTCCCGCGCGGGAACCGTCCGCTCGCCGCGGGGCCCGGCGGCGACCACCTCGCCGTCGAGCGCCGTCGCCACCGCCGGCAGCTCGGCGGCCGGGTCCGCGTGTACGAGCGAGCCGCCGACCGTGCCGCGGCTGCGCGTCGCGGGGTGTCCGACGTGCCGCAACGCCGCGGCGAGAAGCGGCGCGGCCGCGCGGAGGGCGGAGGAGGCCAGCGCGTCGGCCTGGCGCACGAGCGCACCGAGCCGGATCACGCCGTCGACCTCGATCCCGTCGAGCCCGGGGACACGGTTGACGTCCACGAGCACTGCGGGCCGGGCGATGCGCATGTTCAGCAGCGGCACGAGGCTCTGCCCGCCTGCGAGCACCTTCGCCTCGCCGTCGGCAAGCGCCACGACCGCCTCCTCGACCGACCCGGCGGCGACGTACTCGAACGGTGGCGGCTTCACTGCAGTGGTCTCGCCTCGAGCTCACGTGCGGCCGGGAGCACCTCGGCGGCGAAGCGCTCGACGACCTCGAACAGCTCCTCGATCGTGCCCGAGCCGATGTCGAAATGCATCGTCACGTGCGAATAGCCGTGGTCGGCGAACCGCTGGAGGTCGCCGACGACCTGCTCGGCGTTGCCGGTCAGCGTGCGCCGGCGGCCTTCCGCCGCAGCCGCGGTGACGAGACCGGACGCGAAGGCGTACAGCCGAAAGCCCGAGAGGTCACGGCCGACGCGCTCGCCCTCGCGTAACACCACCTCTTGCAGCGCGTCGAACCGGCCCGGGTCGGCGTAGGCGTCCAGGAACATCGGATACAGGCCGTCGGAGGTTCGCGCTGCACGTCTGGCGCCGACCTCGGAGACGGCGCCGAAGACGATCGGTGGGTGCGGCTTCTGCACGGGCTTCGGCTCGAGGGAGACCTCCGTGATCTCGTAGAAACGACCATGCCAGTCGAGCCAGGGCGCGGTCCAGGCGTGCTTCCAGATCTCGATGCACTCCTCCGTGACGGCGCCGCGGTGCTCGAAGTCGGCACCGACGGCCGCGAACTCCTGCGGATCCCAGCCCGAGCCGGCACTCATGATCAACCGGCCGCCCGAGAGCACGTCGAGCGTCGCGAACTGATGCGCGACTGTCAGCGGGTGGCGGTAGGGGGCGATCAGCACGGACGGCGCCAGCGACACGCGCTCCGTGGTCGCCGAGAGGGCGCCGATCGTCCCGACCACGTCGAGCATCACCGGCTGCTCCGGGTAGGCGCGGGTCCCGGATTCGTTGGCGGTGTGCGCCGCACCGAGGTCGCGTCCCATGCACACATGATCCGAGAACCACAGCGAGTGGTAGCCGAGGCGGTCGGCGAGCTGCGCGAGCTCGACCACACGCATCTCGTCCGGCTCGAGCCGCTGTAGGAAGAAGTCGCGCTCGTCTCGCGTGAGCAAGCCGTGCGTCGACATGGTCAGGCCGACGTCCATGCGGCGGGGCGAGTCTATCCTTGGCCATGGCCCAGGAGTCGATGCTGGAGCCCGCAGTCGAGGCGCTGAGCCGCGACGAGCTGCGGGTTCTGCAGGAGGGGCTACTCGCCACCCAGATCGAGCGCTGCGCCCGTTCGTCGGCCCTGTATCGCGCGAAGCTCGAGTCGGTCGGTGCCGAGCCCGGCGACGTCCGCACCCTCGACGACCTGGCCCGCCTGCCGGTCGTCACCAAGGAAGAGCTGCGTGAGGACCAGCGGCTGCGGCCGCCATTCGGCACGTTCGCCGTCGGCGACCCGTCCGTCTTCCGCGAGGTACACCCGTCGACCGGCACGACAGGACCGCCTGTGAACACGATCTGGTCGGCGGCAGACGTCGAGACGATCACGGCCGTCACCATGCAGACGCTCTGGCAGTTCGGCGTCCGCCCGGGCGACGTGATCCAGAACGCCTTCGCGTACGGCCTCTGGGTTGCCGGCATCAGCTGCCATTACGCGGGCTCGCGGCTCGGCTGCCTCGTTGTCCCGACCGGCACGGCGACCTCGACCGAGCGGCAGGTCGACTTTCTCCAGGCTCTCGGCTCGACCGTCCTTCTGGCGACGCCGAGCTACGCGCTGCGCATCGCGGAGGGCCTGCATGAGCGGGGAATCGAGGCGGCCGCCCTCGAGCTCCGACTAGGCTGCTTCGGCGGCGAGCCCGGGGCGGAGAACCCCTCAACCCGCGCGAAGCTGGAGGCCGGGCTCGGAATCGACGCCTTCGACTAGGCGACGCCGGTGATCCGCTACTGGTCGAACGACTACGCGCCCCTGTCCTCCGATCGGTGCTCGTGTGGGCGGACGCACGTGCGCGCGATCGGAGGCATCGTCGGACGCCACGACGACCTGGTCGTCTTCAAGGGCGCGAAGTTCTACCCGAGCCAGGTGGAGAAGGTCGTCCGGTCGTTCGCAGAGCTGTCGGACGAGTTCCGGATCGAGGTGGACGCCGGCGGCGGGACGCTCGTCGAGCGCTGCACGGTCGTCTGTGAGCTCCGCGACGCAGGAGCCGAGGTCGAGCAACGCCTCGTCCGGGCGCTCCGTGCCGAGCTCGGGGTGACGCCGGGCCTCCGCGTGGAGTCGCACGGCTCGCTCGAGCGCTTCGCCTTCAAGGCGCAGCGGCTCGTGCGGCTCTAGGACCAGGCTGCGGAGCCCAGCCGAGGGCGCGCTCACAGGTTGCCCCGAGCGAGAGGAGGCGCGCCTCGTCGAAGCGGCGACCGACGAGCATGACGCCGACGGGCAGCCCGTCGGCCTCTGCGAGCGGGAGCGAGATCGCCGGGTGCCCGGTCATGTCGGTCGGGTAGGTGTTGGCCAGATTCGCCCAGCCGCGCAGCACGCGGTCGGCGAGCGGCGGCTCCGGCGACAGCTCGTGGGCCCGCCAGGGAGTGCTCGGCATCACCAGGGCGTCGACGCCGTCGAGCGCTCGGTCGTACGCGGCGCGCAGCCACGGGCGCAGGTTTTGTGCCTTCGCATACAGGGCGCCGGCATACCGGGGGCGCAGCCAGCGGCCGGCAATCAGCGCGATCTTCATCTGGGGCGAGAGCTCCTGCGCGTACTCCCGCAGGCCCGCCGACAGCGCCGGCGGGAGGTCCTGCATGTAGCGGCCGGTCCACGAGTAGCCGTTGCCGCCGGTCTCCATGAGGTTCGTCATCCCCTCGATGAAGCCGATGAACGCGATCCCGCCCGCCTGCAGGTGCTCAGGCAGCGATACGTCGACCGCCTCGGCCCCGAGCCCGCGCAGCCGCTGGATCGCCTCCCGCACGGCCCCGACCGTCGCATGCTCGGCGCCGACGACCTCACCGAACCCTTCCGCTACCACCCCGAGACGCACGCCCGTCAGCGCGTCCGGCGCCTCCGCGACCGCGGCAGGATAGTCGGCCACCGGCACGTCGCATTGCCTCGGGTCGCCTTCGTCTTCGCCGGCGATCGCCTGGAGGAGGGTGGCGGCCCCTGCGACCGTCCGCGCAAGCGGGCCGCAGTGGTCGAATGTCTGGTCAATGCCGCCGATGCCGACGTACGGGACGAGTCCATGGGTCGGCTTCAGGCCGACGACGCCGCACCATGACGCCGGCGCTCTGATCGAGCCGCCCTGGTCGGCGCCGACGGCGACGTCAATGCCGTGGCAGAAGAGCGATGCGGCCGAGCCGCTCGAAGAGCCGCCGGCGCTCCGGCCCGAGTCCCACGGGTTCAGCGTGGGTCCGTACCAACTCGACTCGCCGCCCCCGGAGAAGGCCAGGTCGTCCATGGTCGTGATCGCGACCACCTCGCCGCCCGCCCGCAGGATGCGATCTGCAACGACGCTGTCCTCCGCGGGGACGTAGCTCTGCAGCACGGCTGAACCGCAGGTGAGCGGGATCCCGGCGATCGCGACGGCGTCCTTGACCGCGACCCGCTTCCCTGACAGGACGCCCTCCCGGCCCTCGGCCCGGACGCGGCAGAAGCGGACGATGGCGTTCAGCGGATCCTCGCCCTCCTCGGGCGCTCGCCCTGCATCCCGCGCCGCCTCGATCGGCTCGACGAACGCGGGCTCCTGGGACTCGAGCAGGTCGAACGCCTGGAAGACGGCCTCCCCGACCGCCAGGAGCTGCTCCGCTTCGGCGTCGTCGACCGTGAACCCCCACGACTGCGACAGCTCGCGCAGCTCCTCCAGCTGGATGCGCGGGATCACGGGCGCGGCGCCGCTCCTACTCGCCCCAGAACGGCGTGCGTGCCCAGCCCTCGTCGAGCGGACTGAGCGTCTGGCAGTCCAGCTTGACTTCGGAGAACTTCCAGCCGTCGGGCTCGCGCCGGTAGCGATCGGCATAGCGGCCGGTGATCAGCATCGCCCGCGGGCCGCCGTCGGTCGCGAACGTACACGGCTCGAGCAGGTACCAGCTCCCCGTCGCGGTGAGGCCGTCGTCGGCCACCTCGATGACCGGCGCCACCATGTAGTGGAGCGCCCAGGTGATCGTGCCGGAGATGCCGGCGAAGAACTCGCAGACGGCGTCGACCCCTTCGTAGCGGCCGAAGCGCGAGCCGCCGTCCCAGACGGCGTCTTCGGTGAAGAACGGGCGCATGCGCACGGGGTCGTAGCCCGTATCGCAGACGTCCGCATAGCGCGCCTTCAGCACCCGGATCTCCTCGATCGCCTCCAGGCGGGCGAGCCGGCTGGCGAGGTCTGCCTCCACGGACGCGATCATCGCACGCCTGTTAAAAGAGGAAGCCGTGAGCTGGGACGAGCTGCCGGTCGTCGTCACTGTCGCCCCGACGGGCGCCGAGGTGACGCGGGCCGACAACCCCGCGCTGCCGCACACGCCGGCGGAGATCGCCGCCGATGTCGCCGCCTGCGCGTCCGCCGGCGCGTCGGTCTGCCACCTCCACGTCCGCGAGGAGGACGGCTCGCCGAGCAGCCGTCCCGAGCTGTTCGAGGAGGCGATCGAGCTGATCAGGCAGCGCACGTCCATCGTGACCATGGTCTCGACCGGCGGCGCGGTCTGGATGCCGATGGAGGAGCGGATGACCGGCCTGGAGGCGAAGCCCGATCTGGCCGGCGTCGAGACCGGGTCGATGAACTTCGGCGAGGACGCGTTCACGACCCTGCCGGCCGACGCGCGCCGCGTAGCCGAGCGCGCCGGAGAGCTCGGCATCGGACTGGAGGCGGAGATGTTCGACGTCGGTCACGTGGTCGCAGGCGTCCGGATGCTCGAGCGCGGCGAGCTGCCTCGTCCCCTCCGTGCGAATCTCGTCTTCGGCGTCCCCGGCGGGATCGACGCGACACCCGAGGCGCTCGAGGCGATGCAGCGCCCACTCCCGGCCGGGACGCACTGGTCGATCACCGCGGTCGGCCGGCACCAGCGCCGCCTGCTGGGACTCGCAGTCCTCCGAGGTGCAGGCGGCATCCGTGTCGGCTTCGAGGACGGCGTCTACCTGCGCCGGGGAGTGCTCGCCTCCTCGAACGCGGAGCTGGTCTCCGACGCATGCGAGCTCGTCGCCACGCTCGGACGCCGGATCGCCACGATCGACGAGGCGCGGGAGCTGCTCTCCTGCGCGGTGCGCTGAGTCGTGTTCGACCTGACCGGACGCACCGCGCTCGTCACCGGCGGCTCACGGGGAATCGGTCGTGCAGCGTGCGTCGGCTTCGCGCGGGCAGGCGCCGACGTGGTCGTCCACTACCACACCGATCGCGAGGCAGCCGAGCGCGTCGCGGCGGAGATCCTGGAGGCCGGGCGGCGTGCCGCGGTCGTCCAGGCCGACATTACGAACGTCGGCGAGGTCGAGACGATGATGGGCGACGTCGCGGAGTTCGTCGGCGACGGCGGGCTGCACGTCCTGTTCAACAACGCGGGCGTCTATCCGCGGGGCTCACTCGAGTCGCTGAGCGTCGAGGAGTGGGACCGCGTGATGGCGATCAACGCGCGCGGACCGTTTCTCTGCACCCGCGCCGGGCTGCCGCTGCTGAAGGCGGCGTCCGAGGCGCGCGTGATCAACATCGGCACGGTGATGGCCTATCGAGGCATCCCCGGCATGCTTCATTACATCGCCTCCAAGTCGGCCGTGATCGGCTTCACCCGGGTGCTCGCGCGAGAGCTCGCTCCCGACGGGATCACGGTCAACTGCGTCTCGCCGAGCATGGTGCAGACGGAGACGGCAGAGCGCGACTACGGCGGCGACGAAGTATCGGTGATCGCCGAGCAGGCGATCCAGCGCTACCAGCAGCCCGAGGACCTGGTCGGCCTGCTCGTGTTCCTCGCGTCGGAGTCGAGCGGGTTCGTCACCGGGCAGACAATCCTCGCGGACGGAGGTCGAATCTTCCTTTAGTGTCATCCTCCCGATGCTGAAAGGAAGGGCCGCGTGGGGATCCGCGTAGGGATCGATACCGGGGGAACGTTCACCGACCTCGTCGCCGTGAACGACGAAAGCGGAACGTGGTCGCTCGCGAAGGTGCCTTCGAACGCCGAGAACCCGGTGGCGGCGATCCAGGCGGCGCTCGCGGCGGCCGACCTCGACCCGCAGGAAGTCTCGTTCATCGTCGTCGCCACGACGCTCGGAATCAACGCGGTGCTCACGCGCTCCGGTGCACGTGTCGTCTTCGTGACGACGATGGGGTTCGAGGACATCCCGTTCATCCAGCGAATCGCCCGCAAATACCACTACGACTACCGCTGGCGAAAGCCGCGGCCGCTGCTCGACCGGCAGGACTGCCTCGGCGTATCCGAGCGCCTCGACGAGGAGGGCAGCGAGCTCGCTCCGCTCGACTCCGACGAGCTCGAGCGCCTCGTGCGCAGCCGGCTGAACGGGAACGGCGCCGCGCCTACGGTCGCGGTCGCAGTCTGCTACCTCTTTTCCTACCTCAACCCGGAGCACGAGGCGGCCACCGCAAAGGTGCTGGCCGAGCGTTTCCCCGAGCTTTCGGTCTCGCTGTCGCACGAGGTCGCGCCGATCTGGCGCGAGTACGAGCGGGGAACGACGGCAATCGTCGATGCGTACTTGAAGCCGCTGCTCGACGACTACGTCGCCGCCGTCTCACGTGCGCTCGACGAGGAGGGGATCTCGGCGTCGTGGGCACTGCTCAAGTCCAACGGCGGCCACGCGCTCTCGGAGCGCGCGCTCGAACGGCCGGCTCACGTGCTGCTCTCGGGCATCGCCGGCGGCGCGATCGGCGGCGCCTACGTCGCCCGCGCCCGCTCCGCCGAGAAGGGGATCGTGCTCGACATGGGCGGGACGAGCTGCGACGTCTGCCTGATCGTCGGCGGCGAGCCGCTCTACTCGTCGGACTACGAGATCGAGTTCGGTCTGCCGGTGTCCGTGCCGAGCGTGAGCACGAGGACGATCGGCGCCGGCGGGGGCTCGATCGGCTGGATCGATCCCGGCGGCTTCCTCCAGGTCGGGCCGCAGAGCGCCGGCGCCCTTCCGGGCCCCGCCTGCTACGGGCAAGGTGGTGAGGAAGCGACCCTCACCGACGCGAACGTCGCGCTCGGCAGGCTCAACCCCGACTTCTTCCTCGGCGGGCAGCTGAAGCTCGACCCCGAGCTCTCGCGCCGCGCGCTGGCCCGGCTCGGCGAGCCCCTGGGGCTGGCGGAGGTGGACGTCGCGTCGTCGATGGTCAAGATCACGAACGAGAACATGGCGAACGCCGTTCGGATCGTCACGGTCGAGCAGGGAATCGATCCGCGCGAGTTCGCGATTCTCGCCTTCGGCGGAGCCGGGCCCACGCACGCCGCCGAGCTCGCCGATGCGATCGGCATCCGCCGCGTGATCGTCCCGGTCAACCCCGGCCTCTGCTCGGCGTTCGGAACGCTCGCGGCGCAGGTTCGTGTCGACGCCGTCAAGAGCATCTCGCGCGTCGCGGAGCGGACGACCGGCGCGGATCTCGATCGGCTGTTTCGCGACCTGGAGCAACAGGCGCAGTCGGACTTCGCTGCGCAGGGTGCCGGCGGAGGCGCGGCAGAGGTGCGCCGCTCGATTGCGATGCGCTACCAGGGTCAGAACTACGAGCAGGAAATCCCCGTACCGGTCGGAACGATCGGCGACGCGCAGCTCGAGGAAGTCGTCGAGAGCTACCACCGCCTGCACGAGGAGTTCTACGGCTACCGGTTCGAGGGGATCCCGATCGAGCTGGTGCGCATCTCGGTCGTCGTCGCGGCCCCTGAGCCCGTGCTCCCGGCGATGAGGCCGAGCGGCGACTCGCGCGAGGCCGACGAGGTACGCGAGGTCTACTTTCCCGACCACGGATTCGTGCCGACGCCGATCGTGCGCCGGGAGCGCGTCGAGGCCGGCTCGAGTCAGGGGCCGCTCGTCGTCGAGTCGATGGACTCGACGATCGTCGTCCCACCCGACTGGACGCTCGAGGCCGACGAGTCGGGCGTTCTGGAGATCCACAAGCACGGGGAGGCTCGGTGACCGTTACGCAGCAGCAGCAGACGATCGACCCGGTGACGCTCACGATCATCAACAACAACTTCGTGAACATCTGCCGCGAGATGGGGATCACGATGATCCGCACGGCCTTCTCGCCGATCTTCAACGAGGGACTCGACTTCTCGTGCGTGCTCTTCGATCGCAAGGGCAACATGATCGGGCAGGCCGAGTTCTGCCCGGCTCAGCTGGCCGCGAGCCTCTTCATCGTCCGCTGGACGCTCGAGGAGCTCGGCGTCGAGTCGTTCGAGCCCGGCGACGTCGTCCTGCACAACGATCCGTACCGCGGCGGCGCGCACATCCCCGAGCACGCGGTCATCCGCGCGGTCTTCCACGGGGGCGAGCTGTTCGGCTTCGTGGCGAACGTCGGCCATCTCGCCGAGATCGGCGGCAAAGCCGTCGGCAGCTTTGCTGCCGACGCGACCGAGGTCTTCCAGGAGGGCCTGCGCATCCCGCCGGTCAAGATCGTGAAGCGCGACGAGAACGACATGGAGCTCTGGAAGCTGATCATGTCCAACCACCGCACGCCGCGGAACACGTGGGGTGACATCAACGCGCAGATCGCGTCACTTCGCGTCGCCGAGCGCAGCGTGATCGAGATGCTCGACCGGTACGGCCGCGACCTGGTCGAGCGGGCGTCCGAGGAGCTGATGGACTACTCGGAGCGCTGGATGCGCGCCGAGATCGAGGCGATCCCGGACGGCGTCTACGAGTTCACCGACTACATGGAGGACGACGGTGTCGTTGCCGAGCCGGTGAAGCTGCACGTGACCGTGAACGTCCAGGGCGATCGACTGATCGTCGACTGGACGGGATCGTCGCCGCAAGTGCGCGGGCCGATCAATGCTACGTACGGCGTGACGGCGGGGGCGACGTACAACGCCATCTTCCACGTGACCGACAAGGACATCCCGAAGAACACGGGCGCCTACCGCCCGATTCACATCATCGCGCCGCCGGGCTCGGTCGTGAACGTGGTCTATCCGGGTCCGTCGGTGGGCGGGAACACCGAAACGCACCCGAAGCTCGCCGACATGGTCGTGGGCGCACTCGCGCCGGCCCTTCCACACCGGGTCGCGGCCGCCGAAGGAGGTAGCGCATGCAACTTCCTCTTCGGCGGGTTCCACCCGAAGACGGGCGACTACTACGCCAACTACCACCTCGAGGGGTGCGGGTGGGGCGGCAAGTCCTACGACGACGGCAACGACGCGATCGTCGTGACGAACGGGAACTGCCGCAACACGCCGGTCGAGATCTTCGAGACGCGCTACCCGCTGCGCGTGCTCGAGTACTCGCTGATCCCTGACTCGGGCGGTGCCGGGGAGTTCCGCGGCGGCCTCGGCACGCGCCGGATCATGCGCATCGAGCCCGGGGCCGAGGTCACCGTCAACGCGCTCTTCGACCGGACCAAGCCGGGCTTCGGCGCGTGGGGCCTCGAGCACGGGGGCCAGGGCGGTCGCGGCGCCGTGCTGGTCAAGCGTGCCGGCGACACCGAGTTCCGTACCTTCACGGAGGCCTTCGGTACCGTCTCGCCCTCGAAGTTCACCAACATCCTCCTCCGGGAAGGCGACGAGGTGCTGATCGACTCGCCGGGCGGCGGCGGCTACGGCGACCCCAAGCAGCGCGAGCCGTCACGTGTCGAGGAGGACCTCTTCCAGGGCTTCATCAGCCCGGAAGCCGCCAGGGACGTCTACGGCAACGGCTCCGCGCCTCGTTGATGGGCGTCTGGGTGCCGATCCGGCCGCAGGTGTGGGAGACCGTCGTCACCCCGTGCGACTGTTGCGGCCAGGTCGTCGCCAAGCAGCGCTGGGAGGTCGAGATCGAAGGCGAGCAGCGGCGCTTCTGCAGTCTCGAGTGTGAGGAGCTGTACCGCACGTACGTGCTTCCGCAACGGGCGAAGGACGCCTGAGCAGTGCTTCCCGCCGAGGCCCTGGCGAGCTTCGGGAGCAGCGTTGTCGCCGACTCGCTCCGCGATCTCGGCTACTCCGATCGCACCGCGTCGCAAGGTGTTCGACCGGTGCGCCGAGAGCACGTGGCTGCGGGTCAGGCCCGCACCGCCGCTTTCGAGGCGGTCGTGTCCGACGACGCTCGGGGCTTTCTACCGCTGGCCGCGTTCATCGACTCGTGCCGGCCGGGCGAGGTGATGGTGCTCGGCGGCGCCGAGGGAGCGTCCCCCGGTTCCGTCTGGGGCGAGATCTGCTCGACTGCCGCCGTCCAACGGGGGTGTGCCGGCGTTGTGATCGACGGCTACATGCGCGACCAGCTCGCGATCGAGGGCATCGATCTGCCGGTGTTCTCGCGCGGCGCGTTCCCGCAGGATTGCCTGGGGCGCAGCATGGTCGTGGAAGGACGAACCGACGCAGTCTGCGGCGGCGTGCACGTGTCCACCGGCGACTGGGTGGTTGCGGACGCCGACGGCGTCGTCTTCGTCCCGGCCGAAATCCTCTCGACCGTGCTCGAGACCGCAGCCGAGAAACGATGGGCGGAGCAGGCATTGCTCGACGCAGTGGCCGCAGGCGAGTCGCTGGCCGAGGCGGTCAAGCGCGTGGGCACCCTGTAGATGGGCTACCGGATCTCCGTCGATACGGGCGGCACGTTCACGGATGTCGTCGTCTGCGACGAGGAAGGCCGCTTGCACCTTGCGAAGGCGCCGACCGACCTCGAGCGCGCGTTCGAGAGCATCGGCGAGGCGCTGGCCGAGCTCGCGCCGGAACTGGACCTCTCGCTTCCGGAGCTGCTCGAGCGGACCGACGTCTTCACGTACGGGACGACCCGCGCGACGAACGCCATCGTCGAGGGCCGCACTGCGCGCACGGCCTTCTTCACCACGGAAGGCTTCCCCGACATCCTCCTGCTGCGTGAGGGCGGCAAGCTGGACCCGTTCCGCCAGATTCCCTATCCGCCGCCGTATGTCCCGCGCTACCTCACGTTCGAGATTCGCGAGCGGGTCGACTCCGAGGGGGGCGTGTTCGTTCCGCTGGACGAGCAGACGGTCCTGCTGGCGATCGACGAGGCGCAGGAGCTGCGTGCGGAAGCGGTCGCCGTCTGCCTGATCTGGTCGACCGTCAATCCCGATCACGAGCTGCGCATCGGGCAGCTGCTCGAAGAGCGCTGGCCCGGCGTGCCCTACACGCTCTCGCATCGGCTGAACCCGATCCTGCGGGAGTACCGGCGCGCATCCTCGACCGCGATCGACGCGTCACTCAAGCCGGTCATGCAGGAGTACCTGGCGACGCTGGAGGGCGATCTTCGCGACGCCGGCATGCAAGGGAACGTCTTCGTCGCGACCTCCTTCGGCGGCGCCTGGCGCCCCGAGGAGATGGTCGCGAGGCCGATCTACTCGGTCGGCTCAGGGCCGTCGATGGCTCCCGTCGCGGCGGTCACGTACGCCACAGCAGAGCTCTCGGAGAACGAGGCCGGTGAGCTCATCGTCTGCGACACGGGCGGGACGACGTTCGACGTCGGGGTGGTCTCGAACGGGGAGATCACCTCCACCGCCGAGACGTGGATCGGCGGACGTTGGGTCGGCCATATCACCGGCATCCGCGCAGTCGACGTCAAGTCGATCGGCGCCGGCGGAGGCTCGATCGTGTGGATCGATCCGGGTGGACTGCTTCGGGTCGGCCCGCGGAGCGCCGGCGCCGACCCCGGCCCGGCCTGCTACGGCCACGGCGGCTCGGAGCCGACGGTGACGGACGCGGCGGTGTGCCTCGGCTGGATCGACCCCGCCTTCTTCCTCGGCGGTCGACTGACGCTCGACCCCGACGCGGCGCGTGATGCGATCGAGCGCGCAATCGCCCTTCCGCTCGGCATGACCGTGCACGAGGCCGCGTACGCGGCGGTGACGATCGCCACGGAGAACATCGTCGGCGCGATTCGCGAGATCACGATTGCGCAGGGGATCGACCCGCGCGAGATGACGCTCGTTGCGGGCGGCGGCGCGTCGGGGCTCAACATCGTCCCGATCGCGCGGGAGCTCGGGTGCCGTCGCGTGCTGCTGCCCTCGACGGCGAGTGCGCTCTCGGCTTGCGGCGCTCTCTACTCCGACATCATCTCCGAGTTTTCGAGGGGTCGCTACGCCGAGACGCGGTCGCTCGATCGGGATGCGATCAACGACGCGCTGGCCGAGGTCGAGGCATACGCGGACGGGTTCCTCGCCGGGCTCGCGAACCTGTCGCTGACAGGAACCAGGAAGGAGTTCATGGTCGAGGCGCGCTACCGGGCACAGGTGTGGGAGCTGGACGTGCCCGTGCCTGCCCGCCTCGAAAGCGACGACGACGTACGCAGCCTCGAAGAGGCGTTCCACGCGACGCACGAGCGGATCTTCGCCGTGCGCGAGCCGGGCCAGTACCTCGAGTGCCTGCTCTGGAAGGCGCGCGCGACCGCCCTGCCCGAGAAGCCGGCGCTGCGCCAACGCCGAAGAGCGCTGGAGATCGAGCCGCAGCTCGAGGATCCGGTCGAGGCGTACTTCAGCGAGACGGGTTTCCAGGAGGTCGCCCGGTACGAGGGCGCCGCACTTCCGGCCGGGATGCGGATCGAGGGTCCTGCGATCATCCGCGAGCCGACGACGACGGTCGTCGTCTATCCGGGCTCCGCCGCCACGATCACTCGGCTGGGCAACTATCTCCTCGAGGTGGACGCGGAGTCCGACGGGCGCGGCACGGAGGCCGGAGGCATGAAGGCGGTCGCCCGATGAGCTCCCTCGACATGGTCACGCTCGCCGTGATCGGCAACCGCCTCGACTCGATCGTGCGCGAGATGGAGAACACGCTGCTCCGAACGGGCCGCTCCGCCGTGCTCAACATGGCGCGCGACTTCTCGTGCGCGCTGATCACCGCAGACAACCGGCTGCTTGCCTCCGCAGAGGGTCTGCCGGTGCACGTGATCGGGATGGAGTTCGTCGCCGAAGCCGTGACGGATCTCCACGACGACCTGGCCGAGGGCGACGCCTTCCTCCACAACGACCCCTATCTCGGCAATACGCACCCGGCCGACCACGTCATCCTCGTTCCGGTCTTCGCCGAGGGCCGACACGTGTTCACGGCCGCCGCGAAGGCGCATCAGGCCGACTGCGGCAACGCGCAGCCGACGACCTACATGCCGTACGCGCGCGACGTGTACGAGGAGGGCAGCCTGATCTTCTCCGCGGTGCGGGTCCAGCGCGCCAATCGCGATATCGACGACATCATCCGCATGTGCCGCCGCCGGATCCGCGTTCCCGATCAGTGGTACGGCGACTACCTGGCGATGCTCGGCGCCGCGCGCATCGGCGAGGCACGGCTGAAGGAAGTGTGCGACAAGTACGGCCTCGACCTGCTCGACCGGTTCGTCGAGGAGTGGTTCGACTACTCGGAGCGGCGGATTGCTCACGTCATCTCGCAGATGCCGAAGGGCACGATCGTCGGCCACGGAATGCACGACCCGTTCGGGCCGGCGCCGGACGGAATCCCGATCAACGTCAAGATCTCGGCCGATCCCGAGGCAGGGATGATCGAAGCCGATCTCACCGACAACATCGACTGCCTGCCCGCGGGGGTCAACGAGTCCCGCACGTGCGCGCTGAACAACTGCATGACGGGCATCTTCAACTCGATCGATCCGGACATCCCGCACAACGCGGGGACGTTCCGCCGCGTCACGGTCAGGTTGCGCGAGAACTGCGTCGTCGGGATTCCTCGCTTCCCGCACTCCTGCTCGGTGGCGACGACGAACGTCGGCGAGCGTCTCGTCGTCACCACGCAGCGGACGATCGCCGACGCGTGGGAGGGCTACGGTCTCGCGGAGGGCGCATGTGGCATCGGTCCGGGCTTCGCGGTCGTCTCCGGAACCGACTGGCGCAAGGACCACGACCCGTACGTGAACCAGAAGTTCCTCGGCTCACAGGGCGGGCCGGCGGGCGACGAGCACGACGGCTGGCTCACGTACGGCAACGCCGTCACGAACGGCCTGATGTTCCGTGACAGCGTCGAGATCGACGAGCAGAAGTATCCGATCCGCATCCACGAGATCCGGGTGCGCACCGACTCCGAAGGCGCCGGTCGCCGGCGCGGTGCCCCGGGCACGCGCGTCACGTTCGGGCCGAAGCACGATCCGATGACGGCGGCGTACGTGACCGACGGCTACCACTACCCTCCCCGCGGAACCCGCGGCGGCGCCGAGGCGGCATCGTCGATCGCGTTCACCGTGCGCCGGGACGGCTCCGAGGAAGAGCTCGAGCCGATCGCGCAGGTCGTGGTCGCACCCGGCGAGCTCCTCGGCCACCTGCTGAGCGGCGGAGGCGGCTACGGGCCGCCCGCCGAGCGTGAGCCGGAGCGCGTGCGCGACGACGTGCTCGCCCGCTTCGTCAGCTTCGAACGCGCGCGGGAGGTCTACCGCGTCGCCTTTACCGACGAGGTTCTCGACGACTCGCTCGAGATCGACTGGGACGCGACCGCGCGACTGCGGAGACCCTCGAAGGAAAGAGAGGTTGAGAGGACATGACTTACGTGGGGCAGAGAGTCCCGAGCTTGACGAACACCAGGCTCGTGGCCGGTCGGGGCAGGTTCGTCGACGACATCGCGCTGCCGGGGATGACGTACCTCGCGGTGCTGCGCAGCCCATACGCACACGCGCGCATCCGGTCGATCGACACCTCCGCCGCCGAGGCGCTGCCGGGAGTCGTGCACGTGATCACGGGGCGCGAGGTTGCAGAGAACATGAATCCGATCCCGGAGACGTACGACACCGCAGCCGTCGGCGCGAAGGGCGTCAAGTGGTACGCGCTCTGCACCGACCGTGCCCGCTACGTCGGCGAGGCGGTCGCCGCCGTCGTTGCCGAGGACAAGTTCACCGCCTATGAGGCACTCGAGCTGATCGGCGTCGACTACGAGGAGCTGCCGGTCGCTGCCGACCCCGAGGAGGCGATGCAGCCCGGCGCGCCGCTCGTCGAGCCGGAGTGGGGCGACAACATCATGGCGAGCCGCGACATCGTGCTCGGCGACCCCGACGCTGCCTTCGCGGCGGCAGAGGGGACGATCAGCGGCTTCATCCGCTCGGCCCGCATCACCGGCACCGCGATCGAGCCGCGCGGGTGCGTTGCCTCGTACGAGCCCTACGACGACGTCCTGACCTTCTGGGACTCGACGCAGAACCCTCACCCATTGCGCAACTACATCGCAGGCACGCTCGGTATCCCCGACACGTCGATCCGCGTGATCCAGCCGCATGTCGGCGGCGGCTTCGGCCTGAAGATCCCGACCTTCCAGGAGGAGCCCCTCGTCGCGTACCTCGCACGGAAGCTGCGCCGCCCGGTCAAGTGGATCGAGGAGCGAAGCGAGAACTTCCAGACCGGCGGGCACGCGCGCGACACGCGCTTCTACTACGAGGCGGCGTACAACGACGACGGCACGGTGACGGGCATCCGCCTGCGCGTGATCGCGGACGTCGGCGCGCCGACTGCGCTCTGCGGCTGGGGCATGTCGTTCGTGACGTGGTACTGCCTGCCGTGCGTCTACAAGATCCCGAACTCGGAGACGCACCTGCGCTCGGTCGTCACGAACAAGTGCCCGTGGAACGCGTACCGCGGCTACGGCAAGGACGCGGCGTCGTTCCTGATGGACAGGATCATGGACCACGTCGCCAAGGTGACCGGCATCGACCGGACGACGGTCCGGTTCCGGAACTTCATCCAGCCGGACGAGTTCCCGTTCCCGCAGGTCTCCGGTGCGATGATCGACAGCGGCGACTACGCGGCCGCGCTCGAGAAGGTGCTCGGGATGATCGACTACGAGGGCTTCCCGCAGCTCCAGGAAGAGGCGCGGGCGGAGGGTCGCTTCCTCGGACTCGGAATCGGTCAGGAACTGATCCCCGAGGGGTGCTCGATGCCCGGCTCGCTGCTCCTCAACGGTTGCGACGGCACCGAGGTGCGCGTCAGCCCGACAGGCGAGGTGACTGTGCTCACGGGCGTCACCTCACCGGGCAGCGGCAACGAGACCGGGATGGCGCAGATCGTCGCCGACGTCCTCGGCTGCAAGATCGAGCGCATTCGCGTCATCCAGGGCGACACGGAGACGTGTCCGTGGGGCTTCGGCAACTACAGCGCGCGCAGCATCATCATCGGCGGTTCCGCGGCCCACCTCGCCGCGAACGACATCCGCGACAAGATGCTGACGGTCGCCGGCAACATGCTCGAAGTGGCGGCAGACGACCTCGAAGCGGAGGGCGGCCGGATCTTCGTCAAGGGCACGCCGGATCGCTTCGTCGCGTTCGATGACGTCGCGAGCGAGGTTTACCGCAACCCGCACGGCCCGAACATGGAGGGGATCGAGCCCGCGCTCGAAGCGCAGCGGCACTTCAAGATCGGCAACGTCTACCACCAGCCCGAGAAGCAGGGCCGCTTCAGCGCGTACCCGTCGTGGCCGAACGCGGTCGCTGCGTGCATCGTCGAAGTCGATCCGGAGACGGGCTTCGTCGAGGTGCTTCGGTACTGCATGGTTCACGACGCCGGCAAGATCGTGAACCCGCTCCTCGCCGACGCGAACCTGCACGGTGGAGTCGCGCAGGGACTCGGCGCAGCGTTGTATGAGCGGATCGCCTACGACGAGGCGGCCCAGCCCCTGACGGCGACGTTCATGGACTACACGATCCCGACCGCGATCGAGGTGCCGAACATCGAGCTCGGACACCAGGAGACACCGACGCCCTTCACCCCACTCGGGACGAAAGGCGTCGGCGAGTCCGGCGTCGGAGCGCCGCTCGGCGCGCTCTGCAGCGCAATCGAGAACGCGCTGCCGGAGCTCGACCTCGAGCTGACGGAGTTGCCCCTCACCCCGAGCATGGTCTACTCGGCAATCGAGCGGGCCAGGGAGAGGACGGTGGTCTGATGCTGTCCAAAGAGTTCGAGTTCCACGCGCCACGCGAGGTCGAGCAGGCGCTCGAGCTGCTCGCCGGGAGCATGGGCGAGAAGAAGGTGCTTGCCGGTGGCATGAGCCTGATGCCGGTGATGAACCTCGGCCTCTCGCGTCCCGATGCGGTCATCTCGCTCAACCACGTCACCGGGCTGGACGGCGTCGAGGAGAGCGACGCGACGTTGCGGATCGGCGCGATGGTCCGGCACGACCGGATCGAGAGCGATCCGCTGATCGCCCGCTACTGCCCGCTGCTGTTGACGGCGGCGTCCGTGATCGGCGACGTGCAGGTCCGCCACCGTGGCACGATCGGCGGCAGCGCCGCACATGCGGACCCGGCCGCCGACTACCTGCCGGTGCTGGTTTCCGCAGGCGCGTCGATCGAGATCGCCAGATCGGGCGGTCGCCGCACGATCCCGGCGCGCGACTTCTTCGTCGACATCATGCGCACCGCACTCGGCTTGGACGAGCTGCTCGTTGGGATCGAGATCCCGAAGCTGCCCGACGGCAGCGGCTCGGCCTACCTTCGCCTTGCCCGGCTGGAAGGAAGCTTCCCGATCGTGAACGCCGCCGCGGTGGTGACGAACGGAAGCGCGACGATCGCGATCGGCGGAGCAACCGGCAAGCCGGCGCTCGTCGAGACGGCGTCGTCGGATACCCCGGAGCAGATCGAAGAAGCGGCCGCCGAAGCGTGTCACGACGCCTTTGGCGATCTCAGCGGCACGGCCGCCTACCGGACGTCGCTCGCGCGCGTGTACGCGCGGCGCGCGTTCGAGGCGGCGCTCGAACGACAAGCTCGGAACTGAAGGAGGAACGATGCAAACCCCGATTACGGTCACCGTCAACGGCGACGAGCACCGGCTGGAGGTCGACACGCGCCTGATCCTCGTGTACATGCTCCGCGAAACGCTCGGGCTCACCGGGAGTCACGTCGGCTGCGCAACGGGGAGCTGCGGCGCGTGCACGGTGATGCTCGACGGGCGCACGGTCAAGTCGTGCTGCGTGCTCGCCGCTGATGTCGACGGGCACGAGGTGACGACGATCGAGGCGCTGAGCAGCGGGCCTGACGATCTCCATCCGATTCAGCGTGCGTTCGTCGCGCACCAGGGACTCCAGTGCGGGTTCTGCACACCCGGCGTCGTCATCTCGACGCTGCAGCTGCTGCGCGAGAACCCCGATCCATCGGACCAGGAGATTCGGCACGCGATCGCCGGCAACCTTTGCCGCTGCACGGGTTACCAGCTGATCGTCACGTCCATCCTCGAGGCGGCGAAGCTCCTGCGCGAGCCCGCTGCGGCGACGGCGTAGCGATGGAGGTGACGGAGACGCGCCTGCTGCCGCATCCGCGGCCGCAGGTCTGGGAAAAGCTGATGGACTTCGGCTTCCTCTCGCGTACGCTTCCCGGGATCGAGCGGTTGGAGCCGGTCGGCGAGGAGACGTGCAACCTCACCGTCAAGATGCTCGTGCCCGCGATCACCGGCAGCTACGAGGGCACGGTGACGATCGTCGAGAAGGAGCCGATCGACAGCTACCGCCTGCGCGGCGAGGCGAAAGGACGACTCGGTTGGGTGAAGGGCGACGCCCGGTTCGAGCTCGTGGAGGAAGCCGAGGGAACGAACGTCAGCTCGCAGATGATCTTCCAGGCCGGTGGCACGCTCAGCGGCGTCGGCCAGCGCTTCATGGAAGGGATCGCGAAGAGCATGCTCCGCGAGTTCTTCGACGCGTTCGGCCGCGAGCTGGCCACTGACGGGGCAAACGACAAATCGGAGGAGAGTCGATGAAGATCAGCGCGCAGTTCATGCCGGGCGACCTGCCGGTGTTCACGGAGTCGATCCGGAAGGCGGAGGAGTGCGGGTTCTCGCGCGCCTGGCTCGTCGAGGGACAGCTGTTGTGGCGAAACGTCTACGTCTACATGACGCACGCGCTCGCCGCGACTGAGCGGATCGAGGTCGGGACCGCGGTCACGAACCCGGTCACGCGCCACTTCAGCGTCACCGCCAACGGTCACGCGACGCTCGCCGAGATTCATCCCGGGCGCGTGATCCTCGGGCTCGGACGCGGCGACAACTCGGTCCGGACACTCGGGCTGAAGCCCTTCCCGACGAAGGAGCTGCGCGAGGTCGTGCCCAAGCTCCGCGAGCTGATGGCCGGCCGCTCCGTCGACTTCGAGGGGACGGAAATCTCGATCCACTGGGCGGCCCAGGACGTCCCGATTATGATGTCCGCGACGGGGCCGCGGAACCTGCGGCTTGCCGGGGCGCTCGCCGACATCGTCATGCTCCAGGTGGGGACGAACCCGGCCGCGGTCAAGTGGGGGCTCGAGCAGGTTCACGCGGGAGCGGAGGAGGCCGGGCGCAACCCGGCGGAGATCGAGACGACGCTCTACACCGCGATGTACGTCTCCGACGACCTCGACGAGGCCCGGCGGATGACAAAGTGGTCGGCAGCATGTACGGCAAACCACGTCGCCGACGTGGTGCGGAACGTGCCGGACCACGGCATGCCGGCGCCGATGACGCGCCTCGCCGAGCTGCGGGGCGATCACTACGACTACGCGGCGCACCTCGACCCGAGCGCCGAGCGCGACAAGTATCCGCCCGAGGTGATCGACGACTACGCGTTCAACGGGCCCCCCGAGCGGATAATCGAGATGCTGCACGCGCTCTCGGCGGTCGGCCT
>WNGB01002866.1_pt1 | contig 27588 bp, 15 predicted proteins | sample 5400681 | NCBI WGS metagenome assembly WNGB01 (sample SAMN13153367, study PRJNA577476) | soil metagenome | isolation source: 115 cm soil or saprolite under grassland replicate 2 | place: USA:California | collected 2016-06-15
GGGGTCGACCTCCGGTCGAGCCTTGACCCCGACCCCTCACCAGCGCCTGCCCTGCACCTGCCCCGGGAACCCAGCAAACAGCCACAAACAACCCAGGTCCGAGGCTTGACACGGCCCCACTCCTTCAGGGATGACCTGCTCCAGGGCCCAGGAATCATGAAGAACGTTCATAGGCTGGGCGCCTGCGCCCGTCCCGATTCCAACCGGGGCGAGGGCGGTAGCATCTACGTCGATCGGGCAATTCGACTTCGGGAGGAACGGTGGCCGTCGGGCACCCGCTGCGGCTGTACAACTCACTCGGCCGGCTCGTCGAGGACTTCACCCCTCGTGCCGACGTCGTGGGCCTGTACAGCTGTGGGCCTACGGTCTACGGATACCCTCACGTCGGCAACATGCGCGCCTACGTCTTCGCCGACACCCTACGCCGCGCGCTGCGCTGGAAGCAGCACCCCGTCAACCACATCGTCAACATCACCGACGTCGGGCACGCGGTGGCGGAGAGCAACCTCGGCGAAGACAAGCTCGAAGCCGCCGCGGAGCGGGAACGGCGCTCCGTCGAAGAGATCGCCGAACACTACACGCAGGCGTTCTTCGACGACCTGACCGCCGTGAACATCCTGCCCGCCGACGAATACCCGCGGGCCACCGCGTACGTCGAGCCGATGATCCGCTTCGCCGAGGAACTGGAGCGAAAAGGCTTCGCGTACCAGATCCCCTCAGGACTCTACTTCGACACGGCCAAGTCGCCGGGCTACGGCGAACTGGGTTTAATTGATGTTTCCGGCCAGATGGAAGGCGCGCGCGTCGAGCAGATCCCCGGCCGGCGCAACAAGACAGACTTCGCCCTGTGGCGAGCCGAAGCACCCGGCCAACGCAGAGCGATGCGCTGGTCGTCACCGTGGGGCTGGGGCGCGCCCGGCTGGCACCTCGAATGCTCCGTCATGAGCATGCAGTTCCTCGGCGAGCATTTCGACCTGCACACCGGCGGTGTCGACCATCGCGAGCTGCACCACGTCAACGAGATCGCACAAAGCGAGGCGTATCTCGGCGACGGCCAGCGGTGGGTCCGCTACTGGATGCACAACGAGTTCCTGCAGTTCAACGCGGGAAAGATGTCCAAGTCAGAAGGCGGAACGGTACGGGTATCCGACCTGGTCGGCCAGGGATTCCACCCGATGTCCTACCGGCTGTTCCTGCTGGGCGGCCACTACCGCACCCCACTGGACTTCGCGATCGAGGCATTGGAGCACACTCGCGCCACGATGCGACGGCTTGTCTCCCGCATCGCGGCCCTCCGGCCGCTTCCGCAGATCACCAACCTGATCGGGGCCACGGAAGCGGCAGGCGACGACAAGCGTGCCATCGAGATGCTGGACCAGATCGATGCCGCGATCAGCTCGGACCTCAACACCCCGCAGGTGCTGGCGCTCCTGCAAGACTCATTCAGAGATCAGGAGCTGACCGAAGCCGGACGCCGCGTGGTCGTGGCCGCCAGCGAGGGCCTGCTGGGACTCTGGCTGGACGAGGTCTCCCCGGGCGACTTCGAACAACGCTGCAGCCGCGACGACTTCAGCGCTGACGAAATCGCCGAGATCGAACGGCTGATCGCTGCCCGCACGGAGGCGCGCGCTGCCCGCGACTGGCCTACCGCGGACGCCATTCGGCAGGAGCTCACCCAACTCGGGGTCGACGTCACCGACACCGCGACCGGCTCGACCTGGGCTCCACGCATCGGCGGCTGAGGGCATACCGTCCCGGCAAGGGTTCATGCCACACCGCTACCGAGGGCGGTTCTCGCGCCGATCCTGGCGGCCGGCACGCCGTGGATGGGGTGAACAGGCGCGGCCGGCCGCGATGCGCCGCCGTTACGGGTCGGTGTTGATGGTGGCGAGCACCGAGTGTGGGCGATCAAGAAATTCGGTTCTGTCGGTGATCTTGTGGTGGGTGTACTGGGTCAGGCCGCGAGGATGATCCGCTTTCGTAGCAGGGTGAAGCTGGCGCGGCCGTACATCTGCCTCTTGATGGTCTTGACGCGGTTGACGTTGCCTTCGACTGGGCCGGAGCTGTGGGTGAGGGTGAGTCCGGCGGTGAGGGCGTCCAGATCACGTTTCAGGCCGGTGATCAGGGAGTGCAGGTGGGGCAGGTTGTCGGCCTCGGCGGCGTGGATCCAGTCCGGCAGGCGGTCGCCGCGGTGTTTGTTCATCAGGTCGGCGAAGTCGCGCATGTGACGTGCGAGCGCTTGCAGTTCGGGGCAGGCGGCGACGACGGTGGCCAGTTGGGTGCGATCGTCGGGGTCGGCCATGATCCAGCGGGTGATGCGGCGTGGTTTCGGCACCGCCGGCCGCGGCGTGACGCGCACAGCTGGCGTGACGGCCGGGTCGCGTAGCGGGTGCAGGTAGCGGCGGATGGTCTGGATGCTGCCGGTGTAGCCACGCTCGCGCAGTTCAGCATGCAGGATGGCGGTGTCGGTGATGCCGGCGGCGAACCGGGCGGTGAGGTGTTCGGCGTGTCCGTCGAGGACGCCGGTCCGGTTGGTGGCCTTGACCAGTAGCTCGTCGACGGTGCTGGCGCGGGCGAAGCGGCGCACGGTGGAGCGGTCCAGATCCAGCTCGACGCCGATCGCACCAATCGAGTAGCCGGCGGCCGCAAGCCGTTGAACGGCGGCGTAGCGGTCCCGGGTACGGGCGACAAGTGCGCGTTCACGGCCGCAGGCGTCACGTAGACCGGCCGGCTCGGGCATCGGCAGCGGGTCGCTGACCGCCTCGACCGGTGCCGGTGTCGGCTCGCTGGTGGTGGTCTCGGCGATGGCGTGCGCGCGGATACAGGCGTGATGCGCGGCGATGGTCTTGTCCACGGCCTCGCCAAGGTTGTGGAACAGATGCCACCGGTCGGCCACCTGCACCGCGTCGGGGGCACCGGCACGGGCCCCATCGGCGTAGGCGCCGGCCCGGTCCCGGCAGATAACCCGCACACCGGGGTGGGTGCGTAGCCAGTCGGCGAGGGGTTCGCTGTCCCGGCCAGGAAGGACGTCGACTGGGCGGTGAGTGGCCATGTCGATCAGGATCGTGGCGTAGACGTGGCCACGCCGCAGCGCGAAGTCGTCGACGCCGAGCACCGCGATCTCGCCGACGGCTGGTTCCGGCACCGCGCGGAGCAAGCCGAGCAGGGTGTCCCGCCCGGCCGGCATCCCCAACGTCGTGGCGAGCCTCGATCCGCACCGGCCGGCCACCGCCACCGCGACGCTGGTCAGCGCCGCCCGCAGCGGCGGGCTGTACCGGGCGTGCGGCGTAGTCAACCCCGGGATCTGCTCAACGAACGTCCGTCGCCCGCAGCCAGCGGCGCGGCAGAGGAACCGGCGTACCCGCAACCGGATCAGCACCGCCACCCCGGCCAGCGGCGCATCGCGCAGGCTGCGCAGGTAGCTGCCATGAACGCGGGCGGCCATCGTTCCGCAGCCCGGACACGACGCCGTCGACACAGCTGCACGGGCCGCCAGCACGACGCGGCCGGGCTCCCGCTCGACCCGATCGATGCGCACATGCCGCAAGTGCGGGAGCAGAACATCGACACTCTCAAGATCGCACTGCGGTCAGCTACCACAGTCCACACCGGATATCCCGCCGACACGCCCACCACAAGATCACCGACAGAACCGAATTACAAGATCGCCGACACCGAGGACGGCCGGTCATCGTCGGCGGGCCGCGTTGGCCGGCTCGTGGCCAGCCAGAACCGGAGTTTGCCGTCACCGGCCTGCCACAGCCGTCCGCCGTTGCCCTCGATGACCTTCCGCGATGCGATGTTGTCGATGTCGCAGGTCACCAGGGCGGGATCGATGCCCATCCCGGCCGCGATCGGCAGTGCCGCGCGCAGCATGGCGGTGGCGTGTCCGCGCCGACGGGCCGATGGCACAACGTCGTAGCCGATGTGACCGCCAACCTGGCGCAGCGCGTCGGTCAGCCAGTGACGAATGCCCAGCCGGCCCAGAAACCGAGCGCCATCCACCCACCACAGCATGGTCTGCGGGACGATGCCAGCCCGCCGCGGCGTGTCCGGCAGCGCCTCGGCGGCCAGCTCGTCGAGATACGCAGCAAAGGCACCCGGCTGCGACAGCGTCCACCGATCCAGGTCGGTGTAGCGATCTTCGCGGTGGAACTCCGAGAGGGCGACCAAGAACGACTGCTGGACCTCGGCGCTTGGTGTCACGAGAGCTGGCACGCATCTAGTGTCGTCGGCCGGACGGTGCTGGCAGCAAGCCGTTCTCGGCTCGACCACCCACGACGAGTCGCCGAGTTCCTTGAACAGAACCCATGAACGGCTCGTCGTCACCGATGCGCCACAGCCGCCGAGCCCTTCGGGCTCAGCCACACCACGCGGTCCACCCGGCCGCTTACGCAGGCGGCGCCTGCCAGACCGTAATGGCCAGCGTGTCGTACTGCCCGAACAGCGACTTGACGACCTTGATACCGACAACGAGATCGTGCCCCAGGTAGCAGAACGCCGTGCCCAGCTTGGGGAAGATGACCGACGAGGTGAACCTGGTACTGGCCACGCAGTCCGCGTACGTTGGCGTACCGGCATCAAGCGTGACGAGCGTGCCGCGCTGATCCGGCGTGTAGAACCCGTTGCTCCAGCTCAGGAACTGCTCGGCCCCGGAGTCCACGCGGACAGGGCGGGTGGCACTGGCGCCGAAGGTAAGACCGTACCCACCAGGGAGATCGACGTTGAACTGCGTCAACATGCTGCCAGGTGCCGCTGCCGGACTCGCCGACTGCGCAGGCGCCGAGCGCGTCGGCGTATTGCCGATCACCCCTGCGCTGCTCCCGCCCGGCACCGCGCTCGACGCCGGCGGTGCCGCGGCCCGAAGGGCAAAGAAGCCAGCGACGGCGACCAGCGAGCCAACCAAGGTAGCAATCGCGGTAATCCATGCCGGACCAAGTTCGGCAACGCTCGACCTCTTGCCCGACCTCCCGGCCGCCATCGTCCCTCCACCCCCGTTAGGCGACGTCGTTGGCGCTCGTATCGTAGTCCGTCAACTCGATGACCCGGCGTAAACCAAGGCGGGATCGTGCTGCCTCGGTGACGAGCGGCGGCGAAAGGGCGCGAAGGTGGCGATCGTCGCCCTTGCAGCGGCGACCTTGACGGTTGCGTCGGCATGGGCTGGATGCAGCAGTCTCGCCGCGGTTGCCGCCGTGGCTTGGACACGGTGTTGGACGTTCATCAAGGTGGCGAGGGCGTCGGACCCTTGTGGTATCGGTGGGCCCGGCAACGCGACGTCCGGCGGCCCGGCTGTGGTCCGGGCGGCGGGTCCGCTTGGCGCCACCGGCGGCCTTGACCTGCCTGACAATACGGCCGATGCGCCGCACCGCCTTGGCCAGCAGCCCGGCGTCGGTCTGGTAGTCAATGTTGGCGGCACCACGGTGGTGTCGGCGCGCACTTTTCCACCCGCAGCAGCTTCGCCTCCGCGGCCTTGGCCAGCAGCGCCTCGTTAAAGTTGATCGATCACCTCACTCCCACGCCGTGGTGATCTTCATCAGGGTGGTCGGCTGCGACACCCGCCCGCCGATAGCGATCCGGCAGAACCGCCGCCACGAGATCGAGCCGGCCGCCTCGGCGCACACCGACTCGTACCCCAGCCGGTAACGGAACTCCTGGAATATCAGCCGCAGGTAGGTCTCGATCGGGATCGACGGCCGCCCGAAGACTAAATCCCCTTGTACTACAACGCTTCCAGTCGATTCTCCCAGCACACGGCCAAGGCCCCAGGAAGAAACGCCGATCTATACCGACCGGTGACGGTGATCTCGTGGATGAGGGCCCTCCGCCTCAACCCCGGTCACAGCGCCGGTATCAACGCCAGCTTCGGATCGTCTATGGGCACTACGAGACGCCGGTCCAGGAACCGGTTCCCGCGCTCGCAGGAGGTTTCGGAGACGAAGAGGCAAACGTGGCACGCCGCGCCGTGCAGGAAGTCGGCCGGCGACTGGGGTAGCCGCTCGGCGCACAGTGGGTCGGACGAGCAGCGCGTCGCGTCGGTGAAGGCCCGGCGTACCAGACGCTGCAGTGTGGGCGGCTCGGCCAGGGATACCAGCCCGCCGAGGGTGCCCTCGGCGTCCGGTACGGCGGTGTAGATGAGGATTCCGGCGCGGGGGTCGTTGCCGGTAGCCGAGTAGATGCGCTCGGACAGGCTGGCTGAGCTGTACCCGCACTCCAGCGCGATGGCGCGGATCAGCAGGTGCGAGATGGTGTGCAGCGCGATGTAGCGCGGGCCGGGCCAGCCGTGCAGCGGGTCGAAGTTGCCGGGCAGCCGGTCGGAGTACCGATTGTGCCTGAACCGGCCATACGCGTCGCGGTGTGCCAGCATCTGGTCGGTTTCAGCGACCGACTGCTCCCAGGCGGTCATGACGGCCTCGTCGACCCGTAGGAAGATGCCCTCGCCGCGCACTTCGCTCGCCGGTACCCAGGTGGTTGCGCCGCGCCCGAGGTTCACCCGGGTCACCAGGCCCGGGTCATCGGGGTCGGGGGCGTCCAGCCGGGTGAACCCGACCAGTGCGCGAACCTCCCGCAGCCGCTCGGCCTGGAGCACGTCGGAGAAGATGTCGCCGGGCAGCGACGGCAGGCCCATGGGGTGGCGCCGCACGGTGAAGTCGATGGTCGGCTCCGGGAGCTGTGGTGCGCTGAAGATCTGCCATTCCGGGGTCCGCAGGTCCGGGTACTGCTGGTCGGCGCCGCCATCGGCTGGTGCGTGCCGGCGGCGCTCGATCGCCTCGAAGACCTCCTCGTCGGTCCACTCCCGCAAACCGGCGAAGACGGTCGCCAGCGCCGGCATCGTCCGGAACGCGCCCAGTACGGCAAGGTTGGTGACCGGCGCGAGGTTGTCCCAGTGACGCTCGACCGCGTCGTCGAGCCGCCCGGCGGCCGGTTTCGGCACGGCCAGGGCGGACAGCGTCTGCGGAAACCACTGGTTCGAGGCGCCGGCCACCAACAGCCGCGCCTGCTGGTCACAGACATCGTCGAAGACGCCCAAATGCGGGTGCCGGCCACGGCAGGCGGGCAGGTTCTGCAGGCCGCGCTGGCCCAGCGCGTCGCTGATGTTACGTGTGCTGCCGCAGCTCACGCACTCCAGTTGGACGTTCGCACCGAGGTTGCCGCCGAAGTCGCGCATCTTCAGCCGGGGACTAGGCGCGACCGGGCACTCGTCGCCGCGGTGCAAGAAGTGCCGGTACGGGAAGTCGTCCAGATGTCCGTTGGTACAGGCGAGCAGGAACCGGGCCGGTACGGCGGGTGGCCGGCTGCGCCGCGTCGGGCACCGGCAGTGGAAGAAGAACGCCTGGTCGGGTCGGCGCGGCTTGTCGTTGACGAACGTCCACACGCTCGGGTGGTACGGGCCGAGTTCGTTGCAGGCGGTGCAGCGCAACCATTGCGGGAACGGCAGGACCGGCACGCCGATGCGGGAGGCCGGACCGGTCGGGTTGTCCTCGGGGTCGGGTTGCCAGGGCGCGGGTCGCAGCTCGGTGACACCGCGGTCGCCGAGCAGCGCCTGGACCGCGCGCAGCAGCCGGACTTCGGTCAGCGGTTGGTACTCGTGGTCGTAGCGCCAGTCGTCGATGCCACGCACGAGCACCGAGAAGTTCGGCAGGTCAACGACCGCGCCGACGCCGCCGGTGAACATCAGATGGCTGGGCCGCACGGTGCCGACCCGTCGGCGGTGCTGCGACGGCGCGGTCATCCGTCCACCCCCGCTCCGCCCGCCGGGCTGGCGGCCGGGTCGCCGAACTCGTCGCCGTCGCCATCGTCCTCCGGCTCGGCTCCGCCCGGTTCCGGGCGGGCGAAACTCCACTGTGGAGCGCCGACGACCGTGTCGGTGAGGTCTCCCCCGGGTACCAGCAGGTTGATCTCGTTCTCGGTTTCGCGCATGGACCGGCCGACGGTTAGGTCGCCCCACGGCCCGATGCCGGCCGGGTCGAGCAGGCCGATGTAGGTCTGCTGCCTGTCGCGGTCGGCCTGGTAGGCCAGCGGGTACTGACCGCCCTGCCGGGTCGCCCAGGCGTCGCGCAGCCGGGCTAGCCGCTCCGCCAGGTACTCGCTGGCCTGCTCGCCGCCGGCCAGGCCAGCGCGGGTCAGCAGCCGCTGCACCACCTCGTCGACCATGGCCCCGCCGACGGGGACCTGGCCGGCGGCCGGGTTGATCGAGTACCGGTCGTCGGTGTGCCGGACCGCCGCGACGAAGGTCGCCGCCGCACCGCGGTCGATGGAGCGCCGAGCGTACGGGGTGACCGACAGCGCCTCGACCTGGCGGTAGAACGTGGCGTGGTAGTGCTCGAAGTCCTCGAAATGGGCCAGGTCCCGCGGCCGGGACCAGTTGTAGAGCGTCACCACCAGGCCGGGGCGGCTCGCCTCCCGCCCGACCCGGGAAGACGCCTGGATGTACTCAGCGGTGTTCTTCGGCTGCCCGGTGACCACCATCAGCCCGAAACGGGACACGTCAACGCCGACCTGCAGCATCGAGGTGGCCAGCACGATGTCGATCGGGTCTGGACCGGTGCGCTTGGGCAGGTTCGGCTCGCGGTTCTCAGCCCGCGCCGCCTTGTACTCGGCCGCCACCGCGGCCCGCCGCACGCTGGTGTCCAGGTCCTCGCCGAAGCCGTACTCCAGATGCTTGAGCACGTTGGCGATGTCGGCCGAGGAGATCCGGGATGTCAGCTCGGAGATGTTGAGCAGCCCGCCCCGGGTGCGGGTCATCCGGTTGGAGATGCCGCGCCGGGTACCATTACGCCGCACTCGGGTAGCCACGTCGTCGTCGAGGTAGCGGCGCATGCCGGCCAGTTCCCGGGTGGCGTTGAAGTACCCAACCACCGTCAGGTACGGATCGGCGGCCCGACCGTACCGGTCGAACAGCGTCTGCCCGGCCAGCAGCAGGATCTCGGCCAGCCGGATCTCGGCCGCCTTGAGCCGCACCCCGTGCGCGCACAGCCCGAGGTACCGTCGGCCGGGCGCGTCCGGCGACGGTGGCACCTGGCGGGAGAAGAACGTGTCGGCGACGTCAAGGACCTGCGGCGGAAAGATGGACAGCCGCCGGCCGTAGAGGGCACGCACCTGCGCATCCGAGCGCTTGGTGGTCGCGGTCGACGCGACGATCACGGGTCCGGACGTGACTGTGCCGTCTTCCGCGGGAACCGCCCAGCTCGACAGCTCGGCGACCGCGCCTTCGAACAGCCCCACCGTGGTGCCCAGCGCCCCGGAGATCAGGTGCAGCTCGTCCTGGATAATTAGATCGGGTGGACGCAGTGCGATGACCGGCTCCACTGTGGACGCCGGCAGGCGGCCCTTGGCGTTGTGCCGGTCCCGGCACATGGTCCGCTCGTCCAGGTCCGGATGGCGGTACCCGTGCCGGGGACAGCGCTGGCGTACCCGGCCGAAGAGCATCCCGGCGAAGCCGAACCAGGGCAACTGGGCCAGCTTGTCCACGGTGGCCACGATCAGGCTGGGGGTGAGCCGGTATAGCTCCTCGTCGATGGTGAGGATCGGCAGACCGTCGGAGTTGAGTCGGCGGGAGAAGGCGCAGGCGTCGGCGCCCTCGCCGCGCGGGCAGAACACCCGCACTCGCCGTTCGTCGTCGCTGGCGGTGAGGTCGCGTTCGCCGCGCAGCCGTTCGCCGCACCACGGGCAGACCAAGGTCTGCAACACGTTCGCCCGCCGGCCGCCGCCGGTGTCGCGCGCCTCATCGATCTGCTGCTTGGCGTCGCTGTACCAGTTGGGCGCCACCGACGCGCCGACCCACAGTCCGATCCGGAACGGCTCGGTGCCAAACCGCTGATCCGGGACGCGCTGCCGCAGCACCTCGGCGGCGCACACCAGCGCGGCGGCCCGCTGGAACTGCTGCGCGGTCAGCAGCCGCAGCGTGTACCGCATCAGCACGGTCACCCCGTTGCGCCCGTCCCGCGCGTCGGCACCGGTGCCCACGATTCCCTGCAGACGCCGGATCGCGAACGTATACACCGCAAGGCCCAGATACGCCTCGGTCTTGCCGCCACCGGTCGGGAAGAACAAAAGATCGACCAGCGCCTCGGGGTCGTTAAGCCGCCGCCGGGGATGCGCCGGATCGGTCAACGCCGGCAGGTTCAGCAGCACGAACGCCAACTGGAACGGCCGCCACGACGCCGCGGCCGAGCCCTGCCGCAGGATGCGCTCCTCCGCCTCCGTGAACCCGAGCCCTTCGGACTCACGCAACGCCGCGATGCCGGTACGCCGCCGCTGCAACGCCATTGCCTCATTGGCGAACCGGAAGGCGTCCAGGGCCTGCGCGTCGGTCCGCAGCAGCTCGACGCCCTCAACGATCCGGCCGGCGACGCCCTCCGCCCGGTCGATCGCCCTGCTCGCCACCGCTCGCAGCCAGGGCGGCAGGGCATCCACGTCGGAGCGCCGCGCGGCAAGCCACGCCGCATACCCCTTGGCGAGCGGGCCGAGCGCGGCGGCGAGGTCGTCGGCGGGCATGGTGGCCAGCGCGTCCATCGACAGCTCAAGGCCAGCCAGGTGGGGCGAGTCCGCCAACCTCGGCGCCACCGTGCTCGGCACGTCGAAGGTGGGCAGCCAGCTCGTGGTTAGCCGCCAGGCTCGCCGGGCGTCCGGCCGCGCCTGCGCGTGTACGGCGACGTTACGACCGTTGGCGTAGTGGAGCTGGTTGCGGTACTGCAGCCGCAGATGCTGCTCCTCAGGATCGGTGCCGGTGGCCGGCTCGTCGGTGAGCGGGTCGTCGGCGGGCAGGAAGATCTCGGCCGCGCCGTCGAGGGCGGTCACCACCAGGCACGGCTGGAACAGCCACGCTGAATCGGGGTTCGCCGGTGGTTCGAGTTGGGTGTTGATGAGCGCCAGCTCAACCACCCGGCGACGGTGGCCGCTGTCGCGTACATCGATGGCGAGGTAAACGCCAGGGTCGTTGGCGTCGGCGACGGGCTGCGGTCGCGGTGATGGCTCGGCGGGGTGGGGCTCCTCGGCGTCCTTGGATTCCTCGGTCTCTTCGGGGCCCGGGTTGGGCAGCAGCCACCGGACGGATGGGTCGCCGTCGAGACGCAGCTCCAACGGGTACTCGACCGGGTTACGGACCCATACCGCCTTGCGGCTTCCCTCATCGGTGGTCCGCATCACCTTGGCGTAGTGACCCCAGGTGACGGTGACCGCGATACGGTCCACATTGGACTGTACACTGAACGACAGGCCCATAGACGAGGCCCACATCCGGCCGGCGTTCTGCACGCTCAGCGTCTCGCGTAGCTCGCCGTCCTCGCCGTCGGCCTCCGCGCCGGGCTCGGTGTCGGGTACCTCGCTCGCCGCGTCGATCGTGGAGCGCGGGTTGTGCTTCGGGCCGAGCATCCCGACCAGGTACCGGTCGCGCGGGCCGCGTGCCCGGGGCGGAAACCGCTCGGTCCGCTCCTCCCACGGTCCGAGCAGGTCCCGGACGATGTAGTCCGCCAGCTCGTCGCGCAGCTGGTACGACGTGCCGGTGGCGAACTGCTGCGGGACGGCGAGGACCGGGGAGTCAGGCATCGAACAGCCCATCCTGGGCGGTGGCGGCCTTCTTCGTCTTCTTCCTGTCGTGCAGGCCGGCGGCGACCTCGTCGGCGTACCGGGCGTGGTTGAGTTCCAGCAGCCGGTCCAGGATTTCCTGACGCGCGGCCGCGCCGACCGTGTAGCGGACGCCCTGGCGGGTGTCGTGGAAGCCGTGGTCGAGGTCGAGATCCGTCCAGCCGTAACAGCGCATCACCTCCTCGTCGATAGCGACGTGGATACGGCGTAGATCGGCGATATCGGAATCGGCGCAGGACTTGCTGTGGACGAGGTTGTACGTGCCGGTCAGGCCGGCCTGGCGCGTTAGCATCAGGTCTCGGCGGTATGTGTCCAGCCGGTCCCCGAGCCGACATAAGTTGTCGCTGAGGTCCGGCCGCGGGAACGTCTCGAATACATCGGACGGGGCATACATTAGATCAGCTCGCATAGTGGAGGAGTTTTGTATGGCCCACCAATAGTGTAAGGCGCTGCTCAACAGCCCGAGCAACGCCAGATCATCACTTGCAAATACCGCTATACGTTCGGCGATTACTTGGCCGGTCGAAATCATCACCGGCATCACGACCTTGCTCACACGTGTGATCGCAACAACACGTAGGAACCCTTCGATTGCCCTTCCGAGCTCGGCGCGTGGCCGCCAATACTTCCACCACTCGTCGACCATCCGTGGGTATTTCTTCGCGTCTTGGCGAAGCCTCTCCGGCTTAACTCGCTGTTCAATCCAACTCCAGAGTTCCGGCCAATGTCTCGCCTCAATCTCCGAACGCTCACCGAAGTTTACTATCCAACGTCGGGCGGCGCAGGTAGGTTCCTGGTTCAGGTCTTCGCCATTGAGGTACGGGAACAGTACGTCTTCGTTCCGTGGGTCTTTCGCGATGAGCGCACGCGCGGTACTGGGTTCCATCGTGAATCCCATGCCGAGCACATACGAGCCGATGAATGCGATACCGGCATTGCCGACCAAGCGGTGCGGGTTGCCCCGAACTCGTGACGCCGCATCTAGCGATGAAGTGATGGCAGCGACGCTCTGGCCGTCGAGAATGCGCAGTGCTAGCGGTGCGACCGGCGCACGGCTGGTCCAGACTGCACAGTACTGCAGCACTGCCGACCTAGATGGCCAAGGCTCGCTTTTCACGGCTCGCCGGATCTCGATCCCATCGGCCACGATTTGATCGAGCCCGACCTCCCTTGTGTCGCCCTGGGCGAGGGTATTGGTGGCAAGAAGGCCAGTTTGCCCTCCGGAGCAAAGTAGCTCGTGTGTTCGCAGCAGGAAGTAAGCCACATAGTCGGCGTTGCCCTTAACGCCTCGGGCGAGCCAGTCAACTAGATATTCCCGGTACGCGGAGCCCCAGACGCCACTGATCTTCTTCCCGCCAAGATATGGTTGGTTACCTATGATGGCGTGGAAGCCGCCGTTCTCGAAGACTTCGGGAACGGCTAGCGGCCAGTGTAACGGGCTCCGAGCGAACCAGCCCAACACATGGTCTGTTGAGAGCCATGACAACGCCCGATCCCGCGCATTGGTGTCGTTGGTCGTGGTGACCGCCTGGTTCGCCAGCCAGGCCGCGTTGACGAACCGGCCCTTCCCTGCCGGCGCCTTCTCCTCGGCCACGTCCGCCCGCGCCTCGGGATCGCGGAACCCGGCAGCCTTCCGCCCGCCGGCCAGCGCCGCCCCGACCACCAGGTCGGCGAACAGCCGAACCTGCTCGGTCTCCGCCTCGGTCGCGACAAGCACCTGCCGCTTCTTCCCCACCTGCTCCAGACTGTCGCCCGGCATCGCGGCGAGCGCCCGGCGCTCCTCGGCGACCTTCGCCACCAGAGGCCGTACCCCGGAGAGGAAGTCCAGCATCGCCCCCTCGTGTAGCTCCCGGCCCGCCTTCGGGTCCAGGTGCATATACTCGACCTGCTCCAGCGAGGTGATGCCGAGCAGCGAATCACCGGCTACCAGCCGGTCATCGAGGAACGTAAACGGCCGGTGTGGGTCCATCGAAACCAGCCAGAGCGACAGCTTCGCCATCTCTACGGCCATCGGGTTGATATCCACCCCGTACAGGCAGTGCTCGATGACGGCCCGCCGCGCCTCGATGACCAGCGGGTCGGCCTCGGTGTCGTGGACCGCATGGTCACCGTACCCGTCGTCCTGGATCAGCCGGCCATCGGTACGGCCCTCGCGCGTCCACGCGGCCACCAGCTTGTCGGCAAGGTAGCGGCAGGCCGCGACGAGGAACGCCCCCGATCCCATCGCGATGTCGGCTACCTTCAACGCCAGCAGGTCGGCGCTCGACTTTGGTGTCCACTGTGTCCGATCGGCCGTTTGGAGTGGACCGACGTAGTACACCAGGGGCTCCAGCGCGCCTTCCACAACGTCCTCGGCGAGCTTGCGGGGGGTGTAGTGGGTGCCTGTGTTCTTTCGCAGCCGTGACTCGGTGACGTAGAGAGCGTCGCGGGTGATGACGACGGGCAGGCCGCGTAGGTCGGTGCGGATGATGCCGACGAAGGGCAGCAGCCGCTCGGCCAGCTTCAGGTCGTTGTCAGTGACAGCGAGTAGGTGCCGTAGAGCCTCGGCGCGTTCACCCTCCGCTAGTAGGGTCAGCCGCCGAGCGAGGGCCGTCGCCGTGCCGATCTTCGAGTCCTTGTGCGCCTCGGCGAGCCGCGCGGCCAACTCGTCGACGCGCGGTGCGGCGGCGGCGTGGGCCTCCAGTTCGGCGAGGGTGATCTCCTCCTCGTACCCCTGCTTGCCGACCAGGCCCACGACGGTGTCGGCGGCCCGGCGGCCCTCGAAGGACAGCAGTCCCTCGTAGACGTACCCGATCTGTTCTACGTCGAGCGCCCGAAACGACAGCCGGCGCCGCTCCCGGCCGATCTCGACGTACTGCACGGCGCGTAGCATGTGCAGCACGGTCCGGTCATCGATGCGCAGCCGGCTCAGCCACAAGAACTGGTCGGGGTCGAAGATGGACCCGTCATAAGCGGGCAGCCGCAGCCGGGGGTGGTCGACCCCGGCGTGGACCGCAGCGAACAGGGCCAGCAGCCGCATCCAGCCGGCGTGGCTGTGTTCCAGGTTCTCCTCGCTGCTGTCCCGGGCGGCCTGCTCCAGGTCCTCGCAGAGTCGGCCGGCCGAGTACGCCTGCGCGTACAGCCCGTTGTCGGCCGGCAGCAGGCCCCGCTCCTCGGCGAAGAGGAGGAACACCAGCCGCATCATGACCGCGACCGCGCTTCGGTAGACGTCCTGCGCGTCGACGTCGTCCAGCTCGGCGGCGCCGCGCTGGGCGGCCCGCACGTCGGCTCGGCCGATCGCGTCGACCAGGAGCTCGACGGCCCGCCGTACCTGCGTGCCGAGCGCCTCGGTGACCTCCTCCTGGCCGTCGAGGCTCTTGCGCAGCAGGGGTACCAGCATTTCGTCGTCGGGTACGGCGAAGAAGCGTGACCGGCGCAGCAGCGACCGGAACGCGCGCACGACCTCTCGGTCGGCCTGCTCGGGCCAGGTGACCGCGTCGAAGGTGGCGGTGCCGGTGACCCCTCCGACGGGTGCCCACACCAGCGTCCACCACCGCCCGTCGGTGGCCAGGCCCAGCTCGACGCCGTTGCGCCGGCACAGCCGGGCAAGCCGGTCCGCCGGGGCCATCAGCCGGTCGTCGTCACTGTCGTCATCGGATGATCGGTACAGCGCGGTCGGCACGGTCCCAGGTGGACAGATCAGGCCCAGCAGGCGTGTGGTGTCGGGCTTGACCGGCTCGCCGGGGGCGGCGAGCGCGAAGGACGGCCGGTCTGGGCTGTCGTCGGGGATGAGGGTGGTGAGCTGGTCGGGGTCGATCTCGACCGCGTCGCCCCATTCGAGCAGCCCGCGCAGGACGTAGTGGATCCACTCGCGCTGCCCCGCCGGCTCGGCCGGGTCTGCTTGCCAGACCGCATGCGCGGCTCGCAGGCCGTCGCGTGCCTCGGTCTCCAGGGCGTCGAGCGTCGGCCACGCGACGCGCAGCACCGGCAGGGTTAGGAAAGGGCCGTTCACCTCAACCATGGCGAGCCAGTCGAGATGCTGCTGGCGGCTGTCCACCGGCGGAGGGCCTGGACGGCGGCGCGGTCGGCGGCCAGGGCTGGTCATCGGGTGGCCTCCCGTTCCGGCACGACGCACACGACGGCGACGGGGAACAGGTGTGACACCGGTTGGGCGTACCGGGTGTCCACGCGGGACAGTTGCAGCGTCCGGTCGTCGCCGAGTCGGGCCAGCCGCGCTTGCCAGGACTGGCGATCCCGGCGGGCCTGGGCGATCTCGCGCGGATCCTTGAGCAGGTCGAGCAGGGTCTCGTCGGACTCGTCGGCCAGTGCGTCGCGCAAGGTGCCGGCGAACCGGTTCAGGGTGGCGTTGATGCGGGCCTTCTCGTCGTCGCGGCGCTTGGCCAGTTTGGCGTCGAGGCTCGCCTCCCGTTCGCGGCGGCGGGCGTCGAGGGAGGCGCGCAGACCGTCGCGCAGTCTGGGCCACCCCTCGACGAAGCGGTGTTGCAGGCGGGGTGCGGCCGGTGTGCCGTTGGTCAGCGCGTACCGCAGGATCCTCTCCAGTCGCTGCACGCCCTCCAACCGGGCGAACCGGCCGCCCTCGCGTACCCAGCCGCCGGCGTGTAGCACCTCTTCGTGTAGCCGGACGCCGTCCGCGCCGACGAGCACGAACCGGGCGAAGGCTGCGACGAGCGGGCCCTCGGTCAGGTCCGGGCCGTCGCTGACGATCGCGGTGACCCGGTGCAGGCCGGTCTCCGCACTCCAAACCGCCGCCCTCAGCAGCCGGATCGACATCGCCACCAGCGGATGCCCGAGATGGGCGAGGACCACGTCGTCGCGGCGCCTTCCGTCCGGGTCCTTGGTCAGGGCCGGGTCGAAGGTGATCGGCCGCTGTTCGCCGGTGAGCTTGTCGATCAAGCCGTCGGCGGTGCGCGCCCACGTGCCGGTCAGTGGCGGCACCTGCACCAGGCCCTGGGTCAGGTGCTTGTCGTCGAAGTGCGGCCGCAGCGGTTGCTGCCGGGCGAGGTCGAGTGCGGTGGCTACCGCGCGGTGGACGTTGGCGGGGCTGAGCCCGAGCCGGCTGACCGTCTCGTCGATTGTGGTGTGCAGCCGGGCGACCTGCTCACGGACGTTGCGGTCGGCGGCGACCATGCCCTGTTCCCTACGCCGCTTGCTCGGCTTGCGCGGCGCGGCGGCCACGTCGAATCCGGCGTGGAGGCGGCCCAGCATCTGGTTCTGCACCGCCTCGGCGAGGACGGCGTTGACGCTGCCGAGGTCGTCCTCCATCGCGGCGACCTTTTTCGCCACGCGTGAGAGGAAGTCAAGGTCGGCCTCGTGGGAGTTGGTCGCCTTCTCCCAGCCGCTACCCACGAAGTGGTAGATCTGCGGGGTGTGCTCTTGGCCGTAGCGGTCGATGCGGCCGATGCGCTGTTCGAGCTTGTTGGGGTTGAACGGGATGTCGTAGTTCACCAGGCGGTGGCAGTAATTCTGCAAGTCGATACCTTCGCTGGCGGCGTCGGTGGCCAGCAGGATCCGTACCGGGTGCTCGACGGGATCGGCCTGGAAGGCCAGCCGCAGTAGCTCCCGCTCGTCGGAGGCCATGCCGCCGTACAGCAGTGCCAGCCGCTCCTCGGCGAGGCCGTGGCTGCGTAGGAGCTGCTCCAGCCAGAGCTGCGTGTCGCGGTACTCGGTGAACACGACCACGCGCTCGTTGGTCCAGTGCCGCCCGTCCGGACGGCAGACCGCGTCGAGGAACCCGAGCAGTTCCTTGGCCTTGGCGTCGGGGCGGCCCTCCCGGGCCCGGGCCCAGGTGTCCATCCGGCGCAGCAGGGCCAGCTCGTCGTCCGTCGCCTGTGGGGTGATCCGCCCGGAGACGTTGAGGGCGCCGTCCTCGGCGTCGCCGAGCTGCTCGTCGTCGAGGCTCTGCGACTCGTCGAAGAACTCGTCGTACCACTCGTCCTCGTCGAACCTCGCCGGCAGGGTGGCATGCCCGGCCCGGCCACTGAGCGTCTCGGCGTAGACGGCAACCGTGTGCGCGAACGCGGCCGGTGAGGAGAACAGCCGCTTCTTGAGCAGCAGCGTGACCAGGTCGGTGGCCCGGTGGCCGCGGTGGGCCCGCAGCCGCTTGCGGCGCAGCGCCGCGAAATCGGTCAGCAGGTCGTGTACGGCGCGCTCGTCCGGCGGGTATGTCACCGGCAGGGCCGTCGCCTGGCGTTCGGCGAAGCGGCGGCTGCCGTCCGGGTTAGTGATGTCCCGCTTGAGCCGGCGCACCACGGTGTCGCGCAGTGCCGGCTCGTCCGGTGCGACCCCGCGCGCGAACCGCAGCGGATCGATGATCTCCAGCAGCGCGGTGAACGAGGTCTGGTACCCGTTGTGCGGGGTGGCCGACAGGAACAGCCGATGCGCGAAGTGCGGCGCGAGCCGGCGCAGCAGCTTCGTCTGCTGCGAGTCCACCGCGTACTCCTGTTTGGGCGCGGCCGGGGCGACGTGGTGCGCCTCATCGAGGATCAACAGGTCGAACGTCGGGGTGTCGGACGGGCCGTCCACCGGCAGGACCTCGTCGAGCAGCTGCTGCGCGCGCGGCCCTCGCAGCCACGGCAGGCTCACGATGATCAGCGGGTACGCCCGGAACGGGTTGGCGGCCGAGCCGTGCGTACGCCGCAGGGTCGCGCACTGGGCGCTGTCCACCACGACGAAGTCGAGGCCAAACTTCTCGGCCATCTCGTCACGCCACTTCACCGTCAGCCCGGCCGGACAGACGATCATGATCCGCCGCGCCCGGTGGCGCAGCAGCAGCTCCTGGGCGACCAGACCGGCCTCGATCGTTTTCCCCAGCCCGACGTCGTCAGCGAGGAGCAGGTTGACCGCCGGCGCCTCGACGGCCCGGGCCACCGGCTCCAACTGGTAGTCCTCAACCGCCACCCCGGAGCGAAACGGCGCCTGCAACAGCGTCGTATCGGCGGAGGTGACGGCCGACCAGCGCACCGCATCGAGGAACGCGGCCAGCCGCTGCGGCGGGTCGAACCGGTCGGCCAGCTCCGGCAACGAGCCGGCCGGCAGGACCTGCCGGCCCGGCTCGATCTCCCACACCACGTCGAGCGTCTCGCCGTAGCGGCCGTCTTCGACGCTCTGCAAGGTGACGACGGTGTTCGCTATGCCAGCGTCGCCGCGCTGCCCGCTTCGGCCGCTCGGCTCGCGCGACCCCGCGTCGACCTCGCTCACCACCCAACGTCGCCCGCGCACCTCGACCAGTGCGTTGACCTCGGGGGCAGTGGTCATGCGATCCTCCAGGATCAACGCACCGTATTCTGGCGGCTCCGCACCGCGACGTCGATGCGCGGATCCTCCCAGCAACGGGAAGGCAACGGGACCGTCGACCGGGCAATGGTGTTAGCGGGACAGGTGAACTGGTCTCAGCGGATCGCATCGCATGGAGGGTGTTCGGCCGCATTCGCCTGCCGGTCGACCGATCGGGGGGTTGTCCGCTCGGTGAGCCTTTCGTCCTTCCGCGTAGCAACCACGAGGGGTAGGGTCGCTGTCACCACAGGTAGGGTGCCCATGGGAAGCGCGGATGAGGCGGACACACGGTCTGGATCAGCGGACGCACCAGGGCTACTACGGCGAGGCGTTCGTCCGCGTGCTCGCCGCCTCGGCCGGGCTCGTCGTGTCCCGCGCCGACGTCGACGTGACGGGCGAGGATTTCACCATCGGCTACCCCGGGCTGCGCGGCAGCCTTCGCCATCCCAAGATCGAAGTGCAGGTCAAGTCGTGGTGCAGCCCAGGCGGCAACGCGACCGCATGGCGCTACCGCATGCGGGCCGAGCACTACAACGAGCTCGCCGGTAGCCTGTTCTACCTGCCGCGCTACCTTTTCCTCATCATCGTGCCGGCCGATTCCGAGCGGTACGCGAGTGTCTCCGACGACGCGCTGCGCCTGCGCCACGCCGGGTACTGGGCGTCCCTAGCCGACCTGCCGCAGGTGACCGACGCCCGGACGGTCACTATCGACGTTCCCCGACGCAACCTGCTCACCGCGGCCTCCCTGCGCGACCTACTACCCACCACGCTCATCGTGCCCAGCCCCAGGCAGCCGTCATGAACGCACCGGACCAGTCCGATCTCAACGCCGTGACGCCCGCCGACGTCGCGCGCTACCTCGCCGGTACCGGCTGGTCACAACAGCAGGGGGCGCCGCACCTGTCGGTATGGACCACCGCCGACGACGGGTTCGAGGTGCTGCTACCGCTCAACGCCGAGTTCCGCGACTACCGCGCCCGGCTGCGCGACGCCATACGAACGATCGCGCTGGCCGAGGAGCGCGCAACTCCGGAAGTACTCGCGGATGTGGCGGCGACCACTGTGGACACACAGCACTTCCGCCTCTTCCCGGACCTGCCGTCGGGCACCATCGCGTTGGTGGACGTAGTCGACGTCGCACGCGGCGTTAGGGACTTGATGTATGCGGCGGCCCACGCGGCGGTCCTGGACGCTCCAATGCTGGTCCAGCCCAGACCCCGGCCGCCGCAGGTCAACAGCTTCGTACGAGGCGTACGGCTGGCCGCACCCACGGCCGGCAGCTTCGTACTCTCGGCCCAGGTGCCCGTGGTCGGCGATGCCGAGCCACTGCCATTCAACCGGCGCGCCGTACTCCAGTTGCACCAGGCGATCCAGGCCACGCACGATGCCGCGAACGAGGCCGTGCGCCGCGACTCGGTCGCGCCGTTCGCCGAACGCGCCGAGAACGGGGTATCGGCGAACCTGTGCGAAGCGGTCGCGCTTATCGGTCGAACCCAACCGTTCGACATGCGCTTCGCATGGGCCAGAGCGATTCCGCTAAGCCGGGACGTTTCCCGGTTCTCATTCGACCGGCGCCTGATCGACACCGTCGAGGCGGCGGCCAAGGAGCTGCCTCGCCTAGCGACCGAGTCCGAGGTCGTCCTCACCGCCCGCGTCATCCGGCTCGACCGCATCGACCAAGGGTACGGCCGGGCGACACTACGCGGCGGCGTCGAGCGTCCGCCCGGGTACGTCGCAGACATGAGCGTGACCGCGACGCTACCGCCGCACCTGTACGACCGGGCGGTGGTGGCTCACCGGGACCGACGTCGGATCAGGGTCGTGGGGCAACTGCGCGGAACCGAACTGAGCCGGGTCACCAGCCTAGAGATCATCGATTAGACGTCCTGGCCAGGACGCGCAGCGAGCATGGCCGCCACCTGCCGGCCGGTCAGCTCACCGAGCCGGATCCGACCCAGAGGCGGAATCAGGTGCTGTTCAATGTGCTCCGCGTAGGAGCGAGCGGTGCTGGACCGGATGCTGGTCCGAATCGACAGCCAGTACCGCAGCCAGCGGCCCCACCGTCCACACCTGGCTGGTGCGCTCAGCCTGAGACCGCTGGAGCAGAGCCGTGTCCCCGCCGGGTGCGGTTGCGGATCAGTGGTCGAGTCTGGCGCGAAGGTGATCGGCGTCGGGGTGGTCGAGTTCGTCCAGGATGTCGAGGGCGCGTTGCCAGGTTTCGTGGGCGGCCAGAGGGTCGTTGGTGGCGTGGTGGGTCTCGCCGAGCCGGGTGAGTGTTGCGGCTTCTTCGTAGCGGTCGCCGACATTGCGGTACAGGTCGATGGCGTGTTGGTAGCAGGTGACGGCCTCTTGGTAGCGGCCGAGGTGATGGTGGGCGTACCCGAGGCTGTCCCAGGTTGTGGCCTCGCCGTGGAGGTCGCCGATCTCCTGGAGTAGTGCGAGGGCCTGTTGGCAGTCTTCGATGGCCTGCCGGTGGTCGCCGAGGAGGGTTTGGTACCAGCCGATGGCGTTGAGGGCATTGGCTTGGCCGACCTTGGTTCTGGCGATCCGGGAGAGTTCGAGCGCCCGTCGGGAATGCTCGAGTGCGTCGGCGTAGCGGCCCTGCCGTTCGGCGACAAGGGCGAGGTTGAGGTGGATGGGAACCTGCCCGCCGTGATCGCCGGACTGACCATACAGGTCGAGGGCGTCGCGGTAGTGGGTGTCGGCGTCGTGGTTGCGGCCCAGCAGTGTGTAGGCACGGGCGAGGTAGCGGTGGGTGCGGGCTTGTCCAGGTAGGTCGGCAAGGCGCCGGGTGGCATCCAGGGCGGTGTGCTGGGCGGTGGCTAGGTCGAGCCAGTGGCCCTGCCGATCGAGGAAGGTGGTCAGGGCCCAGGGCAACTGCCACGCGTGGGTGTCGAAGCCGGTTTCGGCTGCGTGGCAGGTGGCGGCGAGCAGGACGGCGTGCTCGGTGGTGAACCATGCGAGAGCCTGTCCGGGGTCGGTGAGGTGCTCGGGCGAGACGCCGGGTTGGTGCGGGGGAGTTGTGATCGGTTCTCGGGTTGGGTTGAGAATCCGGTCGGCGGCGTAGGCGGTGGCCAGGTAGTGGTCGAGGAGGCGGTGGATCGCGGCCTGGCGCGGGCCGTCGGGGTCGGTGGTGCGGGCGATGTCGGCGGCGTAGGCGCGCAACAGGTCGTGGAAGGTGTACCGGCCAGGGGTGTGTTCGACGACAAGGTGCGCGCGGGCCAGTTCAGCCAGCAGCGGCCGTGCCTGCGGTGGGGGAAGGCCGGCGAGGCTGGCCGCCGCCGCTGTGGAGATGTCGGGACCGGGTTGCGATCCCAGAAGCCGGAACAGCCGGGCGGCGTCGTCGGTAAGGGTGTTGTAGGACCAGGAGAACACCGCACGGATGTCGATCGTGGTGTCCACCTGGGAGAGCGCGTCCAGCCGGGTACGTGTGTCGCGTAGCTCGTCGGCGAGGACCTGCAAGGGGAACCGCGGGTGGGTTGCGGCGCGAGCCGCCACGATAGTCAGAGCCAGCGGTAGCCGGGCGCAATGCGTGATGATCTCTTCGACCGCCCGAGGTTCGGCGCCGACCCGGTCGTGACCGAGTCGGCGGCTCAGCAACTCTCGCGCTTCCGGGACAGACAGCAGGTCGAGGGTGAGCAGGTGAGCGCCGGCGGTGATCAGGCTGGCGAGCTGGTTGCGGCTGGTTACCAGCACGAGGCAGGTCGGTGTGCCGGGCAGGAGCGGACGCGCCTGCTCGGCGTCGCGGGCGTTGTCGAGCATGACCAGCATCCGCCGGTTGGAAAGCAGGCTGCGGTAGAGGGCGCTTTGGGCGTCCAGGCCGACGGGTATCCGCTGGGGCGGCACGGCCAGAGCGTCGAGAAACCCGCGGATCGCTTCGGCCGGATCCTTAGGCGACCCACCGGGGTCGAACCCGCGCAGGTTCACGTAAAGTTGACCGTCGGGAAACCGGACGGCGACCCGGTGCGCCCAATGCACCGCCAGCGCGGTCTTCCCCACGTCCGCCGTGCCGGATACCGCAGAGATGACCACCGCCGTCGACTCGCCGCCAGCCTGACTCGCCGCGTCGGTCCGGTCAGCCGGAGCGCTCACCAGCCGCTCGAGGTCGGTCAGTTCCTGTTCACGTCCGGTGAATGCGAAAACGTCCGCCGGCAGTTGAGCAGGCACGATCGACCGGCGGCTGAGCCGGGCGGCGGCCTTCCCAGAGCTGGCCGAGGTCCGGTGCGTGGGCCGGCCGATCTCGTCGAGCGCGCTTTCCATTTGCTCGTAGGCCCGACACCATGCATCGAGGTCGAGCATGGTGTCAGGCACGCGGACTTCGGGCCTGTGGGCACGTGCGTGCATGGCGCAGGCGGTTACGAATGCCTCGATCGTGGTCCACCGTGGTGTACTCGTACTGGTCAGTAGGTCCTGCGCGGTCGAGATGGCCAGCTTGAAGCCGGCAAGGGCGGCGTCATCTCTGAGTTGTCGGTACGGAGGCCGACCGACAGCGGCGTAGAGCTGCAGCAGGCGAGCTCTGAACGCCGCCACTGGGTCGTCAACCTCATCGTCCGTCATCGCTTCAGCTCAGCACATCCCAGAGTCTGCGAACCGCCGGTAGGCAATGCGTGTCCGATTTCCCGATACATCCGGTTCCGTCGAACTGGACGAGCTGAGCACCGATGTGGAGCCTCGACGGGCCGAGGACCACCCCGTTCTCAGCCGGAGCGGCGGTGTGACAGGTGACCGCCAACACTTCTGTCGCCGCCGGTGGCATGGTCGCCGTGGTCGACGTCCAGGGGAGAAGCGATGCGGGCGACGTACATCCAGCTGGTGATCCTCGACTCCTTCACCTGGAACCGCACCTGTTGGAAGGTGGCCGGGTCCACAAGTCCTGCACAATGGCGGATCACCGTGTCGTAGACGTGGGTAGAAGCCATGAAGACCAGATCGGCGTCGGTTGTGGCGAGTGATTGCTTGAGGATCGGCGCGTCGAGCATTCGCGCGGCATGGATGAGGGCGTGTCCACACAGTCCGTTGTCGTCGGCGAAGACTGGCCCGACGTGCAGGGTGGCGCGTAGCCGGATGCGGACCGGGTCGCCGGCTTGGCGGTTGTGCCGCTTGAGTTTGGCTGCGAGCAGGGGCAGCAACGGGTCGACCAGCGGCAGGGTGGACAGGATGGGCGGGACGATGGTGAGTGTTCCGTCGCCGCGGTCTTCGTGATAGCAAGCCGTCCACGGCACGGAACAGGCCTCGAACGTCTCCTGCAGGATGCGGTAGAGCGCGTCCCGTACCGACCGCCGATCGTCGTCGTTGCGCCTGCGGTTGCCGAATCCGGCGATGTCGGTGGAGAAGATCGAGTAGTTGAGTGGCGCCCGGCCGATCAGGTCGGAGGGATGTTCGCGCCGAAGCGTCGACGCCTGATGGATGGCGGCCAGGCCGTCGATTCCTTCCAACCGCTCGGCGTCGGCGACGGTGACGCGGCGCCGGGCCGTCTGGATGATCCCGCGACGGCGCCACAAGTTGAGGTACCAGTCCTCTGCTTCTGGGCTGGCGACGATCCAGCTAGCCAGTTCCCGGTGTGACATCGGCGGCGTCAGTATCACGACACCGCCATGTTCGTAGCCACCATCACATCGGACGAGTTCGAGGAGCAGACCGGCCAGGCGGCGCTCGACGTCCATCCCTTCGACGGGGGACGCATCGTCGGCGTGGTCGGCTAGGCGTTCGTGCTTGCGCCGCTTAACTCGCAGCACCCGTCGCAGGTGGTTCATCGGTGTCCCTCCGGACGCGGTCGGCGTGGTCAAGACCACCTTGGCCGACGACCCGTCGGTGATCGTCCGGTGCCGGACGAAACCGGAAACCGGACACTGGACACTGGGCACTGGATACACCCGCCCCCTGCCGTTGAATCCTTTCGCAGGCCTCGGGGATGTGATCGGGTGGACCGGTGATCCACGGTGAGAGTGCCGATGGGGTAGTGGTGTTCCGGGCCCGGTTGCAACGGTTGTACGAGGCTGCCGGTAACCCTGCCTACCGGAAGCTCAGCGCCCACGCCGATCTTGAAGGTGTCCGGCTGCCTGTCGCAACCGCGGGCGACCTGCTCACGGGCAAGAGCGCGCCGAGGTGGACCACCGTCGAGGCGTTCGTGATCGCGTGTGTCCGGTATGCGGCCACCCGCCGGCCAGCGGTCATACTTCCCGATGACGTCGTGGACCTTGAGTTGTGGCGGCGTGCACACGAGGAGTTGGCGAACGCTCGGACCGGGGAAGATCCGCCCGCCGGCCAAACCGGGATCGGTGCCAGGCGGGTACCGGCGTGGCGGCTCAGGTTGGCGGTGCCTGGACAACTGCCGCCGGATGTGTCCGCGTTCGCGGGACGGGCGCCGCAACTGGCTGATCTGGACCGGCTGCTGCCCGGCGCAGACGAGACCGGTTCCCCACACCGGGCAGGTCGCCGGTCGACGGCGGTACTCATCTCGGCGGTGTCCGGCATGGCTGGGGTGGGTAAGACCGCGCTGGCGGTGCACTGGGCCCACCGCGTGGCCCGGAGGTTTCCTGACGGGCAGTTGTACGTGAACCTGCGCGGTTTCCACCCGACCGGGCCGATGGAACCGGCCGAGGCGGTCCGCGGATTCCTCGACGCCCTTGGAGTGCCCCCTCAGCACATTCCCGCGGGACTGGACGCCCAGGTCGCCCTGTACCGCAGCCTGCTGGTCGGCCGGCGGATACTGGTCCTGTTGGACAACGCCCGCGACACCGGGCAGGTCGCCCCACTCCTACCCGGCACCGCGGCCGCTCTCGTGGTGGCGACCAGCCGCAATGAACTCACCGGCCTGATCGCCACGAACGGGGCCCAACCGCTGCCCCTCGACGTGCTAACCCTTACCGAGGCGCAGGAGTTGCTCGCCGGACGCCTCGGCGCCAATCGGGTAGCCGCCGAACTGGACGCGGCCGAAGAGATCATCACGCACTGCGGCCGGCTGCCGCTCGCGTTGGCGATCGTGGCCGCCCGCGCCGCCAACCATCCACACTTCTCCCTCGCGGCGCTCGCCGAGGAACTCCGCGACACCCACGACCGCCTCGATACGCTGACCGGCGGGGACCCGGCTACCGACATGCGGGCAGTGTTCCTGTGGTCCTACCGCACCCTCAGCCCTGCCGCGGCGGAACTGTTTCGGCTGCTCGGCCTGCACTCCGGTCCGGACGTCTCCGCTCCGGCCGCGGCCAGCCTTGCCGCCTTGCCGGTACGCCGCGCGCGGCCGCTGCTCGCCGAACTCGTCCGCGCACACCTGATCGTCGAACACGTTCCCGGCCGGTACACCTTCCACGATCTGCTGCGCACTTACGCCGCCGAACAAGCCCACCTCATCGATCCCGAGGACCAGCGCCACGCCGCCACCCACCGGATGCTCGACCACTACCTGCACACCGCCTTCGTTGCCGCCCGGCTGCTGTATCCAGGCCGGAGCCGATCCCCCTCGCCCCACCCCAACCCGGAACCACACCGGAGACCCCCGCCGACTACGAGCAGGCCATGGCCTGGTTCACCGCCGAACACCGCGTGTTGCTCGCCGCAGTCGACCAGGCCGCCGCCACAGCGTGGGACGCCCACACCTCGCAGTTGGCCTGGACCCTCGCGACCTTCCTCGAAATACAGGGCCACTGGCACGACTACGCCACCACCCAGCGCGCCGCGGTGGACGCGGCCGACCGGCTGGGCGACCCGACCCTGCAGATCCGCGCTCACCGCCTGTTCGCCAACGCCTCAACCCAGCTGGGCCGCTTCGACGACGCCCACACCCACCTGCTGAACGCCCTCGACCTGTCGACCCGGGCCGGCGACCAGGTCGGGCAAGCCCGCACCCACGACAGCCTTGCCTTCCTGAAGGAGCGGCAGGGCCACTACAGCGAAGCGCTCGACCACGCCCAGCGGGCCCTCGCCCTGTTCCGGGCCGCCGACAGCCGGTCCGGGCACGCCGCCGCCCTCAACACGGTCGGCTGGCTGCACGCCATGCTCGGCGACTACCAGCAAGCCCTCAACTTCTGCCAGCAGGCCGTCGCCCTGCACCAGGAACTCGGCGACCGCGACGGACAGGGCATAGCCGAAACGTGGGACAGCCTCGGCTACGTCTACCACCACCTCGGCGACCACCGCCAGGCCATCACCTCCTACCAGCACGCCCTCGACCTGTTCCGGGACCTCGGCAACCGCTACCAGCAAGCCGACACCCTCACTCACCTCGGCGACACCCACCACGCCGACAACCCCGACGCCGCCCGCGCCGTCTGGCAGCAGGCCCTGACCATCCTCGAAGACCTCGACCACCCCGACGCCGAACAGGTCCGCACCAGACTCCACAACCTCGACCAGCACACACCCCTCACCGGCCCAGCAGATCACGATCCCAAACCGCAGCTCTGATCATCGATGAGCTGGTGGGGCGGTCACATCGCGCTCAACTCGGCTTCAATGCGTCCGGGGGCTCCGCCCCACCGGCCTGTCGATGGTGTACCTCCTCCGGTTCGATCCGCTGATCGTTGAGGTGTCACCGATCTCGCAGGAGGATCGTTCCGACCAACCGTGGACCGCGTTGGGATTCGGTTTGTGTTCGGCCTCGGACACACTTTAGTACATGATCCTTCTGGGTCGGCTTCTGCTTTGATCAGGCGGAGGCCGGGTTCGTAGGTGAGCGTGAGCCCCAGCTGCCGGTAGATTTCCGCCTTATCCATGGGGTTAGCCGACCTGAGGATG
>WNGB01002924.1_pt1 | contig 27587 bp, 29 predicted proteins | sample 5400681 | NCBI WGS metagenome assembly WNGB01 (sample SAMN13153367, study PRJNA577476) | soil metagenome | isolation source: 115 cm soil or saprolite under grassland replicate 2 | place: USA:California | collected 2016-06-15
TCCAGGGCCAAAGCCAGAAACGATCAGCGTATCTCTACGCGCGACGTCCCTGACCTGTTTGCTCGGCGCAGCTACGGCTGCCGGGCTGATCGCCGCGGCCAGGAGCAGCACGCTCGCACTGAGACTCGGCACAAGGGTGTGCCACTTGACGTATCGGGACTTCAGGAGCGTGAGCCTCGCCATGGTCGATTTTGTCTCCCTTCCTCTCCACCACCTGATTAGCCTCTGCTCGCCCTCGTCAAGCGACGGCTGACCAGTCGCGCAGCAGTCCCCGCGGGACGCCAATGCCGCCGCCGATGGTCTACCCCGCCCGGCCGCCGTGTCAAGTCACGTGGACTGTCATCCCGAGGAGGAACGACGAGGGATCTCACGTACGGACCGCCACGCTTGAGATCCCTCGCAGGCTCGGGATGACCGTGAGCAGCTCGCCCGAGATCCCTCGCATGGGTAGACTGCGTCGGGTGGGTAGCGCTCGGCAGGGAGCTGTATCAGCTCGATGAGCGTGCTCAGACGATCGCCGGTCGAGAAGTAGGCGAATGCGCCATCGCCCCGCACCCCATAGCCGCGACCGCTCTGGATCACGTCGTAACCCAGCGCCTGCATCTGGCGCGTGGCGCTGGCCATGTCCGAGACATGGATGCCCAGGTGCTGCACCCCCTGGCCGCACTCCGCCAGGAACTCCTCGTACAGGTTCGGGCCCTCGAGCGACTGGACGAGCTCGAACTGTGTCTCGCCGCACATGGCGAATGCCACACGCATGCGAAAGTCCTGCCGCCGGCCGCGGAACGTCATGTCCTGGACACGTGGCGGTTGGAAGACGTAGATGTTCCAGGGCCCGATCCGAAAGTCGTTCCAGAAGGCGTGCATGCTGGCCTCCAGATCGCGCACTACGAAGGCGATCTGGCCGATCTTGCCGATCTGAAAGGGGTCGCTCATCGGGACCCGACCTCCTGCGACGCGAGGCCGAGCAGCACGTCGATCTCGCGCTGGTAACTGTCAGCCTGGCCGCTGGCAACCTCGGCCAGACGCACTGGGCGGCCCAGGCGGTTCGATTCGAAGGGGGCATAGGTCAGCGCGAGATCGGCCAGGCCTTCATCAGCAGTGACTTCGGGCTGAGCGCCTGAGGCGACACATGCGCCCAGCTCGTAGTACTCCAGCGCCAACAGTCGCCCGTCGGTGTCGTTGAACTCGAGCTGGTACGACCAGGCGCGCTCGCTGCCGAACAGCTCGGCAGCCAGCGCGTCCAGCCGATAGCGCGGGGCATAGTCGAGGATGCTTTCGTCTGTGATGACCTTGCCATCGTCGAGGTGCAGCGCGAGAGGACGTCCGTTGCGATCGCCTGGGCACTCCAGTGATGCCTGTGACCCGAATACCTGTCGGGCTCGGGCCGGTTGGCCGTGGCCGGCGTGATCGTCTACCCAGTGCCCGACGGCACCATTGACAAAGCTCAGGTGCGCGTACAGGGCATCTTCGCCAGTCGCCTCGATCTGGTCGGGAAACTGTGCGGACCAGCGGGCGTAAAAACCGCCTGGACCGGCCGAGCCGGTGTTGTAGCGGACCTTCTCGTGCAATCGAACCTCGCCATAGATGGCGCCGACCTCGCCGAGGTAGTAGCGCAGGATGTCCGCGTAGTGGATCCCGGCATCGACCACGATCGTGCCGGCGTGCTTCATGTGGCGCCACGGCGTGATCGCGATAGCGTTCTTGCCGCCGATGTTCGTTTCGATCATCAGCCGCGGCGAGCCGATCGCGCCTTCGTCGATTAGCGCCCGTGCGAGGCGATTGATCGGATCGCGGCGATAGTTCTCGCCGACTGACACGATCTTGCCCGCGCGTTTCGCCGCGTCGATGATCAACTGGCAACCGCGCACCGTCAGCGCGAGCGGCTTCTCGCACAGCACGTGCAGCCCCAGGTCGAGGCACGCAACGGCCACGGTGTGGTGTGAACCTGCGTCGGTGGTGATCGAAGCCGCGCGCAGGTCGCTGCCCAGATCCTGGGCCATCGCCTGCACGGCGGCGTAGACGCGCGGGCGCCGCCCGAGCAGGTCGGCGGCTTCGTCGGCTACCAGCGTCGCGTTGTCCTGGTTCAGGTCGCACACCGCGACGAGGTCGATGTTGCTCAACGAGCTCTCGGCGAGCCGCTGCAGCCCACGCAGGTGGCGGCGGCCCATGCCGCCACAGCCGATCAGCCCGACACTGACGCGCTCAGCCAACCTCGAGTCCTCGACGGTTAGCCAGCGTGCGCGGCGTGATGTCGTACAGCGTGTCGTGGCCGGCGAAGAAGCGCTCCAGCTCGTCGACCATGAAGCTGAAGAAGCGCGGGCGGCACGCGGCGGTCACGCCCGCGATGTGCGGACTCAGGAACACGTTCGGCAAGTCGCGGATCGGACTGCCAACAGGTATGGGCTCGGGCTCGAACACATCCAACGACACGCGGATGTCACCCACCCGAGCGCGCGCGATCAGCGCCTCGGAATCGACGATGGCGCCGCGTGAGACGTTGACGAACACGGCATCCGGCGGGAGCAGCGCGAGCTGAGCAGCGCCCAGCATGCCACGCGTGCGCGGTGTGAGCGGCGCAGTACACACCACCACCTCCGATTCGCTCAGCACCGCTTCGAGCGAAGCGAGCGAGACGTGCATGGCTAACGCTACTTCCTTCGGTACATACGGATCGTGCACCACGATCTGGCAGCGGAATGGCTCGAGCAGCTCGATCAGGCGGCGTCCGATGTGGCCTAGTCCGATCAGCCCCACACTTCGGCCGGTGAGCTCGCCGAGCCGGAAGCCCGGATCTTCGTACGACCGCCGGAACTCCTCGCCAGCGGTCAAGGCGCGAAAGTACGCGCCCGCGTTGCGCAGACCGATCAGCATTAAGGCGAGCGCCCATTCCGCGACCGGCAGCGATGAGCCATGCGTGGTGTCGACCACGCGGACGCCGCGCTCGATCGCCGCCGGGACATCGATGCGATTCGCGAAGCGATCGCCCTCGAGCTCACCGATGAGCTTCAAGCGTGGCCCGGCCTCGAGCACCGAGGAGTCGATCATGGGTGCGCCATGGCACACGATCAGGGCGTCGAAGCCGTCGCCGATGCGTGCGCGCAGTCGCTCGGCGTCCGCCGGGTCTTCCGAAGGTCCACCCCACAGGTCGCGCCGCGTGGACTCGCCCTCGGAGGGCAGCCACTCCCACTCGGCGAGCCGCTCCAGGCGCTCGAGCCCCTCGCCGACCAGGTAGCCCTCGCGCACGATCGAGTTGCAACACACCAGCACGCGCGGCCGCGGGTTCACACCGACGCTCGCAGCGCAGGCCTGACGTGGCTGGCGAACAGCGATAGGCCCTCCAGCGACGGGAAATCGAGAAACCACAGCATGAAGTGCGAGATGCCGAGTGACTGGTAGGTTGCGACCTGCTCGGCGACCGCCTCTGGTGTACCGATCAGCCAGTCGTCGATGACGGTATGCAGCGGGGCTTCGCCGTGCAGCGCCTGGAGAATGTCCTGCCTGGGCTCGCCCCGCTTGGACGGCGGTAGATCGGCGATGCGGCGCGCAAGTGCCTTGACTTCGGCTTCCGTTGGCGCGACCAGCACCTGGATCTCCAGCGATAGCTCCAGCTCCGAGAAATCGCGTCCAGCGCGTTCACAGGCGGCTCCGATCGTGGCGAGTTTGTCTTGCAATCGCGCGGGGCTCGCTGGGACGCTGTTCCAGCCGTCGGCATACCGAGCGACGGCATCTGCCCAGCGTGGGTGGCGCGCCTCGCCGAGCCAGATGGGCGGTCGCGGCCGCTGCAGCGGCGCGGGCCGGCATATGGCGCCTTCAGTGGCATAGAAGCGACCGCGGAAATCGAGCGGCGACTCGGATTGCCACAGACTGGTGATCAGCTCCAGGCCCTCTTCCATGCGGGCGATGCGCTCCTCTTCGTCCGGCCAGTCCAGGCCGTACATCCGCACTTCGGCTTCTTGCCAGCCGCAGTCGTAGAACAAGATCAATCTGCCACCTGACAGCGCATCCAGCGTTGCCGCCATCTTGGCCATGAGCGACGGAGCGCGGAACGGCTGGGCAAGGTGAATCGTGCCCAGCTTGATGCTGCTGGTGCGGCCGGCGATGACCGAGAGCGTGGTCCATCCCTCGAGGATGGCATCGTCGAAGCCGAGCGCGAGGTGGTCGGCTACCCAGACGGAGTCGTAGCCGAGTCGCTCCGCCTCGACGCAGGCGTCAACGGCAGCCGCGGGGTCGAGACCGCGCGACGCGGGCGTGCGGAAAAAGGCCGCGCCTGGATTGGCGAACAGCGGTACGCAGAACCCGAAGCGCGTCATTGGCTGGCCGTGATGCCACCGTCGACGTACAGAACTTGACCCGTGACGAAGTTAGCGGCTTCGGAGACGAAGAACACCACGGGCCCGACGATATCGCGCGGCTGGCCGACCCGGCCGAGCGGGATCCGCGCCTCGAGCTGCCCGCGAAACACGGGATCGTCCAGGTAGGGCCGCACCAGCTCTGTTTCGACAAAGGTCGGCGCGACACCGTTGACCGTGATGCCGTGCGGCGCCAGCTCCATGGCGTGCTGTTGCACCAGCGCCGCCAGCCCGGCCTTGGTCGACGTGTACGCCGAGTAGCCGCGGCCGCGGATGGCGAGTTTCGAGCGCACCGACAGCACGTGCACCTGTCGTCCGCCGCGACCGGCTTTGACCTGCTCTCGTGCAACTGCTTGGCCTAGGAACATTGCCCCTTTCAGGTTGGTCGCGTACACGCTGTCGAACGCTTCCTCGGTGACTTCGAGGACGGGCTCTTCGATCTGCGTGCCCACGCAGTTCACCAGGATGTCGACCTTTCCAAACCGCTCGATAATCTGACCAACCGCTGCCTGGATCTGCTGTGTCGACCGCGCGTCGAGAGCCACGCCAAGTGCGTTGTGGCCAGCCAAGATCAGCTCCTGGGCGAGCCCACTCGCCTTGTCAGCATCGCGGCCGCCGATTGCGACACAGGCGCCGCGAGCCGCCAGGCCAGCGGCCAGCGCAGCGCCGATGCCGCCGTAGCCACCGGGGATGAACGCGACCTTGCCGCTCAGGTCGAAGAGATCGCCTGGCATTCCAGCGCCACTCCGGCAACGTCTGCCGCGCGCGTCAACGTGCGGAACGACCGCGCAGCGACCTCGGCGGGGTCGTAATCGGGGCGACGCTGCACCATGATGCTGATCTCGACCGTCACGTAGCCCGCGTAGCCGAGCCCATGCATGACCTGCAGATAGCGGGCATAGGGAAAATCGCCCTCGCCGGGTACGAGGAACTCGTGGTCGGGGCTGCGGCCGCGCTGGTCCTTCAGGTCAGTGTGTACCGCGTATGGCACCAACTGGGGCAAGTAGTCGTCGAGGTCGCGGCCCATCACTTCGAAGTGACTGTTGTCCAGGTTGAGCCGGAAGTGCGGTGAGTTGACGGCGTCCATCAGCCACACCACCTTCTCGGGCAGATCCATGGCCTGGCCAACGTGCGGCTCCAGAGCCACCACGCCACCAGTACGCGCGGCATGCTCGGCGAGCTCACCGAAGCGGTCGACCAGTCGATTCCGCTGCTCGGTGTAGCCGTCGGGCGTCCCGTAACCCATGGTGATCACCGGCGGTGGGGGTCCACCGGTGGCCAGCTCAGCCGCCAGGTCGAGCGTGGTGCGAACGCGATCGAGCTGCTCCGTGTTGGCCTCGAGCAGGTTGACGTGGCTGGCAATCGCGGTCGGCGCCAGCCGGGCCTCGTCGAGCAGACGCCGGACGCGCCGCTGCTCGGCGCGGTCAGTCCGCACCGCATCGAAGGGAAATTCGGCGCCGGAAACCAGGCAGATTCCGACGTAGCCCGAGCGCTGCACCAGCTCGATCTGGCGCTCGACCGGCCATTCGCGCATCGCCCACGCGCTGAACGCGAGCTTCACGCGCTCATCACCTCACTCAGCCGCTGTGAAGTCAGCGCCGCGCCAGCCTCGCTATAGAGCAGACACGCCGCCACCCGCGCGCCATCGAGCCGGAACAACGGCGGTGTCTCGGTTCGACACGCGGGCATGACGTACGGGCAGCGATGGGCAAAGCTGCAGCCGCGGACCAGGTGACCGCCGTGCGCGGTCGCGGCAACCCTGGCTGTCACCTCCGCGGGCAGCAGGCCGCCCCCGACTTCGACCTGGATCGGCGCACTCGCCTCTTCGGTCGCGTCGGCTCGAACGGGGACGGCGTCCCACACGCGGTCAGGGTCGGGTCGCGGCACGGACCTGATCAGGAGCTGCGTGTACGGATGACGCGGCTGCTGGACCACGAGGTCCACATCGCCGGCTTCCGCTACCCCACCGCGATACAGCACGATGATCGCGTCGCTGATCTGGTAGGCAGTCGTCAAATCGTGCGTGATGTACACGATTGACATGCCGTACTCGCGGTTGAGCTGGCGCAGGCTTTCGAGAATCGTTGCGCGCAGCGAGGCGTCGACCATCGATACCGGTTCGTCGGCGATGATCAGCCGCGGCCGGACCAGCACGGCGCGCGCGACCATGATCCGCTGCCGCTGGCCGCCGCTCAACTGGTGCGGATAGCGGCCGAGTGTTTCGTCGGGCCGCAGACCCACTGCTTGCAGCGACTCGTGGATCAGCGCCCGCCGCGCTTGCTTCGAGCTGGCAAGCTTGAACTCGGTGATCGGCGTTTCCAGGACGTGGTCGACCCGATAGAACGGGTTGTAGACCTCGTATGGGTCCTGGAAGATCATCTGGACGTCCCGCAGATAGCGCCGCTTGTCAGGCTTGGTGAGGCGCGTGAGGTCATTACCGTCGTACAGCACCTGACCGCTCGTGGGTGCGATGAGCCCGAGCAGCAGCCGCGCTAGCGTGGTCTTGCCGCTGCCACTCTCGCCCACGATCGCGGTCACCCGCGGCGGCGCGCCCTCGATCGCGAAGGAAAAGTCGTTCAGCGCGAGCGTGACGCGCTTGTCGAACAGACCACCGCCGAACACCTTGGAGACGTCGCGCGCCTCGAGGAGCGCTGTCATGCTTCCGCCCTCGCGGCCGCATCGGCGACCTGCGCGCCATCGCCGTCGTACAGATGGCACGCCACCCAACGATCCGGACTCACCTCCTGCAAGCGCGGATCGTCGACCGCGCAGCGCGGCATCGCGAAGGGGCAGCGCGGGTGGAACGAACACCCGCTGGGCGGATCCAGCAATGACGGCGGCAAGCCCGGTATCCCGCGGAACGCGCCCTTCTCGTCGAGTGACGGGAGGCTGGCAATCAACAACTGCGTGTACGGATGCTTCGGCGCCGCGAAGATCTCGCGCACCGGCGATGTCTCGACCAGGCGGCCGGCGTACATCACTCCGATGCGGCTCGCGAACTGGGCCATCAGACCCATGTCGTGGCCCACCAGCAGCAGCGCCGCGCCCAGCTGTTCCTGAACTCGGAGCAACGTATCCATCACCTGGCGCTGAACGACGACATCGAGCGCGCTGGTCGGTTCATCGGCGAGGATGACCTTCGGCCGCAAGCAGATCGCGATTGCAATGCACACGCGCTGCTTCATGCCGCCGCTGAGCTCGTGCGGGAACCGGTCCGCGACGTTGGCGTCCAGTCCGACCTGTTCGAGCAGCGACGCCACGTGGGCGCGCGCCGCCTGCTTGGACTGCTTTACACCGTGATCGCGCATGGCATCCAGGATCTGCTGGCGCACGCGGACCACCGGGTTGAGCGAGTTCATCGCGCCTTGCGCTACCAGGGCCATCGCCGCGAGTCGCAGGCGGCGCACCTGCTCTTCAGGCAGCTGCAGCAGGCTGACTCCGTCCAGGTGCACACTGCCGCCTTCGAATCGGCCTGGCGGCCGGATGAGCCGCATCAGTGCCAGCGCAACGGTGGACTTGCCTGAGCCCGACTCGCCGACCAGACCGAGGCGTTCCGCGGGCAGGAGCCCGAACGTGACGCCGTCGACTGCTTTTACCGGGCCGCGCGGCGTGTGATACCAGACCCGCAAATCCTCGACGCGCAGCACCTCCGAGGCCACGGCGCCCAATGCTAGCTCACCCAGCGTTGCTGGCTCTCGCCGGCCCTGCTACTGTTGCCGCCCGAGGAGCCGTGGCGTGCCACGCACTGCTACCAGGAGGCACCACAACCTGCCGGCGCAGCGGATACGGCTGATCGGCCGCGAGCGCGATCTGGTCTCGGCGCGCGAGGCGCTTCTTTCGAGCGAGGGTCGGTTATTGACCCTGACCGGCGCGGGCGGGTGCGGCAAGACGCGCCTCGCCCTCGAGCTCGCTGCACAGGTTGCTCCAGACGTTGCCCATGGCGTCGTGCTGGTTGAGCTGGCCGCGCTCGCGGACCCGGCGCTGGTGCCGCAGGCGATTGCCGCCGGCCTGGGTGTCCGCGAGCTGCCACATGAGCCGCTCCGCGCAACGCTGGTCCGCGCTCTGGCCAAACTCGAGCTGCTATTGGTGCTCGACAACTGCGAGCATCTGGTCGACGCCTGCGCCCAGCTAACCGAGGAGCTACTCGACCATTGCCCACGTTTGCGTGTGCTGGCGACGAGTCGCGAGCCGCTGCGAATCCCTGGCGAGCGGACGTGGCGCGTTCCGTCATTGGCGGTGCCGGCTCAGCTCGCGGCGCTCGAAGATCTGCGTCGTTCGCCGGCCGTCGAGCTGTTTGTGGAGCGCGCCCAGGCAGCGGCCGGAGACCTTGCTCTGTCTCTGCCAACGCTGGAGGTGGTGGGCCGCATCTGCACCCGATTGGACGGGATGCCGCTGGCGATCGAGCTGGCGGCAGCGCGGGTGCGCGCCCTATCGGTCGAACAGATCAACGCGCGGCTCGACGACAGCATCGGTCTGCTCGTGGGTGGCGGCCGCACGGCGCCGTCGCGGCAGCAGGCCTTGCGGGCCACATTGGACTGGAGCCACCGGCTCCTCGACGACCTCGAGCGCGCCGTCTTCCGCCGCCTGTCGGTGTTCGCGGAGAGTTGCACGCTGGAGGCGATCGAAGCCGTGTGCAACGACGGCCGAGTCAGGCCCGCCGACGTGCTCGACCTGGTCACGCGCCTGGTCGACAAGTCCCTCGTGCTGGTGGAGCAGCGGGACGGGCAGGCCCGGTACCGCCTGCTCGAGCCAGTCAAGCAGTACGCGCACGAGCTGCTGGTGGCCAGCGGCGAGCGCGACGCCGTCCGGCGGCGGCACGCGGTCCACTACCAGGCCTACGCCGAAGCGCGGGCGGCGGACACGAACTTCGGCGGCCCACGCCGGTTCGTCGCGATGAACGAGCTAGGTTATGAGTACCCCAATCTGCGTAGCGTTCTGGCGTGGTCGCTTGAAACTACCGAGCCCCAAGTTGGTCTGAGTGTTGCCTGGTGTCTCCTGTTTTTCTGGCAGCACTACAGCTCGGTCACCGAGGGCATTCACTGGGTTTCCCGCCTGTTGGAGCTGCCCGGAGCGGACGAGCCAACCTACGCCCGGGCTGGCGCGCTGCTGTCGGCCGCCTATCTGGCGGCACTGCGCGGCGATCCCGAGACGGCGTCGGCATTCTCCGAGGAAGCGTTGTCCATTGGTCGCCAACTGGGCGAGCCGCTGCTCGAGTGGAACGGGCTCCACTTCCTCGGTATCAACAGTGTGTTCCAGGGGAACCTCGCCGCATCGCATGGCTACTTGCAACAGGCGCTGGTGTGCGCCCGTACGGCCTCGGCCGCTCTGCCCGAGGCCAGCAGCCTCTTCGGCATCGCGATGACCCTCTGTGATCAGGAGGACTATGCAACCGCCCAGCCACTGGCGGAGCAGGCCTATGAGTTGGCGCGCCTTGATCCGTGGGCCGCGGGCTGGCTACTCTCGCTCCGCGCTCGAATAGCACTCGGGCTGGGTGCCGTGGACCGCGCCCGCTCCGGCCTGGCGGCTGCCCTCGATATTGCGCGGCAGCATGGCGAGCCCCATGCCCTCACGCCCGCGATCCTCGACTCGTTGGGCGACCTCGAGATCGCGTGTAACAAGCCACACGACGCACGCGAATGGCTGGTCAGCAGCCTGGAGATGCGCCACGCGTCTGGGGAGCGCGCCCTGCTCGCGCGGACGTTAGACAGGCTAGCCAAACTGGCCGCACTCGCCTCAGAGCCGGAGCGCGCGCTCAAACTGGTCGGCTCGGCCAATCGGATCTATGGCGACGTGGCCGGCCAGCGCAACCCCGCCGACACGCAGAAGCTCGAAGCGTGGCTGGGCCCACTACGCGAGCAATTCGGGGCCGCGGCCGCGGACGCATTGCTGGCGGAGGGTCGAGCGCTCGATCTGGACGGTGCGGTTGCGCTCGCGATAAGCGGTCCCGAGGAGCCACCGCTGAGTCCGGGACCAAGAGCGGCATCGCCGCTGACCGCCCGCGAGCAGCAGGTCGCGGGGCTGCTTGCTCGCGGGTTCAGCAATCGGCAGATCGCCGACGAGCTGGTCATCTCGCTGCACACGGCCCAGCGGCACGTTGAGAACATTCTGAGCAAGCTCGCGTTCAGCTCGCGCACGCAGGTGGCCGCGTGGGCCATCGGCCAGGGCCTGGCCCCGGTGGTTCCGACTGGCGACCAGCCAGCGTAGTCGATGTGCCACGCACTTCGCCCAGGCGCTACCACAACCTGCCGCCGCAGCGGGTTCGGCTGATCCGCCGCGAGCACGATTTGCAAAATGGCGCAGGCTCGTTCTGCCGCTGTCCGCGGGCACAGCTTGTAACGCGACCGCGCGCACGCTTCGTAACCACCATAGTGGCATGTTGTAACCACGGTAATAGTGGTGTTTGTTTGATCGAGAATGGCCGGCGATACGACCTGTGGTTGGCACATCTCTTGCGTCTCCGGCGGTCGGGAATGGAGGCGTACGCCATAGTTATTCCGTGGCTTAACTAACGCATATTACGTGGTGCGCGGACAACCGGCGCAGTTTTTGTACACGCGGTAAGAAGAGGTGCCAGCGTGCACTGCTGAGCTACGAAGGACACGTCATGCCACGATCCAAATCCGAGGATGCGGCGGCATTTCCGCCTGATCCGATCGAACAGGAACTGGAAGGTGAGCAAATAGTTGACCTTCCGGCTCGCGAGGCACTGTCTATTGTCGATCCTTCACTCATCGGCTTCCGGTCAGTGCCCATCGGGCGAACGGCAGATCAACCGCCGCCCGAGGAACCCATGGACCACCTGCCTGAAACTCCGGAGGCCTCGACCGAGTAGACGCAGGCATCGAGTCGTATCCCCGTGTGAGCGGAATGAACCGAACGACGGTCATCTGAAAAGAAAGAAAGAAAGGAAGCTACATGGCCGATCACGAGCATCAACGCATCGAAGTGCACACCGAATGCCCGGATTGCCACCAGGAGCTCGCCGTACAAACGTTCAACCGGGCCGACATCGAACAGCAGCAGCTCAATGAGCTGCCCAACCGCGAGAACATGTCGCTGGTCAACGCGAACCTGGCGATTCCGATCAACCTCGCTCTCGCGGCCAACGTCCTGTCGGACGGTTCGATCGCGGCCGCGGGCGCGCAGCAGAACACGCCCATCGATCAAGGCATGCTGACACCGCCGGCGACGGCGTAAACAAGTGAAAGGAGCTAGTGCATGGGTAACACGCTGAAGAAAGAGGATCAGCACGATCATCAGCGCATCGAAGTGTGGACCAGGTGTCCCGACTGCGGTGAGGAGCTGGCGCGACAGACATTCAACCGCTCGGATACCGAGCAGCAGGAAATGAGCGAGCTGCCGAACCGCGAGGCGATGTCGCTGGTCAACGCCAACATCGCGGCACCGATCAATGCTGCCCTGGCGCTGAATGTCCTGTCTGATGGCTCGATTGCCGCGGCGTCAGCGCAGCAGTACGCGCCCATCAACCAGGGTATCGGTTGATAGGTAGGCGGCTTTCGTCACGGTGAGCCGAAGCGGAGCGGGCCGGCATACCAGCCCGTTCCTTGTTCCCCACTGATGGTCCAGACCCCCACTTCCGCGCCCACACATACTCCTGCTGGCGGTGCCCCGACGCTGCCCGATCGTCCGAAGCTGGCCCCCGACGTGAAACTGGCCGGACAGATGCAGGAAAGCGCTTTCGAGAATGCGCCCTGGCTGCTCGAGCGCGAAGCGGCCGGCTACGTGCAGGTGACGGAGCTGCTGTATCGCATCGCCGAGAAGTGCACCGACCAAAACACCATCACAGATATCGCCGAACAAATCTCGGCCGAGGGCAAGCCCGTCAACGCGACGACGGTGCAGGCGCTGGTGGAGCGCATGCTCATACCGCGCGGGTTGGTCGCGGGCGCGGATGGGTCTGTGGCAGCGGTCGCGTCGGCGGGTCCGTCGCCGCTCGCGCTGAATATGCGCCTGAAGATGATCAGTCCGCAGCGGATCGAACCGGTTACCGCGGTGCTCAGACATCTGTACTGGCCACCGGTGATGGTGATTGTGCTGATCGTCGCCAGCGTCGCGCAGGCGTGGCTGTATTTCATACACGGTGTCGCGGGCAGCTTGCACGACACCTTGTACGCGCCCGGCCTGATGGTGGTGGTGCTCGCCATCGTTGTGGTGTCAGCGGGGTTCCACGAGCTTGGCCACGCGGCGGCGCTGCATTACGCGGGCGGACGTACCAAGGGGATGGGTGCCGGGCTGTACATCATCTATCCGGCCTTTTTTACGGACGTCTCCGACAACTATCGCCAGCCTCGCTGGTCGCGCGTACGGACAGACCTGGGCGGTTTCTACTTCAACCTGATCTTCGCCCTGGTGATCCTCGGCGCCTACCTGCTGAGCGGCCACGAGTTCCTGCTCTTGATGATGCTGATGATCAATCTGGAGATCATCCACCAGCTGTTGCCCTTCCTGCGCCTGGACGGCTACTGGGCCCTGGCCGACATCACCGGCGTGCCCGACTTCTTCTCACAGATGGGCGATTTCGCTCGCAGCATCGTGCCCATCCAGGCCTGGAAGGGCCGCAAGATGGCACCCCTGAAGTGGTGGGGAAAGCTCGTCTTTGGCATCTACGTGCTAATTACCATCCCGCTGCTCGGCGCGCTGCTGCTGCTGATGCTCAAGAGCGTGCCGCGCGTCCTGGCGACTGTCTGGGATTCATTCCTCAAACAAAGCCACAACTTCGGTCAGGCGTACAGCCAGGCTGACATCCTGGGCATGGCCGCGGCACCACCGCAGATGCTGCTCCTGGCGCTGCCGACGATTGGTCTGTGCTACACGCTGTTCAATCTCGCCCGCCGCGTGCTGACGCGACTGTGGACGTGGAGCGAGCCGACCATGGCGCGACGGGTGGTGGGTGCCGTGAGCACGCTTGCCGCTGCCGTCCTGGTGGGCTTCCTGTGGGCACCCGAGCTACCGTTTGGAATTCAGCAGCCGGGCCCGCTGTACGACCAGGTGCGGTTCGAGCCGATCGTCGAAAACGAACGCGGTACCGTGCAAGACGCACTCGCCGGCGTCGTCGCTACGCGTGAACCGGCTGAGTCAAGAGCGGATTCTGCCACGCTTACGCTGCCGACCGCTGCGCCGGCGGTAGCCACGGCTGCGCCCGCTGAAGCGACCGTCGTCGGCACACCTGGAACACCTGGCACGCCGGGTACACCATTGCCACTTCCCGCAGGTCAGGCGACGCAAGCCGTTGTCGGGACCCCGGTACCGGTTTCTGGCACCCCACGCGTCACATCCGTTGCCACGCCGCGGACTGCGACCCCCACCCCCGCACGATGATGGCTGGCACTTACGTTGCGCCCGCTCCCAAAATGCACAACGAACAACTTCGCAGGCGATGTGGGGCGACGTTCTTCGCACGCGTAGCGAGCGTCGTCACCACCTCACTGTTGGCCTATTTGAGCGTTGCTGGGGCACCACCGGGTGTCAGCGCGCAGACGGACGTTACTCCGACTCCGACTGCGACTCCGGCTTTGGCGCTGGCGACGGACACGCCGACTCCGACCGAAACCGCGGTGGTGGTGGAGACTCCCGTGCCGACGATTACGCCGACACCGTTTGTCAGTGGAGTCCCGTGTGACGGGGGGCGATCCGAGCGGGCCAGACGCCAATACGTGCAGGCGGTTGACAATCCCGATGACGTTTCCGAAGACATCGCCGACACCGTCAATCGCCTGGACCGCGAGCTTCGATCGATCCAGCGTGATCGGAGGATTTCACTTGCGGAAGCTGAAGAACGTCTCAACGGCGTGCTGGAACGCTTCAATGAGCTCGGTGGCTCGCTCGGTGACCAGCGCGATGAGCGCGATGACTGAAGCCTTTCGCACGCTGGTCGCCGCCTGGGCGATCGGTGAGAGTATTACTGGTCAGACGCCGCGGTCGTAGCCGCCGCCGACGTGCCCGTCGATACCACGATCCAGCCCGTGGGCGTGTACTTCGCCGAGCCATCCGCGAAGTGGCTGATTTCGATGAGCTCGTGTGACTCGACGTAGTAGGCGTGACTAACTGGCGTCGAGCTGTCGGGTGCAACAGTGGTGGGCGTTGCGACTGTCCGGCCGCACGCGGTGAGTCCAAACGCGGCCACGACACACGCGACCGAAATGATCCGATTCCTTGCGTTCACGGGAGTCCCTCCTCTGGGATGAACGCAAGCTATGGCGATGGAGCTCAGGTCGCGTTGGCATTAATCCCTATTCGGGCTCCCTATCTTGGTGGCAGTTGGATGTGGGTCTACTGACCCATGACCACCAGGCCGTGATCGGACGCCCAGATCCCCACCTGAGTCCGCGACGCGAAGCCGAGCTTGCTCAGGATGTTCTCCACATGCCGCTGCGCCGTGTGCAGCGAGATCACCAGCTGGTCCGCGATCTGCCGATTGCTGAACCCCTGTCCGATGAGCGCGTGCACCTCGCGTTCGCGCGGTGTGAGCGGCAGGTGCGCTGGCGCAGGCGTCGGGTGCGACCTGCTGGTGGGCTCCAGGACCGTCGATCTGGCCAGAGCGACCGCTTCGCTGGTGGACAACGACTTGCCCGGTGGCGTCCGTCGGGCCGGTTCAAGGCGGCGCGCCAGGTCAGTACGATCGGCTGGCGACAGTGGTGTGAGACCGACTGCGCGGAGACGTTCCGCGGCGTCCGCGTAGCCGAGGCGAGTCTTGCCACAGCCACCCGCGCCGGTGAGGGTGACAAGTCGTCCACGACCACCCAGCACCAGGTCGCGCACGCTGGCGACTTCGTGCTCGCGCCCGATGAGCGCCGTTCGCATCGGCGGCACGCTTTTAAGAACGCTAAGAACGCTAAGAACGCTGTGTCGCCCGCGCCGGCGCGCACGCGCACCGCTCATCCCCCCTCCGGGGCGGTCACGGTACCATGCCGTGGGCCGTGATCGTCGACTCGCATTGCCATGCCTGGCGCTACTGGCCGTATGAGCCGCCCGTGCCGGATCCGGAGTCCCGGCCACTGGTCGAGCAGCTGCTGTTCGAGATGGACCAGTGCGGTGTCGAGGAGGCGGTGCTGGTCGCAGCGCGTATCGACCACAACCCCGACAACAATGACTACGTCGCCGAGTGCGTGCGGCGCTTCCCCGATCGCCTGTACCAATTCGCAGACGTCGACTGCATGTGGACGCCGACGTACCACACGCCCGGCGCCGCAGACCGACTCGCCGAAGCAGTCCGTACCTACAACTTGCGCGGCTTCACCCACTACGTCGCCGATGACGACGATGGCTCGTGGTTCTTCTCGGACGATGGCCAGGCGTTCCTGAAAACAGCCGCCAGGTTGAACCAGATCGTCAGTATCCATCTACCCAATCGGCTGCAACCCGTGCTGCGGCAACTCGCAGATCAGTTTCCTGACACACCGTTCGTGTGCCACCACATGGCCTATCCCATCGCCAGCCAGGGGCCCGATGGGGCCGCTCTGAAGGACATTGTCGCGTCGGCGAGCAAGCCCAATATCCACATCAAGCTGTCGGGCTTTCACTATGCAGGCACGGTTGGCTGGGAGTACCCGCACACCGCGAGCCGCTACATCGTGCGCCAACTGTTCGAGCACTTCGGCCCAGAGCGTCTGCACTGGGGCTCGGATTACCCGGTCGTGCGTTGGGCGATGAACTACCGCCAGGCGCTCGAGGTGTTCCGCACGCACTGCGCCGACTTCATTCCCGAGCCGGCGATGGATCGCCTCCTAGGCAGCAGTCTGCACGACCTGTTACAGAGGCACGGTCCCTAGTCCACGTAGCGTTGCGACCGCGGCTCCCAGTCGAGCAGCCGTTTGGCTTTGCTTAGGTTGTGCTCTTCTTGCGCCTCGTCGCCGGCGATGAAGCACGCGTCGAACCGGCCATGGCCCACCTGCACTGCCTCCAGCGCAGCCAGGTAGGCGCGCGCGATGTCCTCTTCATCCGTCCAGTACAGGTGGCGCTCGCCTGACGGAGCCGCGCGCCGTTCGGCAATGAACTGCTCCCGCGTGCGCGGCCCGGTGATGCGGAGTGCGATCAGGTTCATGTCGAACCAGCGCGCGAAGTACTCGCAAATCCGCTCGCCCAGACTCTTCGTCAGGCCGTACACGCTGGGTGTGTCCAACGGGACCGACTCCTCAGAGGGATACCACGTCCGCTCGCGGTAATGGACACTCATCGTGCTGGTGTGCACGCCACGCGTGATGCCCATGCCGTGCGCCGTCCACAGCAGCAGGTGCAGCCCGAGCGTGTTGACCTCGTAGTTCTCCGTGATCTGGGTCAACGTCTGGTCGTTGGAGCTGCCGCCCTGCGGGCTCTTCATCACCATGTTGATGAAGGTGTCCATGCCGTCGAGCGCTCGCCGCAGGTCCGCGGGGTTGGTGATCGAGCCCTGGATGTACTCGACACTCGCGTGTTTGGGCGGCTCAGGATCGAGCACGCGCAGCGAATGGTGCTGCTGCAAATACGGCGTGACGAACGTACCCACGAGGCCGGAGCCACCGGTGAGGAGGACCTTCATACGGCGTACGCGATCGAGCCGTCGGCGCGCAGCGGGATGTCCTTGAGCGGCCGATTGCCGAGCGGGCCGAGCGGCTCTGTGATGTCCGTGTCCACGAGGCTGATGCCCAGGCCAGGGGTTTCGGGCGGCAGCAGATAGCCACCCTGCCGCTGCAATACGCCGCGAAAGCCCGACCACCTGGTGCTCTCGTCGGTGCGCGCATACTCCTGCACTACGAAGTTGGGGATCGAGGTATCCAGGTGCACCGCGGCCGCGGTCAGCACCGGGCCGAGGTAGTTATGGGTCACCACGGCGGCGTGATAAGCCTCCGCGATGGCGGCGATCTTGCGGGTATGCGTCAGTCCACCAGCCAGGCCCATGTCGGGCCGCACGTACTGGCTGCCGCCGTACGCCAATAACTCGCGAAACTCCCAGATGGTGTGCAGTCGCTCGCCGTTGGCGATCGGTGTCGAAACACGCCGCGCTACTTCGGCCTGGGAGACGATGCTGTCGATCTGCACCGGGTCCTCGACGAAGAGCGGGTTGAACTGCGCGATCGCTTCGATGACCGGTGGCGCTTGCAGGGGCGTCAGCTTGCGGTGCAGCTCGAGGATGATGTCGACGTCGCTTTTCACGGCCGTGCGGGCCGCGGCGACCCGCTCGGCCACGCCGCGCACCAGCGCGTCCTGGGTCATATCGCCATAGCCGTCCGGGATCGGGTCGAACTTGATCGCCGTGAAGCCCTCTTCGGCGGCAGCATGCGCATTCGCGCTGACTTCGTCGGGAGTGTTGCCACCCATCAACAGGTGTAGGCGCACCCGATCGCGGTACTTGCCGCCCATGAGCTCCCAGATGGGCGCCTGGTGAATCTGGCCCTTGATGTCCCACAACGCGATGTCGACGGCGCTGACCGCGCCGCCGAGGACCGAGCCGCGGAACGGGCCCATGCGGTACAGGTGCTGCCAGTGCCGCTCGATCCGCTGCGGGTCCTGACCGAGGAGGTAGTCGCGAAACGTCTGGACCACCGCGTGGACCGCTTCGGGGTAGGCCCAGCACGCTGATTGGCCGAGGCCCACGTGCCCCTGCTCGCTGGTAATGCGAACGAAGTGCGCGCCGCCCAACATGAGCGACTCAACCTCCGCAATGTGCATGCGGCTGGCTCCCTTGCTGATGGTGTTAGAGGTCGTCGACGTTGATGATGCGCCGTTCGGCCGCGGACCGATACGCCGCCTCGAGGAGCTCGACCGTCCGCGCGCCGATCTCGCCCGATGATTGGTTGATGGTCTCGGGCCCGAGGATGATGTCGACCAGATGGCGTGCGGTCATGTCCATCGGGTACCGCCGAGCGGCAGGCACCTCGTCCAGGCGTTCGACGCCACCGTCGTTGTAGTAGATCGAGCAGCTGCCGGCCATCGTGTCGAGCCACGCGTAGCCGTCGCTTCCGTACAGGCGGATCTCGAGCTGCGAGTTGGCCTGCTGCGCGGTCGGGATGCCGCCGGTGCTGGCCAGGGTGCCGACCGCGCCGCCGTCGAAGCGCACGCTGATCGCATCGCACAGATCGACCTGCAGCTCGAAGCCTTCGAGGAACGCCGCCACCTCTCGTGGCCGCAGGTCGGTCAGCCACAGCAGCAGCGCCGCCGAGTGGGTGACCTGGAGGTGGCCCTGGCCACCGCCGGCGATGGCCGGATCGCTGTACGTACTCGGCTGCGGGCCGGTCACCTGCCACTTGAAAGCGTTGGCGTAGGCCTGCGGGTTGGCGCGGTAATACTCGAGCACCATCGATGCGAACAGCGAGTGCACCAGTTGGATGGTGCCGAGCGCACCCTGCCTGATGCGCTCGCGTAGCTGAGCGTGCTGCTCGGTGAAGTGGTAGGGGTAGCCGACGATCAGCGGCGTGCGTTTGTGGTCGGCGAGTTGCACCAGGTGGCGCGCCTCGCGTGCGGTCAACACCATTGGCTTTTCGAGCATGAGCGGAAGCCCTCGATTGAGCACGTCAGTGGCGACGCTGTAGTGCGCGTTGTGCGGGGTGGCCACGATCACGCCGTCGAGATCGCCACGATCGAGCATCTGGCGATAGTCCGAGTACTGGCTCGTAATGCCGAAGTGTTCGGCGGCGTGCGCCAGGCGCTCCGGCGAGACGTCGGCGATCGCGACAACATCCGCCTGGGGATGCGCCATCAGCGTGGGCAGGTGGGCGTACGTAGCCCACCAGCCGGTGCCGATCACGCCGATCCGCGCGCGCCTGGTCACTTGCCCGCTCAATGCCTCGGCGCCGGCGCGCCGCCCGTATACGGGTCGAGCAGACTCATCGGAAAGTAGCCGACCTGATCGTCGTAGATGCGCAGTTTGTTGGGTCGGACACCCATCTGTGGCTCGACCACTCCGTCCTCGACCGGCTCATCGCAGCGGACTACTCGGCCATACGCCCACAGGTAGCTGGCGTCTTCTTGATCGTGACTCGTGGTCCGGACATCGAAGATGCACCCGCGCAGGAGCCACGGCCCCTCGTCCGGTGCGACGCGATGCTGCGCCCGCACCACGCGGCCATTGTCGATGGTCTGTTTCTCCGCCACGCTCAGGGGAACCCCCGCCGCGCGGTCCGCCAACCACTCGCCGTAGAAGGCGTACAGCGGATACGGGCCATTCCTGACCACGTGCAGCGCCGTAAACGCCTCAGGCGTAGGCCCCACCGGCCGCGGCGCACTGCATGCAGCCAGAATCAGGCAAGCCAAGGCGCACTTGATGACCCGCGCCGATCGCATCGCTCGAGGCGAACGCAGTGTAGCGCGCCGCGGTATAAAGGCCGGCATGCCAAATCGGATCGTGCATTTCGAGATCGAGGCAACCGATCGCGACCGCGCCTCGAAGTTCTATTCGCAGGCCTTTGGCTGGCAGATGCAGCAGATGGGTGAGGACATGGGAGGCTATGTGGTCGTGACCACTGGTGATCCCAAGGAGCCAGGCGGCATCAATGGCGGCATCTATGTCAATCCCGCTGGTGGCAAGAAAGAGCTCAACGCCTTTTCGTGCGTCGTGGGCGTCGACAACATCGACCAGGCAATCGGGCAAGTGAAAGCCGCTGGTGGCCAGGTCGAAGGTGAAAAGATGGATATTCCAGGCATTGGAACATTCGCCCGTTGCAAAGACACCGAGGGCAACACTTTCACCATGCTGCAGCCGCTACCGACGTCGATGTAGCTCTCGACCTGACGCAGCCGAGGAATGTCGTGGTTTGAACGCGAGATCCCTCGCAGGCTCGGGATGACATGGTCACTTATCGGGTCGTGCCAGTCCCCGAACGAGACGGAGACCGGTCTTGCTTCCCCGAAGGGAGGGAGACCGGTCTTGTTTCCCGATGGGGACGGAGACCGGGGTTAGGGCTGAAGGGTCGCGGTGGCTGTGTAGACGAGGCTAGTAGTGAGCTTGATGAGCGGCGGCCTGGTCAGCGAGGAATAGTCCCTGAACCACTGGCCATCGGGGCCGCACACCCACTTGTTGCCATTGATATCGGTGGCGCGCTCGCCCGGCAAGTAGAACTCGTACTCGCCTGGGCCGATCTTGGCGGCGCAGCGGACGCCGGGATCGGCCGGGGCATTGTCCTGCGCAAAGGCCGACACCGCTGAGAGGCTCAGGACGGACGCGGCGACACTCAGTGCCAACACGGTGGTGCGGGCGCGCTTGGCGAGGTGCTTCATGCGCCCACACTAGGCTTCTTCCCGCGACTTGTTTCTATGAATCAGTTCACCGCTGCGCTGTGAATGCGGACACTCTGACCTTCAGCGCTGGAGCGCTCGATCGCCTCGATCAGCTTGTGCAGTTTGACCGCGTGCGCGAAATCCGGCTGATAGTCAGCATTGGCAGCGAGCGAGCGAGCGAGCCGGGCGTACGACTGGCCGACGTTGCGCGGCGGGCCAGCTGGCGTGGCCTCGGGCGCGAGCACGAAGCGTTCGGGTGGCTCCATCGGGCTGAGCTGCTCGTTGCCGCGCGCGCCGCGCAGCTGACTGGGTCCGAGGTTCGCGGAGCCGCCAGTAATCACGAGCGTGCCTTCCGTGCCGTAGATCTCGAATCGATTGCCACTCGGGTTGGCAGGCACCGTGGTCACCAGGAAGGCGACCTGGGCGCCGCCCTCCAGCCTCCCCGAGACGTTGACCCAATCGGGCGACGAGACTTTCACCGTCTCGCCCGTGTCCGTGTTGTGCCACTCGGTGATCGTCGTGGACAGCCGCGCCGAGACATCCTCGAACTCACCCAGCACGAAACACAACGCATCGATCGCGTGACCGGCCGAGATGGTCAACGTGTTGGCGCCGTTGGCGCGATCCGCCTGCCAGATACGGCCATTGCCGCGGCGGGTGACTGCCTGAGTGACGTTGGTCATCGTTGCCGACAGCACGCGGCCGACGTGCCCCTGTTCGACCAGCTCGCGGGCGTACATCAGCGTCGGGTCGCTGCGCGCCTGCAGGCCAACCGCGGTGCGCAACGAGCGCTCGGCAGCCGCGCGCGCCATCTCCTCGGCTTCGGCGACGTTGGCGCCCAGGGGCCACTCGCAGAAGACGTTCTTGCCAGCCCGCAGCGCCTTCATGACCAGATCGCGGTGCCCAGGCACGCGCACGACCACGGCGACGAGGTCCACGCCCTTGTCCGCGACCATCGAGTCGAAGTTGGAAAAGGCGAGCTCTGCGCCGAAGGCATCCGCCGACGCCCGTGCGGTGTCCTCGTGAGCGGTGCAGACGGCCCAGAGCTCATAGTCGGGCAGCGCGTGGAGCGCCGGCACGTGCGCGTTGGCACCCCAACCACTTCCGCCGGTGGTCACCGTGGCGCCCACGATGCCAACCCGAATCTTGTCAGTCATAGTGTGAGACTACGACGGGAAGTTGAAGTCGATCCGTTCGCAGTACATCTCGGCGGTCAAGCGGGCAACCTGCGCATCGTGGCCATCCGCCGGCGTGGGTGTGAGCCGGAAGATGCCGAGATTCTGGAGCTTGAGCGTAGCTAGCGTCTTGCCCGAACGCGACACCAGGTCGAGCTGTCCGTTCTTCTCGTTCTCGGTGCCGTTGTTGCCGTCAACCACAAATTTGTTGAACCACGAGCGCCACGACGCACCATCGGTCTCGGGAATGGTCACCTTCAGGTTGGGCGCATCCAGACCTGCAGGTTGCTGCGGCTGCACGTCTCGGACGTCCGCGTCGTCGGGGGCATTGGGCGATGCTCCGGTCGAAGTACTTGTGCAGAATTGGCGTGCCCTGGTAGTCGGTGTTGAAGGCAAAAAGCTTGTTCGCAGCGATCTGCAGCAGGTCGGTTCAGCTATCGCCATTCACGTCGGCAAAGTACAGGTTGGATGGCAGGCGCGTTTGCGTATTGCTGTGTGCGTCCGCACTGGCCGGTGCGGCAGTGAGCAGCGTGGCTGCGACGGCGACACAAGCCAATGTCCCGGAGACGGTACGGTGCATCCAGCGTCGGGCGCGCGCGGCATGTACGTCAAACATCGAACCCCTTGAATGAGCGGACGGTAGGGTTCACGAGGCGAGAAACCGCTAGAGTCCGAGCAGGACGACCTGAAAAGTGGCTGAAATCGGTGGACTGTCCGAAGTCGCTCGCGCACTGGTCCGCGACCAGCGGGTTGCGCTAGGCCAACTGCGCGAACTGCTCGCGGCCCACGCCGGCGGCGCCGATGACCTGCGCCAGCTGCGTCAGGCGGAGCTCGATCTCGACGAGCTGTTCCTGCTGGTCATCGTCGGCGAGTTCAATTCAGGCAAGTCCGCGTTCATCAACGCATTGCTGGGCGAGCGGGTCCTGCTCGAGGGCGTGACGCCGACCACGGCGGCGATCACCCGCCTACGCCACTCCGACTCGCACACCGAGCAGCGGCAAGGCCCGGTGCTGGACGTCGGACACCCGCTCGGCATCCTGCGCGATGTCGCGGTGGTCGATACGCCGGGCACGAACGCGATCCTGCGCGAGCACGAGGAGATCACCAGTCAGTTCGTGCCACGCGCAGACCTGGTCCTGTTCGTAACCTCCGCGGACCGACCCTTTACCGAAACCGAGCGCGCGTTCATGGAGCGCATCCGAGCGTGGGGCAAGAAGGTCGTGGTCGTACTCAACAAGGTCGACCTGCTCGAGTCGGGTCAACTGGCGGAGCAGGTCGACTTCGTACGGCAAGGTGTCGAGCGGCTGTTGGGCTTCCGCCCGGAGGTCTTCGCCGTGTCGGCGCGCTCCGCGCTGACCGCCAAGGAAGCGGCCGACAGCGGCGAACGTGGGCGAGCCTGGGAACAAAGTCGCTTTCAACAGCTCGAGGAGTTCGTCGCCAACACGCTCGACGAACGGGGACGCTTGCGGCTCAAGCTGGCCAGCCCTCTCGGCGTGGCGGACCGTATCGGGCGCTCGTACGTGATGGCCGCCGAAGAGAAGCTGGCGCTGTTGGCTGATGACCTCGCGCTGGTCGAATCGATCGATCGGCAGCTCGCGGCCTACCGCGACGATATGCAGGCGAATTTCGCGTTTCGAGTGCAGGAGGTCGACAACATCCTGCACGAGATGAGCGCGCGTGGCACCGACTACCTGGACAGCACGCTGCGCGTGGGGCGCATCGTCGACCTGTTTCGCAAGAAGGTGCTGCAGGACGAGTTCGCCCGCGTGGTCGTCGCCGATGCACCCGAGCGGCTCGACCGTCTCACACAAGAGCTGATCGATTGGATGGTCGATCAGGATCTGCGTCTGTGGCGGGCGGTCACCGAGCAGGTCGAGCGGCGCCGCGGCATCAGCCCCGAGGCTCCGGCCGAACGCCTCGCCGGTTCGTTCGAATACGATCGCCGCGCGCTGCTGGGGACCCTCGGTCAGACTGCGCGGGGTGTGCTGGCCCGTCACGACCACCAGCGTGAGGCAACGCAGCTGGCAACCTCGGTGCGTGACGCGATCACCCAGGCGACATTGCTCGAAGCAGGAGCGGTCGGTCTGGGCGCGGTGAGCCTGGCCATCCTCGGCAGCGCGGCGGCGGACGTCACGGGCCTGTTCGCGGCAAGCGTCATCGCTGGTGTCGGGCTGTGGCTGCTCCCCCGCAAGCGGCGTCAGGCCAAGGCCCAGTTCCGCGCGCGTACCGAGGAATTGCGCACGCGCCTGGTCACAGCGCTGCAGGATGAGTTCCGTCGTGAGCTCGAGCGCAGCATTCAGCGCATCAAGGACGCCCTCGCGCCGTACGACCGATTCGTGCGCAGCGAGCGCGAGCGCACCCAGCAGTTTATGGGCGATCTCCGCTCCACCCTGGATGAGCTCGCGCACTTGCGCACGCGCATCGACACGGTCGCGCCACAGTGAGCGACGGTCAGGCGAGCGCCACCACTGGTCCTTGGCGCACGGACTTGTTGGCGCTGGCCACGCGGAGCATGGCGGTCAGGCTGAGGTCGACGTCGGCCTCAGTGGTCGCCCAGCTGGAGACGCTGATGCGCATCGCGTCGCGACCGTGCCAGCGGGTGCCTCCGCACCACGCGGTGCCATCGCGCTGCACGGCGGCGATCACGCGTCGCGTCGTCTCGTCGTCTCCGAACGACACCAGCACCTGGTTCAGCACGACGTCGTTCAAGACCTGGTAACCGGCCGAGCGCAAACCGTCGGCGAAGCGGGTCGCATAGCTGCAGGTGCGCTCGACCAGATCCGCCAGCCCGTCGCGGCCGAGCGTGCGGAGCGCTGCCCAGATCTCCACCCCGCGCGCCCGACGCGAGGTCTCGGGCGTGTAGTGCATTGGCTCGCGCTGCTCGCTCATGACGTAGTACGCGGCGCCCTGGGCCATGGCCGCGCGCAGCGCACCCGCGTCACGTACGAAGGCGAGGCCGCTGTCGTAGGGCACGTTGAGCCACTTGTGGGCGTCGGTCGCCCACGAGTCTGCTTCGGCGACGCCGTCCGCGAGGTAGGCGCGCTCTGGCGCCGCGGCAGCCCACAAGCCGAAGGCGCCGTCGACGTGTACCCAGCCATCAGCGTCGCGTGCTCGCTTGCAGATCTCGCCAACCGGGTCGAACGCACCGCTGTTCACGTTGCCAGCCTGCAAACAGACGATCGCCGGCGACTTCAGGCTCGGAAACATGTCCAGCCGCATGCGGCCCTGGTCATCGGTCGGAACCACCACGACGTTGTTCCGACCGAACCCCAGCAGTGCTAGCGCCTTGAAGAGCGTCGCGTGTGCCTCCGCGCCGGCGACAACGGTCACGGGCGGCGCCCCGTGCATGCCGTCCGCCTCGACGTCCCAGCCCGCGCGTGCGAGCACTGCATGGCGCGCCGCCGCCAGTGACGTGAAGTTGGCCATGGTCGCGCCGGTCACGAACGCGCCAGCGCAATCTGACGGCAGGCGCAGGACGTCGAGCAGCCATTCCAGCGCAATGTCCTCGAGCGCGGCGGAGACCGGCGACGCAGCCACGAGACCGGCATTCTGATCCCACGTCGAGGCCAGCCAGCTCGCGGCCAGGGTGCTGGGGAGCGTGCCGCCGATAACGAAGCCGAAGTAGCGCGGGCCGGCCGATGCGACGGTGGCGGGCGAGCCCACTTCGTGTAGCTGCGCCAGGACTGCGCTCGGGTCGGTCGGGGTGTCGGCTAACCCGCCATTCAGCTCGGCCAGGCGCTTGAGCGCCGCCTGAGTGGGCGCCACGCTGCGCGTCTCCAATGTGGCCAGGTAGCGCAGGGCGTGTTCCGTGGCCTGCTTTAACAACAGGTTGGTCGACATGCCCCGAGTATCCCAGCCGCGTGGGCGCGTGCCATGAGTAGAACTACCGTGTTTTCGGCGCGGCATACGGGGACTGGCGACGTCAGTCCAGCCGCAGCGCGCCGTCAATGACGGTAAGCGCGTGCCCACCAATCTCGGCCCGACCTCGGTCGTCGAGCACGCGCACGAAGACGCGGCCATCTCGGCCGAGCTCGGTGCCCTGGCTCACGACGTAGTCCCCACCCAGCGTGCGCAGGCGGCCCGCGCGCGCGAAGTAGGCGGGCAAAGCAGCATTGGCGCTACCGGTGACCGGATCCTCGTACACGCCGACCGGCGGTGCGAAACAGCGGATGTGCACCCGCGGGCCAGCGCCATCGACGAGCGCGAAGGCCGCGATGCCCGACAGGCCGTGGTCACGGCTCAATCTGGCAACCGCTGCCATGTCTGGTTCGAGCGCGATGACGGCGTCTTCTTCGGCGAGCTGCACGAACAGCCACACGGGACCGTTGGTCATGGCAGCCGGCGGCGGATCGGAGATGATCGGCATGCCCAGTGCCGCGGCGATTGCGTCCGCGTGCTCGCCGAATTCGCGCTCGAACTTCGCTTCGGGCGCGACAACCGAGATGCGGCGACCGGCTGGTGTGTCGGTCGCGGTGAGTGGGAGAATGCCCGCGCCGCACTCCTGGCGGAACTCGGGTCCGCTCACCAGCCCGGCCTCGAGCGCGGCATGGGCTGAGCCAACGGTCGGGTGCCCCGCGAACGGGAGCTCGTGCGCGGGCGAGAAGATGCGCAGTCGATAGTCCGCCTCGGGCGTGGTCGCGGGCAACACAAACGTGGTTTCCGAAAGATTGGTCCAGCGCGCCAGGCGCTGCATCTCGGCGGCGTCGAGGCTCTCCGCGGCCAGGACAACGCCGACCGGATTGCCCATGCCAGCGCGGGTGGTGAAGACATCGACCTGCTTGTAGGAAAAGGTGCGCACGTTACAGTCCAGTAGATCCAATTGGTCGGCGAGGCGCCACGCCGTGATCTACTATGAGAACGCTCGCCGATGGCACGCCATAGCCAATTGCCGACAAGTGGACTGGATTCGAGTAGCCAGCCGCTGCTCGACCTGCTGCCGCTGTGGACGCCCGGCCGCGGGCCGCTGTATCGCAGTCTGGCCAGTGCGCTGCGCGAGGCGATCCAGCGCGGCCAATTCGCCAGCGGCACCCGGCTGCCGTCCGAGCGCCAGCTAGCGCAGCGCCTGCGCATCAGCCGCACGACCGTCGTCGCCGCATACGACGTGCTGCGCGAGGAGGACCTCGTGGAGCGGCGCCAGGGCAGCGGCACCCACGTGCGCTATCGCGCACAGCCCTCGCCCGCGTCACCCACCTCGGGCGCCACCTACTCGCTCAGTCGCAACACCCTGTTCCGTCGGCTGACCGACGGACCTGACGAGACCATCGACCTGGTGGCCGCCTACCTGGTGAGTCCGCGCGGCTTGCCGCGCGCGATGCTCGAGGGCCTGGAGCGCGAAGTGGTGGAGATGAGCGAAGGCCCGGGCTACGCGCCCCTTGGTCATGCGCCGCTGCGTCGAGCAATTGCCAGTCACATGAGCCCCTTCGGGCTGCCGACACAGCCCGACCAGGTGGCGGGCACAAGTGGGGCGCAACAGGCGATTCACCTGGCTGGCATGTTGATCCTCCAGCACGGCGACACCGTGGTGGTCGAGAACCCGACGTATCCCGGGGCGCTGGATGCCTTCACTACCGCGGGTGCCCGACTGGCCTGGGTGAACACGGGTCGGACTGGCGCGGACGTCGAAGCGATCGATGCGCTCGCCATGCGGCTGAATCCGCGGCTGGTGTACGTGATCTCGACGTTCCAGAACCCGGGTTGGCAGCGTGATGCCGGCGCGGCAACGCCGCCGTCTGGCCCAGCTCAGCGAAGACCGCCAACTACCGATCATCGACGATCAGTGCCTGGCTGCGCTTGGCCTCGGGCAGGATGAGCCGCCGCCGCCGATCGCCACGTTTGGTTCCGCGGATGCACA